>Ga0210400_10006275_pt1 | contig 10023 bp, 6 predicted proteins | sample IncBWH26MmetaG_FD_155456 | JGI IMG/M metagenome (GOLD analysis project Ga0210400, IMG submission 155456) | Forest soil microbial communities from Barre Woods Harvard Forest LTER site, Petersham, Massachusetts, United States - Inc-BW-H-26-M | ecosystem: Environmental > Terrestrial > Soil >... | reverse complement strand
CCGCAAGACCCGGGGCATCGTGGGTACCATCATCAGGTATGAAGCTCCTGCCCGTCTTTGGAGGATCGCGGGTGTCGGCAACATCGCCGTGAAATGGCTGGCATCCACCCATACCCGAAACCATAGCGCTTACAATGGGATCATCGGGTATAATATCCCCGGCTCCATGAACGATCAACTGGTGAGCCAGGATGAGTTTCCGCAATTTGTCGCCTGTTCGGATGGTATCCGCAGCAGGTGGGATCTGGCGAAGTTCCCAACCGTACTCCACCACCATGGAACAATAATTGCAACCGCGCTTTACAAGGAGTTTGCGCGAGGGACGGATGATTCATCTGTAATAGTCTGTAAATCAGTTTAATCATGACAGAGATTACCCGGGTTTCACTGGAAAATGAAATGGATATCGTAGTTGCCCACAAGCGCATGATCAGTATAGCCCAGTTCTTTTCTCTGCTGGTCTCGACACAGACCACCATCGCCACGGCCGTGGCCGAAGTCTGCCGCGTCATCATCGATAAGACCGACAAGGGCTGGCTGGCGATCTATGTAAAAAAAGATAATGGCAAATTTTTCCTTGGCGGCCGGGTGACCTGGCCCGCCGATATCCAGGTGAAAGAGACCGAGGAAGGCCTGCGTTATGCCCAACTTCTCGTCCCGGAATTCCATCTGCAACAGAATAATGGGGCGTCGTTCATCACCGTGAGTATCGGGATACCCCGAAGCCTCCGCGTCACGGATATAAAAGTGAACGAGGCGATAGAACACTTCAAAACAGCCACACCCACCTCGCCCTATGAGAAGCTAAAGCTGCGGAATACCGTCCTGAACCTGCAGGCCCTGGAAAAAGAAGAAGAATTGAGACAAACCCGGCTGCTGGACGAAAAAAAGAATGAATTCATCTCCATCGCCAGCCACGAGCTGAAGACGCCGCTCACCTCGATCCTGGCCTTCACCAAATTAGCGTTGAAGACCGGCGCCGCGGGGGATTCGACAAAGACGCAGCGCTATCTCGAAAAAATAGACAACCAGGTCAATAAGCTTCACCGTCTCATCCTGCAACTGCTGGATATCTCCAGGATCGAATCGGGGAAGCTGGATTATCATATGGAGGACTGCGGCTGGAACGGGTATATGGAGGAGGTGGTCCCCCTCCTGGAACACCTGGTTCCCACGCACCGTCTCGCCTGGCAGCCTTGCAGGGCGGAAGTACTGGTCCGGATGGACGGCCAGCGCATCGAACAGGTGCTGACCAACCTCGTGGGCAATGCCGCAAAGTATTCGAATCCCGATACGCAGATCAATATCGATTGCTCATCCGACACCGACAAGCTCACGGTTTGCGTCAGAGATCAGGGCATCGGCATATCTCAAGAGAATTTGAGCCGCATCTTCGAAAAATATTTTCGTGACGATGCCGTTACCGGAAAGTACAGCGGCTTCGGGATGGGTCTATATATCAGCTCCGGTATCATTCAGGAACACCAGGGTACCATCCGCGCGGAAAGAAATGATCCCACCGGCTCTTCCTTCTATTTTACGTTGCCGCTAAGCAGATCGAATGGAGCGTAAAATTATCTTTTTATTCAGTCTGTTCATTATCGTCCGGGGCATCGGATACGGCCAGGTTGGCAATCCCGTGGACTCCCTCAAAGCGGATTCGCTTCGGATGAATGCGCAGCAAAAACAATACTCTGCCGATGATTTTTCCGGCCAGTATGACTTTGGCGATCTGATGCGGGCCATCCTGCACCATGGCCGCCCGGTCCCGCCGGACCACAACAGGTCGGGTGTAACGGTGGTTCCCAACGTGGCGGCAAACCCAACTATCGGCGGTCAGCTCGGGATAAAAGCGGTGGCCGGCCGGCGGCTCGGCAATGACCCCAGGACCCTATTCTCGACGGGAGCCACCTCCGCATCCATCACGTCAAAGGGGATCCTCTACTTCTATGTGAATCACAACCTCTTTACTCCCGGCAACAAATACAATTTCCAGGGCAATGTGGTGGCCGCCAAAACGGTGACACCCGATTTTGGCTTTGGCATCGGCCGGCCCATCCAGGGGGGAAGCCCAGCCGACTCCGTCCTGGCCGATCCCAACCACAAAGTTCACTCCATTCACTCCCATTACTATAATATCCGGGAAAAGGTATACAAGAATGTGGCAAAGGATCTTTTTCTAGGTGCAGGTTTGTCATTTGAGATCAGGGACCATATCGATATCGGGGATACGACCAGCAACGCCACCCCTTCCAGCGTCTATAATATCCGTCACGGATTCCCGCAGGACCACTATTTTGCAAACGGGTTCCTCTTCAACATCGAATACATCACCCGCGACAATCCCAACCGCCCCTTCAAGGGCATCTACTTTGACGCCGGCATCCGGATCAACCAGACCTGGATCGGCAGCACGAAGAATTCGGTGCAGCTGACCTCCGATCTCCGGAAATATTTTTCGCTATCCGCTGCCCGTCCGGAGTTGGTGCTCGCTTTATGGAATTGGGGTTCGTATCTCGTCAGCGGCGATATCCCCTACCTGGAATTGCCCGGCACGGCCCGGGACGGCACCTTTCGCAGCGGCCGGGGATATACCAGCCAATACTTCAAAGGCACCGAATTCAACGATACGGAGGCCGAACTGCGTTTTCCGATCACGGCCAACCAATTTATCAGCGGGGTCGTATTCGGCAATCTCCAATCGGGCAACGACGCCCATGGTACAAAGCTTTTCCAGCAATTTCAGCCGGGAGGCGGCGCCGGTTTCCGGGTCCTGTTCAACAAGACCACCCGCACCAATCTCGCCCTCGACTATGCCTGGGGCCGCTTCGGCAACAAGGGTTTCTTCCTCAATCTGAACGAGAGTTTTTGAGTATATTGCTCTATGCCCAACCAACGCCTGCCTTCCCTCTTCCTGGGTCTGAGCCTTTTTGCTTTGCCGGCCTGCGCCCAGAACCCTGCCGCTATCCCCGCCGCGCTTCAATCCGAAGTCGCCGCCGCCTTTAAAGAAGTAAGCCCCGATTCGATTTTCGCCGTCATGAGCGTTCTCGCCTCCGATGAACTCGAAGGCCGCCAACCGGGCACCCGCGGATTCGCCCGGGCCTCGGCATATGTACAGGACAAGCTGAAAGCCTATGGTCTGAAGCCCGGCGCCGGCAAGGGCTCTTATGTTCAGCCCCTGTCGTTCAAAAAAGGCATCGTGACGGCGGCAGGCTCCAGCCTATACTTCCAACACGGCGAATTTATTGCCCCCAATGAACTGGTCTATGGGAAAGACTACTTGCTTCACCCTTATTTCTATTCCCCGAACTCTGCAACATCCGGTGATCTTTTTTTTGTAGGATATGGCATCTCCGCCCCCGAATTGCACTACGACGACTACAACGGCATCGACGTAAAGGGAAAGATCGTCGTATTCCTCGATCAGGCCCCGCCCACCTTCCCTTCGAACGAGCGGGCATATTTCTCCTCTGCAGCGACAAAATATGCCGAAGCCGTGAAGAGAGGCGCTGTAGGCGCCTTATCCGTTTCGCCGGCCGGCGATTCAGCATCCTGGACGGCCGCGGCCAAAAGAGCCGCGCTGGGTAGCTATCGATGGGCGGAAAGCAATGGGCAACTACAACCGGATTTCCCCGAATTAAGGGTCATAGGCGCGCTGAGCCCCCACCTTTCAAAGCAACTCTTCACCATGATGAGTCGTGACTGGAAGGATATTATGGACAAGGCAAAAGCCGGCCAGTCGCAGTCCTTCGCTATTCCACTTGTGGCGAAAATGCGCGTGACCACCAGCTTCACCGACGTTCAAACCTCCAACCTCATCGCCCTGATCCCCGGAAGCGATCCACAGTTAAAGGACCAATATCTTGTCTATACGGCCCATCTCGATCATTTCGGCATCGGCGCCCCGGTAAAAGGCGACTCTATCTACAACGGCGCCCACGACAATGCCTCCGGCGTGGCCCTCTTGCTGGAGATCGCCCGAACGTTCCGCAACCTGCCAAAGGCCCCCAAACGATCGGTCCTCATCACCATCGTCACCGGAGAAGAATACGGCCTCCTCGGCAGCGATTATTTTATCCAACATCCCACCGTTGCGAAAAAGGACATCGTGGCCAATATGTCCCTCGATATGCCCTTCTTCTTCCACCCCGTGCTGGATATCGTCCCGTACGGCGCCCTTCATTCCAGCCTCTCCCATCCCGTGGAAGCGGCCGCGGGCTATATGGGTCTCGGCATCGGCCCCGATCCCTTCCCTGAGCAGGTGGTATTCATCCGCAGCGATCACTACAGCTTTATCCGGCAGGGTATTCCTTCTTTGTTCATCAAAAGCGGCTTCAAGACCATTGCCGCCGACACGGTCGACCGGAGCCATAGCGATGTCGACTGGCGCCGCACCACCTACCACACCCCGCAGGACGACATGACACAGGCCTTCGACTTCAACGCCGGCGCTACACATGTCAAACTGAATTTCCTCATCGGGTTGCTCGTATGCGAAGATCCCGCGCGCCCGGTATGGAACAAAGGAGATTTTTTTGGCGGCCGGTTCGCCCGGCGATAATCCCGTAATTTTGCGGGGATGAGCAATCCTTATATTTCCCTGCTGAGGACGGCCTGGCGGTATGCCCGCAATGAGAAGAAGAAATACCTGCTGGTTTATCTCATGTTCGCCTGCGCCATCCTGGTCTGGTCGCTCAATCCTATTCTCCTCGGCTGGCTTATCGGCCGGCTCCAGACCGATACCACCCATGTATGGCGCTATGCCCTGCTTTACGGCGGCGGATACATCGGCATAAAATTCTTTCACTGGTGCTTTCATGGCCCCGCACGTGTTATGGAGCGAACGCTTGCCTTCCACGTCAGCCGCAATTTCCTGCAGGAGAAATATCACCAGGTGCTGCACCTCCCGGTGAAATGGCACCAGGACCATCACAGCGGCGCGACGATAAACCGGGTCCGCAAAGCGTATGAATCCTTGCGCGACTTTTTCGACAGGGGCTTTATGTACATCTACGCGTTTTTCAAATTCATTATTTCCGTCACCGCTATTATCTGGTTCTCGCCACTGTACGGCGGCATTGCTGTAGTCTTGGGTATTTGCACCATTCTCGTGATCCGCACCTTCGACAAACCCTTTGTAAAGGCCCTCGATGAGGTGAACGAAAGAGAACACGTGGTCTCCGCCACACTTTTCGACAGCCTCTCCAACATCATGACGGTGATCACGCTCCGCCTCGAAAAGAGTATGGAATCCGGCCTCATGGGCAAAGTGATGCAGATATTCCGACCCTTCCGCAGAAGCGCGGTCATCAACGAATGGAAATGGTTCTGTGCGGAAATGATGATCGTCTCCATCTATGCCCTGATCGCAATCGGCTATATGCATCAGCACTGGACTCCGGGACAACAATTCCTCATCGGGGGACTCGTGACTCTGTTGGGTTATGTGACCACCTTTACCAGCGGGTTCCAGGACTTCGCCTGGATGTATACGGATATCGTCCAGTACAACACAAATGTGCAGACCGCTTCCGTCATCAGCGAGGCCTATGCGCAACAGCATCGCGCCGATCGCCCGGACGGGCTGCCCCCCGGCTGGAGTACCCTGCACCTCGACCGGATCAATTTCTCCTATCAACAGGCCTATGACCAGCGGCTGCGCGCTCAAAGTCTGCATAACCTGCACCTCAGTATCCGGCGCGGCCGGCGTATCGCACTTGTCGGCGAGAGTGGCAGCGGCAAGAGCACCCTGCTCGCGCTTCTGCGCGGGCTCTATCTCCCGGAAGCCGGCTTTGAGATCCGGCTCGAAGGGAACGACCAAACGGCCGCAACCGACACGCCCCAGGCCTTGCTCGAGCGGGTCAACGAGGCGGTCACGCTCTTTCCGCAGGAACCGGAGATCTTCGAGAACACCCTCGCCTATAATATCACCCTCGGCCTGCCCTTCCCCGAAGAAGAGATCCTCAGGGTCTGCGAAACTGCCCATTTTACGGAAGTCATCCAGCAACTGCCCCAGGGTCTCGAATCCGATATCCGTGAAAAGGGGGTCAACCTCTCCGGCGGCCAGAAACAACGGCTGGCACTCGCCCGCGGCATCCTGGCCGCCCGCGACAGCAGCCTGGTCCTGATGGACGAGCCCACCAGCAGCGTCGACCCCAGAACCGAAGCCATGATCTACGAAGGGCTTTTCAAAGCATTCGCCGACAAGGCCATCATCTCCTCGATCCACCGTCTGCACCTTCTCTCCCGTTTCGACTATGTCTATGTCCTGCACGAGGGCCGCGTCGTGGCTGAAGGAAGCTTCGAACAGCTACGCGACAACGACCCCCATTTCCAGGAAATGTGGCGCCACCAGAAGGAGCATCAGACTGTATCATAACCGGACAAACCCTGTATCGGAAAGGAACACATCCGGCAAAACGGCGGCTCCTAACCGATTAGGAATTAGGCCACTCCCGCTCTGGCATCGTATTTCGTGCGAAAAACCATCCAAAACACGCCGCCATGTTCCGGAACTATCTCACCATTGCCCTGCGCAATATTGCCCGTAACCGGGTCTTCTCTTTTATCAATATCGTGGGTCTGAGCCTTGGCCTCGCCTGCTGTATCCTCATCTTTCTCTATGCCAGGGACGAGCTTACCTTTGATCGCTTCCAAAAGAACAGCGCCCGGCTTTATCGCATAACCCGGCATGTCATCGATAAAAAGCATGGCATGGACATGACCCTGGGGATTTCCGGGATGGTGGAGGGACCGGCCTTCAAACGTGCTATCCCCGAGATTCACAGCTTTATCCGCACCAACCGGCAGGAGTTTATTCTCCGCAACGGTAAGGAGATCTTCAACCAATGGGCCACCTGGGTGGACGGCAACTTCTTCACGGTGCTTTCTTTCCCCCTGCTGTCCGGCAACCCGGCAAAACTGCTGAGTGAACCCTATTCCGTCGTTGTCACCGACGAAATGGCAAAGAAATATTTTGGCACCAACGATGCGGTCGGCAAGACCTTGGAGCTGGAGCTCGATGGGAAGTTCCAAACCTTTACGGTCACGGGCGTCGCAAAGCGTTCGCCCGAGAATTCTTCCATCCAGTTCGATATGCTCCTGCCCTTTTCCCAGTTGGAAAAAGGGCATTCGAATGATGGCTGGCTTTATAGCTCGTACAGCACCTATCTTTTGCTGGAGCCCGGCGCCTCCCCGCAGGCGGTATCCGCCAAGATGCAAAAGGTATACATGGAAGCCTCGGCAGCGCAAAAGGCCGACGCGGCAAAACGCGGCTTCGAGGATAATACCGTCTGGGGGTTGCAGCCTTTTGCAAGAATGCACCTGGACACCACCATCCTCAATGCCGGGATCGCCAATAGGAGCGATCCCGTTTACTCCTATATTCTAATGGGCATTGCCGCTTTCATCCTGGTCATCGCCTGTATCAATTTTATCAACCTGACCATCGCCCAGTCCCTGAAACGCAGCAAGGAGATCGGGTTGCGAAAGGTAGTGGGCAGCAGCCGCAGCCAGCTCATTCGTCAGTTCCTCGGCGAGTCCTATGTTGTTTGCTGCTGCGCCTTTTTGCTGGCGCTGGCGTTGGCAAGCCTGGCCCTGCCCCTGTTCAACGAAATGGCCAACAAACGGCTCAGTCTCGGCTATTTGGTCGATGCTCCATTGGTGGCTGCCTTTGCCGGGCTGTTTCTGATCACCGGTTTTATCGCCGGCTTTTATCCGGCACTCGTGCTCTCCCGGTTCAAACCTGTGGAAACGCTTTACCAGCGCGTGAGCCGGCTGGGCGGAAAGAACTACCTGGCGAAGGGGCTTGTCGTCCTGCAGTTCTCCCTGGCGACCGCACTGATCATCGGGACGGTGTTCTTTTATTCCCAATATGATTATCTCACCCACACCGACCTGGGGTATAACGACAAGAACCTTTTAATGGTAAATGTGAATGGCACGGACAGCATTCCATTGCAAAATGCTTACAAGACCGAACTCAGCCGGATCCCCGGGGTACAGCAGGTGGCCAAAACACTGAATGGAATGTGGTATACCCGGGCCACCACGGAGGGCCATGACATCGACGTCCGGTTCATGCATGTCGATGAGGACTATCTGCCGACGATGGGCATATCCCTGGTGAAAGGCCGCAACCTCTCGAGGGATTTCCCTGCCGACACCAGCCAGTCCGTACTCGTTAACCAGGCCTTCGTAGAAGCCGCCGGCTGGAAGGACCCCATCGGCAAGACGATCAGCCGGCTCAATGGGGAGGAGAGAAAATTATATGTGGTGGGAGTCGTGAAAGACTATCATTTTGCCTCGCTGAAAGATAAGATAAGCCCCGAGGTTTTCACCAGCAATCCCCGCGATGGCTTTGGAGCCTATGCGATCCGCATCGATCCGGCGAACACGGCGCACACCCTGGCGGCGATCGAAGCGGTTTATCAGCGCATCTACCCCTGGCAGATCTTTGACCATTCTTTCGCGGAGGACAGCAACTATAAAAGCTATGAGCAGGAAGCAAGATGGCGGCGGATCATTACCAGCAGCGCCATCCTTACGGTGTTTATCTCCTGTATTGGCCTCTTTGGCCTCTCCCTGCTGTCGATCCGCCAGCGCACAAAGGAGATCGGTGTGCGCAAGGTCCTGGGCGCCGGTATCTGGCAGGTGAGCAGCCTCGTGGCGTGCAATTTCATCGGACTCGTACTCCTGTCCTTTTTGATCGCCGTTCCCGTCGCCTGGTATGTCGTCGGCCGCTGGCTGGATAATTTCCCTTATCGGGTATCCCTCAACGGCTGGGTCTTCGCGTTGGCCGCCGGGGCGACCCTTGTCATCGCCGTCCTCACGGTGGGGTTCCAGGCCATCCGCGCCGCCCGCGCCAACCCGGTCGAAAGCCTGCGGGTGGATTAGCAAAGTCGCCGAACCAAGAACCGCGGTTTTTTGTATAGTGAAGAGCATCCATCTCCACATACTTAAAACTGCATCGGTATGAGAATTTTTATCCCTCTCCTGGTGGTGGCCTGTCTTTCGCATTCCATCACCACGCAAGCCCAATCCACCTGGCTTGGCTTCAAAGGCGGCATCAGCATTCCCAACCTTACCGGGGGAGGCGGTAATCCGCTCAGCGAGAACTACTCCTCCCGGCTGGCCGCCAATTTCGGCTTGCTGGCCGAATACCGGCTACACAACCACTGGTCCCTCCAGGCCGAGCTCAACTACGCCGGCCAGGGCGGCAAACGGGACGGTCTCCAGCCGATCACCAATCTCCCCCCCGAATTCGCGCAGATGGTCCCCCCGGGAACCTTTCTCTATGCAAACTTTAAGAACAAAGCCATTCTCGACTACCTCGAGCTGCCCATCATGGCGAAACTCGCCTGGGGTGCCGCCTGGCAGTTCTATGTAAACGCAGGACCCTACCTGGGCTACCTGCTCCATGCAAAGGAGAAGACCAGCGGCACCAGCCTGATCTATGCCGACCCCCAGGGTCAACAACCCCTGCAGACCCAGGCGGGGCCGGTCCCCGCCCAGGACTTCGGCTCCACGACCGATGTCACCTCCAGCATCAAACGCTGGAATGTGGGGGTCACCGGCGGTATCGGCATTGCCAAACCCCTTGATGCAAGGAACAAGATCTTCTTCGATGCCCGTTTCGAATACGGGTTCCTGAATATCCAGAAATATAAGGAAGACGGAAAGAACAACACCGGTAACGTGCTGCTCTCTCTGGGCTATGCGTACAGACTTTAAATAAGCCCCGCCAGCTCCAGGCTCTTCTTCTTCAATTGCCGCACCTCCATGTCCTCGATAATGGGATCGGGGGTGAGCACCAGCGATGTGCCGTTCTCGCGCCACCAGCGCTGGCCCTTTATTTCGCGGAAATGGATCACGCCGATCAGGTATTTGCGGTCGTTGTCCGCATGCCATTCCTCGATGGACTGGAATCGCTCCTTGGGGATATACTTCAGATCGTCGAAACTGAGATATACCCGTACAAAGAAATCGTCCGTCAGCTGATGGGGTTCATGATGGTAGAGTTTC
>Ga0210400_10006274_pt1 | contig 10023 bp, 10 predicted proteins | sample IncBWH26MmetaG_FD_155456 | JGI IMG/M metagenome (GOLD analysis project Ga0210400, IMG submission 155456) | Forest soil microbial communities from Barre Woods Harvard Forest LTER site, Petersham, Massachusetts, United States - Inc-BW-H-26-M | ecosystem: Environmental > Terrestrial > Soil >... | reverse complement strand
CGTATCGTTCACGCTTTTGAAATGGTCGAGATCTCCGAGTATGACGGCCGTACAAACATTCTCGCGTTGCGAGCGGGTCAGCTCACGCCCGAGGAGATCCATGATCACGCCGCGATTCCAGAGTGAGGTCAAATGGTCATGGGTCGCTTTGAAACGCATCTGCTCTCGCGCCTCGACTAGGCTGTCTTCCAAATGCAAGATGCGTTCACCCGTTCGCAGGCGCGCTTTCAACTCGTCCGCGACGAAAGGCTTAATGAGGTAATCGTCGGCGCCGGATTCCAAACCGGCGACCACGTCTTCTTTCGATTCCCGGGAGGTGAGAAGGACCATGTAAACGTAACATTGGTCGCGGCGTTTGCGGATTTCGCGACAAACACCGGGGCCATCGATTTCGGGCATCATCCAGTCGAGCAGAGCGAGGCGTGGCGCGTCGGAGCCGCAGAGATTTTCGACGGCTTGGCGCCCATTGGCAACGGCGGTGACTTCATAGCCTGCCCGGGCCAGCGTTTTCTCCAGCAGGCGGAGTGAGAGCGCGTCGTCGTCGGCGATTAGTATTTTCACGCGCGAGCCTCGGTCATGTAAGTTTCCATTTCTGGGAGCAGCCCGTGCACGTCTCGTGTGAACGCGGCATAGGCGTCGCGCAATGAAGCCGTTTCCCCCGCCCGCGCGAGTTGCTCAAGATGGGCCGCGGAGGCGGAGGCTTTTACTACAGCAAGATTCGACAGCATCCCTTTGAGGGTGTGACTGACGTTTGCTACCTCTGCGACATTGTTTCGAACTACAGCGTTCTCAAGAGATTTAATGTACCTCGGGAACTCTTCCTTGAAAATCGAAAGGAGTTCAAACAATAGCTCGCGATCGTTGTCAACGCGGGCCAGCAACTCTTGAAGATTGATCCTGGAGGCTCGGGGATTCGCGTTATTCGTCTTGGTCTCATTCGTTACTGGGTTCGCCATGCATTCACCTTTGCTTTTGATTTTGGGTTGGCTAGATACAAGACTGTTGGGCTTGGAGACGTAGCCATCCCTTCATCGCCCGCCATGGCATGCGCTGCCATGGCTATATGAAAGGGAGAACCCACCGAAGCGAACGCGCTGTCCGGCCAGTCGACGAAGCTGGGGAAGGTCGCCAAAAAATTTGCTTTGCTCCGGTATTCCACTGCCTGGGATCCTTGGGAACAGACCGGCACCGCCGGACTGGAGGGCAGGCAAGCGGCCGCCGCGAGTGGCGTGACGCCTTGCGCGACAATCCTGCGAGCGCGCCCTGCGGCACGTGTCGGACGGGAAAAAGCTATGAAATGCGCGAGACATAGTTCGCCTAGTTAGGCTGGGCAAGCGCAAGGCCACTGGTCGATGTTAGGTGGCAGCTAAGCTACTCAAATTAGGGCGCTTAGGCGACCCGCCCCACAACACCGATGGTGGAGATTTCCATTGCCGAACACCGGCCACTATTCGGTTCATTGTGAAACAGCCCTAACTTGCGAAGCCCGCGGCAATCATGACTACGAAGTTTGCACAAAGTTCACAAAACTTGGGTACACGCTCATCGCCTTTTCGGTTACAGCCTCCGCTGTATTGTTGAAATTCAGGTCCAGACTTATACCTCAGTACGGTGCATCTCTCGGCCAGATGTCCTCAGAAGTAGTGCTCGCACGTTAGTGGAATTAGAACAACGACCCCGGGCACGTAATCGCAACGATCTGAATCCAAAGGAGTGTTTCCGCATGGAAACCCAAGCGATTCCCGAACGTACTTTAGTTGCCAAGGCGCAGGCGGGCAACGAAGAAGCATTCACCGAACTGGTGCGGAGGCACTCCGGCCAAATCTATGGACTTTCTCTGAACATGCTGCGAAACCGGGAGGATGCCGAAGATAATCTACAGAATGTATTAGTCAAGGCATTCCATAACATTGGCCGTTTTGAGGGAAACTCGCAATTCTCCACATGGCTGGTCCGCATTACTATTAATGAAGCGCTGATGAAGCTGCGGAAGCGAAATTCGGAGCGCATTTCCGATTACCACGACGCGAATGCTTCAGAGGACGAACCGCGATCCTTCCCTGAAATCGAAGACAGCCGGCAAGATCCGGAACGCGAGTACATGAGCAAAGAACTGACGCGCAAAGTGTTTCGCGGCCTAAACCCTTCACTGCAAGACACGTTCATTCTTCAGAAGGCGGAGGGATGGACGAACCGGGAGTTAGCAGAGGCCCTGGGGATCACCGTTTCGACGGTGAAATCGCGAGTGTTCCGCGCGCGAGTGCGGCTGCGGCAGCAGCTTGTTGCCCTGACGCAACCGGGGCAGGTGGCTCTGCAAGGGTGATTTGCACGGCGCTCGCTAGCCCCTAGACGTCTCCCCAACCCGCCTGATGTTTGGGTATCAGCGCGCCTTCCGTAGAAGGTATCGACTGTTTACCTTAGAAACTTACCCGGAAAAACAAAAAGCCAGTTTGGAATGACTCCAAACTGGCCTCTTACTTTTAGAGTCAGCGATCGGCTCAGCTCGTCGACGTGGCTTTTTGGCCTTTCACTTCGAGCTCGTTGACAACTTGCTTTACATTAGGGACCGAGGCGGCAAGTTTTTCCACTTGCTCGCGTTTTGCCGGCGAGGCGACATCGCCGGTAAGGGTCACAACACCATTCTTCACGTCATACTTCACATTTTTTTTCAGGCGGTGCTTGACCAGCGTGGCGTCCAGATTTTTTTCAATGGCCTTATCCAGATCCGAATCGACCGCCTTGGCTTCGCTCTCATTACCTGGGGGGCGCACGGAGATTTGATCGGCAACCACCAGATTGGGTGCATCGGACTTGGCGATGGATTCAGCCTGCTGCTTATCGCTATCGGTCGGAACGCTGCCCGTCAAGGCCACCACCCCTTTGTCACGGTCTTCACTGACGCTTACGTCCTTGAAACCGGCTTGGTCCAGGGACTTGCGGATATTGTCCGTCACGTCAGGAGACTTGCTGTTGGAACATCCTGACAGCATTCCAGCGAGGAGCAGCGGGAATACCGACAAAATCATTCTTTTTGCTTTCATATCTCTCCTTTACTTCACGGGCCTGTATCAAACCGCTTGGGCCGGCGGATCGCCTATCGATCCAGTGTGTACCCACTGTGCCGGGACGTTTACGATGGCTCAATCAGGCGTAGTACCTAGAAAATTGCGGGAGAGTTAGGTAAGAGAACATCGCGCACGGAACGAAACCGCAGAATGGTCAACGAGAATTCCGTTCACCCTACGGGGTCATCCCCATGTCACTTCTTAGGAAATAGGCGGAGACTCAGCGTGGAAGGCGCGCGCACCGAGCCGCGTGTTCAGGTCGCACAATGTTGACTGGCCGAACGGTTCCCGATCCTATGATTCCCGATCCTAATCCGAATCCAGCCCCAAGACCTCCTAGGCCCGAGGAACCAGTCCCGCAGCCGCCAAGTCCAGAACTCCCGCCGCGGGATCCGACGTCGCCGAACGCCCCAAGGCCGAATCCGGACCTGCCACCAATACCAATGCCGCCAGGCACGCCGCCGCTACAAGTCTAGAGCTTGGATTATTAGTGTGAGCAATTAGCCGGGCTGCTGGCGGGTTCTCGCCGCCTTGGCGGCCGCCTTGTGGCGGGTTGCTGCGCCACGCTTCCGAGCGCTTCTTCTAGCTTGTTTGGAGATGGCCGAATGAGACGCGGAACTCCTGCTCTCCCTGCGGAGGGCGTTTGAAACGGCGCGGGAACGTTTCGCCGACGTCGGCTTTCCCTTACTGCGGCCCTTCTTCAAGTCACGCGCGGCTTGACGTTGAGTCCCCGGTGAGGTCTGGCCCTTCTTCGGCGGGGGCAACTTGATACCTGCGCGGCGGGCCTTCGATAGTCCAATCGCGATCACTTGCTGAGGGGAGCGGGCGCCGTGCTTGCCTTCGCGCACGTGCTCAAATTCCTCACGAACAAACTCGCCAGCCTGGGTGGATGGAGCTTTTCCTTCTTGCGCGTCGCGGCGGGCGCGTTCGACTACTTCTTTTTCTGGCATGGAAGATTCCTTTCAAATCCAAGCCGGGCTTTGGAAGCAAAGCTGAGGTTGAAGACCACTCGGCGCGCAAGGTTTAATCAAGCCGAGAGGCGACGGAATCAAGCGCGTTCTTCCCGGTGCGCAAGACCTTTGTGACGCGGTCCTCGCTCTTATCGAGGACGTCTTGAACCTGATACACCCAACGGCGTCCTTTCCGGCGGATTCGTTTCAATCGATCTTCGGCATTCTCTGCCAGCCACTCACGCGTCTCCTCCCCCGAAAGTGGAGCAAAAAGCAGACCCAAGCCAATACCGATTCCGAGGCCAGCCATAAAAACTGTGATTGTGCCGCGTCCGTTATTCACGGGGCGCCTCCTTTAAAGAATTTTGCCGCTGGGAAACTGTTAAGCCATTGGGATGGGTTAGGGCGGGTTGCTAAAACCAGGTAGCGCGGGCTGCAGCCGGCATTACCCCTCAGTTCGCTGACTGCGACTCTTCCAGAATGGCTCTCTGAGCCATGTGCTGATCGATACCCGGGCTCACGTATGTACCGTCGCCCGCCAACACATTCAGCGCGCGCACTAACTCGTGTTCGGCATCCGACTTCAAAACATAACCACGAGCGCCAGCACGGAAAGCGCTGCGCACCAGCTCTTTGGACGAGTGCAGAGTCAGCAGCAGAACTTTGGCGTTCGGCAGAATGGTTCGGATAATGCGCGTGGCTTCGAGGCCGTTCAGCTGAGGCATAGAAACATCCATGATGATCAGGTCCGGCTTAACCAATTCCGCAAGCCTAATCGCTTCCTGGCCATTCTCAGCTTCGCCGCAAAGCTCCCATTCAGGAAAGGCATGAAGAATGCCCTGAACACCGCGACGAATCACCGCGTGATCGTCTACAACAATGACCTTTGGCATGGCCCCTCCGTTAAAGATTGATGGGAGGGGGGAACGACATTCGAATCTTTGGATGGAGTTAGCTGAAGTATGAAGCCGGACGCACTCAAGCCATTCATCAAGCCTCGATGATCTGATTTCGTACCGCGTACCGTACGAGCTCGCTGACTGAGTGCAGTTCGAGCTTACGCATGATGTTAGCGCGATGGGTCTCCGCTGTTTTTACGCTAATGCCGAGAGCCACGGCAACTTCCTTACTGCTCTTCCCTTCCGCAAGTAGTTGAACAATTTCGCGTTCGCGCGAGGTCAGGCGGCTCCGTAGAATAGCCATGTGGTCGGGAACAGTATTTTGCTTGCAGAACCCGTCGAGCAACATATCTGCCGCGCGCGAGGTGAAGAAAGACCGATGGTTGCCCAGCGCCTCAACGGCCGCCACCAAGTCTCGGTCAGCATCGGATTTCATGATGTACGCGCGGACGCCAGCCTCCACAATGTCGCGGACGAGTTGGTCGGAGAAGTGCAAGGTCAGAATGACTATTTCCGTTTTGGGAAGGCTCTTGCGGATGCGCCGAGCAGCCTCCAAGCCGTTTAGCTCAGGCATGCTAATGTCCATTACCACCACGTCCGGCTTTAGCTGCTCAGCGAGGGTCACAGCTTCGCGTCCGGTCTTAGCCTCGGCGACAACATCCCAGCCGTGGTGCGCGGTTAGCAACTGCTTGAGCCCGCGTCGAATAATGTCGTGATCGTCAGCAACTAGGATACGCAGGGTAGTTACCTCATGTAAAGATTCGCGAGGCCCTAGGACCCGGTAAAAGCTCGCAAGTAATTGATATTAGGTCCCCCCTTAGATTGACATACCATTTTCCCTGTATTTTGAATACGGCAAAACCTAACGATTGTGCGTAGGTTGATCGAGCTAAGCTGGATTCGCCCTTTCGAAACCCATTGATCAGCTGGAGCCGCTACACGATTGCGCGGATTGTTAATGCCCGTCATCTTGCATTCAATGGGTTGGGAGAATGGCGCCCTTATCGGCCGGGAAACTGACCGGACACTTACAATCTACTTCTGTTCCGAGCTTCTTGGGAGTTGGTGCGTTCCCAGCTTGGCTTAGCACTGAGGTACGGGTCTCATATGGTTCAGTGGCCCGATTGCCAGCGTCGCCGGTGCGGCCGGTGCTTCGTGCTTTGGTCGGATATAACCACTGAGCCTGTTCAGCGGCCCTCGACCATTTCGATGAACAATCACAATGCTGACGACGCCTCGCGAGGCCGGTTGCTAGGCCGGATCACAGCCTTGCTTTGGGTTGTGGTCATCGCCCTGGCAGTCACCTTTTTTTATTTTGCAAGTTCGTTTTGGATCACGCTTCTGATGGCCGGTCTTCTGGCGATTCTCGTCGAGCCGCTGGTGGGACTTCTGGAGCGCCTGCATTTGCCGCGCTCGGCGTCAGCCGCCATAGTGATCGTGATGGGAATGATTCTAGTGAGCGCGGGAATCTATGCCTTTTACAACAAAGCGTCAGACTTCGTGGATACGCTGCCGCAATACACCAGCAAGATCCGGAAGGCAATCGACCCGGCTGTGAAAAGATTTGAGAGGATGCAAGAGAGCGCCAAAGAACTAAACCCGGCGCCGACAACCAAGAAAGTTCCAGAGGTGAGAGTCAGCGAGCCACCTCGTTGGCCTTCCTATTTGGCCAGGGGCGTGGGTTCGGTCGCCGGCGCCATTCTAATTGCCGCCGTCGTGCCGTTCTTGATGTTTTTTATGCTTGTGCGCAAGGACCACATTTACTCGTGGCTTTGCGCAACCTTCGGGCGCGCGACGAACATACCCGAATTTGTGAGTCGGGTTACGGCAATGATTCGCGGATTTGCCGGCGGGAACCTCGTGGTGGGCTCGCTTATGGCGGCCGTGACCACGGGAGCACTGCTGGCGATTGGCCTGAATGGAGCCGTGGCGTTGGGAATCGCGAGCGGCTTCCTAAACTTGATACCGTTCCTGGGCTTTGTTTTGGCGAGCGTTATTCCTCTGCTCGCGGCAACCCTGCAATTCAGCAGTGCCGGACCGTTCCTAGTAATCGCGTTCACGGTGGGCTTGTTGCATTTGATTTCGAATAACTTGCTGATACCAAAATTGATCGGTTCGCGCGTGAATATCGGGCCGGTGGCCGCGACAGTGGGTATGTTGTTTTGGAGCTGGGTTTGGGGAGGAGTCGGATTGCTGCTGGCGATACCGTTGACAGCGTTTGTGAAGTTGGTGGCTGAGTGCCATCCCGCGCTGACTCCCGTCGCTAATCTCCTCGCAGAAACGCCACGTCCGATGCCGCGCTGGGCCGAAGCAGGCCAGACGGTAGCGCGAGCGATTCCGCTCTTACGCGAGCGCTTTCGCGTGCGGCACAAGCAGTAACCAAACGTGGAAACCAGGCGGTAATTTCCATCGGAATATATTCGATTTTCCTTCCTCGTGGCGAACTGCACTCATTTTGGGCAACCATTACACAAGTATTACAAAGGCGTTGGTATGCTCGTGTTACGGTGATGCCAGATGTCGTGAGGACACTGGGACCATGAGTATTTTCAAAGAAGACCGAACGTTTAAGCAGCCTCTGAATTGGACCACGACGTTTTTCATGTTGGCGTTCCATGTGGGCGCCGTCGCGGCCCTATTTATGTTTAGCTGGAAGAACGTGGCCATCGCCGCTTTTCTGTGGTGGCTGACTGGCAGCATGGGAATTGGCATGGCTTATCACCGGTTGCTGACCCATCGGGGATATAAGACTCCGAGATGGCTGGAATACTGGATGGCGATCTGCGGGACGATGGCGCTCGAAGGCGGTCCGATAGCCTGGGTCGCAACACATCGCATCCATCATCAGAATACAGACAAAGAAGGCGATCCCCATTCTCCCAATGACGGTGGCTTGTGGGCGCACATGGGCTGGATCATTACCGGCCAAGCGATGCACCAGAATACCGCTGAGTTGCTGCCCTATGTCCCGGACCTGCGCAAGCAAAAGTTTTATATGTGGATCAGCAAGTACCACTGGACTCCATTGGTGGGACTTGGCCTGATTCTGTATGCGGTCGGCGGCTGGCCAACGGTGATGTGGGGAGTATTTTTGCGGACGGTTGTCGGTCTGCACGCGACCTGGCTGGTCAATTCCGCTACGCATATGTGGGGTTCGCGCCGATTTCTCACCTCGGACACATCCACCAACAGTTTCTGGGTTGCAATTTTGACCTTCGGTGAAGGCTGGCACAACAATCATCACGCAGCCCCGCAAGCGGCCAAGCATGGGCTTACCTGGTATGAAATCGACGTGAACTGGTATGGAATCTCGGCGTTAAGGGCACTCGGCCTTGCATGGGACATCAAGCTGCCGAAGCCGCACTCAGCTTCCGGGCCGGCGAAGCCCCTGGAAACACCTAACCTTGCCCCTGATCCGCTTGCGCCCGATGCAATAGTCGAAGACGAAGCGCTGGTACCAAGCTCTGTTGGAGATTGAGCCAAGAGTTGCGGCATCGTAGTGCGGCGATCCCCCCGGATGAATTAAACTAGCGGCGATGCGTATTACCAGCCGCACGAAAGCCATTGCGTTCTTCATCACGCTGGGTGCTTGCCTAGTTGCGCTCGCCGTTTTCCTGAACATTACCTGGATCGTTTTCCACTGGCGGCAGGTCGTGCCGTTGGTTCTGGGCATTATCTTCTTTGGTGTGATCATCGCCGGCTTGGTTGTAAACACAATATTCATCGTGCGCGAGATCCGGCGAAATGAACGGCAAGATAGCTTCCTCAATGCCGTGACTCACGAACTGAAGACGCCCATTACGTCGATACGGTTATATCTCGAGACGCTTCAGAGCCGTCCACTTGACGAAGCGAAGCGGCGCGACTTCTATCGCATCATGCTGGAAGACTCGGACCGTCTTCTCGGCACGGTCGAGCAGGTGCTCAAAGCCGGAGAGGCGCGTCACGGCAGCCGGCGGCGGAATTGGCAGGAGGTGGACTTCGCTGAACTCGCGAGGAACACCTTGGAACTCGCCCGTCTGCGTCACAACCTTAAGCCAGAAGCGCTTCGTTTCGGCGCCGAGCCTCCGGAGGATCTGGTGGTTATGGGTAATCCCGAGGAGCTGCGCACCGCGGTTTTCAACCTCCTAGACAACGCCATTAAATATTCCGGAGAGAACAAGAACATAGTCGTCGATGTGCGCACGCCGAACATCGACAGCATTTTTTTCAGCGTGCGCGATCAAGGAATCGGAATTCCTCGCGTGGAACTGAAGCGCATCTTCAATCGCTTTTATCGCATCCAGAGCTCCGCGACGGGCAAGGTGAAAGGCACAGGGCTTGGGCTCTTCATCGTGCGCTCGGTAGTGCGCCGTTACGGCGGCGATGCGTATGCGGAAAGCCAGGGAGAGGGATTGGGCAGCACGTTTACTATTCGCCTGCCGCGGGTGTATCGCGCGTGAGCCGGGTTTTGGTGGTCGAAGACGAAGCACACCTGGCGCAAGGGCTCCGCTTTAACCTGGAAGCGGAAGGCTATTCCGTACACGTCACCGACAAAGGCGAGGAAGCTCTCACACTCCTGTTGAAGAAGAAGGAAGCTTTCGATGCCCTGATTCTCGACGTCATGCTCCCGGGGAAAGACGGCTTCACCATCGCACGTGAATTGCGGGAAGCACAAAACTACATACCCTTGCTGATGTTGACCGCACGCACCCGGCCGGAGGATGTCCTTCAAGGGTTCGAGTCCGGTGCCGACGACTATCTACCAAAGCCATTTGACCTCGCCATCTTGTTAGCGCGAGTCGAAAGTCTGCTGCGCCGCAAAAACTGGCTGCGCGCCTCGAGTGCGGAACAGGCGGAGACCGCGCCAACGCAGCCTACGGACGTTTTCCAGTTCGACGATCGAACTGTTGATTTCGCGAACCTGCAACTCCGCGGCGGAGGCCAAGTGTTTCAACTGACCTTGATGGAAGCGGAGCTCTTACGCTACTTGATACGCAACAGTGGCAAGCCGGTTTCTCGCAAATCTATCCTGCAAAATGTATGGAACCTTCATGAAGACACGGATACTCGCGCGATCGACAATTTCATCGTGCGGCTCCGACGATATATCGAACGCGAACCCTCCAA
>Ga0210400_10006273_pt1 | contig 10023 bp, 4 predicted proteins | sample IncBWH26MmetaG_FD_155456 | JGI IMG/M metagenome (GOLD analysis project Ga0210400, IMG submission 155456) | Forest soil microbial communities from Barre Woods Harvard Forest LTER site, Petersham, Massachusetts, United States - Inc-BW-H-26-M | ecosystem: Environmental > Terrestrial > Soil >... | reverse complement strand
TACACGAATTTCCAAACGACCCAGCGAGACGGGGGCGACGCCGTGGCTCGCGGTTCCTACGACGATTACGAGGAGTTTCGCCGCGCCGGATCGGCCGGCTCCTACGCCCGCCTGCACGGTCTGGATCAACTTCCCTGGGCGCAGAAGATGATCGAACATCCTGTCCGGGAACACTGAGGACCTGCATGGGTCGGCCCGATAGGCAACGCCGGCAGACATCGAGGCAACCGGCCTACTCGACGCGCAACAGGGTGTCTATGTGGGCGGTTGGTGCGCAGGGCGGAGCAACCGTCTGCCCTATCTCCGGCATAACGGACCCGAGCACGTGCTGGCCCTTCGCGCCCACCCGGAGCGGCAAGGGTGTCGGTCTGGTAATCCCAACGCTCCTCGCATGGTCGGAATCGGCGGTCGTCTATGACATCAAGGGCGAGAACTGGGCGAAAACTGCCGGGTTCCGAGCCAAGTGCGGGCATCTCTGCTTCAAGTTCTCCCCCGTCGAACTCGCCAACGGCTCCCGCAGGTGAAGGCTGAGGAAGGGACCGGAGACCTGTGAAAATCCGCCCGGTCCCGTTATGGTGTGTGTGCTACTGGACTTCGAGCGCGCTCACCAAAGACTGATTAATTACTGAAGTGAAGGTAATTACGTAGTTTCCAGTGGAGCTTGCCGGTTGCGTGAACTCCTTGACGATCGCGATGTTCTTTCCGCCGGCAGCCGCATTGATATCGAAGTTCGTGAGAACAGCCGTTCCGTTGATGCTCACGTTGAAGGTGCGGGACCCGGTTGTGCTGAAGTACGTTTCTGCAAAGTGCAGCCGCACAGTGTGAACCGAGCCAGCATTAAAGCCGGGAATTGTATATGTGAAGTTTCCGACGCGCGCTTCCTGATACACGGTAAGTGGCGCCGGATTGGTGACTTTGCTCAGATCGATCGTATTGGCGTGATTGATCGTAGAGCCGCCCGCAAAATCCGTATCGGCGGAGAACGGGCTCACTGCCGGACCACCAGCGTTGATCAGGACGGTGCCGTTCGGCGCGCACGCGTTGGTCGTTGCGCTCGCCTGGTTCGAAGCGATGGAGGCGCCGGCAGAATCAACCGCTTCCACCAGGTAGTAATAAGTTGTGCCGCACAGGGCGGTAGAATCGGTGTAGGCTGCCGCGGTCAATCCGCTTGCAATCTGATTCGTGCCCGACCCTGCAAATCCAGGCGTCGTGCTGCGAAACACGCTGTTGGATTCAACCGTGCAACCCGCGGGCGCGACGCTGCCGGTCCAGTTGAGGCTCACCTGGTTGCCCAGACCTGTCAGCGCATTCAGCGCGCTCGGTGCACCGGGGACGGTGAGGCAACTGCTCGAATCGGCTGACGTCACAGTCATCGCATCGACTCGAGAGACACTTGCGCCCGCGATATTGAACATCTGAACCGTGTTCTTGCCGGCGTTCAAAGGAACCAAGATGCTCGAGTTTTGATAAGCCGTAAAGCTGCCCGTAATGAGGAAGGACAGATTGTCAGTGATGACAACATCGTTCACCTTAATTCCCTCTGGCCGGTTTGTGACTCCCGGAAACAGACCGGAAGCAAACGCATAACGGAACGTCAGCGTGTAATTGCCCGCCGCCGGAACCACCACATTGAAGAACGTCGCCGTACCCTCGGCGGCGTATGCCATATCTACGACCAGACTCTTGGGGCTGATCGCATTCGTGGTCGTGATATACGAGGGGAACCAGGAACTCAGCTGCTCGAAACAATCAAACCCCCCGAGCAGGGCGTCTTTGAAGTAATATTGCGTTCCGCCGACCACGGGGACGCCAGCGACCGTGCCGTCTCCGCGTGAGGACGGCGGCCCTGGAGGACAAGGGCCTGCCATCGCTGCGCCTACTCCTAACGATGACAAAAAGAGAAATAGAGCTGCGTTTTTCATCTTAGTTCCTTTCAGTTGTGAAATTAGCGATGTACTGCACTTTCAAGCTCAGCTTGAACCTGTACAATTTTGATCATCCATGCTGGATGGTCCTGCGCAAGGGAACGCGCGTAATTGAGAGATTCTTTATCGCCCAATGCAATCAGGGACCCGACGTATTTCTCCAGGCTGACCGTGCTCCACGGGGAGATAGGCCGAAGACTACTTTCGGCAAAATACCAGCGTCCAAATATGTCCCAGGAACCGCTCGCCGTGGATGCCAGGAGTTGTTCACGGAGGAGCCTTGTTTTGGCGAGATCCGGAGGGTGCGATGCATCGTAACTGGTTTGTGTCGCGGCGAACTCCGCCAGATCGGCGAGCCAGGCCGGAGGCGGTTCGTGCGTCGGCACGTCGAAAACCTGCACCGAGCTGTCTTTCGACGCAACCAGTAGCGAGGATCCGCTGGGACTGAAAATGGCGGTTGTCACTTCCTCCTGATTCCGAAGCGGAAGACTGAGAGGTTCGCCGCTATTTGCATCCCAGATGCGCGCGGTGTGATCCCGCGAGGCCGTCGCGACGAATCTCCCGTCGGGACTGAAAACAGCCGAGATAACCACATCGGCATGCTGCAGGGGAGGCGTTAGAGGTCTTCCAGTCCTAGCATCCCAAATGCGCGCTGTGTGGTCCCAGGATGCCGTGACAATGCGTGAGGCATCATGATTAAATGCGGCGGAACGAGTCAAATGTCCGTGATAGAGAGGAACGCCTCGCGGCTCTCCGGTTTTCGCATCCCAGATTCTTGTGGTGTGATCCGCGGAGGCGGTCAGGATCGAATCACCATCTGAACTGAAAACAGCCGTGAAAATATTGTTGTTGTGTCTTAGGGGATCTCTTAAGAGTCGGGTTGCCTTCAGATCCAGAATGTCAGCCACTCCATCGGCGCTCCCCGTCACTACCTTTGAGCCATCCGGACTGAAATTAATGCAAAGGGCGGCACCGTGATAGCGGATGACTGGTGAAATCGGGTGTCCAGTCATGGCGTCCCATATGCGCGCCACACCATCATCTGAGGCAGTCGCGATCAACCGGCCGTCCGGGCTGAATTTCACATAACGCATCTCGTCTCGAGCCTGCATGGGAACACCCACTGGCTTGCCTGTACGAACATCCCAGACTCTGGCCGTATGATCCTCGGAACCGGTGACTACAAATGCTCCATCCGGGCTGAATTCCGCCATGAGAACGTCGTCGTCATGCTGTAAGGGCGAAGTAAGCTGTTTGCCGCTGCTGGCATCCCATATGCGCGCAGTGTGGTCCGCCGATGCCGTGACAATTTTTGTCCCATCGGGGCTATAGGCTGCGTGTAGAACAGCACCTTTATGTCCTCTTAATACCAACCGGCTGTTTGTTCGAATTTCCGTGAGCAACTCAAAGATGAGGGCCGAAGCAGGGTTTTCCTTCGGTTTCAGCCGGAGGCTCTCCGCGAGTTCGCGAAGAGCTTCCGGCTTGCTTCCCTCCTCCGCTAGATTCAACGCATGAAGAAAATTCAAGCGAGCCTGGACGGATTCTTTCGATTCGGCCGCCGATTGGGGATCTTCCGCCGCGAGCGCGAGCGGTAGAATCAGCAATCCGAAGCCAGCGATCATGTGGGACGACTTCATTGGGATAGAATCTCGATCCCATTGACCTTTGGCAGATCAGCAGCGCCGCCGCTGAACATAATCGTGATCGTGCCATTAACGGCTGCGGTCGCAGTGAAATCCTTGACAACTGCAGTATTCGCAGTTCCACCGGCCGCAAAGATGTCGAAATTGGAAAGTACCGTTGTACCGTTAATCGCGACATTGAATAGCCGCTTGCCCGCCGCAGTGAAGTTCGTCTCCGCAAAGTGCAGCCGCACGGTATAGTTGTGACCCGCCGTCAGGCTTGGGATCGTGTAAGTGAACCCTCCGCCGATGCGGTAGCTCTGATAGACCGCCATTGGCGCCGCATTAGCGACTCCGGCGGTTACCACTGTGTTCGTAACTGTTTTTGTGCCTCCGTTCGTGAAGAATTCGTCTGCCACGAAGGAACCGACGGCAACAGTACTTCCCGCGTCGATCTGGTAAACGACAGTACCCGTCCCGCCGGTCGATCCGGTCGGAGTCGCCGAAACTTCCATCGAAGCGGCGGAGGAGCCAACAGAATTCACTGCGTTGACGAAATAGAAGTATTTCGTTCCGGCCGTTACCGCGGAGTCAACGTAGGTTGTCCCGGTCAAGCCCTGCGCGATCGGAGTGGATCCTTCCGCGCCGGAGGCGGTTCCACGAAATACGCTGTAGGAAGTCGCCCCCGGGCTGGCCGACCAGCTCAGGGTCACCTGGCCGGTTCCAGCAGTTGCCGTCACGCTGGCCGGGGCCGCAGGTGCGGTCGGCGCAGCATTGATCGTAAGTGCCAGGTTGGCAGAACCGGGGCCGCTGGCATTTCTTGCGGTGATCGTCACATTGCTGGCGCCGGCCGTGGTCGGCGTACCTGTGATCGCACCGGTCGCCGTGTTCACACTCAATCCGGGCGGGAGCCCCGTAGCGCCGAAACTGGTAGGATTTTGCGTAGCCGCGATCTGATAACTGAACGCGGTCCCAACAGTGCCGGTCGCCGTAGTTGGACTTGTGATCGACGGAGCAGTCCCGCCGCCGCTATTCGAAACAGGAATACCGAAAACCTGGAACTCCCAGATCGAATATCCGTAAATTGTGGTCCGTTTTGTGCCAAACATACGCACATACCGGCCTGTTGCACTCAAACCAGAAAACGTTTTAATTCCGCCGCTGGTATTGCCCGTGATGTTGATGCCCGTTGGCGACCAGCTAACGCCGTCATTGCTGACCTGAATCTGATAATCCGCTGCTGCCGCGTTTTCCCAATTGATCACGATTTGGTGGATCGCGGCGGGTGCGCCCAGATCGACCTGGAGCCATGACGGATCTGCTGTTGCTCCCTGCACACTCTCCCAGCGGGTATTCGGACTATTGTCGAACGCGTTGGCCGCTACATTAGCTTGGGTGACCGAAGAAGCCATCGCCGGCTGGAAAAGAGCCAGGTTGGTGTCGGTTTGCGTTCCCAACGACGTGCCCACTTCGCCGCTAACCAAAGAAGCGTCCGAGCTGTTTACAACGCCATCGACGTTGACATCGTAGAAAGCGCTGGTTTGATTAAGAGATTGCGTGAAGCTGTTTTGTACAGTCGTGACATCGAGATTATTGACGACTCCATCCCGGTTAACATCTCCCCACAGAATATTGAGAGGAATGTCGGCCGTTCCGTTGCCAGGATTGATATTCGCCAGATGGATGTTCAGAGCCTGGAGATTCGTCACACCCGTGAGACCTACAGTGACAACCGTGTTCGTGGGATCATAGGTCACCGAATTGACGCTGCCCACACCGGCGCCGGCATTCTGGAGCGACAAACTGGCAGTGATGCCGGAAGACACAGGGGCTGCAAAGTGAAGCGCCACGCTATATGCCCCACTGACCGCGCCTTTTCTCGGCTCAGTCACCTGCACATTGGATGGATACAGGATAAGCCCGAACCCGCCGGCTGACCCGTGGACTTGATTCGACACCGCCTCCAGAATGGGCGGGCCGAGCAGGGCTGTTACGCCGCTCGGAGGCAGAGCAGCATTATAGAGGCGAACTTCATCGATAAGACCCTCATAGCCAAGAGCTCCTCCGGCGGCTGATGACTGTCCGATGATTAAATCACCCGCGCCGTCGGCAGCCTGCGCCGCACCGGTTGCGACCAGCACGCCATTCACATAGAGACTGCGAGTTCCGGCAGCACCATCCTGCACGCCGGCTACATGCGTCCACACGCCCTGAGCAGCAGCAGGCCCGGCGAGATCGCCGTTGGGGCCACGGAAGACCCAGTTATTCGCCGAGTTGATGTAAATACCGTATTGATTTCCCTGAGTAGCAGATTTTGCGATGATTGGCTGGTCGGCGCCATTGAGGTTGGCGGGTTTCGTCCAGGCAGAGACCGTGAAGCTTTGATTCACGGCGAACTGCATGGACGGCGCATTTACAACAGAGATATTCGCATCGACTGTCGTGCCATGGAAGCTAAACGCGCCATTGATGAAGCCTCCCTGAGTAAGTACTACTTCGCCATTTGCCGTCCCGTTGTGTCCGTTGTTCGTGATATCGGCGACCGCGTTGTTCGCGCCGAGGCTATCCATGCTCCAGTAAGCAACCAGGCCATTTTGCGTGAAGACCGGGAAAGTCGTTGCGTTCGCCAGATTACTCGGAGCGGAGGCGCCGTTGGTATTGATAGCAACGACCTGATAATAGTATGTCGTCTGCTGGGCCAACCCAGCATCGGTAAAGCTTGTGATATTTGCACTTACGGATCCAGCCGCGCTGAACGGACCGCCGGGCGAGGTAGCACGGTTAATCGCAAAGCCCGACTCGTTATTGGAATTATCGGCCCACGTCACGACCACCGAGTTCGAGCTGGTCCCCGCAGCCTGGAGATTCGTGGGCCCCGCTGGGACGCCTGGGTTCGCCGATCCAAGCAGGCCGGAGACAAAGAGGTAACCGGTGTTTGTCGTTGTATTGAATGCTGTGTAGTATGCCCTGCCATTCGCCACCATGGGCAAACTGAACTTCGTGTTCTGCGTGGCGATGTTACCGTTCGGAACGGTCGAGCGCTGCGTAAAAATAGGGTTGCCGGAGACATTCGTGGCATTGTACGCGTCGATGCCGTTGCCGTTGAGGATCCAAACGATGCCATTGGTATTGCCATTCGCCGAGATGAAAGCGCCGCGGCCGTTGTTGTTGTACACCTTGGCCGATGTGATCGGGGTTGTCGAGATGTAGTTGCCGGTAGTAGGATCAAATCCGACCGCGCGCTGCTCCAGCGGGCCGCCCCCCGCTGAATAATAAATATTCCCATTGAAATAGGATGGCGTCACGAAGAGCTTGTTCCCACCGGGCTCCAGAATTTCCTGGATAGCCTGGTCCGGATTATTCAGCCCGCCGAGATTGTCGCGGTCGAGCACATACAGAACGCCGCCTTTACCGCCGCCCACCAGGATGTGAGGATGATTGCCGCCCGTCTGATCAGGCAAAAGAAGCAGACCGCCAGAACCCAGATCGAGGTCACCCAGAGTGGCAAAGATACTGGGCGTGAACCAAGCTAATGTATTTGAGTGAGAGATAGAAATCGGCCCGGTAGTCTTAGTGGGTAACTTCAGTATAGTTTCGCCCCAGTCGGTACCCTGTGTGAAAGGGGAAGTCTTTTGATCAAAAGCTCCATTTCCCGTTGGAACGAACATGTTGCCTTGGCTATCAATAGCCGGTCCGGCCCCAGAACCCCAGAATCCCGCCATCTGATCGTTCGGAGTAGCAATGAACGTGCTAACCAGCGCAAGAGTCCTGGCGTCGTAGCCCAGGATCTCCCCATGGTACGGCGTCGTATCGCTATGCGAAGCGTACATGAGATAAACAACGCCATTGTAGAGAGCCATGGCGCAACGAAGGTGCTCGCGAAGCGCGTTGAATGGAATGACGCCATTGATTGCGTCCTGCGCGCTTCCCGCAAATGTGGGGTTGATCTCAACCGGACTGCCACCTTTCGGCGCACCTGTTTTCAGGTCCAGCGCATAAAGATATTGATGGTACGTCAAGTCGGACTGCCTCTTGACCTTAGAAGCGATGTACAGCGTGCCGCTGGACACGTCGATCACAGGAGTAGTCGTAATTCCCAGTTCGACCTGAATATCGCCTGACCCAACATCGCTTTGCGGAACAGGCACGGCGCCCGCCGGCAGCAGTGAAGCGTGCCACAGAGGCGCACTAGTCTGGCCGGTGGGATTACTGTCGGCGTCGAAGGCGTAGACGCTGCAGTGTTCTGTTGCAACGTAGACCACGTTGTGAGTTGAACCGTCCGCAAACGCCCCGAGCGAGGCCGCACTCACATAAAGAGGCTGCCCGTAGCTTTGACCATCTACCGTTTGGGTAAATAGTAGCCCAAAGCTGCCAGGAGAGCCGACGTTCGAAGGAGTAAGGATTGTCTCGTTTCGATTAGCTCCCGTGTGCTGCAGATCATTTTGCCAGGTCGTAATATTGACCTGGCCGCTTGCGGCCATTCCAGCCAGAGCGAATAATAAGGCCGACCGACTGATTGATATATATCTCAAGATCTTTTCTCCAGGAACAACAGTAACTTGACTAGTCCTGCTGATAAATAGAAATCGGCCGACCGAGGCAGTACTGCGGACGTAACTTACTTGCTAACTGTGATTGGTTGTGAAAAGCCAGATGTCGTGGGGAGCGAGCCCCACGACCACCTGGCAGGTCCCGACACGTTAATGGATGGTCACGTGGTCAAATACGGATGTGTTGAGAACGGTCGGGTGCTTCGAGGTCACGGCAAGTCCGGCATTAATGGCCTTGGCCATAGTGATATCGCGAGTCGCGATCTGAGTCCACGTAACTCCGTCGGCCGACAGAGAGCCCGTGAACGTGTTGCCCACCCGCTGGAGCTTCACCCAGACCGGAACCGTCGCCGGCTTCTTTGCGAGGTCCAGGGCGGCAACTCCCGTGGCAGTGCGCACAATCATCGCCACGCCATTGCCCGGCGTCGCAAAAACGGCGGCAAACGCGGAATTATCCGTAGTAGTCTCGCGAACCATGACGCCGGACTTGGCCCATACGTCCGTATTGGTCTCGGCGCCGACGCGTGCGATGATCGTTACGTCTCCACTCGCTGCCTGGAAGGCGTAGTTGAATTGATCGTTGGCGCCCCAGATATCGGCACCCGCGCCGGCCACCGTATACGTGTCGTTGCTGACCGTGAGGCCACCCTTGACTGGCTGACTGCCAATATCGAGATCCGTGAATTGCACTCCAACGCCCTGCACGACCAGGGATACGTTGAATGTGTGACTCAAGGATCCTGACGTGGCGACTACCGGAATGGTATAGGTTGCTGCCGCCAGAGATGCACTGGTTGAGAGCGTCAGGATCGAGGTTGCCGGCGCGGTCATCGATGCGGGAGAGAATGACGAAGTGATGCCGGCCGGAAGATTCGAGGTCTGGAGAGCAACAGCGCCGGTAAATCCGTTCTGCGGCGCTACGTGAATCGTGAACTGGGCGGAATTCCCAGCGACAATTGAAGCCGATGTCGGCGTTGCGGACGCAACAAAGTCCGGATTGCTGACGGTCGTGGAGGATAGATTCAGTGTTGTCTGGAAGTCGTGCAGCCGGTTAGCGCTGTATGCGGAAATCAGCGGAAAATACACACGCTTCACTGCGGATGGAGCGGTCGCAAACGTATACGTCGTAGTCTGAGCTCCTGAACCACTGAGAGTAATCTGCTGCGCCCCAAAGCTTCCGGCGCCGGCAGGCAACCCAAAAGCAGCCAGAGAGACCACACCGCTGAAACCATTCACGGGAGTGAGCGTGATGTTATAGGCAACGATCGCGCCCGGCGCCACGTTCTGCGGCGAGGTTGTGGTGACACTGAGCGTGTAGTCCGGAGCCGAAGCGTCCGCGACCGTGAGCGAACCCTCCCAGACATTCTGAATGGCGCCGCCGTCACCGGTTACTTCGATATTTCCAGTGCTCAGCATCGGCGCCGGATTGGTGTTCGTCTTGACCGTGAGCGTAACCGGGACCGTCGCGCCCGGAGTCAGAACAACCGTCGGATGGTCGAACGAAGCCGAAGACGCGCCACCGCTGCAGGACACCTTCCCGGCCGTGGTCCATGTGCAGGCACCCGGAAGGTGCGACGCAGCCAGACTCACAGTTCCCGAAAATTGCGGGCTCGCAGTCACATTGAGATGATAGGCGACGGAATTTCCCGGGGTAACCGTTTGGGCCTGTTCCTGAGAGGTTATAGCGAAGGTCGGGACAGTTCTGGGATCGGAGTTCGGCACGGTATTCGCCGGGCAGAACGTGATCGTGTAGCCCTGCGCTGGAGGCGGCGCTACACCGAAATCGCTCGAGAAATCGTCGAATGCATAGCCGTATGCCGTCGGACACGACTGCTTAACAACCGTCCCCCGGTAGTTCGTATCCCAATTCACGTTGTTGCAGGCTTGCGGAGAAGCATATGGACCCGCGCAGCAGTAGTTCGGAGT
>Ga0210400_10006272_pt1 | contig 10026 bp, 4 predicted proteins | sample IncBWH26MmetaG_FD_155456 | JGI IMG/M metagenome (GOLD analysis project Ga0210400, IMG submission 155456) | Forest soil microbial communities from Barre Woods Harvard Forest LTER site, Petersham, Massachusetts, United States - Inc-BW-H-26-M | ecosystem: Environmental > Terrestrial > Soil >... | reverse complement strand
TACCGAGGAAGGTTGGGCGAGACCAGACGCAGATCGGTGGATGGGACGATAGCGTCATGACGGAGGATACGGCGGCGAGGACGAGGCTGGTTTTGAGCCGGGAGCCACTGGACCGGGATTCTCCTTCTCTTTCAGTTTATGGAATTGGTCCATCTCTCGCTGAGCGCGATCGCGCTGATTCAACCGGGCAAAGAGCAGGCCCAATTGATAGTGGGTGTCCGGAACATTGGGCGAGAGTTCAGCCGCGCGCGTCAAATGCTGCTGGGCTTTGTCGTAGTCACGTTGCGACAAGTACAGTTGTCCCAGTAAAGCATGAGCGCGGGCGTGGCCAGGGTCGATGGTTGTGGCTTTCTCCAAGTAAGGGATGGCTGCAGCCGCATCGCCCTGATCCTTAGAAATCGAGCCTAACTCGTAGTAGGCCTCAACCTGCTTGGGATCGAGCTTAATACACTGCTCGAAGTCGGTTCGCGCCGCGGAAGCGTCGTGCAAGTTCACCTGCACCATACCCATCGCCAAAAAGGCGAGGGGATCTGCGGGTCGCAGTTTCAGGTAATTGTCGAGTGTAGTCCGGGCTTGCTCCGCGTCGCCATCCTGCAGCTGTGCCACGCCCAGTAAATACATGGCTTCAGTCTCGTCGGGCCGGAGCCTTATGAGCCGCTGCGCTGCATCGACGGCATCCTCCGGATGACCGGCATGGAGGCTGGCGGCGGCGAACTTGCGTAGAACGTCCGGCGAATCGGGAGCGATGGCGCGGGATCGGGTCAGGAGTTCCAGGGATTCTTTCCACTTCTCCTGGCCCGCGAGCAATCGGGCCAGCGATTGCAGGGCATCGACGGATTTCGGGTTCAGTTCCACAGCGCGCTGAAAGTTCTTTTGGGCCAGCATAAGTTCACCCCTGCGTTCGCGAACTCGGCCCATCGCAAAAAAAAACTCAGCGGGAAGAGGCGGCTGTTTCTCGGCGGCTTGAAGGACAGCAAGGGCGTCGTTGACTAAACCGAAATCCAAAAGGACTTCGGCAAACTCGACGGGAAGGGCGCGGTTTTTCGCCGCGTGCGCCATAACTGCCGGAACCAGTGCCCGCGCTTTCTCAACCGAACCTAAGCCCAGGTAGCTGGCGGCCAGCAGCGGGAGAGCCTTATCAGGACGGTGCGAGGCAGGAATCCGTTGGAGCACCTCCAAGGCGCGGTGATAGTCATTCTGTTTCAAGTAAGCCGCCCCCAGGGTGGAATTAACCGCTGGGTCACTTGGAGCCAATCGTACAGCGTTTAGCAGAGCTGCGATCTCCTTATCCGTGTCATCTTGAGCCTCGAAGACACGCGCTAGATTGACGTAGGCCGGAAGTAAGTCTGGAGCCAGGCTGGTCGCGCGACTCAGCAAGGTTTCCGACTCTGCAAAGCGCTTCTGCTGGAGACGGATGCTTCCCAGCAAGGTGAGGGCTTGCGCGTTTTCAGGATGCTGCTTGAGCACATCCCACAGCAGGCCCTCGGCCTCGTCGAGCTTTCCAGTCTGGATCAGGGTGGCGGAGCGGTCGACCTTCTGCGAATCCTCGTCCGCGGCCAGAGGCGCTGCAAAAAACATGAGGAGACTGAAAAGGGCCACCGTCGAAATGGCAACGCCGCGCCATTTTGGTCGAACTCCAGGTCTCTCGAAGTCAGACTGGCAGTCAACGATCACGGGCGCTCGGTCCCCCGTTCTTTTTCTTTCAGTTTTTGATAATCCTGGAGAACGTGTTGGGCGTCGTCCAGCCGCCCGTCGCGGCGATAGGCCGCACTCAGCTGAAAGTAGTTGTAGTCTTTCGTCGGATCGAGACGCACGGCGATTTCCAGTCTTTCAATGGCGGCTTTTACCTGGCCTCGCTCGAGCAGGATCTTGCCCAGCTGATACTGAGCATCTGCATAATCCGGATGGTCGCGAACTACCTCGGACAGCAAGCTGAACGCCTGATCTTTCTGTTGCTGCATGAGCAGGCCATAAGCCAGATGGTACTTGGCCTTGGCATCTCCGGGATGCGCTTCGAGTTCGGCGCGAAATTGCCGCACTGAATCGTCGATTTTCCCCTCATGTAGCAGAATGAGCCCCCAACTAAAATGAGCTCCTTCGATCTTGGGATCAAGTTCCAGAGCGCGGGAAAACTCAGCGACGGCGGGAGTGTACTGATTCTGGTCGGCATCGGCCTGGCCCAGGAGAACATGGATTTCGGCAACGTTCGGGTTCTTCTCCAGCATGCGGCGAAAAACGCGCGAGGCCGTCGCAGCGTCCCCTGTGCGGACCAGAGAAACTCCGAGTGCGTAAAGCACTCCGGGGTCATCCGGAAGATCCGCCAGCACAGGCTGAAACACCTCCACTGTCTTGGCAAACTTATCGGCCATGAAGTAACTGACTCCCAGCGCGTCCCGGGCCTTGACATCGCCGGGCTGGCGGGCAACCTGGCCTGCCAGCGGGACGATAGCTTCTTCGAAGCGCTGGGCGCGGAAGCTGGCCAAACCCCAATTGCGCTCAAGCCCTGGCAAATCTGGCTTCCATTGCGAGGCTTTTCGAAAGTAATCGGCGGCTGGGGCAAACTGTTCGTGTCTCGCCTGAATGACTCCCAGGTTGTTGTAGGCATTCGCCAGAATCTCAGCCAGCGATACGCGGAGTTCCTTCGCTTTTTTCTCCCCCGCCGCATCGAGCGGAGGACGATCCTCAAGGAATGCAGGCTTTTCCTGTCCGCTCTGAAGGTCAGGAAGCAGTTCATGCTGTCCCATTTCGTGGGCGTCTTGCTTGTCCTTGTCGCTTTGAAAGGCCTGCGCCCGCAGTTCCTGCGAACGCTTCAGCTCGGCCTCCGCATCGTCCTGCTTGCCCATCTTAATCAGGATCTGGCCGATCATGGTGTGAGCTTTCGATACTTGATAATGGTTGCGCGAGGGGTCAGTCGTCAGATCAATCGATTTCTTCAAAATCCCAATGGCCGCTTCCGGGCGGTCCGTCTCGAAATACACCTGGCCGAGATAAAGAAGAGGGTCGGGATTCTCAGGCTGCAGCTGGACGGCTTTCTTCAGATATTCTTCGGAGATGGGAAAATTGCGGTCCTCCAGATAAATTACGCCCAGGAAGAATGTACTGAAGAACTCTTTGGGATTGATCGCCAGTTCCTGCTCGAAAAGCGGGCGGGCCGTCGGAAACCGTTCCTTCTCTCCCTGAGCAAGATATGCCAGGGCGAGATAGTAGTGAACCCTCGGGTAGTGCGGGTCCAACTCGATGGCCTTCTTGAACTCGCGGATGGCTTCGTCCAGGTAGCCGGTCTCGCGATAGGCTCGCGCGATGAGAACATGGAGCTCCGGGGTCGAGCCCATGTCGTTCAGTAGCTCGTCAAACAAAAGCTTGGTCTCAGACAGCTTGTGATCACTGAGGTAGGCAAGTGCCAGCGAGTACGCCGTACCGAAGTCGACCTGGAAGCCCAGAGCGGTGTGGAGATGTTCCTCGGCCGCCGCGAACTTGCCTTGCGCGAACTCGATGTTTCCCAGCAGTTGCAAAGCTCGAACGTTGCGCGGGTCAGCCTTGACCACGGCGGCGGCCTGAGCGCTGGCCTTGTCCAGGCGCCCCGCCCGGAAGTAAACCATGGCAAGGTCGATGCGCGCGTCCTGGTAAGCAGGATCGGCTGCCAGCGCGTCTTCCAACAAGCGGACGGCTTCCTCCGAATCGTTTTTCTCGGCGGCCACCAGATTGCCCATGCGTTGCAGCGCGAGAGCCAACACCTGATGGTATTCCGCTTCCGCGCGGTCTAAGTCTCCCCCCAATTGGAAGGTTTGAGCGGCGCTGTAGTGTTGGATGAGCGGGTCCGGCGCTTGCTGCGCGGCAGAAATACCAGGTATCAGAAAAGTGCTAACCAGTGAGATAAGAGCCAGGCAGGACGCAGAACCCGGGAAACCGATGTGGAAACGCACTGGAAAATTTCCAATCAAAACAATGGGAGGCGAAGCTCGTTCGAGCCTCGCCTCCATTAGACGCTGGAGCAATTTGTCCGTCAAGCCTCAGAAGGTGAATCTCAAAGCATACTGAATCTGACGCGCCGGACGGGTAAACGTGGCCTGGCCAAACCCCGATTGCGAGATGGAATTGGGGGAGTTCAGCGTGGTATTGATTCCACCTGGGCCCGTACCGGGGCCAGGAATGATCTGAAACGCAGCGGGCGACGGAGGCCCGTTCGGGTTCAGCGGGTTGTTCGTCCCGTTCGGTATGGTTTGGACCTGGCCGAGAGGATTTCCGGTCAAGTAGCAGTTGTCGCCGGCGAGATTGCTGGTACTTGGTGCGTTCGGGGGTGGGTTAACGGGGGCAAAGTTCCCATTCACGTCCCCGAAGCAAAGCTGAGGCCCGCCCAGACCGCCATTTACCCCCTCGAACTGGGTCTTGTTGAATGCATTAAAGAACTCAAGGCGGAACTGCACATTTAGCCGCTCGTTAATCTTGAAGTCCTTATGAATTGCTATATCCCAGTTGTTCTCGCCGGGACCGTAGCAATCCCCAAGCGAAGCGGTCCCGTCGGTTCCCAGCGGCAATCCATAAAGGCTGAATGCCTTGGGATTTATCCACTGGCTTTCGATTCCCGTACCGCTCGCACGACAAGGCTGGCCGGCGACACGGTTGGGCCGGTCCTGATTGGTGCCTGTGCCCCACAAATCCTGGCCTGTGGTGGGTACAACGGGAACCCCGGTTTGCAAGGTGACGACGGGCTCGATAGACCAGCCCCCCGTGACATTTCGCGCAAACGCACCCTTGCCTGCCATGGTGGGAAGCACATAGACCACGGAGCCGTTAAATATGTGGCGGCGATCGAACCCGGTAGGTCCATAGTCCCGGCGAGGATTCAGGTTGTCGCTGAAGACGTCCGTAGCTCCCTGGCCAATCAGCCCTTGCACGCCTTGGAGCGCCAGCGATTTTGACCACGTGTAGGAGAACTGGTAGATCGATCCTCTCGAGTCCATTCTTCCCCTCCACGACGCCTGCAGCGAGTGATAGGTGGAATAGCCTTCAAAGTCTGCGACGGGCAATTGAGCGTCTCCGGCCGTCGCTTGGCCGAAGTAACTCAAGTAGGGACGCCACCCAGCGTTGCCGTTCCCGGTGGCATTGATGTTGGTTATCGCGAAGGCCTGCCGGCAAGTGTCACCGATGGGGACCTGTTGCGGCAACCCGTTATTAGGGATGAAGGTACCCGCCGTCGCCCCCGGGCTTGCGTAGGGAGCTGAGCAAACATTCTGGTTAGCCGCAGTCGAAACAGGGTTACCTGCGATCGGGGTTATTTGGGAAACATCGGTGTAGCTCTGCAAATGGTTGCCGCGGTTTCCCACGTAGCTCACCTGCATCGTGTTGTTCCGGAAGAGTTCCCTGGATATGCTCAAATTCCACTGCCAGTTATTCGGGATATCGGCGTTAAGGGTGCGCCCGAACCCCGGATGCCCAAATCCTTGGGCTACTGGCGCCATTCCGTCCAAATACCTGACAGAGCTGGATTGCGCAACGAAGGGAGGATTCTGGGTTCCCTGGATGATGAAGGGATCGAGCTGGTAACGGACGAAGAATTGTCCCACTCCGGCTCGAAGTGACGTCTTTCCATCACCGAACAGATCCCAGGCGATGCCAACCCGCGGGGCAATATTGTGGTAGCTGTTGCCAACGATCGAGCGGCTCGAAGCGGTTCTGGAGCCCGCCAAGCCGCCGGCGACGCCGGCACAGGTAACTTTGCTCCCTGGAGCTGTAATCAGCCCATCGCACGCGCTTCCGCCCGACACGCTGGGGTCAAACTGGTTGGGACTGAAGAAAGCGAGTTCATTGTCCGCAGCATAGGGTTGCATCAGGAGCGACCAGCGATAGCCGTAGGTAAGCGTTAAACGGCGAGTGGCCCTGAATGTATCTCCACCATAAAACTCATAGTCCTGGTAGCGGCCAGTAGCGTTGTGCAAACTGCTCGACTCACCGTAGCCCCATACGGAGCCGTTGATCAGAATGCTGGCAATGGCGTTGCCAGTAGTCGGGCCAAGCCCCCCCCAAGGCTGGGCGCCGCAGGCACCGGCGCCTGCGGTGCAGGTGCCAGGATACCCCCAAAAGGCAGGCGATTCATTGAAGTCGCCATTGTTTGGCTGATTCTTCACATTGTGGGCGAGTAGAGCTCCAAACTTAAATTGATGCTTGCCAACCACTTTGCTGTAGTCATCACTCCAAGTGTACCGGTCCATGCGGTTGTACCAGGGAGCCGCATTCCAGAGAGTGGTGTAGCCCCCGGGTCCCCAGAAGACGGGTGGCGCGAGATTTTTCCCCCCACTCTTGCCCGCTAATGGGTAGACAGGGTCTAAGGCCGAGTAAATCTGCTGGGTTAGTCCGGGGTCAGTTCCTCCAGTAGTGATATAAATCCTGTTGCCGGAATAGCTGAACTGGAAATCGTTAACCGCCGTGCTTCCGATCGTACGGCTGAGTCGAAGCGCCGCAATTCTCGAGGGCTGCGCCCAGGACGAATCCACTGCGGGAAATCCAGTGTCGCCCCATTCTTGACCAGGAAGGCTGGGCGCGGGCTGCTCCCAGTGTGACTGCGTGTAGGTGAGCATTAAGGTCGTAGACTTGTTGATGTTGTAGTCTCCCCGTGCAAAAGTCTGCCACAGGTTAACGGCCGAAAGCAGGCTCTGCTTATAGTCGGGGTTCGGACAGGGGTTGGCGGCAGTGGGAGTGACATTGGCTGCCGGGTAAAGCTGGGTAATCAGTTTTCCCGCAGGACTGAACCCCTCCGACGTCTGGCTGATGTTTTGAATGACGGTCGGGTCGAGCGGGTTCGGGGGTCCGAAAGAGTCTCCCGTAGCGGGATCTTTCACGGGGAAATCAACGATCCCTAATTGCGGAAAGCTCGCATTGAAGTAACAATTTGTCAGGTGGGGGACGCCGCCTGTACCTGTCGAAACGCCGCTGAAATCCCCTGAAAGTTCCGCGGCGCTGGGAGTTTGTCCCGTATGAAGGTCCCCATCTACCTCGCGGTTAAATTCCTGCGAGAAGAAGAAGAAGAGCTTGTCCTTTATGACCGGCCCGCCGAGCGTGAAACCGAAGTCGTTGCGGCGCAACTCCCCTTTTCGTATGGCGGGGACAGTATTGGTATTGAACCAGTTGTTGGCATCCAAGGCGTCATTTCTACCGAAATAATAGGCGGAGCCGTGCAACAGATTGGTCCCGCTCTTGGTGACGATGTTGACTTGCCCTCCACCGGATTGTCCATACTCGGGGCCGTAAGAGTTGGTCACAAGCTTCACTTCCGAGATGGCATCCAGCGACGGGTAAGCCAGAATCGTGCGCTGCGAGCCCATGTCATTGTTGGGCGCGCCATCCACGGTAAACACGTTGCCGGTGCGTTGCCCGCCACTGAAAACGATGTCCGAGCCACCCAGAACGCCTTTGGTGCTGGCGTTGAACCCGTCCATTGTTGAGGCGCCGGGAACCAGCAGGGTGAGTCCGATGAAGTTGAGCCCGTTCAAAGGCAATTCCCGAACCTGCGCTCCTTCGGTAATATTCCCCAACGCCGCGGTTGTCGTATCTACCGCGATGGGGTTGGCTTCCACCGTAAGGGTTTCAGCAACCGAACCGACCGCAAGTTTCACATTAAGAACAACGGTGGAAGCGACGTGGAGTTCGATGTTCTGCTGGGCCTCCGTCTTGAAGCCCTCCTTCGTCACCTTGATGTGATAGCGGCCGGGAAGAAGTTCTGTGAAGGCATAGCTGCCGTCCACACCGCTGGTGACGGTGCGCGTATAGGCGGTGCTGTCGCTTGTCACGACGACTGCGGCTCCCGCCACAAATGCCCCCCCGGCATCCGAGACCGTACCCTGAATAATGCCATTCGTCTGCTGCGCGACCGCCGCCGGCGCGAGAATCAGCACCAACCAGCTAAACAGCACCCCGAGCGCTGTCCGTCTCATTGGGTCTCCTGGAAACACCATCAGAATTTTGAATCGGTAGACTAACGTTTTTGTACTACGCCGGACATTTAGCCCCAAGGTGGCTTGCGTTGTCAAGTGAAAAATACCGATATTCTAAAATACCCAGGCCTGACAAACCGGTATTCTAAGCTACTTCTGCACCATTCGTTGTGCCGGCGGGGGGCATCTTGCAGTAAAATGCTGGCGTCCAGTCGCGCAGGCATGATACGTTCTAGGCGCTATTTTTCAGTGGAGGGAGCAATGGCCGAATGAGCGCCCCCAAAAAGAAGGGGGGGAGTAACAACAAGAAGAACCGTCACGTCACCTTGCAGATGGTTGCCGAGCGGGTTGGCCTCACTAAAGGAACCTGTTCGGCGGTGCTGAACAAGTCTGCCGCTTCCCGATCGGTTCCAGTGCAGACCCAGGAGCGAATCCTCGCCGCCGCCCAAGAGTTGAACTACCGTCCCAGCTTCTATGCCCGGAATTTGGGAGTAAAACGAACCTATATGATCGGCGTCGTCACCCAGGAGATTGGAGACTTTTACAGCTCTCCGATCATTAGCGGCATAGAGCGATATCTCCGGCAGAAAAATTTCTTCTTCCTCACGGTCTCTCACCGCCACGACCCTACGCTCCTTGAAACCTATTCGCACATCCTTCTGGACCGAGGTGTCGAAGGTTTCATTACAGTGGACACGTTTATCGATCGGCCTTTGCCATTGCCGACGGTGGCCATCCCCGGGCATTGCCGGGTGGAAGGTGTCACGAACATTGTTCTAGATCACCGGAGAGGAGCATGGTTGGCGCTCAACCATCTGCTCGAGTTGGGTCACAAAGAAATTGCGTTGATGAAGGGATCTGACGTCAGTCCGGATGCGGAGGACCGCTGGAAAGCGATCCGCGAAGTTGCGGAAGAACTCGGCATACGGATGCGGGCGGAACTGATCGTTCAACTCGAAGGCGACGATGCCACTCCTCAGTTGGGCTACCCCTTCGCGAAGGAACTCCTGGCCCGCAAAAGGCCATTTACGGCTCTGTTTGCCTATAACGATATTTCCGCGATCGGCTCCATCCGCGCGTTCCAGGACGCCGGGTTGCGAGTCCCAGAAGACATTTCCGTGGTCGGCTTCGACGATATAAGAATTGCCGTGCATAACAACCCGAGTCTTACGACCGTGCGCCAACCCCTGCAAAAGATGGGGGAGATAGCCGCCCAAACTTTGTTGAACCGGATCGAAGAGCACGAAGACTGGGTGCCGGAAATCGCCATTGAGCCGGAACTCGTGGTGCGCAATTCGACCGCCAGGGCGCTCGCTCTACCGGCGGCCCCGCGCGACGGAGGGGACTACCAAGATGTACTGGTGCGGAACTAGCAAGCGGTGTCTCTTGCGTTTCGCGGCTTCCTGCTTATTCTTCGCAATCCATGCGCATTCTCCCGGTCCGCTGTGGGCGCAGATGGCTACGGAGGACCGGCTTCTCTATCGCGGTTGGTGGCCGAGGCACAGCACGGCGTCCCGAGATGAATACGTTGGAGCTGCGGAATGCGCTAAATGCCATGCGGGAAAAGCGGCGGCGCAGAAGAACACGCCCATGGCGCGCACTTCCGTCCCCGTGTCCGACTCGGACATTTTGGCCAGGCACGGTCGGCTGGCTTTTCAGGCGGGCCGAATCAGTTACCAGATCGCGACCGCAGAAGGCAAGAGCGTCTACACCGGCGCGGACGGTACGCATAGCGCTTCCGCACCGCTGACATGGTCGTTTGGGGATGGTCATATTGGCCAATCGTACCTCTTCGAGCGGGATGGAACGTTCTACGAAAGCCGCGTTTCGTACTTCGGCACTCTGAAGACCCTCGAGTTCACTCCTGGCCGCAAACTTACCGAGCCGCGGGACCTTGAGCAGGCCATGGCGCGGCCCGTGACCGGCTCTGAGCTCGTCCGCTGCTTCGGCTGCCATACGACCGCCTCGACGATCAACGACAAGTTTGAGCGGGCTCGAATAATACCGGGAATTACCTGCGAGGCATGTCACGGACCGGGTCTCAATCACGCAGTCGCGGAGGAGACCGGACAGGAGATGGGAATGATCTTCGATCCCG
>Ga0210400_10006270_pt1 | contig 10026 bp, 9 predicted proteins | sample IncBWH26MmetaG_FD_155456 | JGI IMG/M metagenome (GOLD analysis project Ga0210400, IMG submission 155456) | Forest soil microbial communities from Barre Woods Harvard Forest LTER site, Petersham, Massachusetts, United States - Inc-BW-H-26-M | ecosystem: Environmental > Terrestrial > Soil >... | reverse complement strand
GGTCTTGCCGTTGACTGCCGCGGAGGCCGGATTGGCCCGCCGGCGCGCCGATTTCGCGCGGGTCGAGACCGTCGATGTGCTGAGCCGGCGCGCCGCGATGACCGGTCTCACCCAGGTCGCCGAGGCGCGGGTGCCGCTCGCCGAAGCCGAGAATGCAAGGCTGATCGCGTTCCGGCCGGGTGATGGCGGCACCGAACACCTCGCGATCCTGATCGGCACGCCCGATCCGGGGAAGCCGGCGCTGGTGCGGCTCCATTCGGAGTGCTTTACCGGCGATCTGCTGGCCAGCCTCAGATGCGATTGCGGCGATCAGCTGCGCGGTGCGATTGCCGCGATTGCCGAGGCGGGCGGTGGGGTATTGCTCTATCTCGCGCAGGAAGGCCGCGGCATTGGACTCGTCAACAAGCTGCGCGCCTACCAGCTGCAGGATGCCGGCTTCGACACGGTCGACGCCAACGAGCAGCTCGGCTTCGACGCCGACGAGCGGGTCTACCTGCCGGCGGCCGAGATGCTGCGCCAGCTCGGCGTCACGTCGGTGCGCCTGCTGACCAACAACCCCGAGAAGATGGACGCGCTCGAACGCTACGGCATCCATATCGTCGAGCGCGTGCCGCACGTCTTTCCGGCAAACGGGCACAACGAGCGGTACCTGCGCACCAAGGCCACCCGCTCCGGCCACCTTCTGTAAGCTGGCGCGGAATGGATAATCCGCCTGCTGCTGGACCGGTTTTTTCTGGCCTTGAGGCGCGCGTTGCTCGGATTGAGGTATCGGTCGAATATATCCAGCGCGACATCGCCGAGATGAGGGCAGCGCTCACTCGTCTGGCGACGGTCGTCGATCGGATGAACGGCATGGTCGAGGGAACACTGCCGAGCTTGGCAACGAAAGGCGAACTCGCCAATTTCAGAGCCGACGTCACACGAGAGATCGCGACGCTGGAGGTCGAAATTGCCAGGAGGCCGACGACGTTGGGGATGATCGTGGTCGTTGTGGTGCTAATCGCGATCGCCGGCTTACCCTATTGGGGTCACTGGTTCGCCGACCTCAAGGCAATGGTCGGCGCCTACCAATAGCCGGGACCTACTTCGCCGCTGTCTGAGCGACGAGCTGCCGCGCGCCGAAGATCGCGGTGCCGACCCGGACATGCGTCGCGCCGAAGCGGATCGCGGTCTCGAAATCGGCGCTCATCCCCATGCTGAGCTTGTCGAGGCCATTGCGCCGGGCGATCTCGCGCAGCAGCGCGAAATGCAAGGCCGGCTCCTCGTGCTCGGGCGGGATGCACATCAGCCCGACGACCGCCAGGCCGAGCCGGTCGCGGCAATCGGCGATGAACGCATCGGCGTCGGCCGGCAAGACGCCGGCTTTCTGCGGTTCCTCGCCGGTATTGACCTCGATGTAGCACGGCAGATGCCGCCCGCTCCGTTCCATCTCGCGCGCCAGCGCCTCGGCCAGGCGCGGCCGGTCGACCGTCTCGATGACATCGCAATGCGCGACCGCGTCCTTGACCTTGTTGGTCTGCAACGGCCCGATCAGATGCAGGGTCAGATCGGGAAATTCGCCGCGCAAGCCGGGAAACTTGGCAATCGCCTCCTGTACCCGGTTCTCGCCGAAGATCCGCTGACCGGCCTGCAGCGCGGCATGCACGCTGCCCGCCGGGTGAGTCTTGCTGACCGCGACGAGGGTTACCGCATCGGCCGGCCGGCCGGCGACCCGCGAGGTGCCCTCGATGCGGGCGCGCACCGCGGCGAGGTTGGCGGCAATCTGATCCATAACGGCACCTCTTCCATAACGGCGCCATTCCTGGCACAAGGCATGCCCAGGGCTGCGGCCGCGCTGGGCCTGGTGCCCGGGATTGTGTGATGTTCGTTCGCCATTACCGCCTGTTGCAGGCATTTGCCGCAAGCGTTTCGTTGTTGATCGCAGGCTGCGGCTCCGATCGCGCCGAGAGCGACGCGCCCGCGCCGAAGCCGACAGCGGCGCAGACGGCCAGCAACAAGCCCGACGAGATCGACACCGAGAGCAACATCTGGATGGTGCTCGGCATGGCGAAACGCCCGTCGCAGCGCAATCAGGGTCCGCAAACCGGTGATCAGGTCAGCCCGATCCTGTGGGAAGCGGCGCATGACGCGCTGAACTTTGTCAAGATCGCGTCCGAGGATCCGCTGACCGGCGTCGTTCAGACTGACTGGTATTCGCCCCCCGGCAAGCCCAACGAGCGGCTGCGGATCAGCGTTTTCATCCTGGCGCGCGCCCTGCGCTCGGATTCGGTCTCGGTCAGCGTCGAGCGCGAGCAACGCTCGCCGTCCGGCCAGTGGAGCGCGGCGACGATCGCCAAGGATGCCGTCGCAGAGCTCGAAAGCGCGGTCCTGTTGCGGGCACGGCATATCCGCGCCGAGCGTTATCGCGATGCCTCATGAGTGAAGCAACCATCGCGGATGCGCGGCCGGATCGCGGGCGGACGGCCTCGGGAACCGGCATGTCGCGGTACAGCTTTCGCGAAAACGAGGCAAAATGGCAGCGGGTCTGGCGCGAGCGTGCCTCCTTCGAGGCGCGGGAAGACCCGGCGCGCCCGAAATACTACGTCCTCGAAATGTTTCCCTACCCGTCGGGCAAGCTGCATGTCGGGCATGTCCGCAATTACACGATGGGCGATCTCGTCGCCCGCTACCGCCGCGCCCAGGGGTTCAATGTATTGCACCCGATGGGTTGGGACGCGTTCGGCCTGCCGGCCGAGAACGCCGCGATTGCCGGCAACACCCATCCTGCTGCCTGGACCCGCGAAAACATCGCGACGATGCGCGCCCAGCTGGAGCGCATGGGTTTCTCGTACGACTGGTCGCGCGAGATCGCCACCTGCCACCCCGAATACTACCGCCACGAACAAAAGATGTTCCTCGATTTCCTGGCGGCGGATCTCGCCTACCGCAAGGAATCCTGGGTCAATTGGGACCCCGAGGAGCACACCGTCCTCGCCAATGAGCAGGTCATCGAGGGGCGCGGCTGGCGCTCCGGCGCGCTCGTCGAGAAGCGCCTCTTGTCGCAATGGTTTCTGCGCATCACCGCGTTCAGCGACGAACTGCTCGAGGCGCTGAGCACGCTCGACCGCTGGCCGGAACGCGTGCGGCTGATGCAGGAGAATTGGATCGGCCGTTCGGAAGGCGCGCGGGTGCGGTTTGCGATTGCCGGCCGGGACGAAGCGATCGAGGTCTTCACCACCCGCCCGGACACGCTGTTTGGCGCCTCGTTCCTGGCGTTGTCACCGCATCACCCACTCGCGCAAGAACTGGCCGCAAACGATCCGAAACTTGCCGAATTCATCGCGGAATGCGACCGGCTCGGTACCAGTGAAGCCGCCATCGAAGCGGCCGAGAAGCGCGGCTACCCGACGGGGCTGGAAGCGGTGCACCCGCTCGACCCGAAAGGGCGCGTCCCGGTCTATGTTGCCAATTTCGTGCTGATGGAATACGGCACCGGCGCGATCTTCGGCTGTCCGGCGCACGATCAGCGCGACCTCGATTTCGCGCGCAAATACGGGCTGCCGGTCATCCCGGTAATTTTGCCGCCGGGTGCTGATCCGGCGACGTTCAGGATCGGCGACACCCCTTATGTCGACGACGGCACCGCATTCCATTCCGATTTCCTCGATGGCCTCGGCGTTGCCGAGGCGAAGCGCGCCGTCGGCGAGCGCCTCGAACAGCTCGGCGGCGGCGAGCGCACGATCGCCTATCGCCTGCGCGACTGGGGCGTGTCGCGGCAGCGCTACTGGGGCTGCCCGATCCCGGTCATTCACTGTCCGAAGTGCGGCATCGTGCCGGTTCCGGAACGAGATCTCCCGGTGACGCTACCGGCGGATGTCACTTTCGGTCAACCGGGAAATCCGCTCGATCGTCACCCGACGTGGAAATATGTCACCTGCCCCATCTGTCACGAGCCGGCGCAACGCGAGACCGACACCTTCGACACCTTTTTCGAGTCCTCTTGGTATTTTCTGCGCTTCTGCTCGGCCCGGGTGCCGGTGGCGTTCGACCGCGCCACAGCCGAATACTGGATGCCGGTCGATCAGTACATCGGCGGTGTCGAGCACGCCGTCCTACACCTGCTATATTCGCGTTTCTTCACTCGCGCCTTGAAGCGCTGCGGCTACATCGATCTGGAAGAGCCGTTCGCCGGTCTCTTCACCCAGGGAATGGTGCTGCATCAAACATATCAGAACAGCGCCGATGAGTGGCTTTTCCCGACGGAGGTGACAGAGGAGGACGATGGCCGGCTGGTCGATCCCGCGGGGCGTCCGGTCTCGATCGGTCGTCTCGAAAAGATGAGCAAATCGAAAAAGAACGTCGTCGACCTTGACGACGTCGTCGACACCTACGGCGCCGACACCGCGCGGCTCTATCTGTTGTCGGACAGCCCGCCCGAGCGCGACCTCGAATGGACCGCGACCGGCATCGAAGGGATCTGGCGCTATGTCAACCGGCTGTGGCGGTTGGTGACGGAACCCGCCGTCGCGCTACCGGTCCCGGGCAGTGCGATGCCAGCGGATCTGTCACCAGCCCTGATGACGACCCGCCGTCTCGTGCACAAGACAATCGCCGCCGTCACCGACGATCTCGACAAATTCCGCTTCAACCGCGCCGTCGCGCGGATCCGCGAGCTGACCAACGCGCTCGAAGATTTGCCGGCCGAAGCGCCGGCCACCGGAGCGGTGTTGCGCGAGGGACTGGAGGCCGCCACCCGCCTGCTCGGGCCGATGATGCCGCATTTCGCCGAGGAGATGTGGCAAGCCCTCGGCCACGCAGCGCTGATAGCCGATACGCCTTGGCCCAAGGCCGATCCCGATCTGGCCCGCGATGAGCAGGTCACGATCGCGGTGCAGGTCAACGGCAAACTGCGCGGTACCGTCGAATTGCCGCGCGATGCGTCGGCGGGCGATGTCGAGCAGGCTGCGCTCGCCTTGCCGCAAATCGCCCATCAGCTCGCCGGGCGCGCGCCGAAGAAGGTCGTCGTGGTGCCCAACCGCATCGTCAATCTCGTGGCCTGAATGACCAGCCGGCGCGCGCTGCTGGCGGTGGCGTTCGGGGCCGTGCTGGCGTTGTCCGGCTGCGGTTGGGAGCCGCTTTATGCCGATCGCGAGAGCGGCCCCGCCGACGCCGAGATGCGGGCGATCAAGGTCGACCCGATCCCCGAGCGCATCGGCCAGCGCCTCACGCTGGCCCTCCGTGAATCGCTGAACCCCGACGGCGCGACGGCGCCGCAGCGTTATCGTCTGAGCATCCTGCTGACAGCGACGCGCTCCGATCTGGGCATCCAGGAAACCGGCCTCGGCAGCCGCGGCAAGCTCGACGCCACCGCCACCATCACCTTACGCGACATCAAAACCGGCTCGCCGCTCCTCACGGCAAGCAGCCATACCGCGGAATCGTTCGACATTCTCGCCAATAATTACGCCAGCGTCGTCGCCGAGGATGATGCCCGCACCCGCGCTGTCGAGGAATTGCGCCGCGATATCGTGACGCGGCTGACCGTGTTTCTGCAGCGCCGCGCCGCCGATACCGCCACGAAAACCCGGTGAAACTGTCCGCCGGCCAAATCGACGGTTTTCTGCGCCGGCCCCACCCGCAGATCCGCGCCGTGCTGCTGTATGGCCCCGACGCCGGGCTCGTGCGCGAGCGCGCCGACATGCTGGGGCGGGCGATCTGCCCGGAACTGCACGACCCGTTCCGCGTCGCCGAACTGACCGGCACGGTTCTCGCCGCCGACCCGGCCCGGCTAGTCGATGAGGCGGCGCAGATCAGCCTGATGGGCGGCCGGCGCGTGATCCGCCTGCGCGAGACCGGCGATGCGCTCGCCCCGCTGTTCACCCGCTTTCTCGCCGATTCCGCGGGCGACGGGCTGGTCATCGTCGAGGCCGGCGATCTGCCGGGCCGTTCGGCATTGCGCCGCGCCTTCGACGAAGCGCCGCGCGGCGCGGCGATCGGCTGCTATCCCGACAGCGGGCGCGATCTGGCCTCCGTGATCCGCGAGACTTTCGCCACCCGTCATATCGCCGCCAGCCGCGATGCGATCGAATTTCTCGTCGGGAATTTGGGCGGCGATCGGCTCCTAACCCGCTCCGAATTGGAAAAGCTGACCCTTTATGCCGGCGACGGCGGCCGGATTGATCTCGCCGACGCGCAGGCAGTGGTCAGCGACAGCGCCGCACTGTCGCTCGATGACGCGGTGCTGGCGGCGGCCGAGGGCGATGCTGCGGGGCTCGACCGGGCTCTCGCCCGCGTCTTTCAGGAAGGCGAATCCGCCGTCACGATCATCCGCGCGCTGCTGCGCCATATGCAGCGGCTGCATGTTCTCTCGGTACAGCTCGGCTCCGGCGCATCGATCGACACCGTGGTCCGCAGCGCCCGGCCGCCGATTTTCTTCAAGCAGCAGGACAGCTACCGCCGTCAGCTCACACGGTGGAATGAGGCTCGGCTGCGCGATGCGCTCGACCGCCTCGCCGCAGCTGAATTCCGCATGAAGCAGACCGGCTTGCCGGCCGAGACGCTGTGTCGCGAAGCGATGTTCGCGGTCGCGCAGATGGCACGCGGTGCGGGTCGCTCAGCCGCGGCGTAGCAGCGCCAGGATGCGGTCGAGCTGATCGAGGCTCGCGTAGTGCAGGGTCAGCGCGCCACCGCGGCCCTTCGGCAGCAATGTCACGCGCAACCCGAGCGCCGCGCCGATCTCCCGCTCCAGCGTCAGCGTGTCGGCATCGCGCGGCAGACGTTGGCGCGGCTCCGGCCGCGCAGCGCGACGGCGCACCAGCATCTCGGTGGCGCGAACATTGAGGCCGCGCCGCACGACCTCGCTGGCCAGCGCCGCCGGATCGGGCGCCGCCAACAACGCACGGGCATGCCCCGCTGTCAGCGCCTTCTCGTCCAGCTGCTGCTTGACCGTCGATGGCAATGCCAGCAATCGCAATGTGTTGGCGACATGGCTGCGGCTCTTGCCGATGGTTTCGGCGACCTCGGCCTGGTTGCGGCCGAATTCGTGCATCAAGCGGCTGTAGGCCTCCGCCTCCTCCAACGGTGTCAGATCCTCGCGCTGCAAATTCTCGATGAGGGCGATCTCCAGCACCTCGGAATCGCCGAACGGCCGGATGACGACTGGTACCTCGTGCAATCCGGCGCGCTGCGCGGCGCGCCAGCGCCGCTCGCCGGCGACCAGCTCGAAATCCGCGCCCGCCTCGCTGCCCCCATCCCCAACCGGCCGCACCAGCAAGGGCTGAATGACGCCTTTTTCGCGGATCGACTGGATGAGTCCGTCAAGCTCGGTTTCGGCGAAGCGCCGTCGCGGCTGGAACGGCGACGCGCGGATCGCCTCGATCGGTACCGCGCGCGGCGTGCCGGGGCCGGACAGAACACGCGCGCCACCCTCGCCGAACAGCGCCGCCAAGCCGCGCCCGAGCGGCGCCCGTTTCGGTCGGTCGCTCATGCCGCCGCCCCCCGGTCTTGACCAACGGCATCGGCGGCGCGCGGCATCATCTCGGCGGCGAGTTGCACATAGGCCTGCGAGCCGGCACAGCGCGGGTCATACAGGAGCACCGGCATGCCGTGCGACGGCGCCTCCGAGATCCGCACGTTGCGCGGGATCATCGTGGCGTAGACCTTGGCGCCGAAATGGCGCCGCACATCGGCGGCAACCAGATCCGACAGATTGTTGCGCTGGTCGTACATCGTCAGCAGCACCCCCTCGAGCGCGAGGCGCGGGTTCAGCCCCTGCTGCACCCGCTCGACCGTCCGCATCAGCTGGGCCAGACCTTCGAGCGCATAGAATTCGCATTGCAAGGGCACCAGCACCCGCTCAGCAGCAACCAATGCATTGATTGTCAACAGGTTTAACGATGGCGGGCAGTCGATCAGCACCTCGTCGAAGGCGTCGACTTGGCCGCGGATCATGCGCGAGAGCAGAAATTCGCGGCGATCTTCCTGGCCCATCTCCAACTCTATGCCGGCAAGATCGGGCGAGGCTGGCACCAGAAACAGGCGCAGCACCACGGTCGGCACCATGGCCGAATCCAACTCGCCGTCGCCGCGCAGCAAATCGTAGCTCGTCAGGCCGCGCAAATCGGCAGCAAAACCGAGCCCGGTGCTGGCGTTGCCCTGCGGATCGAGGTCGATCAGCAGCACCCGCCGACCGGCCTCGGCAAAGGCGGTGGCGAGATTGACCGCCGTCGTCGTCTTGCCGACACCGCCCTTTTGATTCGCAATCGCGATGATGCGCGCGCGGCGCCCCCCGGCTGCGGCGCGCGACTCACCCTCCCCCCTGAGGCTCACGGGTGATTTGCTCCAGCTTAAGGATGACCCCCCTCGGGTCGGCGCGACTGAGATGCCGCGCTGTACTCATTCTCCAACCGCAGCGCGCCGCGGTCAATTCTTCCTCGACGTGCTCGCCTTTGAGGAACAGGCACAACGTATTCCAACCGATAAACCGTTCCGCCAAGGGAAGAAGCTTGTCGAGCGGCGCGCAGGCGCGCGCGGTGACAACGTCTGCCGTGTGGGGCTTCACCGTCTCGATTCGGGAATCGACGATCGTGACCGGTGCGTTCGCGATCCGTGCGGCCTCGCGCAAGAACACGCATTTGCGCGCATCGCTCTCGACCAACTCGACCCCCGGGACACCGAGGACCGCCAATACCAGCCCGGGAAACCCGGCGCCGCTGCCGAGATCGACAAGCCGGCGCGCCTTGTCCGGAACAAATGGCAGGAGCTGTGCCGAATCGAGGAAATGGCGGCGCCACAGGTCCCCGAGCGTGTTGCGGCTGACCAAATTGATGCGGCCCGACCATCGCCGCAGCAATTCGGCGTAGGCGTCGAGCCGCTCCAATGTTTCACGTGAAACACCGGTCAGACCGGCAAAGCCGTCGGGCGTGAGGGGCGGCGTCACGCGGCGCGCGGTTCCGGCCGGCGCTTGACGTATTGCAACAGCGCCACCAGCGCGGCCGGGGTGACACCCGAGATCCGCGCCGCGGCGCCCAGGGTCGCCGGCCGCGCGATCGCCAGCTTGCCTCGGATCTCCGCCGACAACCCGCCGACCGCGCCGTAATCGAGCGCATCGGGCAGCAGCAAACTCTCGTCGCGCCGGAACGCGGCGATGTCGCGCGCCTGGCGTTCGAGATACCCGGCGTAACGCGCGTCGATTTCGAGCTGTTCGGCGATAGCCGGCGGGATCGCGCCGAGCTCCGGCCAGATCCCGGCAAGCCGCCCCGTATCGATGCCCGGATGGGCCAGCAATTCAGCCGCGGAGCGGGCAATCCCATCGGCATTGACCGTGATGCCGCGCCGGCGCAAGGCCGTCGGGCTCAGCTGCAACTCGGCCGACAGCCGCCTCGCGCCATCGAGCGCCGTCATCTTCGCGGCAAAAGCCTGAGCGCGCTCGATGCCGACCGCGCCGTGCATCAGCCCGATCGGGGTCAGCCGCTGATCGGCGTTGTCGGCCCGCAGGGTCAGCCGGTATTCGGCGCGCGAGGTGAACATGCGGTAGGGCTCGCTGGTGCCGCGCGTCACCAGATCGTCGATCAGCACGCCGATATAGGCGTCGGCGCGGTCGAGCACGACGGGCGCCGCGCCCGACGCGGACAACGCCGCGTTGAGCCCGGCGACGAGTCCTTGCGCCGCCGCCTCCTCGTAACCGGTCGTGCCGTTGATCTGGCCGGCGAGAAAAAGACCAGGCACCCGGCGACTCTCCAATGTTGGATACAATTCGCGGGGATCGACGTAATCGTATTCGATTGCATAGCCCGGCCGCCGCATTACCACGCGCGCAAGCCCCGGAATCGTCGCGATGAAGGCGGCCTGCACGTCGCGCGGCAACGAGGTCGAGACGCCGTTCGGGTAGATCGTGTCATCGTCGAGCCCTTCCGGCTCGAGGAAGATCTGGTGCCGCTCGCGGTCGGCGAAGCGCACCACCTTGTCCTCGATCGACGGGCAATAGCGCGGTCCGATCCCGGTGATGTCGCCGGCATAAAGCGGCGAGCGGCCGAGATTGGCGCGAAT
>Ga0210400_10006268_pt1 | contig 10026 bp, 10 predicted proteins | sample IncBWH26MmetaG_FD_155456 | JGI IMG/M metagenome (GOLD analysis project Ga0210400, IMG submission 155456) | Forest soil microbial communities from Barre Woods Harvard Forest LTER site, Petersham, Massachusetts, United States - Inc-BW-H-26-M | ecosystem: Environmental > Terrestrial > Soil >... | reverse complement strand
AAACGATTCTTGCGGGCCAGCGATCAATCCCGGATGTGGTTGGGCGAGAAGAGACGGCCGCAGAACGCAAACGGCTACAGTTATGCAAGCGATCGACAAACCAACGCGTTTCAGCCTGGTGGATACTAACTCGAACATTGGAACACCCCTTTCCAGCCCTGATAGCTTACACCACCTGAGGGTAGCCTGTTGTCCCCAGTTCGCGTCGTTTTTTTGACGCTAACTTGGGTTAAAGAACCCCCGGCGAGGTCGGCTCTGCCCCGAAGTAGGTCAGAACATCTCAATTGTGTATTGGAATGTCAATATGTTACAATAATGTCATATTGTGTAGAGATGTCACATATTGAAACATATGACTATGCAGGAAGAAACCCGAACCCGGATCAACCAGAATGGACGCGTCGTCATTCCCGCCTCCTTTCGCAAGGCGTTGGGGATAAACATCGGTGATGAGGTCGTGCTGCGGATTGAAGACGAAGAATTGCGCATCTCGACCCTAAAGCGGCGCATCGAGCGGGCGCAACGCCTGGTCCGGCAGCATGTAAAGGCAGGCACCTCGCTGGCCGACGAGTTGATTGCCGAACGGCGTGAGGCAGCAAAACGTGAGTAGGATCGTGCTGGACGCTTCTGCGCTGCTGGCCGTGCTCAACAGCGAGCCGGGTGCAGAAAAGCTCACTCCTCAGCTATTGAGTGCCGCCACTAGCAGCACCGTCAACCTGGCCGAGGTACAAAGCAAACTGGTCAGCCGGGGGATCAAGCCTGACCAAGCTTGGGAAGCCACGCTCAGCCCAATTCGGGGGGCAGCAGCATTCACCGAAGACCAAGCGAAAATTGCCGGAAGCCTGATTGCCCAAACCAGCGTATTGGGGCTGTCCTTGGGCGGCCGCGCGTGCTTGGCTCTGGGAATCGCACTCAGAGCTCCTGTGTACACGGCCGATCGCTCCTGGAAGAATTTGAAACTGGGCGTACGAATCCACCTCGTTCGCTAATGGACTGAAGAGCTGCGTCACAAAATGGGAAGTGCCTATCGCTTTCTCTTATTCTTACCTTGACTTTCATGCAGACTTTGAGTTAATCCTGTAACTGTACACTCAGCCTATAGATAACACGAAGAACCAGCAATTCCTTTGTCCGGAAGATGTTGCATGTAAGTCCCTTTCAACTCAAAGATCTTGGTGGCAGTCCGCCCCTAATCCCATGATTCCAAAAGATCAGGGGGGAGGGGGTGCCGCTAACAAGAAGTAAACCAATCTCTTCCGGGGAGATGGTGCGAAAATAAATCTGTGGACGAGATGCGGCACCAGCCAGCATCACATCATTGAAGAGAATGGGAACAAGCCATAGAGTTCGCATCGGCCTTTTGCTGGCAGCAGCCCTCTTTATGCTGGTTAAGATCCCAGCCCCCGCCCAGCAACTGGCCAAACGCCTCATCCTGAAAGACGGTTCGTATCAGCTGGCTACCAAGTGGGAAGTCAAAGGCGACCGCGTGCGTTACCTGAGCGCGGAGCGCGACGAATGGGAGGAGTTGCCGAACTCGCTGGTGGATTGGGCAGCCACGGACAGCTTCGAAAAAGAGCGCGCTGCCGGCGTTCCCAGCCCGGAAGCGGTTGAACTCGACAAGGAGGCGGAAGCGGAACACCGCGCCGAGGAGGCCAAGACTCCGCAGGTCGCGCCCGGCCTGCATCTGCCCGACGACGGAGGAATGTTGTTGCTCGATACTTTTCAAACACAAGCGCAACTCGTCGTGCTGCAGCAGAACACCGGCGAACTGAACCGAAACAAAAAAAACAACACCTTGCGCTCCGCCATTATTCCCATCGCCAGCAGCAAGCAGACAATCGAGCTCGATGGCGTGCACGCCACTGTCCAGGCACACGCGACTTTGCCCACAATCTACGTCAACCTCGATGATCAGAGTTCAAACGTCAATTCGCCGCAAGGGCCGCAAGGGCCGCAACAGCCCCAACAGCCGCAACAGCCCCAACAGCCGGAGCAGCCGTGGGACCGTTTTCATATCGTGCGAACCCAGGCGAAAAAGGGCAAGCGGATCATCGGAGACATAAAAATCAGTCCGCTCGGCAAAGCCAGTCAGGAGCAGAACGTCGTTCTGACCACCTCGCAACGACTGACTGGAGGCTGGGTCAAGGTCACGCCCGCCAGTGCTCTCGAACCAGGAGAGTATGCGGTCGTCGAGATGCTGGGGAAGGACGGAATAAACACGTACGTCTGGGATTTCGGAGTGAATCCCGCGGCCCCGGCGAATGCAGCCGCACTAAAACCTGAAACGCCGGTACAGCCGCCGCCCGACAAGTCGAAGGATTTGAAAGTTCAGCGGCAGTAGTGCATGAGGACTTTCGACCGCACGTGCATTCGATTTAATCCGCCACAGCCGAATCGCGTTCGAGTCCTGCTGCTTCTTGCTGAATTTTGCGCCATGCCTGCTCGACGTGTCGTTGCATTGTGTTGGTCTGACCCACGCAGAATCGCAATGTCAACCGGTCATTCAGTCGTGTGTGCGTGAGATAGAGATCCCCGCTTCGATTCAAGCGATCCGTCAGCTCCTGATTAATTTCATCTCCGCCCTTATGACGAAAGCACACCAAGTTAAGCGGCGCGGGCGCCGCGAGTTCGAAACGGTTATCGTTCTTGACCCAACCGGCGAATTGTTGGGCCAGTTCAACGTGACGCCGAATGTGGTACTGCAAGCCCTCGACGCCGTAGTGGCGGATAACGAACCAGAGTTTCAGAGCGCGAAAGCGGCGGCCAAGCGGAATCTGCCAGTCGCGATAGTCAATCACCGCTCCCGACTCCGTGGCTTTGTTGCGCAAATAGTCGGGCAAAACGCTGAGGGTCTGAATCAGCGCCTTCCGATCGGCAACGTAGAAACAATTGCAATCGAAGTTGGTGAACATCCATTTGTGCGGATTGAAAGTGTAGCTGTCGGCGAGTTCAACACCGTTATGAGTATTTCGGAACTCCGGGCAAAGCGCAGCCGTTCCTGACATGGCCGCATCGACATGAAACCACAAATTGTTTTCCCGGCAGATGCGCCCGATTTCGGACAGCGGATCAATCGCATTTGACGAAGTCGTGCCGACCGTGGCGCAAACGAGGCAAGGGACGAATCCCGCGCGTCGATCGATCTCAATCTGCCGCGCGAGCGCGTCCGGGCGCATGGCGAAGTTCTCATCGACATCGATGAGGCGCAAATTGTCCAAGCCAAGCCCAGCGATCCTAATGTCCTTTTCAATCGAAGAGTGCGCCTGCAAGGAGGTGTACGCGACCAGCTTGCCGTCGCAACCATTCTTGTTGCTGGCGAAATTTGTAGCGCGTTCCCGCGCCGCAAGCAATGCGCACAACGACGCGCTCGAAGCCGTATCCTGGATCACGCCGCCTCCCGCGCTGTTGGAAAGAAACTTCCGCGGCAGGTCGAGCATTTCCACCAGCCAGTCGAGCACATGCGTTTCCAGTTCTGTGCATGCCGGGCTGGTCGCCCATAGCATCCCTTGCACTCCCAATCCTGAGGAAAGCAGATCACCCAGAATCGCAGGGCCCGAGGCGTTGGCGGGAAAGAAAGCGAAAAAGTTAGGCGACTGCCAGTGGGTAATGCCTGGAAGGATTAGTTTCTCGATGTCTGCAAGGATCGCTGCAAAAGACTCACCCTTCGACGGAGGATTTGCGGGCAACGAAGCCCGAACCTGACCGGCCTCCACGCGGGACAGCACGGGATACGATTCGATGCGCGTATAGTAATCCGCGATCCAGTCCACGACCGCATGGCCATGTCGCCGGAACTCGTCCGGAGTCATGTGAAAAGTTTTCTCGTCAGACATTCATACTCCGTAGTCGGCTTATTCCAGCTGACCGCAATAAACGAGCGTGTTGTATTCAAGCCTCACACGGTCGCTAACTTGATGCGCTTTGTAAATGCGCTGCAACTCTCGCAGCATAGGCTCGTAATTTGCATGGTTAGACGTCGGAACGTACGAGGAAGACAGGAGCCGGCCTTCGAGACCTGCGTAGTCAACTTCCTGACGCATCTCTAGCCCACACGAGCGAAACGGCGACGGTGCGAAGAAGCCGGCAATCTCTGCGGTGGTGCGCTCATGCCGCACTTCCTGGTAGTCAGTTCCATAGGTCAGCAGCAGGTGTTCGTAATCGCGAAGAAAAGGGGTTGAATCAGTGCGGCGTTCGTTCCACAAAAGCACGGCCCAGCAGCCCTCCGGTTTGAGGATGCGGATAAACTCGCGGCGAGCTTTTTCGCGATCGAACCAGTGCGCCGCCTGCGCCGCAGTAACAAAGTCGACGCTATGGTTGGGAAGCGTAGTTGCTTCTGCGGTCCCGGCGACGCTGGTGAAGCCTGCATGGTTTTCCAGGAACCGTTCGCCGGCCTGCCGCATCTCAGCGTTCGGTTCCACGCCGAAAACGCAATTGCCGTTCTCCAGCAGCATCCGCGTGAAAATGCCCGTGCCCGAAGCGATATCAGCAATCACGGATTCGGGCGCGAGGCCGCATTCTTTTTTCAACAGTTCTAGAATTTCAAGAGGATACCCGGGCCGGTAGCGCACATAGTTGTCAACTCGGGAGGAGAAGCGCTGGGTAGCATCTTTGACCGGCATATTAGCAGTTTAGCGCTTCGCGACCGCCGGAAAGAAATTCTCCGGCTGAGCTTGGCACTTGCCGGCTCACGGAAACGTTAGCGCCAGACGGCAACGCGCATAACGTCGAAGTGATGGTCGTAAGTCCACACTTCCAGACTTAGGCGTCTGGCCAACGTAGCCACCAGCGCGTCGAAGAGCGTGATGGGTTGGTCCTTCAATGATTGCACTTTAGCGACGGCCCGGCGATAGTCCTCGGCAACGGGATGCACCAAAGCAGCGTCCGTCATCTCTTCCAGCCAGTGCAAGGCCGCACTTTCACCCAAGCGAAACAAAATCAGAGTGTAGGCCTCAAGCAAGGTCGGATAGGCGACAACGACTTCCTGGTGTTCGCTCGCCAGCCTGCTGAGTTCCCGGCGGGCCCTTTTATGGTGGGCGTCGTCTGGATCAGCCGCCGCATAGAGCGGCCCGGTGTCGGCGAGCACTGCCGATCTCACTTCTGTTTCCCGGCAAGATAGCGGTCATGCTGCTGGCTCACGTCGGAGCGTCCGCTTCCTTTGCGCGCAGGCGTGATCCCGAGAGTTCGCCGGGTCCGAAGGAATCCTCTGTCTCCCAAGTATTGGCGCAAGGCGGCTTGCACCACAGTGGTCAATGTGGGGGGCGCCTCCTGGGATGCCAGATAACTCTCCACCGCCTCTGCTATGTCCTCTGGGAGTGTCATGGTTGCGCGCTTCATAACTTGAATGATAGCACCAGTTGGTTCAATTGGTGCCATAGGTGAAGTTGGTGAGATATGAGAGGTTGGCGGATCATGTACACTTACCTGTTTCACCAAGAAATCTCATGGCTCTTCGATCTGCCTCCACATTGTTTTGCAGTCTTTTACTGTTGAGTCCTCTTCCCCAGACTCAAACGGCGCAGCAAACACCCAAGTCTCCCGCGGTGATCTTCGGATTCCGTAATTCCGCCGCGGAAACAGCGCAGGAAGGCAAATTTCTTGTGGTTCCCGATCCCAAACTTGCGGAACAACATCTGCGCATCCTGACCCGGGCACCGCATGTTGCCGGCTCGCCCGAGGACAAAGCTACCGCGGATTACGTCGCGCAAAAATTCCGCGAGGCCGGCTTAGATACAGAAATCGTTGAATATCGTGTCTGGATGAACTACCCGGCGGAAATCAGCGTGGATGTGACTGCTCCGGCCTACGTTCACATGCACGGACCCACCCGCGAGCACGTAGAAGGCGACCCCTTTGCTGATGATCCGCGAGTCATCACGCCGTACAACGCCATGTCGCCCTCTGGTGACGCCGAGGCGGAAGTGGTCTACGCCAATTACGGTTCGCCGGAGGATTTCAAGAAGCTGGACCAGTTGAAGGTGGACGTACGCGGCAAAATCGTTTTGGTGCGGTACGGCGAGAACTTCCGTGGCGTGAAAGCATTTGTCGCGCAGGAACACGGCGCTGCGGGCCTGATCATCTACTCGGACCCTAGCGACGACGGCTGGCGGCGGGGCGACAAATATCCGCAGGGCCCGTGGCGACCCGATACCGGTGTGCAGCGCGGATCGATTGGCTACATGTTCCAGTTCCCTGGCGATCCCACGACGCCGGGAATCGCGTCCGTCCCCTCGCTTCCTGACTCCAAGCGAACCCCGCCTGAGCAATCTACGCAATTGCCGAGAATTCCTACCACGCCGTTGTCTTATGCCGATGCATGGCCCATCCTTGAGCACTTAGGAGGGCCGGATTCTCCTCGTGAATGGCAAGGCTCGTTGCCATTTACCTATCACGTGGGGCCCGGGCCCGTGAAGGTCAAGATACATCTCAAACAAGATTACCAATTCCGCACCATTTGGGATGTGATCGGGCGATTACGTGGCGGTGAACTTCCCGACGAATGGGTGCTCGCGGGCAACCACCGCGATGCCTGGGTGTACGGCGCCGTCGACCCAAACAGCGGCACTGCGGCCATGCTGGAGGCGGTACACGGGCTTGGCGAATTGTTGAAATCAGGATGGAAGCCGAAACGCACAATCGTTTTCGGTAGCTGGGATGCAGAGGAGGAAGGGCTGATCGGTTCGACCGAATGGGGGGAGCAGCACGAGAGTGAACTGGCTAATGCCGCTGCCTATTTCAATATGGACGTCGCAGTCTCCGGACCGAAGTTTGGGGCGGCATCCGTGCCCAGCCTGAAACAATTCCTGCGGGATGTGGCAAAGGCTGTTCCCGCTGCCAAGGGCGGAACAGTCTATGAAGTCTGGCAAAAGGCCAGTGAAGCAGTGAGCCCCCAGGAGACCAGCGGCGGCACTTATCGTCCACCCGCGGCCCAAGTGAAAGCCGATGTCCCCGTGGGCGATTTAGGAAGCGGATCGGACTACACCGTCTTCCTGCAACACCTGGGCGTGCCATCCACCGACATCGGCTCCACCGGGTCTTATGGCGTCTATCACTCGGCGTTCGACAACTTTAACTGGTTCAAGAAATTCGGCGATCCCGATTTTGTCTACGAGCAGCAGATGGCCCGCATTTTCGGGATCTCCATCATCCGCATGGCCGACGCCGACGTGCTCCCATACGACTACGAGGAGTATGGCAAGGAAATCGTCTCTTACATTGAATCCGCCAAGAAGAAAGCTCTGGCCGACTTCGCTGGTCAAACTGTGAATTTCGCCGAGGCTTCCCAGGCGGCGCATCACTTCGAGCAAGCCGGGGCGAAGATTCTGGTCCGCCAACAGAACTCTCCGCGGGATGCCGCCAAGCTGAACCAGGCTTTGCGAGACGCTGAGCGTGCTTTGCTCGTGCCCGAGGGACTGCCGAATCGGCCTTGGTTCCGCCATGCTATTTATGCTCCCGGCCAGTACACCGGCTACGCAGCCGTGGTCATCCCGGGGATTAACGAGGCCATCGACAAACACGATCTCGCTCGAACCCAGCAACAAATTTCAGTCCTCGCAGCGGCATTGAATCGCGCAGCCAAGGTGCTGGAGAGCGATCGGTAGGATCAATATCAAAGCTAAGGATCTGCAGTTTCCTGGACTCGCGATTAATCTGGGTTCATCTCGAGTTGCTCGGGAGGAACTATTTTTAAATCCGGATGGTCCGTATCCTTCCAGAACGCTCCGAAACATTCACCGCGTTCCTGCGGTGTCCACGTGGTTCCGTCGTCAAATAGAATTTTCGAGGGCATGAGCACCCAACCCAGTATGCGCTGATCTACTCCTCGATACGCCTTCATCTCGATCGTCTGCTCGTGGTTTGGGTCAAGCGGCTGGCTGGAGCTCCAAGTGTCAATAAAGGGATGATTCAACAATTGCGGCGCGACAAAGTGTTCGAAAGTGAGGTTGAAGCTCTTGATCTTTTTTGCCCCGACATTCTTAACCGTGAGCGAATACGCGGGGCCGCCATCCCAGAAATGCCCAGCCACGAAATGCAGCGGGCAACTCCTGGTTGAGGGCTTATAGATCGTGAAAGAGGCCATCATCCCGCCCTCCATGTGATCGCGGACATGACAGTGGAGCATCCATGTGCCGGGATTGTCGGCGACCATGTCGACGGCATTGGTGCTCGCCGGCAGAAGTTCAATGACATCCACGTTGCGGCGTCCGTCTGTAACTGTTTTGCCATGCCAATGAGGACTGTGAGCGTCGATCTCGTTTCCCAGTCCCATCACATACCAGCGCACCTTTTCTCCCTGGGCCATGATGAGGCCGGGCAGATTTCCGAAGATATAGCCGTTAATCGAATAGAACAGCCCTTCGGGTTTTGCGAGCATTTGGTCGAAGATCACGAAGGCGGCGACGAATTCCCGATCGACACCTTTGGGAGATCCATCTGGCCGAGCTTTGCCTTTGGCAGTGACGATGATTGGACCGAGTAGTCCAGCGTTGGTCTCCTTCGGTTCGTCGGTGTGAGCGTGGTACCACCAGACGACAGAGCTAAGCTGTCCCGGCCCAGGCCCGCTGCCTTCGTCGGCAAACCAGTGGTAGGTGAAGCGCGCGCCTGGCCCAACGCGGGAGCCATCACCATAAGGTAGATAGAAGGCTCCTTCGCTGTTCTTGTCGTAGCGTAAGCCGTGGGGATGTATGCTGTGCATCGCCTTCGCGCGATTCAGAAATTCAACTTCAACACGATCTCCCACCTCGGCGCGAATAATCGGTCCTAGAATTCCCAGCCACTCGGGTTGCGGTTTACGAACGGAAAAGGTGGAATCCGTATATTCGATGAAACGCGTTTTTGCCCACTGAGTGCGCAATGCCCAGGGCGGAGGAAGCAGACTTCCGCGTAGCAGATCATGACCACTGGGAGCGAAATCCCAGGTCACGTCTTCAGCAGTAATGTAATAGTGGCGAGTTGCCGCAACAGCCGGTCTTACAGCGACGAAAATCGAAAAGATAAATAACGAAAGTGGCAGTAGCTTCAAGAGGAATACCGGACGCAACACATTGTAGCCGGGGTAGCGTAAAAGGAACAAGGTCATGCGGAACCGTTGTTATTAAGTGAGTTGCAAGGTGTTTTTGTTTGACAGGCGGTCTGGAGCCGGGGAAAATGGCGAGGATCCATGAACGTCAGGGAAAACTAATCCATATTCTGCGAGGAGAAAAGATGAGAAAGACGATTGCAATCAGTGTTCTCTCCGTGTGTCTTTCGTTTGTCGTCGGAATCGCGGTTGGCCAGGTGCGCGACTGGCACGATCTGGAATCGGTCCATAACCACGTGCAAGAAGCGATCCACGAATTGGAAACCGCCCGCGCCGCTAACCACTACGATATGGCCGGCCATGGCGCCAAGGCGGAACAGCATCTGCGGGCAGCAGAGCATGAACTGAGCGAGGCGATCGAGGCAGCCAAGAGAGCGCGGTGACAGGCTTCCACTGTGATTAGTGGAACCTGCTTGGATTGCACGAGGCTTCGTCATACGTATCGCGACGGGCCTCGGAATCACTTGATCGCGACCAGCTTCTCCACCAGTTCCGAGTAGTCTTTCTTTTCCAAGCCGTGGACTTGCTTGTTGTACTCGTCCACCTTGTTGGAATAATTCATGGAGCAGAATTTGGGGCCGCACATGGAGCAGAAGGCGGCTTCTTTGTAGTAGTCGTCGGGCAGGGTTTCGTCGTGCATGGAGCGGGCTGTTTCCGGATCGAGTGACAGCGCGAATTGCTTCTCCCAGTCGAATTTATAGCGCGCGTAGCTGAGGGCGTCGTCGCGGTCCTGAGCGCCGGGACGATGCCGCGCCAAATCCGCCGCGTGGGCGGCGATCTTGTACGCGATGATTCCGTCTTTTACATCTTTCTCGTTCGGCAGCCCGAGATGTTCTTTGGGCGTGACATAGCACAGCATCGCTGCGCCATGCCAGCCGATCATGGCCGCGCCAATGGCTGAGGTGATGTGGTCGTATCCGGGTGCGATGTCGGTGACGAGCGGCCCCAGC
>Ga0210400_10006267_pt1 | contig 10027 bp, 12 predicted proteins | sample IncBWH26MmetaG_FD_155456 | JGI IMG/M metagenome (GOLD analysis project Ga0210400, IMG submission 155456) | Forest soil microbial communities from Barre Woods Harvard Forest LTER site, Petersham, Massachusetts, United States - Inc-BW-H-26-M | ecosystem: Environmental > Terrestrial > Soil >... | reverse complement strand
AGCGCGCCGTCGATACCCGCCGAAAGGCCGCCCGTGGTAATAATCTTGCCATTGTCGACCACACGTTGATCACGCACGATCTTCAGTTCCGGATGCACGCGTTTAAAGTAATCGATATTGCCGCGTGTGGTCGTCGCGGTTAGACCTTGGAGCAACCCGGTATTTGCCAAGGTGATGGCGCCATTGCACACCGACATCACATGCTCGGCCTGACTGCTTTGCTTTTTGATCCAGTCGAGGGTCGGCACATCATCCTTGACCTTGCGCACGTCGCCGCCTGGAATGATGATGACATCTGCCTGCGGCGCGGTGGCAAACCTGTATTTTGGTAGCACCTGCATACCCATCGCGGTGGTAATCGGGGCTTGGTTGGCCGAGACGGTATAGACCTCGAAGCCGTCATCGGCCCCAAACACTTCATAGGGCCCGGTGTAGTCGATGATTTCAACACCATCGAACAGCAGAATCGCGACTCTCTTGGGCGCGGGGAGCTCTTGCTGCGCGGCGACAGCTGCGCTGTGAGCAAACACGATGCCGAGCAGAACGCAGGTCGCACAGCACATGAACCATTTCATAAAAGGCTCCAATCAAGCGGAAAGTGGCGGATACAGGGCGCGATTGGCTTCACAGTGCCAGATCTCAGCGAAGCCAAAAGGACATTGATCGGGTATTTCCCGCCAAGATGTTTCGTGTGAAAGCATAGATGCGGCGGTGTGGGCGAGGGCAATTCCGCGTCCGTGAAACACCGCTACAATGGGTCATATCCAGTTGACGGAAATCCCATGGCCGGAGCGATCGGCAATGTCCGCCGAGACATCGGCCGGTTCTCTTGTAGTCGTAAGAGCTTGGTCGCGCGCAACCGTGCCCGGGGTTCCGGTCGGTGTCGCGTACTTTGAGATCGTCAATTCGGGAGGCAAAGACGCGCTACTACACATCAAAACTTCAGTCGCGCGGGATGTGGAAATGCATTCAATGGCCACCGTCGGCGGGCTCATGCAGATGCGTCGGGTCCTTTCCGTGGACGTGCCAGCCCGTGGTCGTGTGCGCTTTGAGCCCAACGGCCTGCACGCGATGTTGCTCGACTTGGTACGACCCCTTAATAGAGGCGACCACTTCGAACTGACGCTCGCGTTTCAACACGCGGGTCAACTGCGCGGTGATGTACGACCGCGCGCAAAACAGCTTGCGCGTGGCGGCGTTGCAAAGCGCGTTACTTGGTCATGTCGAGCTATCCGCGGACGATGGTCGCGACGCGACCGGCTTCAAATCACGAGTGGAGGCAGTCTGACTGAGCACTGGGTGATGGGCCGCCAAGGGTCGAAATGGACAACCGGCCATTATCCGCCCCCGACGGTCGCAAAATGCGCCATCGGCGTATCACGCCGCAGTCGAGGCCGCTCTTCGCATCAGGAGATCACCGTGAGGCTTGTTCTGGCGTCGTGAGCGCGCAGCCGCTTGCGGATAATTTGTTGCGCCGTACAGCGCAGTTTGCGTTCGTGACGCTGTCACAACAGCATGGTCGATGTCGTCTAAGCCTTATGGAACCTTTCTGCTCTGACTGCGAGGTAACGACCATGCGTACATTTGACGTTCAGGGAATTGAGATCCACGCCTCTCGAGCAGCTGTCTTCGATTTCGTGAGTGACCCACGCAAGCTGCCGAAGTGGGCGCACGCGTTTCAACAGGCCGACGATAAGCGAGCGAGCCTCAGGACTCCGTCGGGCGCCGTCGATATCGCACTGCGCACGTCCGCGCACGAGGACGCCGGCACCGTTGACTGGGAGCTTGTGTTTCCCGACGGTGCGGTCGGAGTGGCACACTCTCGCGTAACCGAGACCGTCCGAGGGACCTGCATCTACAGCTTTGTTCTGCATGCGCCGCCCGTACCCCTCAAGCAACTAGAAGGGGCACTGGATGCCCAGCGCGCGACCTTACGCGAGGAACTTGCCCAGTTGAAGCGACTTCTCGAGGCACAATGAACGACGCTACCCCTGTTGAAGAGCTTGCGCGGCGTACAATCGCAGGGGATCGCGCCGCTTTGGAGGCACTTGTCCGGGCACTTCAGGTTGACATCTTTGCTCTGGCGCTCCGAATGGTTTGGAACCGCGAGGATGCGGAAGACGCGACCCAGGAAATCCTCATCCGCGCCATCACACGGCTTTCCGGCTTTGATTTTCGCAGCCACTTAAAGACGTGGGTCTACCGCGTTGCTGTCAACTATCTTCTCGACGCGAAGAAGAGCGCGGTCGAGCGCATAAATCTCAATTTCGTGCGCTTGTCCGACGACTTGCTGGAGGGACTTTCTGCTGACGGGCCGGCCGAAAGCGAGCGTTCGGTTTTGGTTGAGGAGGTGAAAATTGGCTGCACGCTGGCCATGCTTCAATGCCTCGACCGGCCACACCGGCTCGCCTACATCCTCGGCGAGATTCTCGACCTCCCTGGGCTTGAAGCTGCCGAGGCGCTTGATATTGATCCTACCGTGCTTCGGAAGCGCCTCGAGCGCGCGCGAAGCGAAGTGCGTGCATTTACTCAGTCATATTGTGGACTCGTCTCCGACGCCGCGGACTGCAGATGCCATCGTCGGGTACCGGCGGCCGTACGCCTCAGGCGTGCGCGTCCGGATGCGCTCGACTTTGCGGACAAGGCTGTGTCGTTCGAAGAGGTGCGCACTGCGGTCCGTCGTGCCGAGGGAGCCCGACTGGCTCTCGAGGTGCATCGCTCAAGTCGCCCGCGCGAGTCGTCCGTGAGCCTCGCCCGACGGATTATCACGGCAATCGAGGCAGTTTAGCGCCTGCGCGCGGCATGTGTCGGAAAATCCCTAGCAAAGTACGGTCTGTTCAACCTCCTGAGCCGCCAACACTGGCATGGAAACCAGTGCTGCCGCGTGATCGTCCTACCGGAGGCATTTTTCATGCACCTTCTGATAACACGGGGTTTGCCAGAACTACCGATGTCTGAATCTGGCGATCAGGGATTGTCCAATAGGATTTGAGCAGAGCGACTTTTTGATCGGAAGAAACGAGTGCGAAGCCGTGGCGTTGGTAGAAGCTAACCGCCCATGTAGCGGCGGCCCATGTACCAACGAGCACGCGCCGCGTACTCAGCGTTCGAATATGCGCGATGAGCGCTGCGCCAACCCCGTGGCGTTGGCTGCCTGGACGTACATAGGCGTGCCGGATGAGATCAACATCGCGAACCGGTTGGATGCCCATCACGCCCGCTACTACGCCATCGCGCTCATAGGCCCAAAAGACAACGCCCGCGGAGATTTCCGAATCCAACTCCTGCGAGCTCATATAGGGGTCGTGCCATCGATCCGCGGGGATCACACCGCGATAAGCTTCCGCCGCCGCGTTGATGATTTCGCAAATAACCGGGCGTTCGTCTGCACGGCAGGGGCGCACGATGCTCATGAAGGCCACCTCCACACTCTGAGGTGCCAAACTTGCCATGCTCCAATCGCGTTCGTCTTGAATAAAATTGCAGGGGTCTATACCGTGCGCGAACGGTACCGAGCAGGAGAAACGCCGAACTGCCGGGCAAACGTCCGCGTAAGGTGGCTTTGATCACAAAATCCTGCCGTCGCCGCTGCGTCGACGAGTTTCGATCCTGCCCGTATCAGTCGACGCGCCAGTGCGAGCCGTTGTTGCAGAATGTAAGCGTGGGGAGTCAATCCGAGTTCGCGGGCAAAAGCCCGCAGCAACTGGTATCGACTCGTGCCGGCTTCGCCTGCGAGGTTTGTCAGCGTCAGTGGCGCTGCGGGATCAGCGTCAATCTTGTCGCGGACCCGGCGAATCGATACGGTCGATTCACTTGTTTTCCGGAGTTTCGACGACAGATTGACTCCGAGAACCGCAACCAGCTGGAGGGTAGCAGTTTCAGCGACCATTGCGTGCCGATCTTCTCCCTCTCGAGTCGTGCCGTCGAACGCAGCGTCAAAAACACGGCGCAATCGCTCATCCGCAAACACCGGCGCGGCAAAGGTCGGCGCCGTTTGCACTCCATCGAGGACATCTGCTCGGGCTGTGACCATGGCGGTCGGTTCCAGGTAGAGCATTCGCCACGAGCGCGATTTGCCGCCGACAGCACGACCGTCGTGCACCTCTCCTGGATTCACAAATATGAGACTGCCCGCACCCGCTTCGACCTGCCCCCGGCCACTGAGCGAAACGTGACCACCCATATCAATAACGCCGACACCATATTGGTCGTGCGTATGGCGGGGAAACGCTCGCGACGTCGTTGCAGACATTGCATCAATACCAGCTAGTGCGGTCTTGTAAAATCTGATGCTCTCGGACATTTGTTCTCCAGCTCCAGCTTTGCGACCTATTCAGCGCCTTTTCTACCATTGCAACCTGCGCCCAGGGCACGGGTTCCTGGCCTTTTGTTAGGTTGCCGGCGCGAGCCAGGCTCGGCCATTCATCAAATCGAGCGTCAAGTTCCATTGCCTGAGAAACTGATTGCTGATATTTCCGTCCATAATAAGGTCGCGCGATCGCGCGTCGCCCGACACCGATATCCCGCCGCTCAACATGAATGAGAGAGGTACTTTGTCCTTTTGGTCTGCCTTTAGGCCGAGCAAAGGGGCGACATGATTCGCAATCACGAGTGCACCACCATTGCCAGTATCTAGCTCCATCCACGCAAGCCCTCGACGAGTCTCTACGCCGCCGTCCACCGCAAGTGCCACCCCCTCCGCGTCGCGCACTAGTCTTGCGCGAATTTCTTTGGCAGTACGGATTCTCATGGCTAAACTCCGCGCAGTCTCGATTATGAGGCGATTGGCACGCGGTTCGATGGTAATGACACGTCCTGCGAAGATGTCCAACCCGACCGCGCCCTGCAATACGGGGACATCCTTCGGCAAGAGTGACATGATGTCGAACACACCCGCGATCGGCGCTGGGAATCGTTGTTCTTGTGCGTCGAATCGCACGTTATCACATCGCGGAAAGTCGAGCCGCTCCCCGCTCATGCGATAACCCGTGACCTGACCCCATGGGTCGCAGCCGATTGCGGCCGCAAAATGTGGTGTGATTGTGGAAACGCCTTCGCCGGTATCGAAGAGAAACAGCCCTTCGTGACCGGCTACGCTGAGACGGACTGCCGTTTGAGTGCTGAGATAGGATTCCAGCGGTATGACGATTCGCGGCGCGGCGCGCGCCATGACGGACGTACTGAGGCACACAAGCGCGAGGGCGGCAACTGATGATCGCATCCGTCGCACGACGATACTATCCACTAATATGACCTGCTCTGATCCCATACGAGCGTGAGCAAGGCGCGCCAGCCTTGCGAGAATCATCACGCTGTATAATGTTACTGCTCATAGCGTTACCCACCGTCGCATACCGCCTTATCAGTGCCAAGTATTTTTTGTGTCGCGCGAGATGTTGGCGGCGCGGTCGGCATCCAGATGCATTCAATTGATCACAAGGATCGGTGGCTAGTTAGTGTCGACCTCGCAAACTACGCATTGGCCCCGCAACATCGCTTGACCGATGCGGCGTGGATCGACCAATCGTTCAATGAGTTCGGCTGGCTGAACGACAATCGTACGCTTTGGTACGAATCCGAGGAGTCCGGTTATGCGCATTTATATACCAAGGAGCTGAACGGCGAACCACGGCCGCTGACTCACGGCCAATTCGAGGTGTCGGCTCCGCTGCTGTCCGAAGACGGTAGATGGTTTTATGTGCTCAGTAACGCATCGGCGCCGTATTCGCACGATGTTTATCGAGTTCCCAGCAGCGGCGGAACCTTGGCAAGGCTCACGCGGCTCGAAGGAGTCGAGCGGGCCGAACTAGACCGCACCGGCAAGCAATTGCTGCTGACCCATTCAACCCCGTACATGCCCACGCAAATTGCAGTGGCCAAGGCGGATGGCTCTGGAGCGGCGCATGAATTGACGGATACGCGCAGCGCGGACTACAAGTCCACAAATTGGATCAGCCCGCAAATAGTGAAAATTCCTTCGACCCATTTCGGCGGGGTTATTTACGCCAAAGTCTATCGCGACCCAAGCAGTCATGCGTCGGCGAAGACGCGGGGTGTGTTGTTTGTTCATGGCGCGGGATTCTTGCAGGACGTGCATTTGCGGTACCCCTATTATTCCCGCGAGCAAATGTTCAATGACTTCTTGGCGAATCGAGGCTATGTGGTACTCGATCTGGACTACCGTGCTTCAGCCGGGTACGACGCGATTGGCGCACCGCAATTTATCGACAGATGGGGCATCCGGAATCAATAGCCATGAACTGTCTCGATAACATAGGTACCGGTGCTGTTGTACATGAAGTTCGTCCGGTAAGCGGCAGAGGTGTTTCCCGGCTGCACCGAGTCATAAGGCATACCGGTGTCGTAGATATCCACCGGGACAACCAGCGGCGCGGATCGGTTGTTAAGCCAGCGGCTGATTGAAGATCGATTACCCCGCACGACATTCGGCGCTGCCACATGCTGCACTGTGATGTTAGACGGGTAGAGATTTGCGCCGTTGTCATAACTATGAGTGGTCTCGGCAACCTGATTGCCGCTACCATCCTTAATCGTTTCCGACGCGACCAAATCCACCAGACCCGCGAATGTATAACGGCCGTCGGACTGCCACACATAGTTAGTATCAGTTTCTTTGAGCAACGCCCCCGGGGCACCTCTACCCCAGTCGTAGATCTTTTCGACCACCGTCTCGCCAAATGTTGGCCCTCCATTGCCAAAGCCTGTATCTGGAGTACGCACAACCTTCATCACCTTATTCGTAGGACCGTTGGTTGTGGTGACGCTGGTGGCAAAGATGTTGTCGACAATCGGCTGCAAATCACTTGCGCCAGTCGTTTCAGCACTCGACATCTTTGCCGCAACGTAGTTGACGTCCGTCTGGGTACGTAGCGTACGCGATGTCCCGGTTCCCTGATACGCTCGGGTGCTGGTCTCGACAAGGCCCTGGCACGCCGTCGCACCGGATACACTTCCCGCCGCTGCATTCGCATAGGTGCTAAATACATGCACGGTGTCGTTGTTGTTGGAGTCCGTGACGGTGGTGCTCAGGGTGCCATCGGATTTCAATTCCCCGTAATTAGCGGGCGAGCATCTCATTCTCGATCAAAACGCTTTCGTGGAAGAGATCCTTCCGTAGGCGATCATTCGAAACTTGGGCGAGGAGGAGATGGCGGCGTACCGTGCGCCGTAGAGCGAGCGCGGAACTCGGTTGCCCACCCTCATCTGGCCGCGGCAAATCCCAATCGAGGGAGAACCCGCCGACGTCGCCGCGATTGTCCAGAGCTACGGAAAGTGGCTATCGAAAAGCCCGATCCCAAAGCTCTTCATCGCGGGGCAACCCTGGAGCAATTATTCCGCAACGGGTAGTCTAGCGTGTACTGCCGGACCCGGCCGAACCAGCGAGGGGACTACTCGAAGCGGAAATTGTCACCGCTGACGGCCGTGTACGAGTGCTGACATTATTCACAAAAGGTGTCAATAGGTATTGGATCGATGTCACGGCGGAAAACAATTTGGATTAACCTTATCGCGCTTGGTGTTGTATTAACCGCGGCGCTGGTATTCAGTGCCATGATGTACAGCTCTTTCGGCGCGAGCCTCAACGCCAAAAAGCTGAGCGCCGGATCGTCGCGCGACCGTATCAACGCTGCCGCGGCGTTGCAGGAGTTGGGTCCGAAAGCAACTGCCGCGGTTCCCCCCTTGCTCGGCGTCCTTGGCAATCCGAACGATCCGAGCGCGGGAGCCTGCGCCCGGGCGCTGCGAGAGATTGACGCGCAGGCTGCCTACGAGTATGCGGGCGCGATCGCCGCGCGAATCGAGCGCGGTGAAATCGCGTTGACCCCCGAAGTGATCGACGTGTTCCAGGGTCTGGGTCCTGTTGCGTGGCGTGCGATTCCGCTGTTGCGCGGCGCCGTGCGAACCCGCACGCAACATATCCGCAGTCTGATTCCCGCACTGATCGATATGGGCGACTATGGTGACGAAGTGCTGGCGGCTATCGTCGAAGATTCCAGGGATCCTGTGTACTCGACGCGGAAATGGGACGCCATGCTGGCTTTCGATCGCTTGGGGGCGCGCGCCGCCGTGCTCAAACCGGAACTGGAGCGGCTGGCGGCGGACCCGACGCCCGCCGTAATGTCACAAGCCAAGCTGGTCTTGTCGCAGCTCGCTCGCCCATCGAAATATGAGACCAGCGGACTGCGCGGGTTCCCAGCGCAGGCCTTGAGCTACCAGGAATACGCGTTGGATAAGCTGAGCAAGCAGGGCGCGGACGCGACCGACGCCGTTTCGGATATCGTGAGCGAGCTGCGCTCGCGCTCAACGCTGATCCGGTTCACGGCAGCGTGGACGCTGGCTCATATCGGTCCAGCGGCGAGCCGCGCTTTGCCGGATCTGCATACCGCACTAACCGACGCGACTTCTCTGGTTCGCGACGCCGCCAGTGAAGCAATTCGCGCGGTGGAGTCGCGGCTGTGAAGCGTGCGACCGGCATGTTCTGGCTGATCGTTGCATTCGGGTTGTGCGTTCCACCGGTAGTCGCCATCGGAACCGAGGTCGTCAAGGGAACGCCGCTCGCATCGGCAAGCGGGCAGTGGATCGAGCACCTGTTCCAGCCTGGCTTCAACGAGTTTCTACTCACGCTCTTTACCGCGACCCCATTCATCGTTCTGGCAGTCTTCAGCATATTCCACTTGACCAGCGAAAACGCTTCGAAAAGGCTGGCGGGAGTCTCCGGCGCATTGGCCGTCGGGGCAGGGCTGATGATTTGGGGTCTCGTGGCGATTCGGATGTCGCACGGATCTACGGCTGCGATCGGGTTTGTGTTCCTTCCGTTCGAAGTGGCGATCGTCATGCCGGTTGGATATCTCGCCGGCCGGCTCTTCGGGAGACTGGTTACCTGAAGATATACGCGGTCCTGCGTAAGAACCATATAGACGAAAGCCCTTCCTCTTGGCAACGACCGCGCGTGCACGACGGTGCGATTCTTCAATGGTTTGTCCTGCGCGCGGGACGCGGAGCGCAACTACTTGACGAACCCGCCGCAAAGACGAGTCAGTGATCCTTACGTTGCCTATTCTGGCTGCTCTTTCCCCGCCTGCAGAGACAGCTCGAGCGCGGCCATGCGTATTTCGATGTTTTGTAGATAGCAGCGTCTGCTGTGATTCTGCAGCATATCCATGCAAACTTCTTGCCCTTCCTGTTGCCCTGACCTGGCGCTATCGGTCGAGCGTCACATCGTTGCTCCACGATACTGCCTTACTGCTTAGATCGGCGTCCTTCATTTTCGACACGAGGCGCGTGGCGTCGGGATAGAATCCCAGCCGGAACGTCACGGGCCTTCTCCCTCGGGGATCGATCCACATTTCCACGCTGCTTTCATAGGCCTCATCGGGATGTGGTGTTCCTCGCGAAGAAATATTCTGCAGTGCTTCTATGCCGGGACACACGTCCGGGCTGCTGGAAAGCCACGACCATCCGTGTTGCGTCCACACCGTGATCTTCAGGTCGCTGCCGCTGATGTTCCTGATCGTATATTTGACGAAGAATACACCCCGTGTTTTAAAGGGTCTGCGTCCAGCGAGTCCGCATCGATGCTGATTCGGACTTCGAACTGCGCTGACCAGCACCGGCCCGACGTAGGGGCCAGAACGCTAAGGACAGGACGAGTGAGATCCGCAACATGCATACGGCCAGCGTGTTGAGCATCGTCTTTCACCTTTCAGCGCGTTGATGTTCCCGGCAGCTGCCGAAATTTACCCAGGTGTCCGCGGTTCAGTGGCCGATTCGGCCGATTTTAGCTGTGGGCAACAGCGCGGGTAACTCCATTCGCTGCTGTTCTGAAATCCCCTAGTTCGCAGGGTTTTACAAGACAATTCAATTCCCTCCCTGGCCACCACTAAATCAAAAACTTTTGCGCTGTGGGTGGCGGACGTAAATTGCACACTTTCGGCGGACCAAAATTGCACACTCGTTGACGGCGCCGCAGGCGCCGTTTCATCTAGGCAGTAAAACGATCATGCGGAGA
>Ga0210400_10006266_pt1 | contig 10028 bp, 15 predicted proteins | sample IncBWH26MmetaG_FD_155456 | JGI IMG/M metagenome (GOLD analysis project Ga0210400, IMG submission 155456) | Forest soil microbial communities from Barre Woods Harvard Forest LTER site, Petersham, Massachusetts, United States - Inc-BW-H-26-M | ecosystem: Environmental > Terrestrial > Soil >... | reverse complement strand
AGCCAACCAAGGAGGTTGACATGTTTGCACGCAAAGTCTCCATGCATCTGAAGGGCAGCGTTCCCGAGTTCACCCAGACTCTGGAAAGGGAAGTCATTCCCCTGCTTCGAAAACAGAAGGGATTCCTGGACGAAATCACATTTGTCGCACCGGGAGGAAAGGAAGCATTTGGCATCAGTTTGTGGGGCCAGGCCGAAAACGCGGAAAGCTACAACCGCGGAGCTTACGCCGAAGTGGCGAAGGCCCTGGCGAAGGTGATTGACGGAACTCCTCAGGTAGAGACCTATGAGGTTGCCAATTCCACCTTCCACAAGATCGCCGCTGCTGCAGCGGGCTGAAGCCGATAGGTCTCTTTGTTGGGGGGGCGGGCCAAGTCCGCCCCTCCTAGAGTGAAAACCTGCCGCAAAGATTCAGAGCCGATCGGAGGGCGGTCTATTGCGCTGCCGTTGGAGTGAAGGGTTATGCGACGTAAGAAAGTGCAAGTCGCGCTTGAGCATGATGGTCGTTGGCTGTTGCCGGAAGCGGCGCGTGCGCACGTCCGGGAACGTAGCGGGTGCCAAAGTTTTGTCGCGGACCTGACGAGCATTGTTTCCGCAGCCCACGAACTGCCTGCGGAGGTCGATCCTCCGGCGCGCGTATGGGCTTCTTTGCACGCGCAACTGGAAAGAGAAGGCATCCTTGGTCGTTTGGTGAGGGGAAGATTACAAAAACGCACACGATTTCCAATGCCCACGAAAATCAGGGAACGGGCCGCAGATGCGCTGTTACGGCCGGAGCTCCTACGCGGGGAAGCAAACTTCCGCACCTTAGCTGAAGCTATTGCCTGTGCGATATTCATTAGGCAGGGCAAGCGGCTGCGCTATGTGAATCATGCCGCCGAGACTATCACCGGTCTTGGGAATTTGTGGGAGAAATGAAATGAAAACGATTCGTAGTTCAATTCTCTGCTTTGTTGTCCTGCTCCTCGCGGCGCCATTGCTTCACGGCCAGGATCTTTCCAAGTATCGACACTTTACCTTTGGAATGAGCCTGACCAGAGTGTTGGAGCGTACTGACCAAAAGATGGCCGATGTAAAGGTGATTCACAGCCGTCCAGCACTGATTCAGGAGCTGACTTGGTGGCCGCCGAACATTCCCGGGACTTCGTACCGATTTGATACCGTCGAACAGATTCTCTTCTCCTTGTACAACGGCGAACTCTACAAGATTTCCGTGACTTACGATCGAACTTCCACGGAAGGGCTCACCACGGAGGACATGGTGAAGTCGATTTCGGCGAAGTATGGCCCGCCGACAAGTATGGCGCCGGAGACCGATTCTGCGACGAACGATCGATATGACGTGAAGCAAAAGCTAGTCGCGTCGTGGGAAGATTCACAGTATTCCTTCAATCTTGTCCGTTCTTCTTTCAGCGATGTTTTGGGGCTGGTCATTTATTCGAAGCGAGTCAATGCCGAAGCTGAACTTGCCATTGCGGAAGCTGTGAAACTGGACGAGCAAGAGGGCCCCAAAAGAGAAGCCGAGCGCCAGAAAAAGGACGCGAGCGATCTGGAAGTGACACGGCAGAAGAACCAGAAGAGTTTTCGTCCGTAGTGCTGGCCTAGAGCCACAGAGAGTTGTCTGTTCGAGTATTCGGAAATGGATTGAACGGAGGTCAAAGAAATGACTGTGAACATAACTCCCCTGCATGACCGTGTCCTCGTACGCAGGCTGGAAGAGAAAGAAACCGGGAAGGGCGGGATCGTCATCCCCGATACGGCCAAAGAAAAGCCTCAAGAGGGCGAAGTAATCGCCGTCGGGGTCGGCAAGATTGAAAAGGGCCATCGTGTCCCGCTCGACGTGAAGGTGGGTGACCGAATCTTGTTTGGCAAATACACCGGCAACGACATCAAGATCGATGACCAGGAGTATTTGATCCTCCGCGAGGAGGAAATCCTGGTGAAACTGAGCGGAATGGCCAAGGCGGCATCCGGCAAGAAGTAGTATCTCCTATCCGAAAGTTTTGGATGCAGCGGAACGTTCGATGACCTAGGAGGGTGAGGTCTAATGGCAAAACAAATTGTAACGGGTGAGAATTCACGACAGGCGATTTTGCGCGGCGTCAACATTCTGGCTGACGCAGTAAAGATCACGCTCGGTCCGAAGGGGCGCAATGCGGTGATCGAAAAGAAGTTCGGTGCACCCATCATCACAAAAGACGGAGTGACGGTGGCAAAGGAGATCGAACTGCAGGATCCACTCGAGAACATGGGTGCACAGATGGTACGCGAGGTTGCGTCCAAGACTTCGGATGTGGCCGGCGATGGCACCACTACAGCGACCGTGCTGGCCCAAGCAATCTTCCGTGAGGGTGTACGAACAGTTGCCGCGGGCGCGAGCCCGATGGCGCTCAAGCGCGGCATCGATAAAGCCGTGGAAGTCGCCGTGGCAGAGATCAAGAGGCTGTCACGCGAGGTGAAAGGCGACATGATCGCGCAGGTCGGAACGATCAGCGCTAACACCGACAAGCAGGTGGGCAGCATCATTGCCGAAGCCATGAAGAAGGTCGGTAAGGATGGCGTCATCACCGTGGAGGAATCCAAGACGATGGAGACCACGCTCGAAGTGGTTGAAGGCATGCAATTCGACCGCGGGTACCTCTCGCCCTATTTTGTTACCGACCCGGAGCGAATGGAGTGCGTGCTTGAGGACGTGTACATCCTCATCCACGAGAAGAAAATCAGCTCGATGAAGGACCTACTCCCCTTGCTCGAACAGGCGGCCAAGGTGAGCAAGCCGCTGTTGATCATTGCTGAGGACGTCGAAGGCGAAGCGCTAGCGACGCTGGTGGTCAACAAGCTGCGCGGCACACTCCAGTGCGCGGCGGTGAAAGCTCCTGGCTTTGGCGATCGCCGTAAGGCGATGCTGGAAGACATCGCAATCCTGACGGGCGGCAAGGCCATCACCGAGGACCTGGGCATCAAGCTCGAGAACGTCGAGGTTGAGGAGCTGGGCCGCGCCAAGAAAGTGACGACTGACAAGGACAACACCACGATCGTCGCGGGCGCCGGCAAGGCCAGCGAGATCGAAGGCCGAATCAGGCAGCTCCGTGTTCAGGTTGAAGAGGCCACGTCCGATTACGACAAAGAAAAGCTCCAGGAACGGCTGGCCAAGCTGGTTGGCGGCGTCGCGGTAATCAAGGTGGGCGCGGCAACCGAAACAGAGCTGAAGGAGAAAAAGGCTCGCGTGGAGGACGCCATGCACGCTACCCGGGCAGCCGTTGAGGAAGGCATTGTCCCCGGCGGCGGCTCTGCTCTTCTGTCCTGCTTACCGGCCCTTGAAAAGCTCAAGGTCCACGACGACGAAGCGATCGGCGTGAACATCGTGAAGCGCGCGCTCGAAGAACCCACGCGCCAAATTGCCCATAACGCTGGTCACGAAGGCGCGGTAGTTGTAGGACGGGTGCGCGAATCGAAGGATGAAAACTTCGGCTTCAACGTAGAGACTGGTGAGTTCGGCGACATGGTCGAGGCCGGCGTAATCGATCCAGCTAAGGTCACCCGTCTCGCACTGCAGAACGCTGCATCCATCGCCGCCCTGATGCTAACCACCGAAGCCCTGGTAGCCGACCTGAAGGAAGGGGGGATAAAGGCTGAAGCCGTCGGCGGCGGTATGGGCGGAACGTACTGACGCCGTTTGCACCGCGGTTGCGCACGAACGCTAAAAAGTCGAAGCCAGCGGCGGCAAGCCATACGGTGCGAACAGATTGTCTCCGCTAATGCGCCCGCAATCTAACGTGGAGGTTAACCTCATGCGTGTCTTTTGGGAAAAAGTGGGAGTGTTGGGCCCAGTTCATCGTTTGGTTGGCCAAGGCTTCAGTCAGTGACATTGCAAAGAAACTGAATCTTACGGAACTCAGTGTCCAGGCGTGCATAGCCTGGATATTGCGTTTCCTGGGATTTACCAACCGGAACGAACTGATCCACTACGCTGCAGCTCCGACGGCAATGTGAGTGTTGTACAGAGTGCGAACGCTAGTGCGCCCCGACAGCTTCTGCTTCGCATTGCCACGTGTCCCATTGTTTAGGAGAATTTCTATGACGATCGCTTCAGCAGATGTTTTGAGCAGCCACCTGAAACCGCTTTGCTCGCGTGACAACCACGTAATGAAGTACGAATTTCGCGGCTCGCGGTCAAATGCCAGGAACCAAGCGTCATATCATTGCGGCTTCGAAGGTTGCAGTGTTCGGTATAACTCAACCGACGGATATTACATGCTCATTGGAATGCCTAACCACGCAAACCCCGTCGACGAGCCTGGCGTAAACACAGTGAAGTGCCCTAAACACAAGCACTGGTTGTATCGCCGAGAGAATATTGATGCCGAATCGGGTGTTGGTTGGTGTTGTGGCGTTAAAGGCTGCAACTATGGTTACACCGCCAACACAAAGGGCGATTGGGTCAGGAGCTAGCAAAGTTTTCGTTCACAAGATGCGAGCAACGTGGTTGCCTCCGCTCGATTAACTGTTCTGATTATTATAAGTGGCGAGAATATGTCGGGCGCCCGTATCGACAACAAAGGAGGTTGCCATGTTTGGACGCAGAGAACAATCGGGAGAAGAGATCGCTCGCCGAGTTCATGAGCTGTATCTTCAACGCGGCGGCGAACACGGAAAAGATGTCGATGACTGGGTTACAGCCGAAAAAGAGCTCAGAGAAGAACCTGTCGCGGAACCAGCGAAAATGAGGCCCGCCCAAGGAGTTCGCAACTCGTCTAATTGATTTCGCCTTACGAATAAACTGTCTCGCAAGTGGCACAGGCGAGACAACAGACTCTGCGGCTGGACGGCCCGGCTTTCCCGAGCAGCCGAGAGCGGAGAGATCTTTTCGTTTCGGAGGGGGCGGCCAGTCCGCCCCTTCACTTATCCAGCGAAGGGGCAACTAGACGGGGAAAGCAGGGTGCCGATGGTCACGAAAATCATAAGCCTTACTGTAAATGCAAGCGAGACCCTCATGCCAGACACAATCAATGCGGGAACAAGGTTGATCGAAGAAGGCACTCTTTTGCCAGAATCCGGGCGATTCGAAAGCGAGCCCTGGACCTCTTTTTTCTACATGGCTGGTGACATTATTCGAGAATTGCGGAAGGCGCTGGAGAACAAACAGGTCAGTGTCCGTGCATCGAACAACGACATGAGGAAAGCGGCTTGAAGGACGACCAGTAACAAAGATTGAGTCCAACGGAAACATCTGAGCGCCACCTGCCGCCGAACAATGTGCCACAGTAAGCGCATCCGAGACGCCAAATGCCATTCACCATCAAACCGGGCAGCGTCCTGATCAAGGAGGGCACACTCTTGCCGGAAACCGTGCGATTCGAAAGCGAGTCCTGTGTGTCGGGTTGGTGATTAGTCAAGGATCTCGATGCGTGGGGATTGGATCGAAAAATCCGAGAAGCGGGATGGACCTTCTTCTGTATCGCTGGTCAGCTCGGAGCGACCGTCTTTGGCATTGACGAGCAAAAGACGCTCAGCAGGGCAGTCGAGCAAATCCTGGCGAACTTGGAGTTGGCCGAATTTAACTCCATGGAAATCATACGAGTGGCCTCGGAGGCCTCGAAACGTTTCCTGGGAGTGCGCTATCTGACTGTGTCCGCCCAGTCGCGACATATCCAGGAAAGCGCGCCTCTTTTCCGGGCCAAGGACCCTCTGGTGAGGGATCGCGCACGATCGGCGGTGGCTTAAAGCAAAGTAGAGCCGCCTGAAGCCTCTAGGTCAAAGTCTGCCTCCACTCCCAAGGGGATTAGCGTGAGCCCCTAGGACAACATCGCCTGAGGGCTCGAGAAGCTCCAGTTTAAGGAGAAAAGGCAATGCGGGAATGGCCTCGGCAATGCACTGCACAGTGGCGGAGCGCGGATTATGGGCAACCTCAGCACTTACACTCATGATGCCCGCACTGCGGAATGAAATGGGAATGTGGCGAGGCAAATTACTGGGACGAGTGCCCATATCCCAGTAAGACGCTTTGCACGAAGTGCTGGGCTCAAGGGCCGGCAAAGAACTGCGTTCTGTTTTCCAGGATCGTCCAGATTCATGAAAAGCACGAATGGTTTTTGCGTGAGGTCTTGAAAAAGAAAGACGGCGTGGAGGCCTGAGAGCCACAGATGTAGATTGCAAGATCGGGCTCAGTGCCGTGTACGGATCGCGTCTGGCGGTCTAGAGGTATAATCCGTTTCCCCGTCATCCTCTGCCAAAGAAAAACCGATGGCAGACAAATCCGCAATCCTTCAGCACGCGACCTACCTGACCTAAAGACTGGCGTTGGGGTGAGAGGTTCGGTGTCTTCACGCGAGCGGAGGAACACTTGGTCAGGATTCAGGCTTGCGGCCTCCTTTCCCAAGGGAACGCTGCGAGAGTAAACTGAAGATGCAGTGGAGGTGGGCATGGATAAACCTCGTCATCCTCTGGTCATCCGACCGTGGAAAACCCAACAGACTCAAAGGAACAAATGGAACGTACCGTCGCTCAAGGGGGGAGACGGGCGGTTCGATCCTAAGGGGCCAAAGACGCCTTCCTCGACGAATGCCAGGCAGGAACGTTCTCGGAAGCCGACCTGAGAGCGACACGTTTTGAGAAACAACAGAGTTTGCTAAGGACGTCCGAACGCGACTAGGCTGCCAGCGCTTCTCCGAAGGGCCCAAATTTCTGAGGTCAGAGCCTCAGAGTGCTATGTTCATCGGCTGACTGAATTCCTTCGATTTGAAGCGGCGCAACCCAGGAGCAAGAGTCTTAGTTCATTTCCATGGCCTCAGCAGCGATAAGCCTCCGGTCTACATGGGGTTCTGCTCGCAAGGCACCTGAATGCAGCGCACAACGCTTCCCGACAGCGACGCCGCACGTAGAAGATGGGACGGCCGGACAACTGTTTGGGCGTCATGTTTGTCATTCTCAAAGGAACACTCGCTTATCCCAAACGGAACAGACCGCCTGGTAGCAGACCGAGTAGCATCCGACAGGGTTTTTCGTCGATAGGAGCGAAACAAACGCGGCGTTGAAGATAACGGACCGCGAAGTGGATCGCGTGTCCGTGGTGGCGCTGGGAAGGCCGCATCGTGCTCGGCGAGGAAAGCAATACCCTACGTGAGAAATTGAAGAGTCTGATCGCCGAAGCAATGAAGAAAATCGTCCTGAACATGGACCAAATAACCTATATCGACAGCGCGGGGCTAGGCATTCTGGTCGCCGCGCATTGCAGCGCGAAAACCCAGGGCGCATCATTGCTCCTCTGCCATTTCGGCAGCAAGTTCAAAGAAGTGCTGCAGATCACCAAGCTGCTGACGGTATTCGAAGTCTGCGATACTGAAGCAGCCGCTGCCGCCAGTTTCTCAAGATGAGCGCAGTTCGCTTGGGTCCGACGTTGGTGCATGACATGTGAAGGCCACGGAGGTGTCGGATGTCGATATCCGCGAAGATAACAATCTTTCGTAATAAGAAAGACGAAGAGGTCGCAAGAGTCACTTTCGATGAAAACTTTCCTCGGGGTTGGCGTATTGAGTCCAAGGCCCACCAAAACTTTGACCACAAGTTCTCAACCCAGCAAGAGGCTTGTGACGTCTGGCATCATGATTTCGACCCGGAAACTGGGAGACTGCGGCAGCGGGGCTAGTCACATGATTGGTTTTTCTCCTCCGGTACGCGAACGAAATTAACGCGCGTACCTCAGTCAGCGAATTCTCCGAGGTGGTCGGATTAGTTGCGGGTGACCGCGCCAAGTCTTTGCTTCAGTGTGACCTGCTGTTCTCTCCTTCAGTTTGCCCCATCGTACGCACTGGCAGAGGAGTCCATGCATTCACCGTTCGACCTCCTGGAGGAGCTGCTAGAGGCAATCGCAAAGACACTTGTGGACCATCCCGAAGAAGTGCAGGTTCGCGCGATCCAGGGACAGGTGGTGACTATCCTCGAACTGCGAGTTCATCCGGAAGACGTCGGTATGGTGATCGGCCACAATGGGCGCATAGCCGAAGCCCTCCGCACGATTTTCGGGGCGGCTGGCAGGAAGCTGCACAAGCGCGTTACGGTGGTAATCCTCGAGTAAAGCTGGAACACCGCTTCGCAGCCGTAACCTCTAGCGATTCTGCAGCCTCACGACGGCTCGGAAAGCATTCTTTGTCCGACTCTTCTGCATCTCCCGTGGCCGGTGGCAACGTAAAAATCAACTGGACTCTCTGCGAATTTCCGCCCATAACGTCTACAAGAGTTCTTTTCCCCCAATATCCCGGCTGAATTATGCGAACCAAGAAGTTTGTCGCTTTCGCAACGACATTACTGCTCGTGGGACTAGCCGTGAACTTTGCGGTCGCGGCTGCCGATCAGCATTCTGGAACCTGGAAAATGAACCCCCCAAGTCGAAGTACAGTCCTGGGCTAGCGGCGAAGATTGTCAACCTGAAGATCGAGTCTGACGAAAACGGAATCAAGATCGATGCCGAGGGAACTGACGGCGATGAAAATCCGACGCACGCCCAGTACGACGCAAAATTCGACGGAAAGGATTACGCGGTTAGCGCCAAAGCGGTTCTCGATCAACAACGCGCAGATTACACAGAGACCGAGGTTGCGCACGTGAAGCTGGCTCACCGTCCGGGAGAGATTGGATCGCGCCGCACCGCGGCTGGGCGACGCTGGAATCAACATCAACTACGGCTACTGCGGGACCGAGGCGGTGACGAATGCTTCGATTTTGATCTTCGGCGGACGCTGCCGATGTGACTCATGGGTTTTTCTCCGCGAGGTATGCATGGACTACGCCGGTGATGTACTCAGCGAGGCGCTCCTTGATGGCGAGGATCTCGGATAAGGTTAAGGGGTTAGGATGTTGCGCCCAGCTCACAGGGCAGTTTGCCGTCGAGCAGATGATTTCTGTAACCCGCACGTGCAGGTCTACGGGTGTTGGGAGAGGCATGGTCTTCCCCCTTTTATTGTAGACCTACGCCGAACCTACAAATCCCGGCGGGCCGCAGGCATTCCGTGCGCTATCGACGGATACGAAGGAGTTGCGCGCGAAGCACGTACGGACTGGAATGCCCGTCGTGCATTGACAACTCTGAGAAACGGTGCAATATGAGCGGAAGGGACCCAAACCCCGCTGACTGCTGTTCCACAGAAGACCGCAAATGGACGTCCCGCAGGAGACCGAACATGAACGCCAAGGTTGTGGCATTTTCATCTCACGGTGATACGACGCTTCTCGAATACGATCCGGCAACCGCTGATATGGACGAAGTGAATAGAGTGATTGCCGAGTATGAAGCCAAGACCGGAGCACAGCCGTTTGACATGGCAACCGGCGAACGCATCGAGAAAGTCACGCGCGACCAGAACGAAGTCTTGATGGTTCACCCCATCGCGGGTGGCTAACCGTCCGCTCGCCGGTGCTGACAGCCTCCCAGCTGGTGATTTAAGACGTTCGCCGGCATTGGACTGAAAGCGACGGTGGCGGCAGTCCATATCCGCCCCGGCTGTATTTGTATGGCGCTCGCAATTCTATCGGTGATTGCCTTCCTCGCCCTCATCGTGTGGAGGTTTGTGTTTAATGGCCAGCAGCGCAGGCCAGTGGTCAGGGAAATCGGCGTACCCCGGCAGCAAGACAACAGCTTCCTAGAGCAGGGCCTCCACATCCTAAACCTGGTCGGAGGGGCAGTAATTCCCGATAACCGCTTTGAGAATGATTCGGATGGTCTAAAACCCGTCGCCCGAAAATATCGGGCGCAGAGCTATCTGCGCCGCGTGGTTGCCCTCACCGGTGCCACGCTAATGGGTAGTGGTTATGTCCTGGACGTCGGCACAACTAGATTCGAAGTGCGCGATAGATACGTTCGGCGGCTGCGGGACCTGACAGATCCCAAATGTGCATACGAGGAAACCTGCTTTTACTCCGCTGACAAAAGCATGCCGAAAGCCAGGCAAATTGCTACCGCGCTGCTGCAGCTCAGGAACAATCCAGCGCTCTTTGACAGGTGGGCGCACCAGTGCGGCCTAGCGTTTAAGGCCG
>Ga0210400_10006265_pt1 | contig 10030 bp, 9 predicted proteins | sample IncBWH26MmetaG_FD_155456 | JGI IMG/M metagenome (GOLD analysis project Ga0210400, IMG submission 155456) | Forest soil microbial communities from Barre Woods Harvard Forest LTER site, Petersham, Massachusetts, United States - Inc-BW-H-26-M | ecosystem: Environmental > Terrestrial > Soil >... | reverse complement strand
TGTTGCAGCGGGGGCACGATTTGCTGGGTGCGCCACACTTATTTGGAATGGAAATCGGCCTGAACCTGCCGGCCTTCCTTATCGCTCTGGTGATAACCGCGATTCTGGTCATCGGGATCAAGGAGAGTGCCAGATTCAACACTGGGATTGTGGTGATTAAGGTGTCAGTCGTGCTTTTTGTGATCGCGCTGGGCTCCCGGTACATCAATAGCAGCAACTGGGGTGTTGATTGGAGTTCGTTTGCGCCCCATGGATTCGCGGGAATCGGAGCAGGCGCGGCATACATTTTCTTTGCCTACATCGGGTTCGATGCAGTCTCGACCACGGCACAGGAAGCCAAGAATCCACAGCGGGACTTACCTATCGGCATGATCGCCTCGCTGGCGATCTGCACCGTCTTGTATATCGCCGTGGCTGGCGTGCTCACGGGGATGGTGCGCTGGCAGCAAATCAACATCGAGGCCCCGGTCGCGCGCGCATTTCTGGACCGCGGCTTGGGTACCGCGTCGCACATTATTACGCTGGGTGCACTGGCTGGGCTTACCAGCGTGATGCTGGTGATGCTGCTCGGACAGACACGTGTGCTCTACGCGATGGCCAATGACGGCCTGCTGCCGAAGAAATTCTTCGCCGCTGTCCATCCCAAATTCCGTACCCCCTGGAAGAATACGATTCTTGTAGGACTATTGGCGGCGATCGTAGGCAGTCTGACTCCCATCGAGGACATCGGCAAGATGGTGAACATCGGAACCCTGCTGGCATTTGTGATCGTGTCAATTTCCGTGATGGTCTTGCGGTATACCAATCCTGGCCAGCCGCGGCCGTTCCGCACTCCGTGGGTGCCGCTGGTTCCGATACTTGGCGTTGTCTCCAACGGATACATGATGTACAAGCTGGGCTGGGTCAATTGGGCTCGGTTGATTATCTGGCTGGCCATCGGCCTGGTGGTCTATTTCAGTTATAGCCGGCATCACAGCAGAGTACAGGCGATCCTCGATCCGGTTGAGCCCAAACCCGCACCTTCCATGGCGGACTGAGACCTACACTCAACCCAAATGGGCCTTCCGCACGGACGCGGAGGGCTTTTTTGCTTTATAGTCGGGATCGTCAGTCGTTGGTCGTTCGTCTTTGGTCTTTTCGCACAAAGATCGTATTTCACTGACGCGGTCCTAATTGAACCGGCGACTAAAATCTGAACATCTCATCTAACTAAGAAGCAACAAACGGCGACCACCATGAAGATCGTCACTGCCGCCGAAATGCGCGAGATTGACCGCGTCACTAGTGAGCGCTTCGGTGTCCCCTCGTTGACTCTGATGGAAAATGCGGGAGCCGCCGCGGCCGAATTTACGCTGACTCAATACCCCGCGGCCAAGCGCATCACAGTCATTTGCGGCAAAGGAAACAACGGCGGGGACGGTTTCGTGATTGCGCGGAAGCTGCACGAATCTGGCAAGGATGTGCGCGTCGTTCTGCTGGCCGACCGGGCGGAGTTACAGGGCGATGCGGCGGAAATGTTCACTAAGCTGCCCATTGAGCCCGTGTCCGTGCGTTCTTCGGAAGAACTGGCGAGTGGGGCGGCGGGGACGGCGCTTCAAGCGGACCTCCTGGTTGATGCGATCCTGGGGACGGGCTTTCGGCCCCCGGTGACGGGGTTGTACGCCGAAGCGATTGCGGCATTGAACGCCAGTGACGCGCCCGTGGTCTGTGTGGATATCCCGTCGGGCGCAGATGCCGATGTGATGGGCGAACAGACCGGCGCAGTCGCGCGGGCCGACGCAATTGTTACTTTTACCGCACCGCGGCCGGCGCATATTTTCGGACTTCTCACCCACGGTCCAATCGTAGTTGCGCCTATCGGCTCGCCCTACGAGGCCATTGTTTCTGCTCTACATCTCAACGTGACCACGGCGCGGGAGGTCGCGCCGTTAATCGGACCTCGTCCATCCGACTCAAACAAGGGAAACTTCGGGCACGTGCTCGTTCTGGGCGGATCCCTGGGGAAGGCGGGCGCGGCTGCAATGGCTGGCATGGCAGCATTGCGCGTGGGCGCAGGTTTGTCCACCGTCGCAACTCCCAAGTCTGTGCTGCCCACGGCGGCCGGTTTTCATCCCGAGCTCATGACCGAGCCGCTGGAGGAAACCGAAGCCGGCAGCATCTCGTTGCGCGCCCTGGAATATGGTCGCGTCGACCGATTGGTGGAAGGTAAGACGGTGCTGGCGGTGGGTCCCGGCGTCTCGCGAAACACGGAGACTGCAGAGTTCGTGCGCAACATTGTGAAGAATCGCAAAACGCCGACCGTCCTGGATGCGGACGGCCTGAATGCTTTCGAGGACCACGCCGGGCAACTGAACGGCAAAGATCGGACGCTCGTGATCACGCCGCATCCCGGGGAAATGGCCCGACTTATCGGATCGATTACCAGCGCGGTACAGCGCGATCGCATCAACATTGCCCGAAGTTTCGCCCGGGAACACGAATTGATCGTAGTGCTGAAGGGCCATCGCACTTTGATTGCGCATCCGGACGGGACGGTCTGGGTGAATAGGACAGGCAATCCTGGGATGGCGACCGGCGGTACGGGCGACATTTTGACCGGCATGACCGCGGGCTTAGTTGCGCAAAATACAAAGCGGGTTTTAGAGGCCATAGTCGCAGCGGTTCATCTTCACGGCTTGGCAGGTGATGTGGCTCGCGAAAGCATGGGGGAGCATTCCCTGGTCGCGACTGATCTTGTTAAGGCCTTCCCCGAAGCCTTTCGTCGAGTGCGGGAAACCGCGCAAGAAAAGCTGGTCCGCATCTGAATCTAGTATCGTTAGACATTAATTAATTCTCATTAGGCTGTATGTGCCTGCAAGCCTTGTAATTAGCGGACTCCCCGCATTTCCGTGCAGTAGAATCCGGACACGTTCTTCCGTAACCTGTCTCGTGCCGCTCTGCAATGCCATAGTTGATGTGGGCTATGACTCACTTTCCCCAACCCCACCCTCAGCGGCGCGCTCCCCGAGTCCACCTCGGCGGCTCGATTGCAGCACTGGTCATGTTGGAAGATGGTCAGCGCGCTAAAGCCAAACTCCAAACTGTTTCTGTCACCGGCGGCCTGCTGCGGTTGGGCAGGTGTCTGGAACAGGGCGATTTTGTCGAGATCGCTTTTCAGACGCAGTCTGGTCCAGTTCATGGCATGGCCGAGATGCTGACTCCCGTGCGGGCGCCTAGCGAGGGAATCATGCAGCCCTTCCGCTTCATCGCTCTAGGCGATGATGATCACCGCACGCTGCGCATGGTGGTCGATTCGGTAACGGACCGCAGCTTCCAGGGAATCCGATCTAGTCAGTGGGCAGTTCCTAAATCGCACTGAGAAATTTGTCCGCTGCTCGCGCCTCTGCGCGCTGCGTTTCACCCTCGATATACTGGTTTGGTGGCGTTGAACCAAATGCTGGCTATCTCACGCCAGGGTCAACTCCCGCGATCAGGATGAGCACGCAGGAATTCACCACACAATCAGCCGAAGAGACCGTCGCCCTGGGGCGCAAGCTGGCTGCGATGCTGACTCCTCCCAAGCTGGTACTGCTGCGCGGCGACTTGGGCGCCGGCAAAACCACGCTGGTCAAGGGCATCGCCGAAGGTTTTCATGCCGCCTCCGAGGAAGACGTCACTAGCCCTACCTTTACCCTGGTCCATGAGTATCGCGCACCTTCGGTCAACCTCTACCACATTGATCTGTATCGGGTGGATACCGAGCGCGAGCTGGAGACTCTTGCTCTGGATGACCTCGTGGCCGAAGACAGCGTTCTCCTGATAGAGTGGGGAGAGAAGTTCCCACACTTAGAGCGCGAGCGGGATGTGGAAATCGCGCTACAGCGGGTGGGAGAGAGCGGGCGGAGAATCCAACTTACTACCCGTTGACTCCGTGAACCGGGGCGCATTTCTTCTTTTCCGGAATTTTGGAGCCTGGACAAAATTGAGAATTAAGGGACTTGCAGTTGCCTGCCTGTTACTAACTAGTATTTTTTGCTTCACTCAATCCGTACCGCAGTCGCAGACGCCGAACGCTAACCCTACGTCGGGACAACAGCCCGCAGTTGACGCTCAGCAAACTCAGCAGAAGCCGACGTCCAACCCACCCGCCTCGCCGGCATCGCAGTCCGGAGATAAGAGCAAGGGCGATAAGGACAACACGGCCCCGGACCAAAGCGAGGGCACATCGAAGGACCGGCTTTTTTTTGCCCTGCCGAACTTTCTAACCTTGGAGAATGCCGGCCAGGTCCCGCCCCTCACCACCGGACAAAAATTCAAGGTAGTGGCCCGCGGCTCATTCGACTATATTCTGATCCCCTGGTACGGTTTTCTGGCGGGCATAAGCCAGGCGGAAGACAGTGAGGAAGGCTATGGTCAGGGAGCCGAGGGTTACGGAAAACGTTACGGGGCGTACTTTGTCGATGGAACGATCGAGAACTTTTTAACCGGGGCCATCCTCCCGTCGATCCTCCGCCAGGACCCGCGCTATTTCCAGCTGGGCAAGGGAGGATTCTGGCACCGCACGGGTTACTCCGTGAGCCGAATTTTCGTGACCCGCACCGATTCCGGAGGTCAGCAATTCAATTACTCTGAAGTAGTCGGCAGCGCGCTCTCAGCCGGGATTTCCACCTATAGCTACCATCCCAGAAGCGATCGAAACATTGGGAACACGTTCAGCGTATGGGGCTCGCAGGTGGGATACGACACGCTCACAATCGTAGTCAAAGAATTCTGGCCGGACATCCGCCGCAAATTGAAAAAGAAAAAAGAATAGGAAAGCGGATGTGCGGGGTCGGTTACTGCAATTTCGAAGACCCGGCTTTATGAGTGAATGGTCGCCAGCAAGCCACGGGTGCGTTCCACTCCCGCAACATCGCGAATAGGATGCCGGCAGCGAAGAAGGCGAACATCATACGTCGGCTCGTGCTGAATGTTTTTTGCACGCTGAATATGAAGTACAGAACCATTCTACGCTGCCCACGGGTTCTAACTCATCCGAGCCGCGACAGTCTCCTAAGTTCATCAACCACAAAGGACACGAAGTTCCACGAAGGTGTGAACCTTGGGGTTTCCTTCGTGCTCCTTTGTGTCCTTCGTGGTCAGCTAAGACGCCACGGAAACTGATCAGCACCCATTCAGAATCCCATGATGTTGTATCCGCAGTCCACGTAGATGACCTCGCCAGTGATGCCAGAGCTCGCATCGGAAGCCAGGAACACGCCGGTTGATCCGACTTCGCTCACGTCGACATTGCGGCCGAGGGGAGCCCGTTCAGCATGGGATTTGAGCATGTCTCCCAAACCAGAGATGCCGCGCGCTGCCAGGGTTTTGAGCGGTCCAGCGGAGATGGCATTCACTCGAATCTTTTTCTTACCAAGGTCGTAGGCTAAATATCGGACCGAGCATTCCAGCGCAGCCTTGGCCACCGCCATCACATTGTAGTGAGGAACTACTTTGTCGGCGGCGTAATAGGTCATGGTGATAATAGAGCCACCATCTTCCATGAGCGGAGCGGCGGCGCGGGAGACCGCGATCAGCGAATACACGCTGACGTCGTGAGCGATCCGAAAGCCTTCGCGGGTAGTGTTGATGAACTCTCCCTTTAACTCATCGGCGGGCGCGAAAGCCACGCTATGTACCAAAACGTGCAGCTTGCCGTACCGTTCTTTCAGTTGACCGAAGACGCGCCCAATTTCCGCATCATTCGACACATCGCACATAAAGGCTTCGGCGCCGGGCAAGGAAAGAATCAGGTCCTTGGCTTCCATTTCCATCCGCTCGTTCTGATAGCTGATAGCGAGCTTGGCGCCGGCGTTGTGTAGTCCCTGCGCAATCGACCATGCGATCGAGCGCTTGTTGGCCACTCCGAAGACAACGGCAATCCGACCTTCAAGGCTGGATGACATGCAGGTCTCCTGATGAAATTTGAAGAGAAAGAATAGCAGCCAGGGCTGCGAATTTACCACACCAAGTCACTGACGAGTCGCCGATTGCCGGATTTTCGCATCGACAAATTCAAAAGCCGAAGCGCGCCAGCTGCGAAACCCCAAAAATCCTAAAATCCGTCAATTCGAAAATCGCTATTCCACGGAAGTCGTCTCGGGGAACGGTTGCGACGTCCCCACCGGCCAACTCGCACTGACAAACGCCACCGCATACACCAGTCCGATAATGGCAAATCCGGCGACTAGATTGAGTTGCGCTACGGCACCCACTAGAAATCCCAGAATAATCTGCAGACAGGTGCCGGCAAAATAAAACGTATTCTGCACCCGTCCCATGAAATGCGGAGGCACCTGCTCCATGATGCTGGTATTCATGGCCACACCGCTGATCCCGCGTCCGGAACCCATCAAGCCGTAAATTGCCACGGCAATTGCCAGCCGAGGAGATACAGGAGCGACGATCATGCATATCGCCAGCATCCCCATGGAAATGGCGATGGATCGTCGCGCACCTAGCCAGGCAATGACCTGCGGCGCGTACAAAGCACTGAGAAAAGCGCCCGTGCCCCATCCAGCGTTGAGCCAGCCATAGCCGACAGCGCCGGCGTGGAACACTAGGTCACTCAGCGGAGCGGTAACCACGACCGCAGTCAGCATGGCGCCCAGGAACAACGCCCAACTCGTTCCCAGCAGAATCACGCTGGGATGGCCGCGGAGAAACTGGAAGCCTTCGCGCATCTCACGCACGAAGCGCTCGAACGCAGTCTCGGCCGCCACGATGTCGGCACGCAGCTCTGCCGGCCGGGGCACCACATGGCGTCCTTTGCGCACGGCAAAGTAGCAGAGGAACGAAACTACGTAGGTCGAAAAATCAATGACCAGGACGCCGCCCAATCCAATGTGGTTGTAGACGAATCCCACGATCGATCCGGCGATCAGCCAGCCTCCCTGAATGCCCGCCAGCAAGAACGTATTGGCGTGGACGAACTCTTCACCTGGAGTCAATTCCTGAATGAGCGCCGTGATCGTTGGCCAGAACATCCAAAAGCCGGCTGCGACCAGCGTGTTCATCAAGTACAGCTCCCAAACTTTTGTTTTGCCCAGGAACGCAAGAATGGCAACTGTGAGGATGATGACTGCGCGGGCCGCGTCGAGCATCATGACCAACCGGCGGCGGTCTTCACGATCGATGATTACTCCGGTGAAAGGGAGCATCAGCATGGCCGGGATAGTTTGCAAGACGGCAAACATGCCCAAGGCCATTTCGGAATGCGTGGCCTGCAGAATGTTCCAGGCCACCGCGGCAGAGTTCATGCCGCTGCCCAGCATGGAGATCAGGTTGGCGCCGAAGACGTAGCGCAGCGCTCGTTTCTGCAGGATGGCGCGCATACTCCAATTTAAACGATGACGGCGACGACGCCAACCGGAGACTCATCAACCACAAAGGACACGAAGTAGCACGAAAGAGTGACAGCTTAAAGGGTTTCGCTTCGTGCTACTTGGTATTTTTTGTGATTGATAGGAAATTACTTCTGCTCCAGCCGCGCAGCGGCGACATGGGAAAGCCCGGCACGGCAGTGCCGGGTAACGGTGCGCTCAAGAAGCAGTCCCGTAAGGGACGGCACTAGCCAAAGACCTGTTCTAAGTCGTAGGTTACTCCTGACTTGTTTAGGAGTGCGATAAACTCATCTTCGTACGAGCGCTTATTATGATGTTCTGGTTGGCGTTCGATGTATTCCTTGACTGCCGCTACATTCGAGCAGCTCACGCTGAATGCGCCGTAGCCTTCTTGCCGCGCGAAGTCGATCCCATGCTCACCGAGCCAGCGCGAGGAGTTTGCTTTCAGTACTTGGATGGCCTTGGCCAGAGGGATATCAGAAGGCAACGCGATTAGCAGGTGAGCGTGATTTGCGATACCGCCCACGGAAAGCACCGGGATCCCGTGATTTTTTCCGATACCCGCAAGATACTTCCACAGGGTGAGGCGCAATTCGTCCGGGATCAAATCTTCACGATTTTTCGTGCTGAACACGCAATGAATAAGAACGTTTGGATATTTGTGCGCCATTGTGGTGTCCCTTACGGGACTAGGTTCTGCTTGGTTCCTACCCGGCACTTCCGTGCCGGGCTTTCTCATGACGCTCCTTCGGAGCTGGTCAGCGAAACCAGAGTATCCACAAAATAGACCGCTCGTCTGTGATGGTCATCACTAACAGTCGGTCGTGGTGTGACCGTGCCGCTCTGTCTTGCTATTCTTGGTCTTTGGGAAGAGAGCTTTGGCCATGGGACCCGCACCCGTCGCGCCTCCCAGAACAAATACACGATTAGCAAAAGCATTTCTGGCTCAATGGGGTGTTTGTAGCGGGGAAATGGATTCACCAGGTAATAAGGAAGTGGATAGAAGACCAAGAGACAAAAGAGAAGAAACGCTCCGCACTTACGATTGCGGATCGTCAGCCACAATCCCGCGAAGGCAAGCGCGCTCCCTAAGAAAAAAGTTACATGGCGCGCCACAATCAGATCGTAGCCGTCGATGATCGTCGCTTGTGGAGTGCCAATCCAGAAATAGACTGCCCGTTCCAGGCTGAACGAAATGAACTTCCCAGGGTGCTCGCGTATGAACTCCCCGACTTCCTGCCGTTTTTCGTCCATGAAACCAAGTTCTCCCAGCTCTTGGAATCTCCTCATCGCTTCGGGATCGTTGCCGGGGTGTTCGTTACGAGTCCACAATCCGGTGAAGCGGTCGTTATTGGCCATGTGCATTTCGAGCGGAAGGTTGTCGCGGATCATTACCAGCCTGCCGAAAACGGCGCGGTTGCGCGCCAGCCAAGGGCTGACGACAAGAGCTGCAGTTAGCAGGCAGAGAAGCACTCCTGCGAGTTGGCGGGAGCGATTCGGCATCCAATACAGTAACCAGATCAAACAGAACGGGAGCATGACCAGGAGAGCCGTGTTGGTCAGCGTGATGACGCCCCACAGGAGTCCAAAGACGATCCAGGCGCGAGGACGGGGTGGCTCGTGTTGCATGCGCAGGGTGAGTAGCAGGACTACACTCAGGAGAAACGCGCTCAGACTGGTTTCCCACACCACGCGCACGGGCCAATAAATTGCGTACGGAAATACCGCCCACGTCCAGGCCGCAGCGCGGGCGACTTCAACTCCGTAGATCCTTTCCGCGATGCGATAAAGCGGGACGCAAGTGAGCGCTCCAAAAATACTATTGAACGCCAGAATTATCCACGCCGAGGTGTTGCTGTACACACCAAAGAGCTTGAAAATGCCGGCCAGGATATACGGATAAAGTGGTGGTGCCCAGGCGCTGGGTCCGGTTGGTAGATCCGTGGGGGAACTGAAACCGTGCCCAGTGGCAATGGAGCGCGCAATACGTCCCATCTCCCAGCCAAATTGGAAGTGATCACGGCGCGGCGTGATGCGATAGGTATGGCCTATCGTGATAACCGCCAATCGCAAGAACAACGCGACCAGCACGATCAAAGGAAGGGAATGCCGCCAGGCTTGTCCCCGGAAAGACCCCGCTGGAGTGAGCGGTCTCTGGTGAAAGTCTGTCTCATCGCCAGCCTGCATGCGGCCAGACTACAGCATGTGCAGATTCCGTGCCATCAGCCCCGTCAGCCTAAGTACAACTTGCACACGACTTCATTCGGAGCTACGATGCCCCCGCACAAATGCGGAGGTGCTTTATGAGGCACGGTCGCTGGCCCCTCGCGCTGTTGGTCGTTCTCTACGCAGCGTTCTCTTCTCTTGTAATGCATGCACAAGTGGACAGGATCATTATTCCCGCGGGCACGCCGGAAGATCAGGCCTTGCAGGCGATCTCCAACGAGCCGGACGCACAGAAGAAGGCGGTCATGTATCAAGATTTCGTCCAGAAGTTTGCTTCGAATCCCGCGGCGGTGGCCTACGGCAACTGGCAGATTTCGCAGTCTTATCAGGCTACGGGAGATCTGCAGAAGGCGCTCGAATACGGAGACAAGGCCCTCATCGGATCTCCCCATAATCTGGACATTCTTGTCTCGCAGGCCGGCATAGCGCAACAGATGAAGAAT
>Ga0210400_10006262_pt1 | contig 10032 bp, 6 predicted proteins | sample IncBWH26MmetaG_FD_155456 | JGI IMG/M metagenome (GOLD analysis project Ga0210400, IMG submission 155456) | Forest soil microbial communities from Barre Woods Harvard Forest LTER site, Petersham, Massachusetts, United States - Inc-BW-H-26-M | ecosystem: Environmental > Terrestrial > Soil >... | reverse complement strand
AGCGGCGTAATCGCGATGGCGAGCCGGCTAAAACAATGCGTCATGCCCTGGACGAAGCCACGCTCGGATTTTGGAAACCAGAGCTGCATGGCGCGGCTCGCCGTTGGGAAGGCACCGGCCTCTCCCAGACCAAAGGCGAAGCGGACCACAAACAGCGACGTCGCGCCGGACGCCCAGGCCGTTGCGGCCGTCATCAACGACCAGAACGGGACAATCACCAGCAGCACCCGTTTCGGCCCGAAGAAGTCGGCAAGCCAGCCGCCGGGCACCTGGCCCGCGGCATAGGCCCAGGCGAACGCACTGAAAAACAGCGCGACTTCGGTCTTGTTGAACCCGAACTCCTTGGCGATCGCCGGCGCCGCAATCGAAATATTGCTGCGATCCATATAGGTGATCATGTACATCAGGCTGATCAGCAGAAGCACGTACCATCGGACGTGGGTACGCTTCGCGCCGGCGAGTTGAACCGCCGGACGACTCTCCACCGGATCACTCTGCGCCGTAATATCCGCAGGCATGAAACCTCCGCCGAATTTTTGGTCCGACGGTTTTGTCTCCGCCGTTTTTTCGGTCGCCCTGGTCAGGGCGACCGTCGTTCACGCAAACACAAATCGGGAGCCGCACGGGACTATTTCCGGTGCGTTCCCGCGAATCATTTCTGTCAATAAAATCCTACAGGCCGGCGGCTAATCTCGCCGGCCGTTTGTTCTCAAGCGGAAGCGTCACCGGCTCGTTGAGTTCGGCCGACAGATCGGCGGCGATATAGAGCTCCATGACACGACGCGCCTGCTCGGGCGTGACGAGAACCGGCCGATCCAAAGCCACCGCCTCGATGAAATGCACGGTTTCGGACGCCATCGGGCCGGCATAGACATGCCCGACCGGTTCGCCGGGCATCGTCGACATCGGAAACACCGCGCCGTTCTTCACGGTGTTCAACATCACATCGCGATGGGTATCGTCGACCATCAGCGCGCCTTCGGTCCCGATCAACTCGATCCAGGTCGACGAGAAATTGGGATAGCCGGGGGGCAGGCTCCAGCCCCCTCCGACGACGAAGGTGAGGCCGCTGTCCATGGTCACGGTAATCCATTGCAAATCGGGGATATCGTTTCCCGTCGACTCGCGCATCGCGCCGTAATTCACCTGCGAGTAGACGCGCACCGGTTTCGCCGGTTCGAGGCACCAGAGCACGAAGTCCAGATCGTGCGTCGATTCCATCGCGGCCGGCGAAAGCTTGACGCGGCCACTGATCTTCTTGCCAAGGCTGCGTGAAATATGCCGGCTCACGAGAGCGCTGACCGGCTTGCCGATCGTGCCATCGGTAATGCACTTTTTGACATAGGCGAATTTAGGGTTGAAGCGCTGCGAATAGCCGATGGTGAATTTCAGCCGGTTGGCACGGGCGATCGAAATAAGCTCATCCGCCTCTTCGAGTTCGAGCGCGATCGGCTTCTCGAGAAAGACGTGCTTTCCGGCACGCAGGAAATCCCGCGTCATCGGAAAATGCGTCGTCTCCGGTGTCGCGCAGACGAAAACGGCCGAAATGTCCTTGTTGTCCAGCAGCGCACGATAGTCGGCGGTTGCCGATTTGGCGCCGATTGACGCCGCCACCTCCTTCAATCGCTCCGGACGGTTTTCGGCGATGTGAACGCCGCTCACCAGCGGGTTGGCCGCACAAGCCTCCGCCCGAATGCCCCCGCACCAGCCGGTGCCAACGACGGCTACGTCGATTTGGTCCATTTTAGTTCTCTCCCACCACTCTTCATTTTTTGTTTTCGTGCATCGACTTGTTTTCGTAAATCGATTGGCCGGCGCGGTCCATCGGGGCGCAGATCAGGAACCAGCACAGTCCGCAGCCAGCCCGATGTCAAGCATGGACTTTGAGCGGCTGCGCAGGTCGGCGTGATTGATCCGGTGGCCGGATGATTTTCGCGGCACAGGAAAGGTTATGCACATCCAATCTGGTCCGCCCGATGTCTGGCTTTGCGAAAGCGGCGGCCAGTGCGCTTATTCCGGGCGCGCTGACTTCTTTTTCTTCGTGGCCTGCTTGAGGAAATTGACCCCGATTTCCTCACCATTGACCCAAGCCAGTTCGCAGCGACGATAAGCCAGGCCGGGCGACGCGAGCAGCAGGAAAAATTCCTTGAGTGGAAGTCCGACAATCGATCCTTCAACGGTCATTTTGGCGCCGGTTTCGGAAATATCCAGCAAACTACAGGCACGACGCCAGGTACCATCTATCGACATCATGTGGGCGTCGTAGCCGCGGTCAAAAACGACGCGCTCACCGAACTGCCGCTGGTCCATTGCCATGGCCTGTTTCCGTCAAATCTTTCGTGCCGCCGCCCGGCGAAGGCCGATCCGACGACCTGCGCCCGGACTGACTAACGGGAAGTCAACAAGATCCGAGTTTTTATCGCGACCGGCGTTGTGCTGTTCGCGCGGCTGCCGCTGGCCGGCTGCCTGCAAGAGTGGCGAGGCGATGCCATTTTGGCACCGCTGCGCCACCGGCGAAGCCCCCATCATGGTCTATATGGTCTATAACAAGGCGCCGTTCGCCCTGCTGACCAAGGCGGGCGGCCCCATTAACAGCGTGAACGATCTGGAAGGATCAAAGCTTGGTTCACCCGCCGGCGGATCTTCGTTCAAGCTGCTGCCGCTATTGGCCAAACGGAACGGCATCGACTACAACAAGATCAACATCACGCAGGTGTCGCCGAGTTTGCAGGAGCAGATGCTCCTGCAGGGACAAATCGATTCGGTCGCGGTTTTTACCGCGACGAGCTATATGAACCTGGTGTCGCTCAGGCTCGACCCCGATAAGGATTTCCGCCGGATGTACTACTCCGACCTTGGTCTCGATCTTTATTCCAATGGCGTCATGATATCGCCGAAACTCGCAAGGGAGCACCCTGAGGCCCTGATCGATACGCCGGAGACGCGTGAACTCGGCATCGGCGACGTCAGCGATACCAGGCTGAAATCCGCGATCGCGATGGACGCAACGTCGTTCGAACTGCCGCGGGCGCCCGATCCCGGCGAGATTTTCGACCATGCGTTTATGCCGGCCAGGGCTGAGCGCGTTCCGCGGGAGATCGCGCCATGAGCAACTTTTCTTCGCGCACCATCGCCTGCGAGCATGTCGTCGGAACCGCGCGACCGCTGGCGGGCGTGCAGGCCATCACGATTGCCGGCGCGACCTTTGCTTCGGTCGAGCCGACATCGGCCCCGTCCCAGGATCGGTTGCTGGCGATGCCGGCGCTGGTCAACGCGCACGATCACGGGCGGGCCGTCAGCACCAGTTCGATCGGGGCCGACAACAAGCCACTTGAGTCCTGGTTGCATTATTTCGCGTTATTTCCGTCGGTAGATCCCTATCTCGCCGCGGCGATGAATTTTGCCAAAGGCGCGCTTGGCGGCACCGGCACGGTGATGGTCCATTATACGCGCGCACAGGGACGGACCGACCTGCCGAGCGAAGCTGCCGAAGTTGCGCGCGCGGCACGCGATGTCGGCGTTCGCGCGGGCTTTGCGGTATCGATGAAGGATCGCAATCCGTTGGTCTATGGCGGCTCCGAAGCCCTGCTGGCGGGCCTCCCCCCGGAAGCCCGCGCCGAAATCCAGCCGCGTCTGATATACAAACCGCTGTCGCCGGGCGGCTACATGGCGCTGGTCGACGACGTCGCCGCGGCGGCGCACGGACCGGGTTTCGATGTTCAATATGGACCCAACGGCGTGCAATGGTGCAGCGACGAACTTCTGCAAGCGGTTGCGGAGGCGTCGCACCGCACCGGTCGCCGCGTCCACATGCACCTGCTGGAAACCAAGTATCAGCGGCAATGGGCCGATGCCAACTATCCCGGTGGCGTCGTGCGCATGCTCGACGATATCGGCCTGCTGTCGCCCCGGTTGACGCTGGCCCATTGCGTGTGGGCGAGGCCCGAAGAACTGGAACTGCTGGCCGAACGCGGCGTGATCATTTCCGTCAACACCAGTTCCAATCTTCACCTTCACTCCGGTATTGCCCCGCTGACGCGGATGATGGAACGCGATTGTTCGGTAGCGTTTGGAATCGACGGCAAAGCCTTCGACGACGACGATGATGCGTTGCGTGAATTGAGACTATCCTACTTTTTGCACGCAGGGACCGGGTTTGACCGCGCGATCACGCGCCAGCACGCCGTTCGCGCGGCCGTCGGCAATGGCCGGCTTGCCGTCACAAACGTCAACGATGGCGGCCTGATCGAGGCGGGTTCGGCGGCTGACCTGTTGTTGCTGGACTGGGCGGCACTCAATGAAGATGGCATTCGCGAGGACATTGACCCCATCAACATGCTGTTCTCGCGCGCTACCGCACGGCACATTCGCGAGGTGATCGTCGGGGGCCGGAGTATCGCCAGAGATGGACGCATACTGGGTATCGATCTGCCCGCCGTGCGGCGCGAGGTGCTATCGCAGATGCGATCCGGTATGGCCAAAAATGCGACATTCGTATCCGCGTTGTCGACACTCAATGAAGCCGTCGCCCGCCATTATGCACCCGATTCGAATTGCTGCTGACTATAGGCATCAGGGCGATTCGCGCTGGCTCGCGACGAAAGCGGGCGTGGCGGGAGCCGTCGGCGCGCTGGAGGTGGAAACTGCAGCCCTGCTCGGGCGCTTCATGCATAGCCGCGTACGAAGCATCCCATGTGACGGCTACAATTCAATAAGGGCGATACCCAGCCCCTGCTTCTTCTTCCGGCGCAAGTGAGCCGCTGTCTCGACAATGGTTACCTCAAGCGTAGGGCAAACGATCCCCTCGAGGAGGTGGCCACCCCGCACCGAGCCATCGCTCAAACCGAGAACCGCATGAAGATGAAGACTGGCTTTGGCATCATCGCCTTGTGCAATGTCACCCACCAGACTTAGTACCTCGCACTGTTCTGCGACGGAAATCGGTTTGTAGCGCTTGGCGGAAAAATCAAACCAGCCGACCTTTGCATGTTCAAAGGCGCCGATCGCCGTTACCGACGCGCCCGTGATGCGTTCTTGATCGGCAAATTTCGACAAGGTCTGAAAGGCCTCCTCCGCTTGATCGAGGATCAACACAAACGTTCGCTCTCGCCCCTCGACCACCACTTTCGATTTCATCCGATTTTCTCCTGCAGAAGAGCGAGCCACGAATTTGCGCGAAGTCTGCGGGGAAAATGCCGCATCGGCGTTTGAGTTCCACGCGCTCAAAGCCGGAACAAGACCCCAACGCTTTTGTTAGAGCGTTAAGGCACGGTCGTGCTGCCGCTCTATTCAGCGGCGGAGGCTGTCATCACCGATGGATCTCGGGCTTGTTGATGTCTTCATCCTGGCGTTTCCGTTGTGGCGACGGACTGGCGGGTATTATCTTCGAGGTTTTGTTATTAGCGTTCTTGATTCAGAAGATACCGAACAGGCCGATTTGCGTGGCGGCCATTCGCCCTGGTCCAAGACAACAGAACATACGGTCCGACTGGAGGTCGGTGAAAACCTCAAATGCGATGCGCTGATCGTCGGCGGCGGCATCACCGGATCGCTAATCGCCGAACGACTTACCCGCCAGGGCCTCGATGTCATCATCGTCGATCGTGAACTGCCTGGACGCGGCAGCACCGCCGCTAGCACGTCGATGTTGCTATGGGAAATCGATCGCTCCCTTACCCAACTGACGGAAATTTATGGTTTCGAACGGGCGTCGCGTGCCTATCACGCCAGCCTGCATGCCGTCGCCGGCCTGAAGTCATTAGTCCATCAACTCGGTATTGCCTGCGAGCTGCGCGACAAGCAATCGCTCTATCTCGCCGCCGACGACACCAGCAGGAAGCTGCTCGGAGAGCATCAACTCCGCGGACGCGCCGGCCTGCCCGGCGATTTTCTCGACCATGGAATGCTGCTGGATGTCTTCGGAATTGCCCGTGCCGGCGCCATCGTGTCACCGGGCGCGGCAGATGCAGACCCGACGCAATTGGCCTGTGGGATGCTCGGGATTGCAATCGCCCGTGGCGCCCGCATATTCGAAGCCGAGGCCACCCACTTTGATTCAGCCGCTCGTTCGGTCGGCATACAGTTGCAGAATGGCCGTCAGATCGAGGCTCGTTCGGTGGTGCTCGCGACCGGCTATGTTCTGCCCGCGATCATTCATTCGACCATTCGGACGGTGTCGTCGAGTTGGGCTATCGCAACAAAGCCGCAGCCGCAAAACATCTGGAACGGAGGCGCGCTGATCTGGGAAGACAGCAAAGACTATCTCTATGCGCGAACGACGTCCGCCGGACGAATCATCATCGGCGGCGAGGACAGTGACAACGTCGTAGAGCCCGATGCGCGTGATCTTCTGATCCCGCAAAAGGCGCGTGCGCTGAAGCAAAAGCTTGCCGCGCTTTGGCCAGTGGCGAATACCGACATCGAATTCCGTTGGGCCGGGACATTCGATACCACCAGCGACGGATTACCCTTGATCGGTCCGGTGCCCGGAGCAAAGGGCGTTTTTGCCGCCTATGGATACGGCGGCAATGGCATCACCTTCAGCTTTCTTGCCGCGCAGTTGATCGGCAACCTGATCGCGGGATCGACCTCGCCACTCCTGACCGATTTCGCGCTGGACCGGGGTGGCAGCTCGATCGTTCGCTAATGGCGCCAGGGCCGGTAATTTCGGCATTAACCAAGATCTACCCGGATCTGGTGATCGTCATTTTCTGCATTTTGCCCTGGAACCAATGGTCGCTGGAGGCGTTGATGACCTTGCGGCTGCGCTCCCGGACTCCCAATTGCTTGGATGGCAAATCTTCTTGCTTGCCTTGGCATTTTCTTGGCGCTTCTATGGCTAATTGATTCACTCGTTCTATGGCTAATTGATTCACTCGTATCGTAAGAGTCGTTGCGCGCCCTTCCACCAGGAAATGCCATGAGTGATGTCGAATCCGGACCACCGTCCTCCGTTCGTCGCGCGGCCAAGCGCAAGCCTGCGGCGAATGGACATCCCGACCCGATGCAAGACCTGCTGCACGCGCTCCAGGCGATGCGCGGCGGCGATTTTTCGGTCCGAATGACGGGCGATCATCTGGGGATCGAAGGAAAGATAGCCGACACATTCAACGAGATCGTTGCCGCCAACCAGAGAATGGCGCAGCAACTGGAACGTGTCGGCCAGGTCGTCGGCCGGGAGGGGAAAACCCGGCAACGTGTCAAGTTCGATCTTTCCAGCGGATCGTGGGCGGACATGGAGGGCTCCGTCAATACGCTGATCGATGATTTGCTTTGGCCGACGCGCGAGGTGACCCGAGCGGTCGCCGCCGTCGCGCAGGGCGACCTGTTGCAGACCGTGCAACTGGATGTCGATGGCCGCCCACTGGGCGGCGAATTTTTGCAATCGGCCAACATCGTCAACACGATGATCAAGCAGCTCAGCGTGTTCACGTCGGAAGTGACGCGCGTCGCCCGCGAAGTGGGAACGGAGGGCAAATTGGGAGGCCAGGCCCAGGTCCCGGAGGTGACGGGCGTCTGGAAGGACCTGACCGAAAGCGTGAACTCGATGGCCAACAACCTCACCGGCCAGGTTCGCAACATCGCCGAAGTGACCATCGCCGTTGCCAACGGCGACTTGTCCAAAAAGATCACCGTCGACGTGCGCGGCGAAATCCTGCAGTTGAAGGAAGCCATCAACACGATGGTGGACCAGCTTCGCTCCTTTGCGTCCGAAGTCACCCGCGTCGCCCGCGAGGTCGGCACCGACGGCAAGCTGGGCGGCCAGGCGATCGTCCCCGGCGTCGCCGGAACGTGGAAGGATCTCACCGACTCCGTGAACGCGATGTGTGGCAACCTCACCGCCCAGGTCCGCAATATCGCCAACGTCACCACGGCGGTGGCGCGCGGCGACCTTTCGCGCAAGATCACGGTCGACGTCCGCGGCGAAATTCTGGAACTGAAAGACACCATCAATACGATGGTCGATCAGCTCAATTCGTTTGCGTCCGAAGTCACCCGCGTCGCGCGCGAGGTCGGCACCGAAGGCAAGCTCGGCGGCCAGGCCCAGGTCCCCGGCGTCGCCGGCACCTGGAAGGACCTCACCGACAACGTCAACTTCATGGCCAGCAACCTGACCGCACAGGTGCGCAACATCGCGGATGTCGCCACTGCGATCGCAGGCGGCGACCTTTCCAAGAAGATCACCGTGAACGTGTCGGGCGAAATCCTGCAGTTGAAGGAAACGCTCAACACCATGGTCGACCAGCTCAACGCCTTCGCCGGCGAGGTGACGCGCGTCGCGCGCGAAGTCGGTACCGACGGCCGGTTGGGCGGCCAGGCGAACGTGCTCGGCGTCGCCGGCACCTGGAAGGATCTGACCGAGAGCGTCAACTCGATGGCCTCTAACCTGACGGCCCAGGTTCGAAACATCGCCGAAGTGACAACCGCGGTCGCCAACGGCGACCTGTCGAAGAAGATCACAGTCGACGTGCGCGGCGAGATTCTCGAACTGAAAGACACCATCAATACGATGGTCGATCAGCTCAACGCCTTTGCCGGCGAAGTAACGCGTGTCGCACGCGAGGTCGGCACCGAAGGCAAGCTCGGCGGTCAGGCGCTGGTGCGCGGCGTGGCCGGGACCTGGAAAGATCTCACAGACGGCGTCAACTCGATGGCCTCCAACCTGACCGGCCAGGTCCGCAATATCGCCGAAGTGGCCACCGCGGTGGCCAAGGGCGACCTGTCGAAAAAGATCACGGTCAACGTATCGGGCGAAATCCTGCAATTGAAGGAAACGCTCAACACGATGGTTGACCAGCTCAACGCCTTTGCCGGCGAGGTGACGCGCGTCGCGCGCGAGGTCGGCACCGATGGCAAGCTCGGCGGTCAGGCCGAAGTGCCCGGCGTCGCCGGCACCTGGAAAGACCTGACCGACAGCGTGAATTCGATGGCCGGCAACCTGACGGCGCAGGTCCGGAATATCGCCGAGGTGGCGACCGCGATCGCCGGCGGCGATCTTTCCCGCAAGATCACGGTCGACGTGCGCGGCGAAATCCTGCAGCTCAAGGAAACCCTCAACACGATGGTCGACCAGCTCAACCGGTTTGCCGGTGAGGTAACGCGCGTCGCGCGCGAGGTCGGCACCGAGGGCCGCCTCGGCGGCCAGGCCAACGTGCCCGGCGTGGCCGGCACCTGGAAGGATCTGACCGACAACGTCAACTCGATGGCCGGCAACCTGACCGGCCAGGTCCGCAACATCGCCGAGGTGACGACGGCGGTGGCAAAGGGCGACCTGTCGAAGAAGATCACCGTCGACGTCAAGGGTGAAATCCTCGAACTGAAGAATACCGTCAATACGATGGTCGACCAGCTCAACGCCTTCGCATCCGAAGTGACCCGCGTCGCACGCGAAGTCGGCACCGAAGGCAAGCTGGGCGGTCAGGCCCAGGTGCCGGAAGTGGCCGGCACCTGGAAGGATCTGACCGACAACGTCAACTTCATGGCGTCCAACCTGACCGCGCAGGTGCGCAACATCGCCGAAGTGGCGACCGCGATCGCGGGCGGCGACCTCTCGAAAAAAATCACGGTCGACGTTCGCGGTGAAATTCTGCTGCTGAAGGATACCCTCAATACGATGGTGGAGCAGCTTCGCTCGTTCGCCGCCGAGGTGACGCGCGTGGCGCGCGAGGTCGGCACCGAAGGCAGGCTTGGCGGCCAGGCCGTGGTGCCCGGCGTCGGCGGAACCTGGAAGGACCTGACCGACAACGTCAACCTGCTGGCGGCCAACCTGACTACACAGGTCCGCAACATCGCCGAAGTCACCACCGCGGTCGCGCGCGGCGACCTGTCGCGCAAGATCACGGTCGACGTGAAGGGCGAGATTCTCGAACTCAAGAACACCATCAATACGATGGTCGACCAGCTCAATGCCTTCGCCGGCGAGGTGACGCGCGTCGCGCGCGAAGTCGGCACCGAAGGCAAGCTCGGTGGACAGGCGCAGGTGCCCGGCGTGGCCGGCACATGGAAGGACCTGACCGACACCGTGAACTTCAT
>Ga0210400_10006261_pt1 | contig 10033 bp, 9 predicted proteins | sample IncBWH26MmetaG_FD_155456 | JGI IMG/M metagenome (GOLD analysis project Ga0210400, IMG submission 155456) | Forest soil microbial communities from Barre Woods Harvard Forest LTER site, Petersham, Massachusetts, United States - Inc-BW-H-26-M | ecosystem: Environmental > Terrestrial > Soil >... | reverse complement strand
GCGGATCACCGGGATCGCGCTGCAGGGGCGGCGGGAGTTGCATGACGCGTGGGCATCGATGCTGACGCCGATTACGGCGCTTGGGCCGTTCGCGATTCGGTCGACGCAGAAGGGGGGGACTGACCATCTGTCCTTTTTGCCGTATGGGGTTCCCGCTTTCAATTACGATCAGGAGACGCGGGGGTATAACCATACGCACCACTCGCAGGTCGACACCTACGATCATGTGCTGCCTGACGATTTGACGCAGGCGGCAACGGTTATGGCGGTGAATGCCTATCAGTGGGCGTCGGCTGACACGCTTCTGGCCCGAGGGCCAGTGCAGTAAGGAAGAACAACAATTTCAAGAGAACAGGCAAAAGACAGAAACTAGGCAAAAGACAGAAACTGTCTTTTGCCCGTTTCTGTCTTTTGCCTGTTTCTGTCTTTTGCCCGTTTCTGTCTTTTGCCTGTTTCTGTCTTTTGCCCGTTTCCGTCTTTGCCTGTTTCCGTCTTTGCCTGTTTCCTTCTTTGCCTGTTTCTTGGGAGGCGATCGGCCAGCGGACTACTCCCCCCTGAAACTCAAATCATACCTCGTCGATGGCGGCGTTGAGGGGGTCTTCGATGTCCACGGCGAGCGACTCGACGCGGCGGCCGTCCATCTCGCGGACGGTGAAGGTGGCGCCGCCGGCGGAGACGCGGTCGCCGACGGCGGGGAGTCTGCCGAGCGCGCCGAAGACGAAGCCGCCGATGGTCGTGTAGTCGTCGTCGGGCACGGCGAGGCCGTACTGGTCGTTCAACTCGCCGATGTGGGCGCTGCCGGCGACGATGACTTCGCCGGGTCGGGAGGGGAGGGGAGTCTCCTCCGCCTCGTCGGACTCGTCGAGGATCTCGCCGACGATCTCCTCGAGGAGGTCCTCCATGGTGACGATGCCCGCGGTGCCGCCGTACTCGTCGAGGACAACGGCCATGTGCTCTTTGAGTCGCTTGAAATCGGCGAGCACCTCTTCGACCTCGCGGGAGCCGGGGACGACGTGGACTGGGCGCATGACGGCGCGGAGGGTGAACGTGTCCGGGCGGTTGCGGTCGACCTTGAGGAGGTCCTTGGCGAGGACGACGCCGATGATGTTGTCGATGGTGTCCTCGTAGACCGGATAGCGTGAGAAGCTGTCCTCGTTGGCCGCGGCCAGGGTCTCGTCGAGGGTCGCCTCGACGGGGATGGCGACGATCTCGGTGCGGGGGGTCATGACCTCGCGGGCATTTTTTTCGGAGAACTCGAACACGCCCTCGATGAGGGCCGCGTCCTGGCGTTCGAGGGCGCCGCCTTCCTGGCTCTGCTCGACGAGCAGTCGCAGCTCTTCGGGGGAGTGGAGGCTCTCCTCGGACGAGGCTTTGCCGCGCTGGCCAAAGGCGCGGAGGACGAGTTGGGAGGAGGAGACGAGGAGGGCGGTGGCCGGGGTGACGAGGACGGCCCACAGCATGAGGGGCGGGACGAGCCAGCGGGCGAGGCCCTCGGGGTGGCGGAGGGCCGCGGCTTTGGGCGCGATCTCGCCGAAGACGACGTGGAGGTAGGTTATGACGACAAAGGAGACGGTGCCGGCGATGGCCACTCGGACGGAGAGCTCGAGCGGGGCCGGGAGGCGGTCGAGCGCCGCGGCGACGGCGCTGGTGAGAACGGATTGGGCGGCGAATCCCAGGCCTAGGCTGGCGAGGGTGACGCCGAGCTGGCTGGCCGAGAGGAGGGCAGGGATGTTAGATGTAGCGCGGAGGGCGAGGGCAGCCAGGCGGTCGCCAGTGCGCGCCATCGCTTCGAGGCGGGTCCGTCGGGACCGCACCAGGGCGAACTCGGCGCCGACGAAGAACCCGTTGAGGAGCACGAGCGTAACGATGGCGAGCAGCCGCGCGAGCACAGGCGCAAGGTATTCGAAAATGGGTCGCTGAACCAAGTGGCTACAGCGCCAAATGACCACAGCCACAGCCACGACCATGGACACGGGCACACGCATGCCCATGGGCCTGGCCACGCCCATGGGCATTCGCATGGGCATGGGAACACGCGGCGGCTCTGGATCGCCTTAGGGATCACGGCCGCCTTTCTGGTCGCGGAAGTGATCGGCGGGCTGCTGGCGCACTCACTGACGTTGTTGGCGGACGCCGGTCATATGTTGACCGACGTCGCGGCGTTGGTGCTGTCGCTCTGGGTCGCGTGGTTCAGCCGGCAGCCGGAGACGCCGGAGAAGACCTATGGGTATCTCCGGTGGGAGATTCTGGCGGCGTTTGTCAATGGTGCGACGCTGCTGCTGATCTCGGTGTGGATCATTGTCGAGGCGGTGTCGCGGTTCAGGCATCCGGCGGCGGTTGATAGTGGGCTCATGCTCGTCGTTGCCGTGTTCAGTGTGGTGACCAATCTGGTGTCCGCGTATGTCCTGCAGAGTGGGGAAGGGCAGAGCCTCAACATGCGGGCGGCGTATCTGCACGTGTTGGGGGATCTGCTTGGCGCGTTGGGGGCGGTGGTCGCGGCGATCGTGATTCGGACGACCGGGTGGGAGGAGGCCGATCCGTTGGCGTCGATCATTATGACGGCGCTGATCGTGCGCGGGTCGTGGCGGATTGTACGGGAATCGGTGGATATCCTGCTCGAGTCCACGCCAGCGCATATCTCGCTGCCGGCGGTACGGGACCAGCTCGAGGCAATTCCGGGGATCGAGTCGGTGCACGATCTGCATGTTTGGACCGTGACGTCCGGGATGGTCGCCATGAGCGCCCATGCCATGGTGCGGGAGCCGGAGCGGCAGCAGCACGTGCTGGAGCACGTCCACGACGCGATGCGGCTGTTTGGGATCGATCATGTGACGGTGCAGCTGGAGCGCCGCGAGATGTACGAACGGGAGCGCCATCTGCACGCCTAGGCCGGCGGCCGGCAGGGACTAGGGCCGGCCCAACGGCCCGGACCCTCCAAATAGTTGCGGGAACCCCGCCTAGGCGTCCTTAAGCAGATATTTGACGCGCCGCTCCCCCGGGGATCCCGGCCAATGACGTTTGATTTCCGCATCGCAAAAGTTCGGCTTCCGGTATCTCTCATCATGCTTGGTGGCGAAGAACTGGGCGGCGAGATGTTCGTCCAATCGCTTTCCGCCAAGCATCAGGGGCGGGAGGAGATCCCCGACATCCTGAACAGCGACGAGCCTTTCTTTCCGCTGGCGCGCGCCGGCGGGACGCTGCTGGTCGCCAAGGATCAGGTGCGCGAGGTCGTGGTCACGGGTGACCAGTTCGACGACCCCTTTCTGGCCACCGCGGCGCGCGCCGAACCGGTGGAATTGACGCTGACGGATGGATCGGTGCGGACCGGGCGGGTCTATCTCGAGATGCCGACGGCGAGGCCGCGGTTGCTCGACTTCTTGAACCGGTACGCGCAGCGATTCGTGGTGCTGTACGCGGCCGGGGGCGTGTGCTTGGTGAATCGCACGCTGATCGAACACGTCCGCCCGATGGAGTGACATGCCGCAGCTCGACCGCTTTCTCTCCGTCATGGTAGGGAACCACGCCGAGGCCATCGTCCTGATCGAGGGCGATGTCGCGACGTTGCATAAGGACGGGGTGCCCCGTCCGATCACCAAGCAGCCCCTGTCCGCCGCGCAGCTCATGATGCTGCTCAAGGAGATCGCGCCTCCGCCGGCGATGAAGCAACTGGATGCCGGGTCGCCGGCGACATTCGATTACGCCAATGGCGATGGGGCGTTCACGGTGAAGACGGCGCTCACGGGCGGGCGCTGGCATGCGTCGATCGGGATGGGGAATGCCGATGCGGAGCCGGCCGGTGGCGTCGCCGTGGAGTTGGAGGAAGCGGAGGAGCCTGAGGAGCCGGCCATCCCGACAACGCCGGCTCTGCAGAGCCGGCTGAGTGTCGTGACGGGGGACGAGGAGCGCATGGCGGCGGCCAAGGCCGACATGGATGAGCTCCTGAAGATGCTCGTCCAGCGCAAGGCGTCGGACCTGCATCTGCGCTGCGGTGAGCCGCCGCTCATTCGGGTGGACGGTGAGATGATCCGGATCGACAACTATCCGATGCTGGACAATGATACGCTCGAGGCGATGCTGCGCGGGATCATGCCGGGCAAGAACCGGCAAGAGTTCGCCGACAAGAGCGATACCGACTACGCCTACGAGATCGAGGGGCTGGCGCGGTTTCGCTGCAACGCGCTCCGTGAGCGGAAGGGCGCGGCCGGCGTCTTTCGTGTGATTCCGACCAACGTGGCGACGGTCGAGCAGCTCGGGTTGTCGCAGGAAGTGCAGAATCTCTGCTATCTGAGCAAGGGGCTCGTGCTGGTGACCGGGCCGACTGGTTCGGGGAAATCGACCACGCTGTGTGCGCTGGTGGATCTGGTCAATCGGGTGCGGACCGACCATGTGATCACGATCGAGGACCCAATCGAGTTCGTGCACAAGAACAAGAAGTGTCTGATCACGCAGCGGCAGGTCGGCGTGCACACGCAGTCGTTCAAGAGCGCGCTCCGGGCGGCGTTGCGTGAGGATCCGGATATCATCCTGGTCGGCGAACTGCGCGATCTGGAGACGGTGTCGATCGCGATCGAGACGGCGGAGACCGGGCATCTCGTCTTTGGCACGCTGCACACGACGACGGCGCCGAGCACGATCGATCGGATCATCGATCAATTTTCGGCGGACCGGCAGGATCAGATCCGGGTCATGTTGTCGGAGTCGCTCAAGGGTGTGATCTCGCAGTCCCTGTTGCCCAAGATCGGCGGCGGCCGAGTGGCGGCGCGGGAGATTCTGCTGTCGATCCCGGCGGTGTCGAATCTGATCCGCGAGGGGAAGACGTTCCAGCTCATGTCGGTCATGCAGACGTCGCGCAAGATCGGGATGGTGACGCTGAACGACGCGTTGATCGAGCTGGTGGACCAGAAGATGGTCGAGCCGCGCGACGCGTTCATCAAGGCGCAAGACAAGACCGGGTTCGTGATGATGCTCAAGAACCGCGGGGTCGATGTGAGTTTTGCCGAGGATGACGCGAAGGGGCCGGCGGGGGTTCCGCAGCGTGGGTCCGGGGCGGTGGACATGCGGGGGGATGGCGGCGGCGCGGGCGCAAAGACACCGTTGCCGAAGAACGCGGCGACCAAACGGTAGCGCCGCACGCCCCGGCTCGAGTGGCCGGGGCGTGCTTCTGGGGCTAGTGATGCCGAATTGGATAGGTCGTCGGCAGCGCAAGCCCGATCGACTCCGTCGCGGCATTACACACGGGATGCCCCCAGCCGCTCGGGCTCTTGCCGGTCATCGGATCGATGTCATAGACGATGTTGTCGTCGGTGTGACCGGGCACGGTGACGACCGGGTCCACACCGGCCGGGACAAAGTCGAGCCCGAGAATGTGACGAACTTTCCATGCGATGTTGTGGTCGGCGCATGAGGCATCGCCGGAGACCCCGACCCCGCCGAGGAGATTGCCGGCGGAGTCGTAGAGCGCGAGGCCGCCGCCGAAGACGTTGATGCCGCCGATCCGTTTGCCGACCATGTAGTCGTTCGGTGTGCCGTAGTCCGCGGTTTTGCCGCCATACGCGGCGTCGGTGTTGACGGGGTTCGACTCCTGCAGCCCGAACAGGCTGCCGCCCGGCTGCACGGCCGAGTACAGATTGGCGGTCGAGAGCGCGAGGTCTGGCAGGCTGAAGTCTTCGGCTGTGTTGGCCTTCTGCGCCGAGATGACGCGGCTGCCCTGCCACTGGTCGTTTTCTTTGTCGCCGGTGAACGCCACGGCGACGACCATGCCGCTGTTGTCGACGATCGTGCCCCACATGTTGAGGCCGAAGCCGCCGTTCGCGGTCTCCTGCGCCGAGTCGAGCGCCGCCTTGAGACGGTTGAGCGTCGTGAGGTGGCCGGCGTGATGAAAGGCTGCATCCGCCAGGGACGTCGTGGAGGTGGGAGCGCGGGCGGCGGTCGGCGAGTCGCTACTGCACGCGGCGAGCGTTGTCGCGGCGCCGCAGGTGGCGGCGATGGCCACGAGGCGTCGCCGGCAGACGAGTGAATGGTGGATGGATACGTGGGTGCTGCGCCGGATGACGGACATCATGACAGCCTCCTGGTGCGTGGGCACCGGTATCGGCGCGGCCGCCACCCGGCGGGTTGCGCCGAGAAAGGGGCTCAAATCTTAACGTTCTCTTGCAAATCACCCGGACGTGCCGGCGACGCGCGAACTGGGAAGCGATGTCGTCCTCTGACAGCACGCCGGCACAGCGCCGGCGCCGGCGGGCGCCAGGATCGTTCGGCCGCGAAATCTTTGCGGGACCGGTACTTGGCCGTTTGGGAGAATAGTGCGCCCGGCTTGAGTGCAGGTGCTTAAGCCCGGTATATTCCCTGGCTTATGCAGATCCGCAACATTGCCATCATCGCGCACGTCGACCATGGGAAGACCACCCTGGTCGACAAGATGCTGCGTCAGGCCGGCGCCTTCCGCGACAACCAGGTCGTCGAAGAGCGGGTGATGGATTCGAACCCGCTCGAGCGTGAGCGCGGCATCACGATTCTCGCCAAGAACACGTCGGTGCGCTGGCACGGGACCAAGATCAACATCGTCGATACGCCTGGGCACGCGGACTTTGGCGGTGAGGTCGAGCGCATCCTGCGCATGGTGGATGGCGTGCTGCTCGTCGTGGACGCGTTCGACGGGCCGATGCCGCAGACGCGGTTTGTGCTGCGCAAGGCGCTGGCGCTCGGGCGGGTGCCAATTGTGGTGATCAACAAGATCGACAGGCCGGGGGCCGATCCGCTGCGCGTGCACGACGAAGTGTTGGACCTGTTTATCGAGCTCGAGGCCGATGAAGCCCAGCTCGATGCGCCGGTCGTGTACGCGTCGGGGCGCGAAGGAATCGCGACGATGGACCTGGACGTGACGCCGGTCGATCTGGCGCCGTTGTTCCAGACGATTGTCGACAAGGTGCCGCCGCCGCCATCGGAGGCGGAGGGGCCGTTCCAGATGCTCATCTCGACGATCGATCACTCGCCCTATCTCGGGCGGCTGGGGATCGGGCGCGTCGAGCGGGGGCGCGTGCGGGTGGGCGATCAGGTGGCGCTCTTGCCGCTGGATCCCGAGCAGCTCGCCCAGCGGGCGCGGGTGACCAAGCTGTTCGCCTACGAGGGACTCGATCGCATCGAGGTGCCGGAGGCCGACGCGGGGGAAATTGTCGCGCTGGCCGGGCTCGATGGGGTGGAGATCGGGCTCACGATCACCGACGTCGAACATCCCGAGCGGCTGGCGGGGATCGCCGTCGAGGAGCCGACGATCTCAGCTGATTTTGTGGTGAACAATTCACCGTTTGCCGGGCGCGAAGGGAAGTTTGTCACGTCGCGGCAGCTGCGGGAACGGCTGTATAAGGAGCTCGAGCGCAACGTGGCGCTGAGGGTCGAGGATACGGACTCGACCGATACGTGGGCAGTATCGGGGCGTGGCGAGCTGCATCTGACGATCCTGATGGAGACGATGCGGCGTGAGGGGTATGAGTTTCAGGTGTCGCGGCCGCGGGTGATCACCAAGGTGGGCGTCGACGGCGAGCGGCTCGAGCCGTACGAGGAGTTGGCGATCGACGTACCGGAGGAGTTCCTTGGCGCGGTGATCGAGAAGCTCGGGCCGCGTCGGGCCGAAATGCTGGAAATGAAGAACCCAGGGCAGGGGTTGGTGCGGTTGTTGTATCGCATCCCGGCGCGCGGGTTGTTTGGGTACCGGTCGGAGTTCTTGACGGACACGCGCGGGACCGGGATCATCCATCACGGGCCGTGGGCGGGGCCGTTGGCGGGCCGGTCACGGGGAACGTTGGTCTCGATGGAGGGTGGCACGGTCGTCGCATTTGCTCTGTTTAATCTGGGCGAACGCGGGACGCTGTTTGTTGGGCCAGGGGTGCAGGTGTATGAAGGGATGATCGTCGGCGAGTCGGCGCGTCCGGGGGACATGGACGTGAACCCGACGAAGGAAAAGAAGCTGACCAACATGCGCTCCAAGTCGAGCGATGAGAACATTCAGTTGGAGCCGCCGCGGGAGTTGACGCTGGAGGGCGCCCTTGAGTATATCGAGGAAGACGAGCTGATCGAAGTCACACCGCAGTCAATCAGGTTGCGGAAGCGGGCGTTGGGGGCGAACGACCGCAAGAAGCTGTCGCGGGACGCGAAGCGGGAGCGTGCGTCGCTGTAGAGCGCGCTCCAACGGATCAGGTCCACCTTTTAGCACTATTTTTTGTGACGGAGAGCCGTGGTATGTGGCACGCGCGCGGCGCGAGTCCCGACGAGATATGGGCGGTTGGTGGGTGGCAAGGTGTCATGGTCGCTCGACGTGACATCGATGAGGCGGATCCCGAGGATGAGCCGGACGAGGTCGACGACGACGATCTCGATGACGACCTCGACGAGGACGATCTCGACTTCGATGATGAAGACGAGGATGACGACGAGGATGATGACGAAGAGGACGACGACGAGGACGAGGAGGACGACGATCTCGACGCGGACGACTTCGATGAGGACGAGGACGATTTATTGGATGACAACGAGGCGTTGGACGACGACGACGATCTCGCGGAGTTGGATGAGGACGACGAGGACGATGACGATGATGAGGACGACGACGAGGATGACGAGGACCGCCTAACGGGCGGTCCTCGTCGCGACCGCCGGTAAACGGGTCGGTCGTTGTTCAGGCTCACGCGCGCGTGAGCCTGTGACGCGCGGCGGCGGGTGGGTGGCGATCCGATGGGAGCGCCGCCTGGCCGCCGCGCCAGTTTTGACCAGTAGACTGTTCAACCTCGCGGCACCGCGCCGACCTGACTGACGGTCACGGCGCGGGCGTTTGGCGTGTCGCTTACTGTTGGCGCGGCGGCTTCAGGGTGAAGACGTCAGCCGGCTGCCGGCCGAGGAAGTCCGCGATGCGGAGTTGGAGCGAGAGGCTCCCGTCTCGCGTCCCAGCGAGCACAAGCATTAGATGGTTGTAGGAGACCCCGATCCGTCGTGCGGCGGTCGAGAGGGAGATTTCCTTGAGCGTAGCCGCCGAGCGGAAGGCGGCCTTGCGTTGCAGAGGCGTCATCGGCATTGTTGACATTTACACCGTGCAAAAATGACCGTCATCATGTATCATTGATGTGGAATATGATATTGCTCTGTATCACGTCAAGGGTCTGATGATACGGCCTGTGCTACATCAATGACGCTTTTCGCCGATCGGTTGCGTCAGGCTCGGCAACGCGTGCGGTCATCATCGGGCCAGCGCATGACGCAGGGCGACCTGGCGCTTCTCGTCGGCGTCGAGCGGAATACGGTAAGCCGCTGGGAGAACAGCGGTGTGCGGCCCAAGGATCCCGAGGTGATCGCCAAGCTGGCCGACGTGCTCCGGGTGAGCATGGAGTGGCTCGTGGGCCTGAGCGAGGAGGCGATCGACCACGGGGCGCGCCGGGTCGCGGAGCCGCCGGCGCCCAGCTACACGGCCCGCCCGGAGGCGGATCCGCTCCTACCGTTGCAGGTGTATCAGGCGATGCACGGGTATCGGGCGCGGTTGCAGACGGCGGGCTGCACGGCCGACCAGACGCAGGAGGCGGAGCGTCTGCTGCTCGACAGCGCGCAGAATCGTCTGCGTCTGACGCTGCCGCGGGCGAGGCCGGTGCAGGCGATGCTCGACGACCTGGAGGCCGCGTGGGCGTACATCACGCGTGTGTTGTCGGCCGAGGGCATCTCGGTGTAGAGTCCACCTCGAGTCGGGACCAATGCGTCGTGTGTTTGGCGCGTTGACCGGGTTTCTCGGTCGTCCTATCTTACGGATCTGTTTGTGGCAGATTTCCGTGCGACAAGCGGGGCCTGTAGCTCAGGTGGTTAGAGCGCACGCCTGATAAGCGTGAGGTCGGTAGTTCAACTCTACCCAGGCCCATATCTGAGAGGTCACAGCCCCACATGGCGTTACTGCGCTGTGTGGGGTTCGTGCGTTACGTGCGGGGGGATCGTACAAATGTCATGATCCAATTCGTTTCCCATGTGTGGCCTCCATCATCCGAGAATGTCTGTTCGAAGC
>Ga0210400_10006259_pt1 | contig 10033 bp, 7 predicted proteins | sample IncBWH26MmetaG_FD_155456 | JGI IMG/M metagenome (GOLD analysis project Ga0210400, IMG submission 155456) | Forest soil microbial communities from Barre Woods Harvard Forest LTER site, Petersham, Massachusetts, United States - Inc-BW-H-26-M | ecosystem: Environmental > Terrestrial > Soil >... | reverse complement strand
CAATCCGACCGCGGTTACCGGCGGGTTGGGCGTGCCGAAATCGGCCATTGCCAATGTTCTCATTTCCACGTTCAACGATCTCGCTACCGTCGAGCGGCGCTTTAAAGAAAATCCCGGCGAAGTTGCGGCGATCATTCTCGAACCAATTCTGATGAATGTCGGCCTCTGCATTCCGCGGCCCGGCTTCCTGAAAGGCCTGCGCGAGATTTGCGACAGGAACGGCGCGCTGCTGATCTTCGACGAAGTCAAGACCGGCTGCAAACTCGGTTGGGGCGGCGCCAGCGAATACTTCGGAGTGCATCCCGACATGATCTGTCTGGCGAAGTCGATCGGCGGTGGTTTGCCTCTGGCTGCGTTCGGTACAAGCAAATCCGTGATGGATCTGATCTCGCAGCATAAGGTCTTTCATGGCGGCACCTACAACACGAATCCGGTTTCGATGGCGGCGGGCCTGGCGACGTTCCGCGAAGTTCTGACCCGCGAGAACTACGCCAAAGTCGACAAGCTCGGCAAGAAGCTGGCGGACGGTTATCGGGCCACCATCGCGAAAGTTGGGCTGCAGGCCTACATCGCGCAAGCTGGAGCCAACGGTGCGCTGATGCTTTATCCGAAGGAAATCGTAAATTACCGCGACTGGGAGGCGATCGACATCGACCTGTGGCGCCACTACTGGTTTGGCATGGTCAACCGCGGCGTGATGGCGCAGCCTTATTGGTGGGACGAGCAGTGGACGATCTCGGTGCAGCATACCGAGGCTGACATCGACAAACATTTAGCGGCTTTCAACGACATCGCGGCGTCGCTGGCGAAGGCGCAGCAGGAACGCACGGCCCCAGTAGCAGTCGCGCACTAAGAACAGTGATCAGGGGTTAGGGATCAGTTGTCAGCCGAGCAACGGCGCTCGCGCCTGATCCCTAGCCCCAAATCCCTGGCCCCTGAATACGTGTCCAGTTCACCCCAACCCGAAGCCCAGCCCCATCTGATCCGCGCGCTAGGCCGGCGCGATCTGGTACTGCTCTTTGTCGTCGCCGTATTCAATCTCAACGTTGTCCCCTCGATCGCCGCGAACGGCGGCGTCACCATCTGGCTCTGGATCATCTCTCTTCTTCTTTTCTTCTGGCCGCAGGGCATCGCTGTTATCGAACTCGCCCACCGCTATCCCGGCGAAGGTGGCGTCTACCTCTGGGCCAAAGAAGTCTTCGGCGACTTCCACGGATTCCTCTCCGGCTGGTGCTACTGGACCAACAACATGCTCTACGTGCCGACGGTGATGCTGTATTTCGTCGGAGCATCGGTTTACGTTCTCGGCCCAGGACATGAACATCTCGCGGAGAACAAAGTCTTCGCTCTGTTGGCGTCGTTTGCCCTTCTTGCGCTGCTGACCGGGTTGAACGTTGTTGGACTCGGTGTGGGAAAGTGGCTGAACAACGTGGGCGCGATCGGAACCTTCGTTGCTGCTGCTGTTCTGATCACATTGGGAGCCGTAGTCTGGCTGCACTACGGCTCAACCATCACGTTCGCCGATCTTCGCATTCCGAAGGACCCTAAGTTTGTGGTGAACTCCTTCGGCATCATTTGCTTCGGACTCGTCGGACTGGAACTGGCGTCAGTGATGGGCGACGAAATCCGTGATCCACAAAAGACGCTTCCCGGCGCCGTCGGGCTGGGCGGCCTGTTATCCGGCGCACTTTATGTTGGCGCTACTCTGACGCTCCTGGTCGCAATCGGAAAGGACAACATCAGCGTGCTTCAGGGCATCGTGCAGGGCGTCAGCCAGATGTCGGGCAAAGTCGGCATAGGATGGATTGTGGCTCCATTCGCGTTGATGCTCGGCATCTCGATCGCCGGCATCGGCTCGGCGTGGATGGGCGGCTCCGCCCGCATCCCCTTCGTTGCCGGGCTCGATTCCTACATGCCCGCAGCGATGGGAAAGGTCCACCCAACCTTTGCCACGCCGTACGTCGCCCTGATCGTGCAGGGATTGGTCTCGCTCGTTCTCATCGTCCTGAACTTCACTCTCTCGGGCGGCGTGCAGGAAGCGTTCAAGACAATGCTCAATTGCGCCGTCGTATTGCAGCTGATTCCATTTATTTATGTCTTTGGCGCGCTGGTAAAGTTTGCCTGTCGTCCCTCGTCGCCGGTCGCGCGTTACGGACGATTTAAGTTGATGTTCGCTGGCATCGCCGGTTCGGCAACTACGTGGATCGCCATAGTCGTCGCGTACTTCCCTCCCAAGGAGATCACCTCACTCTGGAAATACGAGGCCACTATGTTTGGTATTACTTTCGGATTTATTGCCCTGGCGGTTTTTCTTTTTTTTGGATACAGCCGTCTGAAACCGCGACCACCGGTTCTAGGGCTGACGCCCGTTTCGGTTGCCCCAGCGAGCGAAGCTGGACGATAGGGAAGGCGCGACTTCAAATCGTGCCCGCAAAAATGGATTCGTATTAGCGCACGACTTGATCCGTGCCGTAGAAGTGCAAGAGGTTCGGGGCCTCAGCCCCAGCCAGGAGGGCCACGATGCCCAGCGGAGTCCAGACCGACGTGAAAACCTACCAGATGTTCATCAACGGCGAATGGGTCGCGAGCAAGTCGGCGAAGACCTTCCCCGTCTACGATCCCTCAACCGAAGAAATAATCGCGCAAGTCCCCGACGCCGGGCCGGACGACGTGAACCGCGCGGTCGCCGCCGCCAAAGCCGCGTTCGAAGATGGACCGTGGGCGACCACTACCGCGCAGGAGCGGGGCCGCGTGCTCTTTCGCCTCGCTGAAAAAGTACGCGCCAATCTGCCGGCGCTCGCCGAACTGGAATGCCGCAACACGGGCAAGCCCATCGTCGAAGCCGAATACGATATCAACGACGTTGCTACCTGTTTTGAATATTACGGCGGCCTTGCTACCAAAGTCGTCGGCTATGTCAATCCTGTTCCTGACAACGCCATGTCGCTCACGCTCAAAGAGCCCGTCGGGGTCGCGGGACAAATCATTCCGTGGAATTATCCGCTGATGATGGCTGCATGGAAGCTCGCGCCCGCGCTGGCGGCCGGCTGCACCTGCGTGCTGAAGCCCGCGGAGCAGACGCCGCTCACCGCTCTCGAACTGGCGAAACATTTCGCCGATTGCGGAGTGCCGCCGGGCGTCGTCAACATTGTCACCGGGTTTGGCGAGTCCTGCGGCGCTCCGCTCGTCCAACACGCCGACGTCAACAAGATCGCCTTCACCGGCAGCGCCGCGGTCGGCAAGATTATCGTGAAACAGGCGGCTGATACCGTGAAGCGGGTCACACTCGAACTCGGCGGCAAGTCGCCGAACATTTTTTTCGCCGACGCCGATTTCGAGGCGGCCATCGACGGAGCGCTGTTCGGCGTCTTCGTCAATCAGGGTGAAGTCTGCTCCGCGGGCAGCCGCATCCTGGTCCAGAAATCCATCTACAAAAAGTTTGTCGAAGCTATGACCGAGAAGGCCAAGAAAATCAAGCTCGGTCCTCCGCTCGAACGTGAAACCAAGATGGGCCCGCTGGTCAGCAAAGAGCAATACGACCGCGTCCAATCGTATCTCGAGATCGGCAAGGGCGAAGCCAAGCTGGCCTCCGGCGGCGGACGCCCTGCAAACTTTGCCAAGGGCTACTACGTGCAACCGACAATTTTCTACGACGTGACCAACTCGGCTCGCATCGCCCGCGAAGAAATCTTTGGGCCGGTCGCCGCCGTGATTCCGTTCGAAAACGAAAAAGATGCGATGAAGATCGCCAACGATTCTCCGTATGGCCTGGCTGCCGCTGTCTGGACGCGCGACATTTTCAAAGCCATGCGCGCCGTGAAGGCGCTGCGCGTCGGCATCGTCTGGGTCAACCACATGCAGCCCACCTACGTCGAGGCCCCGTGGGGAGGCTACAAGCAATCCGGCTTCGGCCGCGAACTGGGGCCCTGGGGCGTCGAAGAATATCTCGAAACCAAGCAGGTCTACATCAATTTGAACGAGCAGCCGATTGGCTGGTACTGAAAAGCAGTTGCCAGTTGTCAGCGGTCAGTTGCCAGTAAAACCGATTCAACTGAGAACCGAGAACTTAAGATGTCTATCATTCAACTCCGCACTCCAATCCCGGGGCCGAAGTCCAAGGCCCTCTCCGAGCGCCGCATCAAAGCGGTGCCCCGCGGCCTTTCTCACGGCACGCCCATCTATGTCGCCAAAGCCGAAGATGCCTGGCTCGAAGACGTCGACGGCAACCGCTACATCGATTTCGCCGGCGGCATCGGCTGTGCTAACGCCGGACACCGCCAGGCACCCGTAGTCGAAGCTGTGAAGGATCAGCTCGACCATTTCATGCACACTTGCGTGCAGGTCACGCCCTACGAGAGCTATGTTCGCCTCGCCGAGCGCATGAACGAAGTCACGCCGGGAAAGTTCGCGAAGAAAACTATTTTCGTGAACAGTGGCGCCGAGGCCATCGAGAACGCGGTCAAGATCGCGCGCGCCTACACCAAGCGGCCCGGCATTATCGCGTTCGAAGACGCATTTCACGGCCGCACCATGATGACGCTGGCGCTCACCAGCAAGACTCATCCTTATAAGGCTGGATTCGCGCCGTTTCCTGGTGAGGTGTATCGCGTCCCGTTCGCCTATTGTTATCGCTGCTCCTACAACTTGAAATATCCGTCGTGCGATCTCTACTGCGCGCGACATCTGGAGGACACGTTCAAGCGTGTGGTGGCTATCGAAGAAGTGGCGGCGGTGATCGCGGAGCCTGTTCTCGGGGAAGGCGGGTTTGTTGCGCCGCCGCCGGATTACTTCAAGGTGCTCATCGAGTTGTGCCACAAGCACGGCATTCTCTTCATCGCCGATGAAGTGCAATCCGGCTTCGGACGCACCGGCGCCCTGTTCGCCAGCGAGCGTTACGGGATCGAGCCGGACCTGATCGTGACTGCGAAATCTCTCGGCGGCGGGTTGCCGCTTGCTGGAGTCACGGGCCGCGCCGAAATCATGGATGCGCCTGGTCCTGGCGGCCTGGGCGGAACGTTTGCTGGCAATCCGCTCTCCTGTGCCGCGGCCCTGGCTGTGCTGGATTTGTTCGAGCACGGCAACTTGCTCGAACGTGCCAGCGAACTTGGCGACCGCTTTCAGACCCGCGCCCGCGAATGGCAGTGCCGTTGGCCCATCATTGGCGACGTGCGCGGTCTGGGCGGCATGCAGGCTATCGAGCTCGTAAAATCGCAGGAAACAAAGGCTCCGGCGACCGAGGAAACGAAGAAGATCACGCAGTATTGCTACGAGCACGGCTTGATCACGATCACGGCTGGGACGTATTCCAACGTGATCCGCATCCTGGTGCCGTTGGTCGCGACTGATGCTCAAATCGACGAAGGGTTGAACGTGCTGGAATCCGCCCTGGCGGCGGTGTGTGGGCAAAAAAGCGAAGTGCCGCAGTTGGTATAAGAAGCACCTGATGATTTGTCATCCTGAGCGAGGATTTGCCTTCGCGCTAAAAAGCGCGAAGGCAAACCGCAGTCGAAGGATCCCTGTAACGCTGTATGATTAGTTGTTGGTTCAGGGAGTTCTCTCGTGACTCCCAGAGCAAATATTCTTCGCGATAGCAGAGGCAACATCATGACCGTAGCCGCACCCCCCGCCCTCAGGCTGACGAATTACATCAATGGCCAATGGAGCGACTCGCACGCCTCCGAGTGGCGCGACGTGGTCAACCCGGCAACGGGCGAAGTCCTCGCCAGCGTTCCGCTGGCGGACGCCGCCGAAGTGAATACTGCGATTGAAGCCGCCTCTGCAGTCTTTCCCGCGTGGCGCCGCACGCCGCCGGAAGACCGCATCCAGCCGCTGTTCAAGTTGAAGATGCTGCTGGAAGACCACATCGACGACATCGCCCGCATCATCACCACGGAAAACGGCAAGACGTTCACCGAAGCGAAAGCAGAGATGCGGCGCGCGATTGAGAACGTCGAGGTTGCATGCGGCATTCCAATGATGATGCAGGGGTACAACCTCGAAGACGTCGCGCGCGGCATTGACGAGATGATGATCCGCCAGCCCATCGGCGTGACCGCCGCCATCGTGCCCTTCAACTTTCCCGGCATGATCGCGTTCTGGTATCTGCCCTACGCGATCGCCACGGGAAACACATTCATCCTCAAGCCGAGTGAGCGCGTGCCGCTTACCATGCGCTACGTATATGAGTTGCTGGAAAAGACCGGTCTGCCCAAGGGCGTTGTGAGTCTCGTCAACGGCGGAAAGGCTGTGGTCGATGCGCTCATCGATCATCCGAAAGTGCGGGCGATCAGTTTTGTGGGATCGACTCCGGTGGCGCGTTACATCTACGCGCGCTCGGGCGAGCAAGGGAAACGCTGCCAGTGCCAGGGTGGGGCCAAGAATCACGTGGTCGTGTTGCCCGACGCCGATATGCCGATGGCGACGCAGATTATCAGCGACAGCGCTTTCGGCTGCGCCGGACAGCGCTGTCTGGCAGTCTCGGTCGCGGTGACAATTGGCGAAGCGCAGAAAACTTTCCGCGACTCGATTGCCGAGGCCGCCTCAAAACTCAAAGTCGGCAACGGCCTGGAAGAAGGCGTCCACATGGGCCCCGTTATTACGCAGCAGAGTAAGGAGCGGGTCGAATCGCTGATCGGGCTTGGCGAGAAACAGGGCGCGAAAGTTCTGCTCGACGGGCGCAATGCGAAGATTCCTAAGTATGAAACTGGAAACTTCGTGAAGCCCACGATTCTCGACGATGTGCCGGCGACCAGCGATCTCGCCGACACGGAAATCTTTGGTCCGGTGCTGAGCCTCGTGCACGCCGATAGCATGGACGAAGCGCTGGCCTTCCTTGAACGCAGCGCCTACGGCAATCAGGCGTCTTTGTTCACGTCGAGCGGATCGGCGGCGCGGCGTTTCCGTTATGAGGCGCCTGCGGGCAACATCGGGATCAACATCGGGGTTGCCGCGCCCATGGCCTACTTCCCGTTCAGCGGATGGAAGAACAGTTTCTTCGGCGATCTCCACGGCCAGGGGCGCGATGCGATTGAGTTTTACACCGATAAGAAAGTTGTCGTGGAACGCTGGGCGAAAGAGCACTCGAGAAAATTCTGATCCAAAGGAACAATGAAACTTCTCACCACAGAGTCACAGAGACACAGAGAAATCGAAAACGAGAAAGATCCTCGGACCAGCCCGGTCATTGGCGCGGCGATTGAAGTTCACCGTCACCTCGGTCCCGGATTGCTGGAATCTGCCTACGAACAATGTTTGTGCCACGAACTTCACCTTCGCGGACTTTCTTTCAAACGCCAAGTTGATTTGCCCGTTTCATATAAGGGCCTAACCCTCGACTGCGGCTTCAGGATAGATTTAATCGTCTGCGAAGACATTGTCGTCGAATTGAAGGTAGTAGAGCGAATTCTTCCAGTCCATGAAGCACAGCTTCTCACGTACATGAAACTCGCAGCCAAACCAGTCGGACTACTAATCAATTTCAACGTCCCATTACTGACGCAGGGGATCATCCGAAGAATCCTTTAAAGGTTTTCTCTGCGTCTCTGTGGCTCTGTGGTAAATGATTTTCAAAAGAGGAAATTATGACTACTACCGTTGCCAATCCGGCGATGACCGGGCAGGAAATTGTTGAGCTTACCAAGAAGCACACGCTGTTTGAGTGGTCGGCGCAAGCGAAGGTCGATCCCATCCCTATTGCCAAGGCCAAGGGGATTTACTTTTGGACGCCGGAGGGCAAGCGCTTTATCGACTTCAATAGTCAGTTGATGTCGGTGAACATTGGGCACGGAGACGAACGTGTCATTCAGGCGATTCACGAACAGGCTCAGACTCTTGCTTATGCGAATCCTTTCATGGCGACCGAGCCGCGGGCGCGGCTGGGGGCAAAGCTGGCGGAGATTACTCCCGGCGACATCGACACGTTTTTCTTCACCAACGGCGGGGCTGAGGCCAACGAGAACGCGATTAAGATCTCGCGCTTCTTTACCGGGCGACACAAGATCATGGCGCGTTACCGGTCTTATCACGGAGCGACAGCGGGCGCGATCAGTTTGACAGGCGATCCGCGGCGCTGGGCGGCTGAGCCAGGCATCCCGGGCGTGGTGCGGGTGCTCGATCCTTACCACGGCATTGAGCGCGGGTGGGAGTCGGCGGATACTTCGCTGGCCATGATTGAAGAGACCATGCAGCTCGAAGGTCCGCAGACCATTGCGGCATTCATTCTTGAGACAGTGGTGGGCACGAACGGGATTCTGATTCCGCCCGACGGATACATGCAGGGCGTACGCAAGCTTTGTGACAAGTACGGGATTCTGATGATCGCCGACGAAGTCATGGCTGGGTTTGGGCGGACGGGGGAGTGGTTTGCCATTGACCACTGGAAGGTTGTGCCGGACTTGATCTGCATGGCCAAGGGGCTGACGGCGAGCTATCTGCCGCTGGGTGCGGTGGGGATGCGGCATCACATTGCGCAGCATTTTCAGGACAAGGTGTTCTATGGTGGGCTGACTTACAACTCGCATCCCATGGGCTGCGCGGCGGCGCTGGCTACGATTCGGGTGTATGAAGAGGACAAGCTGATCGAGAACGCGCGGAAGATGGGCGCGATCATGAAGGAACTGGGGGCGGAGTTGCAGGCGAAACATCCGTCGGTGGGGGCGGTGCGGTCGATCGGGTTGTTTGGGATTATGGAACTGGTGCGGAGCCGGAAGACGCGGCAGCCGATGGCCCCGTTTAATGGGACTTCGGAGGAGATGGGCGCGCTGGGGCGGTTCTTCCGCGAGCAGGGTCTGTATACCATCGTGCGCTGGAACTCGTTTTATACGAATCCTCCGCTGTGCATTAACGAAGCGCAGTTGCGGGAGGCGTTTGCCATTATCGATAAGGGGCTGGAGATTACGGACAAGGCCGTCAAGGACTAACGCAAAGCCTTTTGCCGCGGATCTACGCGGATTCTCGCGGATAATTCTCACGGGCCAGTCGGGTTTCTTTGGCTGGAGGTCTTCGGGCCGCTCTGTTGTATGATCAGTGGCGGAGTGCCATCCGCCGAGGTTTTTATGAAGAAATTTGCAGCCATCGTTTTGTTGGGGATCTTGAGTGTGGGGTGGTCGATGCCGGCCTCGGCGGGGGCGCGTTCCGATGCGCGGTCCCAAAGCCGGGCTTCCCGGAAGGCGGAGAAGCAGCAGCGCAAGGCGCAGAAGAAGTACGCGAAGGCACAGCGGAAGGCGCAGAACAAGATGATCAAGAGGGATCGGAAGAATACCAGATATCCGAGGTGAGGCTTCTAGTTGGGCGGAGCCGCCTTCCACAGCGAGTTGTCAAGGTGAAAGATTCTGCACATATGCAAGCTTGAGGTGCAAAATCCTTGCGTGGCAACGTTGAAATGCTTGCGTGTTTGGCCGGGTGGGGGCACAATCTAAGGGTCAAGCAGGACGCCCATCTGGCTGGAGTGGAGCCCCCAATGTGCCACTCGGAAAAAGAAAGTTTAAACATGAAAAATCGAATATTGCTATGCATGCTGCTGTCGGCAGTGCTTGCGCTGCCGGGGTTCGCGCAACAGACTTCGTCCAACTCAGGTGCGCCGCCGGCCGCGACGGGTCTTGGGTCGCAGAGCGCTCCGGACCTTACCCCTCTTCCACCCGACAAGCCCAAGGACTTCTGGGACGGGGATGACCCGAATCTGCTGAATCTAGTGACGCACCCGTTTGCCAACAAGAAGTATGTACAGCGGCAGGTGGGACCGATCCGGGACCGGATCAACGAACTCGATGAGTTGACCTCGGAAAACAGCAAGTCGATTAAGGACGTGGATGCGCGGGCGACGCAAGGTGTTCAGATGGCGTCAGAGAAGAGCAGCCTGGCGGATCAGCACGCCACCGACGCGGCCAACAAGGCGCAGATGGCGCAGAGCGCCGCCACGCAGGTTTCGACGCGGGTTTCGACGGAAGAGCAGGTGGTGGGAAACCTGGATCAATACAAGGGGACCGGGCAGACGGAGATTCGCTTCCGTCCGGGACAGAACGTGCTGAGCAAGTCG
>Ga0210400_10006258_pt1 | contig 10033 bp, 11 predicted proteins | sample IncBWH26MmetaG_FD_155456 | JGI IMG/M metagenome (GOLD analysis project Ga0210400, IMG submission 155456) | Forest soil microbial communities from Barre Woods Harvard Forest LTER site, Petersham, Massachusetts, United States - Inc-BW-H-26-M | ecosystem: Environmental > Terrestrial > Soil >... | reverse complement strand
CGCCGTCGATATAGGTGATTTTGCTTTCCGTGCTGGCCGTGGCCATGAAGCCGGGATCGAAAGTGAATACGCCCTGTTCCTTGGTCAGATTCGAAATGTCGAGCACATCGGGTCCGATCGTCCCGGACATGGCATTTAGCAGGCTGGTCTTTCCGGTCGTGAGATTCTTGAGTTCGTATTTCGTGCTCATTCGCTGTATCCGACGGCTATGTTTCGATTGTTTCAGGCCGCAGCCTTGCACGGCCGTACATCGGAATCAAGCGCATACGTCGCCGAAGCGAGAACCTCGCGGCTTGGTGCGCGAGCGAGTTCGCTTTTGCATCTCTTTCAAGAAGCGCGGCGTGAGCACCGCGCGCGAGTGAAGCAGCCCGCTTCGAGAAGATCGTGCGGGCGGTCAGGGTTTTGCCGCGTTAGGGTTTTGCCGCGTTAGGGTTTTGTCGCGGTCGCAGTTTTCGCGGGCGCGGTTGCATACTTCTTGCGGAACTTATCGACGCGGCCGCCGGTATCCACAATTTTCTGCTTGCCGGTGTAGAAGGGATGGCAGTTCGAACACACTTCGACCTGCAAGTCTTGACCGATGGTCGACCGCGTCGCGAAAGTGTTCCCGCAGGTACACGTGACGGTGATCTGTTTGTATTCGGGATGGATGCCGGCTTTCATGAGAACCTCGTATAGCTGTTGCGGCAGAATCGAAGCGCTTTCTTTCTTAAAGAAGCGGCATCGCCACGCCTTGGACCCTTACTTGCTGGCGCGATCCAATGAAATCAAGGCCAAAAACAGGGCCCGGCATGATATGCCCAGTGCCGCTTGCCGACAAGAGCTTTCCATTGCACATATTTGTCCACAATAACTGTGGATAAGTCTGTGGATGGCATCCCGCTTAAGCGACTCATACGGCGCAAATTCGCGTAATTGTTAATTTGATCAAAAAATAGACAGGCTACTTTCATTTTATAATTCAATTACTTACAAGATGCATCTGACCTACTGCAGGTGCAATGTGCTGTAGGTCTCACTTTGTGCGAGACACGACGGCCGATGTGTATAAGCTTAAGCGAGGAAACTTAGCTGAAGATCATTGAGGAAGCGCCGTCCCATCTCGGTGGGACGCCACCCATTCGCCTTAGGTTCGAGCAGTCCTTGGGTACGTGCCCGAGCCATCTTTGCATCGAGGTGGGCAAGCTCGAGACCGGTGCGTGCGAGGTAGCAATCGCTGCTAAATCCATCATTTAGGCGCAGCGCGTTCAACATGAACTCAAATGGCAGATCCGCCGCGGCGATGTAGTTGCCATCGCCCCAGAGAGCCGCGCGGCCGATCGATGCCTGATAGTCCCGCGGTTGCTTTGGCTTGACGGTGCGCAAGATCTTCTGCGGCAATTCCAAACTCACCTTGCCGTGAGCGCCGGCACCGATCCCCACATAATCGCCGAACAGCCAATAGTTCAAGTTGTGCCGGCATTGCGCTCCCGGCTTGGCGTAGGCCGACACTTCGTATTGCGCGTAACCGGAGTCGGCGAGCAGCTTCTGGCCCGCCAGTTGAATCTCCCAGGCCGCGTCCTCGTCGGGCAGTGCCGGGGGTCGGGAGTGAAATACCGTGCCGGGCTCGAGCGTGAGCTGATAGTAGGAAATATGCGCTGGCTGAAGCGAGCACGCGATCTTTACGTCGTTCGCCGCCTGCTCCAATGTCTGCTGCGGCAGCGCATACATGAGATCGAGATTGAAATTATCGAGCTTCGCCGCCTTGAGTTCTTCAACCGCTCGGTGTGTGTCGTCGGCCGAGTGAATGCGGCCCAACACTTGGAGCGCTCCCGCGTCAAAGCTTTGTGCGCCCAAGGAGACACGATTGATGCCGGCCTCGGCATAGCCTGAGAATCTGCCGCGCTCAATCGTTCCTGGGTTCGCCTCCAGCGTAATTTCAGCATCGTCGGCGAAAGCAATCCGCGTTTTGAGCTCCCGCAGCAGGCGTGCGAATTCGGAGGGAGCGAACAGGCTCGGCGTGCCGCCGCCGAAAAATACCGTATCGATCCGGCGCCCCTTGAGGCGCGGCGCTTCCGCGTCGAAATCCAGGATCAAGGCATCGATATAAGCTGCATCGGGCTGACCAGACTTCAACTGGTGAGAATTGAAATCGCAATATGGGCATTTGCGCACGCACCAGGGCATGTGCACGTACAGCGCCAGCGATGCATCGATCATGCGCGCCCCTTGAGGCTCGCGTCGTTGGGGCTAGCGCCGTTCGGGTTAGCGCAGTTGGGGCTCGCGCCCGCCGACTCGCGCCCGATGCGCGCGCGTGAGGCCAGTTGCTCGCGCAGCGCCCGCATCGCCTTGCCGCGATGGCTCAAGCGATTTTTTTCCGCCGGCGGTAATTCAGCCGCAGTCTTGTGGAGTTCCGGCAGCCAAAAATAAGGGTCATAGCCAAAGCCGCCGCTGCCTCGCGGCGCATCCAAAATGAAACCTTCCCAATCGGCTTCCGCGACCAGCGGCGCCGAATCCCCGGCGCACTCGATGAACACCAGCGCGCAGCGGTAGCGTGCCCGCCGCTGCTCCCGCGCCACGCCCGCAAGCGCGAGCATAAGCTTCGCGTTGTTCGCCGCATCGTCCGCCCCGAATCCGGCATAGCGGGCCGAATAAATGCCCGGCGCGCCGCCCAGTGCATCAACTTCGAGTCCCGAGTCGTCCGCAACTGCGGCAGATCCGATCAAGTTCGCGGCATGACGCGCCTTGAGCAGGGCGTTTGCCAGAAACGTCGCGCCGGTCTCCTCCGGTGAGGAAAGGCCCAGTTCCCCCGTGCTGGTCAATTCGAACGGCAATCCGGCGAGCAGGGACTTAAATTCGCGCAGCTTGCCAGGATTCGCGGTGGCGATGACCAACCGCCTAGGAGCCTGGCTCACCGGCAATGCTCAGGCAGGCACCGGCGCGCGGGCACTGAGCTGTGCGGCATGCAATTGCGCAATCCCGTGGGCGGCAAGGTCCAACAACTGGTCGAGTTCATGGCGGCGAAACGCATGCCCCTCCGCCGTGCCCTGGACTTCGACGAATGCACCGCCGCTGTTCATCACCACATTCATGTCGGTTTCAGCGTTCGAGTCCTCGGCATAGTCCAGATCCAGCACCGGCGTGCCGCGGTAAATGCCCACCGACACGGCGGCGACCTGGCCATGCAAAGGGTTCGCGGCGACGGCACGTCTCTTGAGCAGGGTGTCGATGGCATCCGCCAGGGCCACGAAGCCGCCGGTGATCGCGGCGGTGCGCGTTCCGCCGTCGGCCTGCAGCACATCGCAGTCGATGGTCACAGTGCGCTCGCCCAAGCCCTTGAGGTCCACCACGGCCCGCAAGGCCCGGCCGATCAGGCGCTGAATTTCTTGCGTGCGGCCGCTTTGCTTGCCGCGCGCGGCCTCGCGCGCCGAGCGGGTATGCGTGGCACGCGGCAGCATCCCGTATTCGGCGGTCACCCAACCCTGGCTCGTGCCGCGCAGGAAGCCGGGCACGGAGTCTTCAATGCTGGCCGTGCACAACACGCGCGTCGCGCCGAAACTCACCAGCACCGAGCCCTCGGCGTGCTGGGTGTAGCCGCGTTCGAATTTCAATTCGCGCAATTGGTTCGCGGCGCGACCGCTCGGCCTAATGCTCACGCCGCCTTCCAGCGCAGCGCGGCAGCGCTCGTGTTGTCGCTGTAGGGCGCGGATGCCTCCACGGCTTGCGTTCCCAAATCGTTGAGCGCATCGCGCAGCGGCGCGGGCTGGCTCTGCGCAAAGCGCACGAAATCCTGATCCTTCAAATTGGCCCACAATCCATCCGTGCACAACAGCAGTACATCGCCGGGCTTCAATTTGCGCCGCGACGAAATGGTCATTTCCGGCAAGGCTGCATCGCCGCCCAGACAGCATTCGACATAGTTGCGCATTGGGTGCCCGTGCACTTCGGCCTCCGTGATCAAGCCTTCGCGCAGCAGCACTTCAACATGACTGTGATCGCGGGTTCGATCCAGCACCTGGGTCTGGCGCAATTGATAGATGCGGCTGTCGCCGACATGAGCCCAATAAGCTGCCGAATCCTGCACCAGGCATACCGCGCAAGTCGCCCGGGGACGCGCCTCCGCGTTCAAGGCCGAGCCGAGCTTCACGACTTCTTCGTGCGCTTTGCCCAACGCCAAATGCAAAAATGACATGGGATCGAAAATTGGATGGGGGCTCTGCCAAAACGCCTCGAGCATGGTCGACAACGCCGTTTCCGCCGCGCGCGCGCCTTCCGCGTGGCCGCCCATGCCGTCGATCACCACCAGGAGCACGGCCTGTTCCGCGGCCGCAATCGCGACCCGGTCTTGATTTTCCTCGCGGTGCCCGATGAGGCTCACATCCGCGGTTTCGATCTGCAATGCGTGCTCCTCGTCTGTTAAGCTTGCGAACCACCGATTATGGCCGATTTTAGCGACGACCCCCATGATTCGTAGCATGACCGGCTTTGCCCGACGCGAGCGGCAGTTCCCCTGGGGACTGTTGGCCTGGGAACTTAAGACCGTCAACCACCGATTTCTCGAGCTGGGCTGTCGCTTGCCGGAGGAATTTCGTTCCGCCGAAGCGGATTTTCGAGCTGCGATCGCCGCCGCCGTCCGCCGGGGTAAAGTCGAGTGTTCGCTGCATTTTCGGCCCACCGTGGTCGCGACCGCACTCGAGGTCGATGCCGAATTGCTGGCAAGTCTCACGCTCAGGGCGCAGCAGATTGCCGCGCAAGCGGGCGCGGCGGCGCGAATCGACGTGCTGGACCTGCTGCGCTGGCCCGGGGTCATCCGCGACGGCACGCGCGACACCGCGCCCATGATCACTGCCGCGCAAGGTTTGCTCGGCGAGGCTCTGTCGGACTTGGGCCGTTCCCGCGACAGCGAGGGAGGTCGGCTGCAAGATGCATTGGAACAGCGCTGCGCCGGCTTACTCGAGTTCTCCGCAAGGGTCACGGACCGGCTGCCCGAGATCCGCGCCCGGATGCGCGCGAAGCTGCTCGATCGCATCGCGCAGCTGGTCAGCGATGTCGACCAAGACCGCCTCGAACAGGAACTCGCCATATTGGCGCAGCGGCTCGACGTCGATGAAGAGATCGATCGCCTGCGCGGTCACGTCACCGAAGTTCGCAAGACCTTCGACGGCAAGGAACCTGCCGGCCGGCGGCTGGACTTTCTCATGCAGGAACTCAATCGCGAAGCCAATACGCTGTCATCCAAGTCCCAGGACATCGAAACCACTCGTGCCGCGGTGGACATGAAAGTGCTGATCGAGCAAATGCGCGAGCAGGTGCAGAACATCGAGTGATGCTCTGCGATGCGGTATCTCGTGTTATCCCGCTAAGCCGCTAAATACCGATTTCCCCCAGTAAAATCAGATGATTTGGGGCTTTTGCGCTTTTGCGTCTTTGTGGACGCCCTTGTCCGTCTCAGGATGACGTCGCCGCCGTAGATGTGTCTGCGCTAAATTGAAGCTATATGAAGCGAGAGGGTACCTATGCAGCAGCCAAGTCGACTGCGGCGACCATGGCATTCAGTTGCCATTTCGGTGGAAACCAATAGTCAATTGGATTCTCGCAAGGTCTATAGAGGCGCTTGATGCGTGTTCGGCCGCCGATACCTAGAACATCTGGGTGAGCGATTCTTGCGTACTTATCCACTTCACAAAACAGATTCTGTACATCGATTAACTGCAAGGGGCGCCCCCAAAGCGACTCAAATTCCTCACCAAACGTTCTCGAGTCAATTTCCTGACGATCAGTTACATACCGGATCAAATCTGCATCAGTGATCCCAGTTGACGCACCGAAGCATTTGCGAATGCCAGAGCGTGCTCCCGGCCCAGCAACGACAAAGTCCATTTCAGAGAAATCTAGTATGGCGCTGTAGTTAATGTCGATTGCGAACTGAAACGCAAGAAACGGACCGAACATCGGATACTTAAGGAACAGATCAAATACATCGCTCAGCGTGCGAGTTCCTTCCAGCCTTCCAGTCAGGTTGTCTCTCATCATGTATGAAATTAGGTTTAGATGGTTACGATGCTTGCGCCTGTCGCAGAACTTTTTGCTCTGAGAAGGCATGATGTACGCGGAAGAATAGATTTTCTCGCCACGTGCGAAAGCCTCGTCAAGGACCCTGGCATATCTTTCTGCAGTAAATTCGCAGTAACGAATCTCCCCGAATGCTCCTGATAGGTACTTCCAAGTCTCAATCCGATTGAATGTGCGGAACAGCAAGGAACGAAAGACGACCTCCGTGGGATTCGGGTCACCGCGATATAAGACGTGCCTAATTAAGAACTGGCTTACTCGATCTGCCGCCCGATATGCATTTGTAAAGCGATGCTGACTTAGTATTTCGTCGCTGGTATGAGGCGGCTCAAGTTTCTTCATTCTTCGAAAAAATACACGCTGACGCTCGGCCGCAAACTTCCAAAAGGTCCGATAGACGCTACTTGGTTTGAGGTTCAGTAGCTTTTCCATCTGTTGAGTTCTTTTTGTCCGGTGTTCGGGTCGATGTAGGAGCAGTGTTGTGCGACGCGTCAGCGTCCTTCTGTAGAGGCTGCGGAGCCGCATACTGGGTGCTAACGGGGCCTTTGTCGGGCGCCGCCGGCGCACTGACTAGTGTCGGTGATGCAGGTTGCGACAATAGAACGACAGGCGTATTTGGGGATTTTGGCTCGGGACTCAGCCAGTTTTTGATCCCTACAGTGATCAATCCACCCAGGATCGCAACCGCGATGAGTTGAACGATAAGCAAATTCGTCTTTAAGCTCCTTATTTGTCCGGCTAGGACCTGCGGAGAGTACATCTGCGAGGCCATGTTATTCGCGTACTCTTGGGGAATGTGAGGCTCTCCCTTGCTGGGTCGGTTGACGTAGAGCTTTTCACTTGTCCGATCGAGGTCTGCATACCAAATGAGAAACATTTCCTCGCCGCGTCTGAGGTGAACGTCTGCGGGCCCGGCATTGTATATGCCGAACTTCAAATGTCCCTTCCAGCCAGGATCTACGTGAAATCCTGAAACGTTTACAAGACCCCGAAATTTCAAGTTCGTCCTAATCGAAATGAATGCCAAAGCGTCTGCCGGAACCTGAATTTCTTCCTCTGTGAGAAGAAATGCGAACTGACCCGGTGGAATTTTAAAAGTAGCGCTTGGATTGAGACGGATCGTCACCCCCTTCCTGGGACCACCCGAAGCCCTGCTAGATGTAACAAACACCTCAGCACCAATTCGCAAGGTGTATCTAGCGGACTTGACCGCCATCGGATCGAAGTGCTGGCCCAGTAAGCTCGGGAGCCGTGCAGCGAGCTTCTCTCCACTCCAGAAGGCCATAATGTGGTCAGCTCAACTACGCTGCGCGCTGTTGAAGCTTCTTTTCAACGCCTGCCCACCGAGTCCTGATCGCATTGGTCAAGTCCAGGGACATTGCTCCTGCCGCCGCCAAGCAAACGTCTAGCAACTCCACGACGCCCATCGTTAGCACTTGTTCATAAGGGTATTGCTCTGCGTGGTCAAAGGCTTCACATGCTTTTGCAATCTTCGCATTGTGGACTGCCATCTGAGCGCCCATCCACATGGGAAGCGCCTCCAAGGTGGAAGGATGACGGTCCTTGTAAGTCTCTAAAAGCGCATCGAGAGTGCCAAGAGCGCCTCCCTCAATTCGGTGCTCGAGGCGCATGTTGAGCGTGTTAGCGGACGCTAAGCAGATTATTGTTGCATCGACGATGACTCTTTCGAGTGCTCTCCAATCAATAACCTGCATTTCAATAAGCCTGCCGGTGTACTTGGCAAAGTGTAACGCCATATGGGTAATCCGCCTCTCTGGCGAGAGACCCAGGATATCCAGATGAGCTCGTTCGTCGTGGAGCTGCTGCTCACGCTGGAGCACTGCAAGCGCGCTACTATTCATAGCTCTACCTCTTAGCACTGCGCTAGATCTACGCAGCCAATTCGGGCCTCGGTTGCTTGTTTCGCGAAGCAACCTCATCGCGAATACCTTCGAGTTCCAGAACGAACGCGAAGGCGAATTGGCCGTTAGCGTTTAGGTTCTCCAAATTGCCTGTTGCATCAACGAAGTAAACGGATTTTCCGTCTGTCACAAGATACTTTCCCGGAAGCGACGTCCGAGTTATCTGAGAGTGCTGCTCACGCAGCCGCCTGAGACCCCGCCTGAGCCGGGAAACGGTAATGCCACAACTCAAGAGTTTAGCAGTGGCGCGCAAAACCACGACGTCTCCGAAAGAATACAAGCGAGGATTCCCTCGCCCTGGTCGGGAATCTCCACCCGTGGGAACTACCGTATCGGTGCGGCACAAATAATCGAGCATGGGCGTCTTAAGTCCACTCAATCGCGCGGCTTGAGCGATAGTGTAGCACTCCAACTTTCTGCCACCTTTCATTTGGGGTACATAGTACAGAGCGCGACTAGTTTTTTGAAGGCCGTCGATCAATTTGAGAAGGGGATCATCATTTGCGCGGCAAACACCTAGAAGCGACCGCGCACAAAGAAGCGCCGCGTCGGGAAGCAATCGGGTCCTTCGCCCTCGCAGATGGCGGAACCAGGATCTATGCGGCCCCACCAGGGCGCCGGTAGGGCCATGTGAGTCAGCCATCTTTCAATGGTCCGCCGCCAGCCAAAAGACGGGCGCGCCTGCTGCAATGCGGGGATCGCTAGGGGGGGGGCGCAGATCCGTGTTTGACGCGCAATCGCGAGCTGCGACAGCTCGCGCAACAAACGAAATTCGTGTCGACTCGCGAGGTTCGATAATTCGCTGGGGAGGCGCCGGATGAGGTCGAGTCGACGTGAGTTATAGAACAGCTCGAGTCCATCTACGGCGATCGGTGCATAGTTGAGGCCGGATGCGTCGACGGATGCGCGCCATACCGAGTTCGGCCGTTTATTTCTCCCTAAATAGAGCGACTATTAAGAATGCCGTCGATGGGTCTGCTGCGCTAACGTTGCGCGCGCAACGAGCAGGTTCGCCGCAACGGTAAACGCTTCCCGGCCGACTTCATGTTTCAGCTGACCGCCGAGGAGAAGAGTTCTTTAAGGTCGCAGATTGCGACCTTAAAGGCCGGCCGCGGCCAGTGCTTGGCGCCGCACGGTTCTCGCGTGCTGAACGCCGCGTCGCCGCTGGGCATATGCTAAATTCCGGGCGGGACAAACCGTGTCCAACTCCCGTAGCGATCGATGCCACCAGGACGCCTTTACGTAATTGCCGCACCGTCCGGCGCCGGCAAGACCAGTTTGGTAAAGGCCTTGATGGAGCGCGAGCCGCGCATTCAGTTTTCGGTGTCCTACACAACGCGGCACCCAAGGCCCAACGAAATTCCCGGTCGCGACTATCACTTCGTCAGCCAGCAACGATTTCAAGAAATGATCGCGAATCACGAGTTTCTGGAGCATGCGCAGGTTTTTGACAACTGCTACGGCACCGGCGTGCGCACCGTCCAAGAGGCTTTGTCGAACGGCGAGCAGCTGTTGCTGGAGATTGACTGGCAAGGCGCCCGTCAGGTGCGCTTGAGGATTCCGGAAGCCGTCAGCATTTTCATTCTCCCGCCCTCGCGCGAGGCGTTGGAGCAGCGTCTGAAAGGACGCAGCACGGACTCCGATGAGGTCATTCAGCGTCGCTTGCGGGATGCGGCCGAGGATTTGAGCCATTGGCGCGAATTCGACTATGTCGTCATCAACGATCGGTTCGAGCGGGCGATCGAGGACCTGACGGCCATTGTCGAAAACCGCGGCGGCCACTTGGGGGCCGCGCGTCCCGAAGTGGTGCAATTGGCGGCGCGGCTGGTTGATCCTTGAGCAAAAGCGCCGGAAGCGCACTGTAATCGCGCAGAAATAGTGCCGAAATAACCGCGTTTTTGCCGTGCACCGGCACCTTCTCGGCTGGCGAGCGGGGCGCCGTTTCTGCTATGATTTCGCTTCCCTCCATTGGAAGAACCTCAAGCATGGCGCGTATCACAGTCGAAGACTGCCTTCAGAATGAACCCAACCTTTTCAACCTGGTGTTGTTGGCCGCGAAGCGT
>Ga0210400_10006256_pt1 | contig 10035 bp, 8 predicted proteins | sample IncBWH26MmetaG_FD_155456 | JGI IMG/M metagenome (GOLD analysis project Ga0210400, IMG submission 155456) | Forest soil microbial communities from Barre Woods Harvard Forest LTER site, Petersham, Massachusetts, United States - Inc-BW-H-26-M | ecosystem: Environmental > Terrestrial > Soil >... | reverse complement strand
CCCGTGTCTCAAGCGCAGCTCGACCAGGTCTCGCTGCGCTTGAATCAACGCCCGAGAAAAACCTTAGGCTTCCAGACTCCTGCGAGTAAACTCCAAGCAAGTGTTGCGTCGACCGCCTGAGCCGGCAGCGGTTATCGGAGACGTGAAGCCTAATCGTGTAAGCTTCTGAGTGGCGTTGTCGGTGCAGCAACGGAGGTTTCTTTGGAGAAAAACCCAAACGCTATTCTGGCACTGCTATGGGCTGGCTTTGCCTGCGGCGTCCTAGACATTACTGCCGCGCTGGTGGTCTATGGCTTCTTCGGACTCAAACCTATGCGCCTCCTGCAAGGGATTGCCAGCGGATTGCTGGGGACGAAAGCTTTTTCCGGGGGGCTCGCGACGGCAGTGCTTGGTATCCTTTGTCACTTCCTCATTGCCTTTGGGGCGGCAGCTGTCTACTTTGTGGCGAGCCGGACTCTTGGTTTCTTGACAGAACAGGCAGTGGTTTCAGGAGTTCTGTATGGTGTAGCCGTCTATTTCTTTATGAATCGCATTGTGTTACCGCTCTCCGCCGCAGCCAAACGTCCGTTTTCCCTTCAGATGATGATTGTCGGTGTGGTCATACACATCTTCTGTGTTGGGCTTCCCATATCTCTCAGTGTGCGGCGATTTTCGAGATGACTGAGGCTCGTTGTTCGACGGCGCGTCGCCTTCGTTTGATGGGCTGCGCTTTAAGACCCACGTAAGTCCTGATTAACGCGGTTACCGTACAAGTGGATCGGCCCAAGAGGACTTGTCGGGTTACCCGACTTATCGGGAGTTGACCGCCGCTGTAAAGTTTGATTAGTTGTGGTTGTCAAAAGATTAGAGGCTCCAAGCCGGGGTCGTTCACTCATATAAATACGTGTGACCGCGCCGGATCAAGGGCTTTTCAAAGAGCCGCCATGAGATAACTGCCACGGCGCAAGTTAGAACAGTTGCGAGCAAAGTCACACCAAGACCAGCCGAATTATAAACTTGTGGAGGGGCGTGAAGGAGAATCTGATGGGCGAGCATGTTCATCGCTAAGTGAATCACATAAACGCAGTAGGAAACGGTGCCGAGAGCACGGAGTATGCTCCAACGCATAACGGCAGCAATCCAACCTTGTGGGTGAGAGAGCACGACAAGTAAGAGACAACTGTAAAACATGGCCAGCCAGGAAAAGCCAATTGTGACCGTAACTATATTTAGTGGATGAGCCAGCCACCAAAGCAGTGCACCCACTCCAAGAAACAAGACTAGCAAGCCGCGCCGCAAATGCAGGCGGTATTTTGCGAGAAGAGCGCAAAACCGGTCTTCGCGCCAAGCGATCGCGAGGAGCATCCCCAAAGCCAGTGCATCCGCCCGACATGGCATCAGATACTGCGCTGCGAATGTGTGGGGCAACCAATACTGAAAGACCAGAAAGCGAAGCAGAGGCGCCAAGCAAATCGTCGCTGCAAGTACAAATACAAGCCTCCGCAACGATAGGAATCGGACCAACAGAGGGGCCAGCAGATAAAACTGCTCCTCGACCGCCAGCGACCATGTAACCGCAAACCACAGCCAGGGAAACGGCGCCATCCCAAACAACTGCATGTTCTGCAAGAAAAGAAGGTGTATAGGAACCTGCAACAAATCGCTAGGAGTGGCAGAAAAATGGCTAGGCAGAAGCCAGACTGCAACGACAATCAATGCGCCGTAAAACAGGGTCCATAGGTAGTAGATGGGTAGAATGCGGAATACGCGACGCATGTAAAAAGGCCGGAAGTAATGGTCGCAGTTTCGAGCATCGAGTAGAATGCCGCCGATCAAGAAACCAGAGAGGATGAAGAACAGGTCCACCCCACTCCAGCCGGCGCTCAAGGCGCTGAGCGATCGGTCGATCCAGTAACCAAGAGGGGCATGCTCGACACCTCCGACGTAATGGAAAATGAGAACGAGCGTGATAGCGATGCCTCGCAGGCCGTCGAGTTCGGGTATTCGACGGTCGAGGGTTGGACGGGAATTAACGGGATTCTGGGTGACGACCGCGACGACAGGATTAGTTGCCGTCAGTTGCATCGGTTAAGCCTTTAGCTCAAACTTAACAATCCACACAAAGAAAAAAGAAAACCAGAGTAGAATTTGCGATACTTTCGTATATTAGGTGATGGAGGTATTTCAAGAAGAAAATGCAAATAGTTTTGTCTAGACGGACCCCTCACCTCTCCCCTAGGTGCACAAGCGAAAATGTTCGCAGGTCAAGGAGGAGTGGTCTGTTAGACCGTCTCCTCTCGTATTTGTTTTTCCTGCTTCCGTATAGATGCGATCACTGTGACTATCGGCACTTTCGCCTCAGAGTTCTGGCGGAATCGCCTGCACACCAAAGCTCAGTTCACACAATCCAGTGAACTCCAGAAGTGCCGAGCCGGAATTCCGAGGATGACGGCTAGCTGGGAGTTTCGCCGCCACGGTGCGGCACATGCCACAGAACCGAGCATCCCAAAATCACCATGACCAGCGATACGCACACGCCTAGCCATCGAGGTATCCGTGCAATAGGTAGGACCCACCACCACAGGGGAACAATGCGAAGCTGCTCGGGATGACGCGAATCGTCATTGAGGGCGAACTCCCGCGTTGGAAGAAGAGTTGCAGCGAGGTTCTTCGACCGCAACCGCTCCAGCCGTGGGCTGTTGCAGGACGCGACCTAAAGCCCTATGGCCCTTGAGCGGCTCCTGGAGTGCTCGCTGAGGCGTAGGAAAATTCTCGGCGATGGAAACACTGTGCCCATACCTTCCACTTAACGATGGTGGCGACGTTTCCCTTTTCGTACCGGAAACTAAGTGCCTGTACTGAGGTTTGTTTCTGCCACGTAGTTTGGCAACCCGGTTTGAAAGGGTTGATGCCGCTCCCAAATCCTCTCGGGTTATTGATGATCACTAGACTACCAGTCCCAAAAAAGGACTATAATCGGTCCGTTGTGAGGAAATTGGCATGGCGAAAGTAGGCAGGCAAATCCACCGGCTTTTCTTGAGGTTATTGAATTTTACGCCAGAGTTGCTCGCTAAAACTCAAAAGGAAGCCGAACTTCAGCACGCCAGCATTGATATGCTCATCCGCGACGCATTGGAAAAACACTTAGAAGACCTAAGGGTGGCACGCGAGAAAGATACGGAAGCGGAGACGAGAGAGTATGCGCGTTTGGTATTGAGAGCCCATTTCGAAGAAGATCGCAACGAATTTCTGACCGAAAACGCCATCCGTTTGATCGGCAAACATCAGATTTAGCCCTAAGTTAAGGATAATTCGCAACAACCGACGCCTAACCGGTAATGTGGGTACTGGATCGAACATGTCCGGTTACCCGACTAATCGGGACTTAGTGGGGATGGTCACTTTGCTTCGCCCAGGAGCAACGGGCAAGCTGTCCTTTTGGATACGTATTTCGGGGAATCGGGCTGACGGACGGGCTGGTTGCCTGACATCATCTGTCCCGATCAAAACCCTCGATGGCCGGTGGAGTACGTCTCGAAAGTTAGCGCCTTTTGCAGAGACATGTGGACGCACCCTTATTGGACATTGCTCTCGGGTGCGTCGAAGCCGGGATGGTTGAGTGGCTTCCTTCCGAAAACCCCCATTCCGCGACAGTTGACAGTTGAAAATCCATGATCTTAAGGATTCGGGATCCGGGGACCCTGGGTGCTCAAACTTAGAAGTCTAACGCACCTTGGATTGGGTACAAGAAACTACATAAGGGAAGCCGTTGCCGGGCACCTTCCGGAATCGGCACGGCCTACCGCGCTTGCGAGGAGCTTTCCAGAAATCATCGGAATCTCGTGGGCGCGTGTCATTTGTTAAATCGTTTCTGTGGCGGGAGTGGAGGGGGCTCCCCCAATAGGGGAGCCCCCTTTGGAACGCAATCTGATTATTGGTTCCCAGCTATTGCTTACCCTTCTTGCGCTCCAACATCGGCGCCATATTAGGTTTAAGTCAGCCAGAGGATCGAAAGAAAGAAGTCCCTGCTTGGTTTTGCAACCAGAATGTTCCGAAAACAGAACGCGTGATATGCGATGGGACAAGTCCTGGTAAACGCGGTAACCATCCATGTGGGTACTAGGCTCCACTTTTCCGATTTTCCGACTAACCCGAGCACTAGCACAATTAGCGCACGCGTGTTTCGAGGAAGCTACTGCAATTTTGCGTATTCGGCCCTGGCTTGCTTCGGGATGTGGACGTCAAGACTGGCGGGGAGGCTTGATTCCCGGAAGGATGTCCACCAGGAAATTTCCTGTCCCTTTTGTGGAAAAGCTTGCATAGTTGCCTTGGAGACCTACCGTAAGTTCTTTATTCGCAGTACCGATACCGACAAGCGCGTGGCAATGGATATGCTCAGCAACTCAGTAATATCCTTCGCTACTCGCATGGAGTAGAGGTCCACAAATAGGGGGTAAACCCCATGACAGTCGGATGCGCCCGAGCCGGCCTCCCTGAAAGCCCGGAGGGCCTAGTGAGAGCCAACACGGCAGTCGTTTTTCCGCCATACGCGAAGTCAAGACAAACGATGCAGCACGGGAGAATCCAAATGAATAAGCGTGTGATCGTCAGTTTCCTCGCAGCGCTGAGTATAGCGATCTTCACCGCAATGCCTGCCTTTGCAGATTCCTTTACCTTCAGTACGGGTAACCCAGACGGACTGATTGCCACGCTCTCGCGAGTAGCGAGTGCGGGCAAGCTTGAGACCGAGACGGCCGACGACTTCGTGACCACACAGGCAACCATCCTCAACACCGCCACCTTCATTGGATTGCTGCCCGTGGGTACGCCGCTCAGCGACGTCACACAAGTCGAAATCGAGCTTTATCACGTCTTTCCGCTTGACTCGGTGAACCCGCCCGACGGCCGTGTCCTCACTCGGACAAATTCGCCGTCCGACAATAATTTCGCTGCGCGTGATAGCAAGGTCCCTGGGCAACTCAGCTTCACGACGACGCTGCTCAATCCGACATTCACCGCTCTTAATTCGGTAGTTAACGGCATCAACCCGCTGCCAAACCAGTTTACTGGGGGTGAAGGCCCTGTCACTGGAGAAGAGGTACAGTTCAACGTCACGTTCACAACGCCATTCACCGTCGGCCCAGATCACATCTTCTTTCGTCCGGAGGTCGGGTTAACCAGCGGCGATTTCCTCTGGCTCTCGGCGCCAAAGCCGATCATAGGCGGTACGGGGCCATTTGCGAACGACTTGCAAACCTGGATTCGCACGGATGGTCCCGGAGCCCTGGCGCCGGACTGGGAACGCATCGGCACTGATGTCACACGTCAAGGCCCCTTTAATGCTTCGTTCTCCTTATCGGGCGAAACGGTCACCCCAGAACCATCCACTTTACTGTTGCTTGGCACAGGAATGAGCGTGCTGGCGGCACGCCGACGGAAACACCTGGCAGGAAGATAGGTGGACCCATGCAAGCTGAAGGCTCGCCCACACAGGCCTCAACTCAGCGAGCGCGAATTGCCAATCCTAAAGCGTCAGCACTTCATGCGTAGCACTGCGTCGTAGCAAAACCTTGCCCCGTTAACCAAGTTCTGAATAAGAATTCTTCCGAAAGCAACGGTAAGTTGTTCGGTGGGGGTTGCAGTCGATTGGTCGCCGACCAATTGATCGCTCACAGCACGCGCTTTTTCCAGTGTTATCGCCATTATCGGAGTAGGCGGGAGCCCCGCGCTGTGTTCCGTGAGGACCAAATTGGTTATCGGAGTCCCAAGCACAACCAATCCAAACAGCGCCGGACTGCACTCATCAAATGCCTTGCTTATGGAAAGTTCGCTGAACGAAGCTGCTCCGGCTGCTGACTCAGTGGCACCCGTAGACCAAGCTATTGCGTGGAACTGGCCGGAACCTAATGATGTCGTGCAAGCTAGACCAGTGATTTGAACCGTTATGACCGACACGGGGACTGTCGTTGACGCAAACAGGGGGATCGGCCCCGCCAGCAACGCGGGCAGCAATAGGGCCAAAGTGATGGCTCGGAATACGCTGATGCTCTTCATGGTGAATCTCCTGGCTGGGATTTACAACTTCGACTCCCAATTGGCCGGCATTCTACACCTGTTTGTCTCCCTTCGCGGCGTGTCAATCGCGGATGGGGCGAGCGAGGGCCGTCAACAATAATCTGTGTTTCCTCGCCATCGCCACGCTCACTATTGATTTTGAATCTTGCAAATCCTCTTTATACTCGTTAGTTAAGCTCATCGCTCATGCGGGATGGAGTGAATCTTTTTTGGTCGTTTCCCGAATCGCAACCAGTGCCTGATTAACGCTGCCAGTTCAGACGGTCGATGCAACACCATCTAACCAGTTGATCCGACAATACTTCCCCAAGAGAATAGTTCTATGCGGCAAGACTCAATCAGAACCTAAGCAGGGCAGTGTTCTTTTTGAATCAACACTCGCGAACGAAATCGGCTTCGTGGGCTCCTAAAAGAAGACTTCGAGCTAGTGTTGCGTCGACCCATTGAAACCGCCCGACTTACCAGGCACAACTCTCTTTAGAAACCGCGCCTGTGATTACTTCCGGTTTGCCCGTTTACAGCTGTGAATCTGCGTACAGAAAAAACGTGAGTCTTTCGCGCCTGGGTCCTCGTATGTATTTCCAGGAAGAAGCGGCTTTGTTGCTTCATTCTCGGGTAGAGGAAACCTCACAATGCGGCAAGCCGCTCCTTTATCAGCTGGTGTGATCCCAGAGGCGGCTCCTCACAGCTGGCGGTCTCGTCGTGCTCGCGGCCCCTAATAGCGTCAGAATTTGCGGCGTCGCCACGAATCGGGTGGCGGCTCCTTCCGGAGGCTATAAAATGATGGAACGGATTGCAGAAGCATCGCCACGTTTTCAGGCCAGGATGGCAGGTGTTTTTGCTTGGATCGGAACAACTGAAGGATTCGCGATCTGGGTTCGTAGCAGACTGGTTGTGGATAGCGACGCTGCGTCCACCGCGCACAACATCTTGGCACACGAGCTGTTATATCGCTCGGCCTTGGTGGGCGATATCATCTCCTACCTTGCATTTATTTCTTATACGCTTATCCTATACAACCTGTTTAGGCCCGTGAGCAGGCGCCTCTCTTTGCTTGCAGCGGTCTTAAACTTGGTCGGATTCGCCATTCAATTTTCTATCTGCGTTTTTCTTCTGGCCCCTTTGGCCGTCCTGGAAGGCACTCAGTCCTTAAGTGCAGTCAACCTGGCCCAGTCGCAAGCGCTGGCGCTCACGTTTCTCAACTGTTATAGCGATGGATACGCCATAAGCATGGTACTTTTCGGATTCTCTAACCTCCTGGTCGGATACCTGATTTTCCGGTCGACCTTCCTGCCTCGAATTCTAGGCGTGCTGCTGGCAATCTCGGGTTTGTGCTATCAGATCGACAATTTCGCGGGCTTCCTCTGGCCCGCCTTCCAGGCCCATCTGGAACCCTACATTCTAATACCCGGTGTTGCGGAACTATTGCTAGCCCTGTGGCTCGTCGTGATGGGCGTGAACGAACAACGATGGAAAGAGCAGGCCAGCGCGGCGGGAGAACGTCAATGAAGGCCGCCGATCATACTAGATACGGATTCTTCGGACGCTCCCGAATGGTTGGCAATCCGGAAGTAATCGCCAAGTCTTGATTAACGCGGTTACCGGAGAAGTGGATTTTTCAAGTTTCCGATTACGCGACTAACCAGGAGTTGATCTGCTAGCAACCATGTTATTTCTCTCTCCGCCAGGTCATTTCCACGCGGATGGGTATTTCGTTCTTCACGGCGATCATTAAGAGCGACGGTGGGTCGATCTTGAAATCCGACAGCGTGGCCGGAATAGTGCCTGATATCTTCGTCTCGTTTCCTTGCTGCGCCTGCTCGAAAAGAACCTGTTTATACTTGGCGGTCTGGCCTGCAAACTGGACCTCCAGATCGGCATGAATGGTTGCGGATGCAGACGCGTCTTCGGGCAAACTAGTGCGCACAGTGACCATCGGAAATTCCCCGCCACGCGACGCTTGAAGCATGTGAAGATCGCGGTTGCTGTCCCCGGAATCGAACGATTTAACGGGCACCGCTATCAAGAAATCGCATTCTCCGGCGTGGCAAACGCCCTTGCCTCGCGCTGCATGGCTGACGCCGTCCGTCTGATGCAGGGGGTGAGACACGTGATAGGTGAGAGTGGATTGCGAAAGAACCCATTGGCTATCCATTTGGGCAAGCGTGGGGAGCGTTAGGAAGAAAGAGGCTATCAGTATTTTCTTGTTCATAAGTCTCTTTAGAACTTAAAGGATACGGACAAAATGGCGGCTCCGTATGCCGCAGCTGTCACGATGGCCACCGGTCCATGGGCACTGGCGATGCCATGAACCTTTTCCCCTTTGCTTTTTTGATCGAAAGCAATCGCCCCCAAGATGGGTGTCAAGATCATGCCTGGGCCGTGAATCCAGGCCAGAACCTTGTGCAGGCGGATGGGCCCGCGAGTTTCGGTTCCTGGAATCTTCGGCGCGCGAATCGCATAATACGCGCTTATGCCATACAAGTCTCCCGCCGCCGAGCCGAGAGCCAGATGGGTCCAGCGATCGGTTGAACTGGTGCTCTTTCCGCCGGCAAAGGTCCCGGTAATTACAGACGCTACTATAGGAGCGGTCGCTATCAAACCGATCCGCTGATGGACCTTGAGCATGTGAGACCGTTTGTCGAGCCTCGCCTGATCTTGCGCGCTTCCCTGGGTCTGAGTCGGAGAGAAGCCGAGGTCCCCCAACGAAAGCACCCCACCCAAAGTCAAATTCATCGTTTGCTTGGCTCCTTGGGTGATCGTCACTTTAGCTACTTTGGTGGGGAACCCTTCGGCTGAGACGGAAACCTCATAATCCCCAGGTATGAGGTTTGGTACGTTGTAGAGACCGGCCGAATCGGTCTGGGTTTCCGCCGATTGACCCGTCACGAGATTCTTGACGGAAATTTTGGCGTTGGGAACGACTGCTCCTGGTTGGTTGGTGATGGTACCTGCGAGCGTGCCGGCGACCTGCGCGCGCAGCGGCTCAGATATCGATAGAAGAAGTATTAGAATTCCAACACCCAGGACTAGCTTCGTCGCTCGCGCTTTCATTGGGGCTTCTCCTCTTCAATTGAAGTGACCGTTCTGGGGGATATGCTACTACGGATGCTGCGACTAGCAGCCCGAGATGTATGTATGACCGGACAGCCATACCAGAATTTCCAACGGCCCATGATGTCGATTCTGAGATGGCGCAGCTTCACGCCTTTCGACGTGTCATCGGTGTATCATTCGCAGATCATCGCCGCCCGTCGGATTGCGCCCGAGTCACGGCGCACTTGGAAACAATTCACATGCCTGGTAAACGCGGTGGTCTCAATGGGTCGACGCAACACTCAGCTTGAACCCACCTTGCATTGAAAACAAAAGCTAAAATCGCTCGCTAGGTTAGATCAGCCGGAACGCTACCCTGGCTAGGTTTTGACCGAGTACAGCCAAACAGATCGGTTCTCCAGGGGAAGTATTGTCGGATCAACTGATTAGATGGTGTTGCATCGACCGGTTGAGCTGGCACGGGTTATCGGAAACTGACCCGCTATCCATTTTTCCGCTTGACATTATGTTAGCTACTGAGGTAACATCTCTCCGGGTTACTTCGCGTTTAATGGGCTGTGGAAGCCAAACTACCGCTTTTTCCTCCTGAGCGACGCCGAAAAACAAGCAGGCCACCGCGACACCGGCAAGTCCCTTTAGAATGAACACTTGCAAAAGTGTATCAAAATAAACGACTTTAACTTCCTTTAGAATCAACACTTATGAAAAACCCGGAGGAGGGGGCCCCCCCCTACAAGGGCCGCTCACACCCGTCCCAGTCCGCGGCGCGCGACACGCCTGCTCAAGCGTGCCTGTCCCTCTGCAAACGCTCGAGCCCCCCACCTCCCCTGCGCATAGCCAGAAATTCCTCCTCCATGTATCCTGACCAGCTATGGCCAAACGACCCAAACCCATCGTGCTCACCGTGCTCGACGGCTGGGGCTA
>Ga0210400_10006255_pt1 | contig 10036 bp, 9 predicted proteins | sample IncBWH26MmetaG_FD_155456 | JGI IMG/M metagenome (GOLD analysis project Ga0210400, IMG submission 155456) | Forest soil microbial communities from Barre Woods Harvard Forest LTER site, Petersham, Massachusetts, United States - Inc-BW-H-26-M | ecosystem: Environmental > Terrestrial > Soil >... | reverse complement strand
TCGCCGGTTATCGGGTCATAGCGCGTCCCACAGGCGAGGCACGTAACGAGATCGGCTCCGCTGTCCGGATCATCCCAGACGAGGGTGTCAACATCGTCATTGCCGCATGTCGGACAAGGTGAGAACGCGTGATTGTCGTCATCCATCTGTTTCTTTCCTTTTCTTGTTCATTTGGCGTTGACAGGAACCGACGGGGTAGCCACACACGAAAACTCAGGAGCCGAATTGAAATGGCCCCTGAGATGGCAGGCGAGGCTGAGTTTGAGGGGGAGGGGAAGGGGACTAGCTGGCGTGCGGCGTGAAATTCGTGATCAGCACCTCTTTATAGCGTTTGCCCGCAGCTTTCTGGGACGTGTAATGCAGTTCGACTCCCTTGATGTGAAAGCTTTCAAAAAGCCTTCGCACCTGCGGAACGTCATTCAGCGACAGAATGAACTTTCCCCGAATTTTTTTAAGCTGCCCGGCCAGCTTTTCAAAATCAGCCTCGCCAAGGTTATGGCGATAGAGTTTCCTTCCCCAATATGGCGGGTCCAAATAGAAGGCCGTCGTTGGGCGATCGAACCGTCTGATGATCTCTTCGTACGGTGCGCATTCCAATTGAACCCGCTGTAACCTTTTATGGGCGTTTTCAATGAGCTCGGGCAGATTCCTCAGGTTGAAACTCGGCGGCTGAACCACGTTGCGATGATAGACAGGATTCCGGATGAGACTCGCAAAGCAGTTCCGTAGCAGATACATATGCCTCGCGGCACGCTGGATGTCGGTGAGCGTCCGTGGATCGGTCGCCTTGAGAAGATCGAACCACTCGCGGCTCACGACCGCGAACTTGAAATATCGGAGCAATTCCTCGTAATGCTGCTGGCAGACGCGGTAGAAATTGACGATCTCACCATCGAGATCATTCAACACTTCCACTTTGGACGGCTCTTTACGAAAAAACACCTGTGCGCCGCCCGCGAATGCTTCCACGTACGTCGTATGCTCCGGAAATATTTCAATGACCCGCTTTGCCAGACGGTTCTTCCCACCTATGTACGAAAGCGGTCCAGCCATTTACTCCAGAATGAACGAATCGGCCCTGTTTATTTAATTTCGACTTCGACCAAGGCCTAATCGAAGCGTGAACTCAGCTTACAGCAGAAGAGAATATTGAAAAGGCAGGCGATGTTGCCAAGGAGGGCAAGTTCTCCTGCGTGGTAAGGATGCAAAGTTGCCCTAAGATGATAGATGATGGTCACGGCCCCCTTCGGCGTTTGCGGATCTGAGAATTCTCGCTGATACCGATCATCAAACTGTACACAGTCCTTTCACTAGTTCGTTAGGGACGTCTCGATGCGAGGCATGGCACTTAGCACCCGCTAAGAATGACCGTAACGCCCGGAACATCCCCGCCATTCAAGCTCTGAAGGAACCAATAACGCCCCATATCAGTCTGGAAAGCCCGCTCTTCCGTAGCGAGTCCTAACCGTCTACTGACAAAAGGAGAATTTAATGGAACTGCTCACTCGACAACTGCGCCAGTGTCTCCCGCCGCTTTACTCACAAGAAAAGAACGCAGATCCGATGGTCTACGCGAAGTTCTTTACTCCAGACTCAAGTTGGACGTGGTACGTAACCGAAGGATCGCAACAAGAAGACGATTTCATCTTCTTCGGGTACGTGTTCGGACTGGACGAGGAGTGGGGCTACTTCTCCCTGGCCGAACTTGAAGCTGCTCGCGGGCCGTTAGGTCTGGCCGTAGAGCGAGACATACATTTCATAGCCGCTCCGTTCAGCGAGGTACAGAAATTGCACCATAAACAATTCGGAGGGTAGGCAATTGCCTACCCTCTATTTTTGCAAGGTTAATCCGGCATTATCTGCAATGACGAGGGGGCATTCGCAACGTTCGCTATTCTTCGCCGGTTTTTCTTAAACCCATGAAATCATCGCGTTGATGTAAAAGCTTGCGGAAGCCACGAGGATGAACTTGCCGGGAAAGCAAACTCTCCCGGCTTGTCAGGCGCGAGACTTGCGTTAGTATTATCAAGATGTCATCGTCGACATCAGGAAGGGCGCGAAATCTGATGATGCTTGCAACCATGAGTGCTATGACCCCGAAACACGCTACGCGTTTTCTAGCACAGGTTCAAGCAGGGGAATCTGATCCGCGGACCCTTCCCCGCGGAAAAAAGTTCTAACGTCATTGACGATGGCGCACCAGGTGGAAATGCAGCGATGTTTCTGCAAGATTTGAAACGGCTTTCGTACGTCAATGCTGAGTTTTTTCGCCTTGAGCGAAAGGTTCGATCCGACCGTGGAAAGGATCAGTCGTTTTTCGCTTGGATTTCCATGCGTAAGCCAGAAAGCCGCGCGGTTGCTGAATAAAAATAGATTCCGCGAAGGTTCGATCCAGTTTTCGTTACCTAACTGAGTCATCCTTTCTAAGAGTTTGCTCTGTTCCAGAGTAAGGTCTGCCCGCTGGCGGAGGAATTCGTCATCGTTAATGAGTTCCCGGTATCGCAGCTTCGTGAGATTCTCCAAGCTGTGTCTGCAACTTTCGAGGGCCTGCTCAAGAGAACGTTTGAGGCCATCATCGGTTGACGCGCCTTTGGCACGCTCTTCCTCAATGATGCCGAGTGCCTTTTCGACCTCGGCTCGATCTATACAGATTGTCCTGAGAAATTGCACGATTTGCACCTCGAGCGCCTTCTCCTCTACACATTTTTCCTTGCATGAAAGGTTGCGTTTTTTTCGGGTGCAGTGATAGTAGACGTAGTGACTGCCGTAGCGATTGACTTTTGCCTCAGCGGTGATGGTGCATCCGCACGAGCCGCACCGCATGAGGCCCGTGTAAGCGAAGATGTGAGTTTTCGAGCGAGCACGGTTGGTTCTGCCGAGCAGCACCTGTGCCCGCTCGAATTGCGCAAGCGTGATCATGAGTTTGTGCCGCCCGGCATACCATTGGCCCTCGTGGACCATTTGACCTGCATAGAACGGGTTCGAGAATACGCGATACATTCCGCTCACGCTCACCGGGCTACCGCCGATTCTCCTGCGTTTTGGCGTTCGAAGTCCCATTTCGTTTGTTGCGAGGTCAAGGAGTTGCGGAACTGAATGTCCTCCGCTGAGCAGTAACTCCCAAAGCCGCTTCAATACGGGATACCTGACGGGATCGGGGACTATGATCTTTTCACCGGTCTCTGATCTTCCGTTTAAATATCCCATGGGAGGAATTCCCGGCAGCCAACCTCTTTCACGCTTTGTCCGGTTACCTCTTTTGACGTTCTCGCTGAGGGAATCAACATAGTATTTGGATTGACCAAACATGATTGCTAGCATGAACTTGCCCTGCGAGGTGTTTTCGAAGGTGTAGGTGGGAAAACGAAGGCTTGTGAGCTTTCCGGTGTCGAGAAGATTGATGATCTGACCGCCGTCCAGAGCGTTCCGCGCCAGTCGGTCCGGATGCCATGCGAGGATGCCGTCGGCCTCCCGCCGCTCGATGCGTTTCAATAGTTGATTGAATACCGGACGGCCGGGACACTTCGCGCTGCGCGATTCTTCTCTGTGCTCAACGATGTTAAGTTTCTCTCGTTCCGCGTATCGTTTGAGTTCCTGCCGCTGCGATTCAATGGAGAGCACCTGGTGGTCTTCATCGTCGGTGGACTTCCGACAATAGACAAAGTAGCGATTCACGATAAGGTAAATATTTTTGTTTTTCCGACCTTTGCTCCTTCACTTTAGGCAAACGCGCGAATTCGTCAACTTTTTGTAATGCTGTGTCGTTTGCAGATGGGGCAGGTGCGGAAGTCGTGCTCCCGTGGAGGTTCTCTCATCAAGAGCCGAAACACCGCGAGAAGATCGGCGCGCACGCGGGTTTGGTTCTCCTGCTGGTCCGATATTTTGGATTCTCCCGTCGGTATTTCCTGAATCACAATACGAATATTAGGTCTTTACTGATTTTCGGTGAAGGCAGCATTTGTTGCCTCAAGTGGCGACCTTTCTCTAACTCGCGCGGATAGAGATCCGATCCAGATATCCAGCTGCGTCAAGTTGACGTTACTTGACAGTAATGGATCGATGGGGTAATTCAAACAGGTACACGGTTGATGTACGTCGCTGGGTCTTTCGGTGCGATTCCCGCTCCGCGAGGAAATGCAACATAGCATTTCTTCACTGCACACCTTGCCGCTCCAAGCACAGTCTCCCGGCTACAACAACACCGCGTCTCACCTAAAATCAAAACAAATTCAAATCCAGCGATGGCAAGGTCTGTCTTAAACAATTATCTGCGCAAACATCGGAGGGTATCCGGCCTTAGCCAACATGAGATGGCATTTTTGCTCGGCTGCAAAAACGCCGCACAGATATCCCGTCACGAGCGTTCGCGTCGACTGCCTTCGCTGCGTACGGTGATCGCGTACCAATCCATCTTGGCCGCTGGCACCGACAAATTATTCCCAGAAGTGAAGGAGAAAATCTATCGCGACATCACATATCGCGCCGCACAACTGCGCATCAGCCTTGAACATAAGCCCCCGACGAAAAGGAACGCAAGGCCAACGTTCAAAAAACTTCGATGGCTAGCGAATTTCGTGGGGGATGACAAACCTAAACTACCAAGCCCATGAGCAGCAAATTGCATCGCAAACGAATTCTCGGTCTCGATCTCCACAACCTTAGCTTCGGTTTTGCGATATTAGAAGACCGAGACACATTGTTGGACTGGGGCGTAAAAAGCTTTCGACCAGGAACGAATTCCGTCAAGATACCTTTTCCACAAAAAGTCGCCCGACTTCTTGATGAGGTTAACCCGAAGGCCATCGTATTGAGGGCAGCGCTGGGAGTAAGACTCGACCAGAACGTTCGGACAATCTCGTCGCTTGCGAATGCTAGAGGGATCAGGGTTCGTATGGTCTCTCACGACCGTATCTTGCAAACGTTTCCGGACCACCGTCGGAACAAACACGAGATTGCATTGTTCCTTGCAGTTCGTTTCCCAGAGTTGGCCGAAGCCTTGCCGCCCAGGCCTAAGCCCTGGCGGAGTGAACACTATCGTACGAGCATCTTCGAGGCCTTAGCGGCGAGTCTGACTTATTTCGGGACGGGCAAGAGCGCCGTTGCCCCTTTGAACTGAGTTCTTTCGTCGGCCTCTCCCTGGCGTATAGACCAAATGAGGTCCGTCAGCTGTCAGAGAGGCCGACGAAAGAACTCCGAGTTGGTTGGCGACTGCGCGAGCTTTCAGACCAAAATGTGATATTCCTGTTCCCGTGGGGAGATTGATTTTGGCAGTCGCGAGCCTGCCCGCGGCGTGCATCCGAAGATTAGTCTCGACAACCGTTTGATGGACCGCGTTCCACTCGAGCGCGGCTCGGCTGTAAAGACGAGCTCATCGATGCCATGTTTCTTGACGAGCTTATGAACATGCCTCGCGAAGCTCGTAGCAGTCTGGACGCGTTGCCCATGGAAGGTTGACGCAAATTGCCATATAAAAACCCGTCTTGAAGGAATTCCCGTTACCATCGCGAGCATGTAGCCGAGCCGCTCTTTACGTGGTCCTTCCGCGATGAGGCAGAACTCACCATGAAATCTCCGAAGCATCCAAAGGACGTACAACGGCGGAACCGTGTAGCCGTCAATCTTCACGGTAAGGTCTCGAATGAACTCGAAATCTGAAAACCGCATCGGCCTAACGGACACACCCGCTGCCTTCATCTTGACTTGCTTGGCTTGCACTATCGCTTTGCGTAGCCTTTCAGTCATGGATCTCTTCAGAATTGCAAACCACCTCATGCTAACTGGCGTACAGTACTAGCACAAAGGACGCCTACTGTTTCTCAACGCGCTAGCAGCGCAACGGCTTAGCATACCTATCCGGTGCAATCAGTCCCAACGAATATCAGTAGGATGCCGTATTTTCAAGCAGCCCGCGTTTCTCCGGCGCTGATGTTTTTCTCATGGTCCAGCCACAAGGTAATCACGTTCAGGATTCGTTTTGCCACCGCGTGCTTCAGAAGTACCCATCGGTCGTGAGGTCCTTCGACATAAACGTATCCTGCCGCGTAATCCGAAGACATCGAAGTGGCGACTGTTGTCGAAGTAACCGGGCTACAAAGCGAAAGGATGCCCAAAGTCGATTCATCGTCGATGTTGTGAACATCGATATTATGGAACTGGATTTGATCTCGCAGGGGACGTTTCGCGAAGGCTTCAACCGATCTTCGTATCAATAGACTCTCGCGGCGCGTGTTGGCATACCAAACCGTTCGGCAATGATCTCCTTTCCTCATACACTCCGGATACAAGAAAACGAGCCGATTGGTTGTGTTCCCGAGGAACTCTGCGGCTTTCTCTTGTAGCAGGCGACTGTTCACGCTGAGATCGCGACCGCCGACTACATACACTGAGGTCGCCTTCATAGGGTCGATCACCGACAACATCGCCTCTGCAAATTCACGGTCCTCGCCAGTATTTTCGACAAGTTGCTCGAACGCATATAGTTTCGAAAGCTCTTTTCGCTCCAACGCGGAAAGACTATAGGCGTTCTGCAGCGCCTTTAGTCGTAGCGGCGGAATCTTCATTTGGTTTCGTTCAATCAGAGAGAGGGCCTGCTTTGAAAGGCCCTGTTTACCCATTCGATCTGCGACTTGTTGCAGGCTTCTTCGTCGTCTGCGGCGACTATCAGCAAGATAAGAGCCGGCATTCTGAGGCTGCATACTATTCAGCGTAACCGGCGCTCTGATTATGTCAAGCAGGATCGGCTTGACGTTAGTGCCCTAATGGTAAGTAACGTCAACGGGATGTCGTTGGTGGGAACCCGCGCTTGTGCAAGCAGGTGTTGACGCAGTTCGCAAATGGCGATACGAAGCAGCCCGCTCAGTAATGGCAAGTTTCTTCGATGCAACGGCCATCGCAGTCACATACCTCGCGAAGACGGATGAAGCCATGCTTCAAAAGCCTACCCGGGGCTGACAGGAGTTCTTTCGCCGGTCCCTCAGCGATGAATAGACCAGATTTCACGGTCCATCGTACTTTCGAGGGACCGGCGAAAGAATTTCGTGTGTTGTTGGTAGCTTCGGTTCCTTGACGCTATTTCACGTCGCAGTAGGATGTACGTATATGGCACGCAAGAGGCTGTCAAAGCGAGATATCGCGTTCTGGCGCGCATGGTTTGAAATCCGCAGCGAGCGTGTTTCCTTGGTTGACAACTGGGACGATGGGTCGACTACCTGGAAGCCGCGTATCCTACAGAAAATGTTGTGGTATTCCAAGACTCCGCAGACAATTCGCAACCGCCATCTTGTTTACGAATGGCTCATGCAGAACTGCGCCAAGCCGCTTCCGCCAGCAAAGACAAATGAGGCTTGAGAAAACCCGGGCCGCGGAGTAAAGGATTGCTCCGCCTCCGGTCAGGTACTTGGCTAACGAATGTGAACTCAGATTTCATATTGTTCCAGATCCTCAATGCGCTCAACCGTCCACAGCAAGTCCGACCGATATATCCAATAATTGATCCCCTTTTCCTTTTCACTGCGACGAGACAAGCGAAGTTTCCGGTGCACCACACAAGCTTTTCCGCAATTGATTCCCAACCGTCGGAGAGTATCCAAGCTGCCGCCGAGGTGTCAGCTTGTTGAACTCCGGCACGCGCAATCCAAACCAGCCCTTTATTCTTCCGACCACGATGGCGAATGATCACTCCGTAGTCTCACGCAATTGAAGGCTGGTGTTTGTTGTCGTAATCCCAATCCGGAGAGGCTCGGTAACAACACCATGAAAATGTGGCCTGTATGACCAATTGAGCCAGGAGGCTGTGCGCATTGCGCAGCGCCACGGCACAGTGATTGCGGCTTCCTGGCGTCCGGTGTGCCTGAGTCACAGGCCCACCTTGCGAAGTAGCGATTGGAACCTCTTTTCATGTCGCAACGGTTGCCATCGCGGCTCAACTTTCAGGTAAATCAGCCAGTCACATTTCTCTTGGTACGACCGCTCTAGTGCTTCCAATGCGTGAGGGTGGTCGCCGAGGCCAACGTAGACGAGCGCTTCGAGGTAGCCCGATACGTACGCAATCCCTTCGAACGTCTGCAGTTTCGCCAAGTACGACCGCGCCGCCCGTTTGTCACCCGCAATTGCTGAAGCGTGGCCCAAAGATGCAAACGCATCAGGAAATGGCGCAATGTCGAGCGAACGCTTATATTCGGTAATCGCTTGCTCGGGCATGCCATTGGATTCCCACGCATAGCCGCAAATGATGTGGCCGACGGCGAAAGGGTCGAAGTCCTTGATCGCCCGTTCGGCTTCATTGATGGCTTCGCCGGCACGTCCGGAGAATACAAGCATCCAAGGGGCAGTGAAAACGGTCATGGGGCTTCGCCAATCAAGCTCAGCTGCACGGCGAGCGTGTGTCAGCCCAAGATCGAAATTGCCGCGAGATACTTCCATGTGAGCCGCAATAACGTGGGCATACTCGTCGTCCTCGTTCAGTTGGAGTGCATCTGCGATACCTGACTCTGCACGCTTCCAGTCATAGTCGAAAATGAGATGCGTGAGCCCTCGCAGCGCATACACCGATGAAAAGTGTGGGTAGTGTCTCAATGCCTCGTCAAGAAGCGCACGCGCTTTCAGAATCGTCCGCTGAGGGAAGTCACGACAAAACCCGACATGTCCTTCGTTGATATAGCACATCGCGAGATTGGCGTAGGCATCGGCGTCGGGGCCCTCTCGAAGCACTTCCTCATATTTTTCAATTGATGCGCGCAACGATTGCAGAGTGTGAATATTCATCCGGTCGAGACCAATGATGCGAGCCTGGACGGCCCGAGGCACCGATATCCCGGCGACTTCAGTGACCGGAACACTGTTTGAGAGTCGATACCCACGGCCCCAAACCGTCTTGATCGCAACTTCCTTAGGCAGGAGCTTCCTGAGTTCGCTGACTACCGTATCCACCGGGTGCCTACGATCTGGTTCTGCCTTTCTCGGCTGCCATGGTCGAAACTCCTCGCGCAGCACGACCCCGCCCTTCCGCTCTACGAGGTGGGAAAAAACATCGAGCTGAGTTTCGGTCATCGGGAGGGTACTGCCTTTGTAGGGGAGGGGACAAAATGAACTCTATTATCGTATTCGTGGACAAATTTCAATGCACCAGGCTTGAACTTGTCTCCGCTGTCGCTCGATTGGGGCTGCGTTCGGAACATTTGTCACTTGCCGAATTCCTAGAAAAAGGAAATGCAATCCTCCCATCGCAAACCCATGCGGCTGTACTTTCTACGTATTTAAGCGGACTGGATGACATTTTTTCGGCTGCACACAAATTGAAAAACGCAAACGTGTCACGGATTCTAATACACCCCTTGACCGCATTATACGGCTCGATAGTGCTCGATTTTGAGGACTTGGGCGCTATCGTACTTCCGCCCGTTCCTACAATGGAGCAGTTTCTCCAGTCGTTGGCCGTCGCGGACGCTGCCGAAACCAGGGCCATGCAACGGGGAGTAATGATTCGACTGTCAGGATCAACTGACCCATGGATAAATGGCGCCCATGGCGGAGCCCAACAATATGAGTTGGGCAATGGAAGACAGCGATCAATCTTTTTTCGACTAATTGCAAGCGTCGCCGAGGCCGTCCCGACCGAGGATCTCGCTGCGGCTGCTGACTGCTCCTATGAAGCGGTAAAGATTTACGTTCAACGTCTCCGTAATCGCTACGAGGCGATTCGGAAGAAGCTGGGATTAAAAATCTCGGCATTTGCGTTCATCGAGGAGGTCCATGGCGGATACCGGTTGAACGTCCGAATAAAAAGGCCAATTTAATGGCCTTTGTGGTGCGTTCATTCTCTTTTGTCGAGCAGATATGAGCCGATCTCCGAGCACAACCGGGCTTCTTTTGCAATCTGTTCACATTCATTTGCGATGCGTCCTGCGAGTTCCGCATTGGAATTTGTCTTCGCCAGGTCTCGAATGGAATCGAGCCGCAGTACGATGCTGAACGCCGTCGCGTTAAGAATAGGTTCAAGATCTGTGGTTACGGTAAGATCTAGTCCGAGCCGCTTCCC
>Ga0210400_10006254_pt1 | contig 10037 bp, 10 predicted proteins | sample IncBWH26MmetaG_FD_155456 | JGI IMG/M metagenome (GOLD analysis project Ga0210400, IMG submission 155456) | Forest soil microbial communities from Barre Woods Harvard Forest LTER site, Petersham, Massachusetts, United States - Inc-BW-H-26-M | ecosystem: Environmental > Terrestrial > Soil >... | reverse complement strand
CGAGGGCGGCACGCCCAGTATTTCCGCCGCCTGGCCTGATCCGCTGATCTTCCATTTGCATTCGTTCAGCACGGCGAGAATGTATTCCCGTTCGTTTTGTCGTAAGGTTTTCAGGGCCGGCTTATTGCCGCCGGGTGACAATTCCATCCCATTGCTTTCCGGCAGGTAAACTTCCTTTATCTCCTGGCCTGCAGTCATTATAATGCTACGCTCGATCACGTGAGCCAATTCCCTGATATTCCCAGGCCATCGATAGGTCATGAGGCGGCTCAGACAGTCCTCCGAAATAGATGTTACTTTCCTATTCAGCGAGTCTGCCATCGTTCCAATGAAGTGAGCAACGAGTAAAGGGATATCTTCACGCCTGTTTCTTAGCGGCTGTAAGTTAACGGGAACTACATTCAGGCGATAGTAGAGATCGGCTCTGAACCGACCTGCTTCGACTTCTGTTTCCAGGTTCCGGTTGCTTGCCGCGATAAGGCGCACATCGACTTTGACCGGATGTGTACAGCCAATGCGTTCAATCTCCCTTTCCTGCAATACTCTCAGCAACTTCGACTGCAACTCAAGGGGTAACTCGCTTATTTCATCGAGAAACAATGTACTGCCGTGGGCCTGCTCAAACTTGCCGATCCGGCGCTCGAACGCTCCGGTAAAGCTACCTTTCTCATGACCAAACAATTCAGATTCGACCAGGCTGGCCGGCAAGGTCGTACAATTCAAAATGACCATCGGTCTTTCTTTCCGCGACGAGTGACCATGAATCGCCCTTGCAATAATCTCCTTGCCGGTTCCCGTTTCTCCCAGGACCAGGACCGTGCTATTGGTTGGCGCAACAAGCCTTACCAGCCTAATGGTTTTCTGAAATTCCGGGCAGCTGCCTATGATGGTCATTGCGACATATTCTACTTTATGGAATTGATTGACGGCAAATATCCGCAGGTGGAAAATCCCGAATATTGATATTTATCAAGAAATGCCGGTGACTTAGGTCTCAGCCTGCCCGGCTTGACTTTTGTCAATCAAATTTTATGCGTTTAGTCAATTCTCAATTTGTGGAGGAGCCACAATTTTGTTGAAAAGAAAACTAAAACATAAAATATGGAAAAGCGCAGAAATTCAGACATGGGAAATGCCGGCCATGGCTATGATTTCATCGTGGTTGGCGGAGGGTCGGCCGGAGCTGTTCTTGCCAATCGCCTCACGGAGGATCCCGATGTCCGGGTCCTGCTGATCGAGGCAGGCTCCGTTTTCAGCCCGGGGAATTATCCTGAAATTATCGCTAAAAGCGATATTCTCGGCGCCAATTTGGATCCCAACTTCGAGTGGGGATATAAAACGGTACCCGGGTATATCGGCCGTGCTATTCTTGCCATTCGCGGAAAGGTATTGGGAGGCAGCTCGGCAATAAATGGGGCAGCTGCCGTCCGGGCGTTGCCGGTTGATTTCGACCGGTGGGCAACCTGGGAGTAAAAGACTGGAGTTGGAAGGAAGTATTTCCTTACTATCTGAAAATGGAAAACTCCAATATGCCGGATAAAAAGTGGCACGGCCATACCGGTCCCTTTCCTATCACACAAATGTCAAAATCAGACCTCAGCCCGCTGCAGCTGGCGTTCCTTAACGCCGGCGTAGAAAATGGCCTTACCGAGATCACGGACTTCAATGCGGGTGAGCAACACGGAGTAGGTCCCTATCCCATGAATATCGTCAAAGGAATACGGATGAATACCGGGATGACCTATTTAACCGATGCCGTACAGCAACGGCCTAATCTTAGCATTATCGGAAATACCCTGATCGACAAGGTCCTTTTCGATGGTTCCGAGGCGTATGGCATTCAAACCGCGGACGGAAAAAAATTCATTGGGCAGAACATCATCCTTTCCGCGGGAACGTATGGCAGTGCCGCCATCTTAATGCGGTCTGGCGTCGGCCCCAAACAGCAACTTTCGGCCCTCGATATCCCTGTGGTGGCGGACCTTCCGGTTGGAGAACAGATAGTCGATCAGCCTTTCTTCTATAACGCTTACGCGGTAAATCCCAACACGATCGGCCGTCAAACGCCCGTCATCGCTGTAAAAGTCTGGACGAAATCGTCTTATGCAAAAAAAGATGAATTAGACCTGCATATTACCGCAACACATGCTTTCCCGCCGGACCAAAGCCCTACCCACGCCGGATTTGTTTTTTCCGTGGCCCTTACCAATCCGAAATCGCGGGGAACGATAAAACTAGCGTCGAAAGATCCGCTGGCAGCACCGTTGATCGATCTGAATTTACTGGCGGTGGAAGAGGATCGTAAACGCATACTGGAAGGAGCTAATCTGGCAAGAAAGCTCTCGAGATCTGCACAATTCAAGAACATGATCGTTCGGGAATTGAATCCATGGCGGGGGGATACGGATGAGCAACTCATGGAAGCGATAAAGACCACCATTGAAAGCTATGCGCATCCCTTTGCGTCCGCCCCGATGGGACCCGAGGGCAGTAAAACAGCCGTGGTGGATATCAAAGGGAAGGTATACAAGACGACTAATTTACGGGTAATCGATGCGTCCATTTTCCCCGATGTCGTGTCGGCGGCGCCTAACCCGACAGTTATAATGATGGCCGAAAGATTGGCAGATGCTATCAAGAATGGGAATAAGCCATCGTAGGATAATCAGTATACCCTCTTTCGTCAAGCGTATAAAGAGTGGTATAATCTACAGGATTCAATGATGCACCCGCAATAACCCGATCGACGAAATCGGGGTTGGCCAGGAAACTTCGGCCGAAGGCAATCAGGTCGGCATCCCCTTTTTGAAGTCCGGCTTCTGCCCTTTCGGCTGTGAAATTACCGCAGTGGATCAGCGTGTCCTTGAATTCCGTGCGAATCGCACTGAGTGTATCAGCAGACGCCTGCGGATTGACGCTAAGGTGAATATAGGCGATGCCGATGCGGTTCAATTCGCGAGCCAGGTGGGTATATGTTTGCTGGATGGTACCGGCATCATAGGGCTGCATGTCACCTAGGGTCGAATTAGGCGAAAGGCGGATGCCGACTTTATCCCGGCCAATTGCCGCAGACACTGCTTCCACCACTTCCACGGCAAAACGCGCCCGGCGTTCGATGCTGCCGCCGTACTGATCGGTACGGTCATTGACATTCGGGTTGAGGAACTGCTCGATTAGGTAACCGTTAGCACCGTGGAGTTCTACGCCGTCGAACCCTGCTGCAATGGCATTCTTTGCTGCTGCGACGTAAGATGCGATGACTTCCCGCAGCCGTTCAAGGGTCAGGGCTTCGGGTATGCCATAGTCCTGGTTGCCCAAAGCATCGGTATACATTTGCCCCACGGCGGGAAGGGCAGAAGCCCCTATTAGCCGCGCGCCTTGTGGAAGGTTGGCGACATGGCCGATACGTCCCGCATGCATCAATTGTGAGATTATTTTACTGCCGTTGGTATGAACTGCCGTTGTCACTTCTCTCCAACCCTCTAGCTGTTCGGCCGAGAAAATACCGGGCATCCGGGCATAGCCCAGCGCCTCGGGCGCCGGGGCGGTTCCTTCCGTAATGATCAATCCTGCGCCTGCACGCTGGCCATAGTACCGGGCCATCAGGGCGTTGGGTATGTTCCCGATGGCGCGGCTCCTGGTCATGGGCGCCATCACGATGTGATTCTTTAGCTGCAGTTTTTTGCCGTTATAGGGTGTCAGTAATTTTTTCATACGTTTACGATTTGGAAGCCCGTTGCCAAACGAGATTAACAGATATCCCATCTGCTATTTTCAGATTTTCACTCATCCTGTCACCCTCGACTTTTTCAGTCAGTTCATTCCGGCCTCTGCTGCTGCCGTTCATGTTTTGAAAGGTGGAACCTATAACATGTTGTTCCAAAAAGTCACCCTTTTCGTCTATCGTATAAGTTCCGTATACACCTAGACTATTCGTTACCGCCATTTTGTATTCTTCGGGGGTACCGTTTGCACGATCTCCGGAAGCAAACTTCGGAATATCCGGGTTATGGACGATGACGGTAAAATGCAGATCTTCCGTTAAGATCAGCATCCCTGCCGGGTGCGGACCGAGGATATTTATTTTTGTTCCATGATTATCCAGGTAGCCTGAAACCAAAGTCCAGACACCTGCAACGTTGTTCTTTTTCATATCATTTTGTTTTATCGATCAACCGATGCGATATTGGCCTCCATCCACAACAAGGGCTTCGCCTGTAATAAATGCCGCGTCGTCACTTGTCAGAAACAAGACTGCCCCGGTAATATCCTGGGGTTCACCCAGCCGCTTTATCGCTTGTTGTTCCCAGGTGGCCCGTTTCATTTCATCCGATTGGGAAGCGGTTGCCTTTGTGTTTATAAGACCCGGCAACACAGCATTTGCGGTGATGCCATCGGCGGCAACGTCATTAGCTAGCCCGCGCATAAATCCAATAATGCCCATCTTTGTGGTGATGTAATGGCTCATGCCGGGTATCGCAAGGCCGACCATATTCGAGGATATGCCTATGAAGCGACCCCATTTCTTTTTTCTCATGCCGGGCAGGAACGCCTTTACGCTCAAAAAATGGGAGTCCAGGTTTGTCGACAGGGTTCGACGCCAGGTGGCCAGATCTAATTCATCGATTGGCCGGTTAGGGAAATACCCCGCATTGTTTACGACGATGTCAACGCCGCCCAGTGCCCCGGCCTTGAGAGCCAGCGATTGCCAGTCCTCCTCTTTTGTCACATTCAGCTGGTGGCCGGATCCTGCAGCGCCGAGCTGTTTTACTGTTTCCTGGGGGACGGAGAGATCCGTCGCAATCACTTGCGCGCCCCGTTCGGCCAGGGCCACGGCAATGGCCTGGCCAATACCCTGAGCAGCGCCCGTTACCAGCGCCACTCTACCTTCGTGTGTGTTAAACATTGTATTTATTTTTAAGTCTCGGAAACAGCTCCAGCGCATTGCCGGCAAAGACCCCTCTTTTTTCTTCGGCGGACAGGTCGGGGTTGGTGCTGAGCCGCTGCTTGCCTTTTATTGCAAGATCTTTCCGGATGTAGGGAAAATCCGTTCCGAAAACCACTTTATCCAACCCGGCGATATGGCGCAGGGTATTCAGCACCGGATCTGACCAGGCAAGAGCCGTGTCCCAATAAAGCCGCCGAAAGGCTTCGGCTGTCGTTCCTGTGGCTGCGCTATCGCCCATTACCTTCATTTCGTCCACGATGCCAAACCTTCCTGCCAGATAGGGAGCTGTGCCACCCGCGTGCGAGAATACATATTTTACATCCGGGGTTTCCGCAAAGGTCCCCCCATAGTGCAACTGGGCGATCGCCCTGGTCGTATCACCCGGGAAATCAATGATATTATCGGTGAGTCCGAGTGCATGGGCGACCGGATCGGGCGAAGTGTTCGGATGGACAAAAACGGTCGCCTTACGTTGCTGCAATTCCCTGAACAACGGCTTCATGCGCTTATCGCCCAGGTAAATACCCTGGGAATTGGTAAAAAGTATTACTCCATCCAGTTTCAGGACATCGAGAGCGTAGATAATTTCCTCGATGGCATCATCTATATCCGGCATCGGAACACTCCCAAGGGCGCCGAACCGGGTGGGAAATTTTACAACCAGGGAGGCCGCAAAATCATTGCATTTCCTCGCAAGTTCCCGCGACGCAAACCTGTCCTGCAATTGTATGCCCGGTGTGCTAATAGAGGTAACCGCGATATCTATTTCGGCTTCCTCCATAAAGGCCAAGGAGCTCTCGGGACTCCAGGGCTGTGGTTTGAGTCCGCCAACGGGGTTGGCTTTTTCATTGGTTGCCTCGAAGAAGAATTCCGGCAACATATGATGATGTGTATCAATAGTTATAGGCATGATTGTCGGATTAAAAAGGATATTGCCTTTGCGTGCTGCGGGAGTTGATCCAGATCAGATCGGTAAAATCCTCGATGCTGTGCGGACCCGTCCGGCCCCAACCACTGTCTTTTACACCGCCCATCGGCGCATGAATTTCTTCGTTCACCGTGGGAGAATTTACGTTTACCACGCCATGCAGGATCTTTGGCGCCAGTTCGAAGCCTTTGTAGGTGTTGTTCGTAAAGATGGAGGAGACCAGGCCATAGGACGTACGGTTGGCTACGTCGACGGCTTGTTCGGCCGTGTCCACCGCCTCGACGATCACTACCGGACCGAATGTTTCCTCGTTGGATACAATGGCGTCGTAGGGAACATCCGTCAAAATGGTCGGATGGTAGATGCGCCCTTCGAATTTGCCCCCCGCCTGGATCTTTGCGCCCCTGCCGACCGCATCCTTCACGCGTTGGTCCACCATTTGGATGGCTGCATCGGTGATGAGGGGCCCGATGATGGTCTTATGATCTTCGGGGTCACCGAAGGGCAGGGAATTGGTCCTGGCCACAAATTTCTCCAGGAACTCCTTGTAGATCTTCCGCTGGATAATGATCTTCCTCGTGTTCATACAGATCTGCCCCTGATGGAAGAAGGAGCCAAAGGTCGCGGCTTTGACGGCATAGTCGACATCCACGTCATCCAGGATGATCATGGGGTTGTAACCGCCTAATTCGAGGACCGTTCGTTTCAGGGCCTTACCGGCGCGTTCGGCCAGGTACCTGGCTGTTTTTACGCCGCCGATGAGGTTTATCACCCGGACGTTGGGATCGTCGAATATCTCATCGGTCAGGTTCCCCGCATCTCCGGGTGCGTGCGTTACCACGTTTATCACGCCCGGAGGGAACCCGGCTTCGTGGGCGATTTCGGCGATCATCAGTCCCGCGGAGATGGGTGCAAATTCCGATGGCTTGACGACGACCGTGTTGCCGGCGACGATCGGGGAGATTACCGTGCGCCAGGAAAGAATGTTGGCGCCGTTCCAGGGAGTAAAGCTTGCCACCACACCGAGCGGTCGGCGGATTCCCATCGAGAAGGACCCTGCCACATTGGTTTGCAAAACTTCCCCTTTTATATGATAGGCCCACCCTGCCCCTACCTCGAGCGTCTCGGCAAGCAAATCCTGCTGGAAGGTAGCAAAGGAAATGGTACTCCCCGTTTCTTTCGCCAGGATGGCGGCAATCTCGGTTCGCCGCCTTTTTATTATTGCTGCCGCCTTAAATAGCAATTCGGCCCGTTGCGCCGGGGTAGTAGCCGCCCAGGCCGGATAGGCTTCCGCCGCTGCTTTAAGCGCCAATTTCATGTCTTTTCTACCTGCTGCCGCAACCTTTGCAAAAATCTTTCCGCTGTAGGGCTCCAGATCATCGAATGTACGACCGCCTTCGGCATCCCGCCAAACGCCACCCGCGTAATACTGGTACTTCTTAACTTCCATGATTTTAAATTTTACCAAAGCTAGGTCCCACCATACGATCCCTATCTTGACCTTAGTCAAAAAAAGGACTTGATATTTGTCAAGCTCTTCCTGTTCGGAAAATGTCTCCATTATCGAATTGTTTGTCGATGTCACGGGATGCGCGGCCGAAGCGGATTTGGTGAAAAAAATCTAACTTTAAGCATGGCTAATTTTGAACGTCTATTCGACTATATCGAGCGTAAGTCATCGGTGAAACTTACTGAAGAGGAACGTAATTTGCTCGCGGTCGCACTAAAACCAAAAAGATTTCGAAAGGGGCAATTTTTTCTGCAGGAAGGCGACGTATGTAAGTACATGGGATTTATCGTCAAAGGGGCGACCCGATTGTTTGCAGATGATAAGAAAGGCCGTGAGCATATTTTAAAATTCGGAGTTGAGGAGTGGTGGACAGGTGACTATGAAAGTTTCCATTTGCTGACGCCCAGCAAATATTATGTTGAAGCCCTTGAAGAAGTGGACATGATCCTGATAACGAATGAGCAATTGCAGGAGTTCATTCGCACCATTCCGGCGATCAAGGCGATGGTGGAAGCCCTGGATCGCGGCGCCGCCGTCGCCGACACCAAGAGGATGCATGCGGCGATCAGTTTCAACGCAGAAGAACGGTATGAAGATCTGGCCCGAACGTATCCCCATTTTATTCAACGTTTTCCTCAAAACATGATCGCGTCGTATCTCGGTATCTCTCCGGAAACCCTGAGCCGGATCAGGAATGCGGCCTGCAAAAAACAAAAAATTGCCCGAAAAAAGAAAATACCAGCCCGATAAAAACGATCAGGCTCCTAACCCAATTCATCTCGCTCCATTCCTTCCATGCCTTTGTTATGGTGCCAACTTCCATCAACGGCGTTTTAGACATTATTTCATTTCTTGGATAGAAATAGGCAAAGGTTATAATATCACTGAAGACATAGGAAATAAGAGCAATTCCCAAAAACAGTCTAATCTCCGGAGATCTCCGCCAAAACAACAACAACGCCAGCAAGGCCAATACCTGATTAGCAGGAGAAAAGATCCTGAAAAAGTTGCCGGGGTTTACGGTTTTATAATATTCCCTTAACGTTGCAATAGATCTGGGAATGTCACTTCCCCATGATCTGGCATCGACGAGTGAATTGTAAATGTTTGTGACGAGCAATCCGGCGGCAATCGTGATAGACGCGAATAAGACAATGTTTTTCATCGTTTTTAAGAAACAAATCTCGACCTGTTTTCCTGCCTGGAATTGTATTTAACGGACATTCTTAAAAATGTGTCCCGGCAAGGGGCTCTTTTGATCTTTATATTCGCCCGGAATCATCTTTGCCAAAGATTTAAATGTCCTAATGAAATGTGATTGGTCCGTAAATTGGCAGCAATAAGCGATTTGGGTCAATGACATTTCGGTATGATGAATTAAGTCAATAGAGTGGAGAAACTTCTTATACAACAAAACTTCCTCGGTATTCATCCCGGTGAGCGCCTTCATTTTTCGGGAAAGTTGTCTCGGCGAATAACACATCATTTTTGCCAGACCGGCTACGTCCGGAACTTTCAGATCGCGGTTATTCAAAAAATAATTTAACAATCGCTCCTGCGGGCTTGCCGGCAGCCAGCGACTTTCCACCCAATCGGAAACGATCGAAACCCTTTCTTCAAATGTCTTTTGTTCTATCAGTTGATGCCAAATCGAAAGTATGGAAGAATCGACAAGCGAAAGATCAATTGAAAGGTTAGCAAACTCACCGGCCGGGACCCCGAACAAATATCTAATAGCGATGGGATGCAGACGAATTCCAAAAAAAATTTGTTCCCCGGGAGGATGAATATGTATTGGAAATGTATTAAACCCGTTTATAAAGCAACGGGCAAGCAGATATTGTTTATTATCTATTTGTGCTTCTATTTTTGAATGTTCTGAAAAGTTGAAAATAATTTCAACAACTCCTTGCGGTACAATGATCTCTTCCCGGGCAGGGAACTTCCTGTTTGTTTGCCAAAAGGAGTCAATGATATTTTGAAAAGGGTGGCTTACTGGTTTGAAGAAGTTATTGTCCATTTCCACAAAAGTAAATATGGTTTGCGATACAAACGCAGAAGTGGACAGTTATTGTTCCATAACCGAACAGTTCATAGGGACAATTAATTTTAAATTATTGACTATTATATGCTTAGAATCTGGCATTAGTCTGGCATGCAAAATGGTAAAGTTTATACTATGAACAAAAATATCTTTGTACTTCCGGCCCTTGTATTCGGCTGCTTTATGATGCGTTCTTTCCCGGGCATGGCAAATGGTCTTTCCCCAGCAGGCAGATTGGATACAACCCTCCGTCCCCAGGAGTTGAAGGCTTACGAAGGGTATTATACATTTCAATTTCAAAAGGGCACGGACTCTTATATTCATATTGGGGCAACTGAAAATGGATTGGTGCTCCAACAAATCTGGGATGGAAAGGAAATATCATTTACCCCGCAGTCGTTGCTCGAATTTGTAAATGAAGATGGAAACTTCCCACTGAAATTCACGAAAGAAAGTAACGGCACGGTCACGCAAGTACTGGCATTCAACAAGGATCTCTGGATCAGGACAAATGACTACAAGCCCCTGGTAACAAAAGAAGTTCATCTGGATTCCACCCAATTGAAAGCACTGGCGGGCAAATACACGTTCCAGTTTGAAAAAGGTG
>Ga0210400_10006253_pt1 | contig 10037 bp, 10 predicted proteins | sample IncBWH26MmetaG_FD_155456 | JGI IMG/M metagenome (GOLD analysis project Ga0210400, IMG submission 155456) | Forest soil microbial communities from Barre Woods Harvard Forest LTER site, Petersham, Massachusetts, United States - Inc-BW-H-26-M | ecosystem: Environmental > Terrestrial > Soil >... | reverse complement strand
GGCTGCAACACCCCGCCCGACGGTTCGGCGGTGATGGCGAACAACGACACGGGCGCTTTGGGGTTGACGCTGAAGGCGGTCACGGCCGGACGGGAGCCGAGGAGTCCCAACGAGATCATCCGCCCATCGATCCGACCCCAGAGCTGGTACGTGCGGCCCGCCGGCAGTGTGGCCAGGTCCTTGGGTATCAGGTAGGCCGCGCCCGATGAGGTGAGGGCCACCGTCACCGAGGTGCCGTGCTCCTGCGGTCCCGGCGGCACGAGCTTCACCCGTGTCGTCGAGGGCGCCTCCAACGCGGCCTGGACGGAGCTCGACAGCCCGGGCCGAGCGGCGGCGGACTGCAGCTGTCCCACTTGGTGGTTCAGGTGGGCGACCTGTACACCGAACACCAGAGCCAGCACGGCGGCGGCCGTGGCCACCAGCGTGATCCCCGCCGTCACCGGGCGGTGGCGCCGTCGCCTCTGATCCAGGGACACGACCGGGGCAGGGACAGCGGATGGCGCCGAGGGGCTCGGGTCCCGCTCCCCGCCCAGCACGTCGGGGGTGCCCGATGGGCGATCCAACCGGGCCGCCAGCCGCTCCCACTCGGGTCGTTCTGGCTCTTCTGGCTCGTCGGGGCGGTCGGGCTCTTCGGGCGTCCCGGCAGGGCCGGCACGCCCGGGACGGTCTGGCTTTTCCAGCCGACCGGCGATGCGGTCCCACACCTCGGCCGGAGCCTCCGCTCCCGAGTTGGCCAGGAGACCGGCGACCTCGTGATGGCGGGCCACCTCGGCCCGGCAGCGGGGGCACTGGTTGAGATGCTCCTCCACCAGCGCAGCCTCTTCGGGATCCAAGGCGTCAAGGGCATAGGCCCCGAGAAGCTCTACCGCTTCCTCGTGGGTGAGGCTGTTCACGGATCCGGTCATCGGTTGACTCCTGCCGGCTCGACCCCGCGCTCGGCCAGGCTGGCCCGGAGCCGGGTCAGGCCCGTTCTGATCCGGCTCTTCACCGTTCCCTCTGCCGCATGGAGTATCACCGCCACCTCCCGATAGGTGTGCCCGCCGAAGTACGCCAGCTCGATGGGCTGGCGCATGTCGTCAGGAAGCTCGGCCATCGACTCTTTGACCTGGTCGGCCACGACCAGGTCAAAGACCTGGTGCTCGACGTCGTACCCGGCCGTGGCCGTGTGGCGCGAGGTCCGCTCCTCACGGGCCTTGCGCGACTCCTCCGACCGGATCAGGTCCACCGATTTCCCGTGGGTGCGGGCCAACAAGAACGAGCGGAGCGTCCCGCGCTGGGCGTCGAACTTCTCCGGGTGCTGCCAGAGGTCCAAGAAGACCTCTTGGGTGATCTCCTCGGCGGACGGCTGGTGGCGAAGGAGGCGGCGAGCCAGGGCATGGACGGCACCGCCGTGTCGGCGGTAGGCCTCGGCCATGGCCGGCTCGTGCCAGCGGGCAATGGCCACCACCAGGTTGGCGTCGCTGGCCGTCTCTAGATCGATCATCCCGGTCGGGTCTTCGGAGCGGCAGGGCGGTCTGGATGGCCGAACGGCCGAACCGGCAGAATTGGTCGACCCCCCAGGGTCCTGAGCACCACGGCTGGATTCGTCACCGGGGGGCCCACGGGACGAACTTATCCAGCTCCGCAGGGGTCCTGGTTGCTACTATCGCCGTGCGGGAACTCGAGCAGCACACTCGGGCCCCCGGCCATCCAGAATTCGTCCGGCATCGAAGAACAGACATGAGTTTCGACCTAGACACCTACCGGTCCGTCTCTGCCAAGCTCGACACGACGGACATCGATTTCTCGTCGTTCGGGGACCAGCCCCTGGCCCCCGATGTCCTCCGGTGTCTGCGGTACATGCACGACGTCGAGATCCACACAGTGTGCTACCTCAGAGACGTCCTGGTCACCCAAGCCCACAAGGACCCCGACATCACCGCGTTCCTCACCATGTGGAACTACGAGGAACACTGGCACGGCGAGGCCATCGCCGAGGTGCTGGCCGCTCACGACGACCCGGTCGGCCGCGGTCGGATCGCCGCCCTACGCCAGCGTCTGCCCAAGCGAGATGCCTGGCGGCCGCTGACCTTTCAATTGGGTTCCCTGCTGACCCCGCACCTCACCGCCGTACATATGACCTGGGGCGCGGTCAACGAGTGGACGACACAGGCCGGCTACAGCCGCCTGGCCAAGATCGCCGATCACCCCGTGCTCTCGGACCTGCTCCGAAGGATCATGAAGCAAGAGGGTCGACACGTCGACTTCTACGTGGACCAGGCCAAGACCCGACTGGCCGCCAGCCGGGGCGCGCAACGACTCACCCGCTGGGCCCTCCAGCACTTCTGGGCGCCGGTGGGCAGCAGTCTCATGCCCGAGGGCGAGGTCAAATTCCTCAGTCGCTTTCTCTTCGGTGGAACCGAGGGACTACCCATGGTCGAACGCATCGACCGGCGGGTGGACCGCCTGCCCGGACTGGCCGGGCTCGGCCTCATGCACGGGGTGGCCGCCGCCGCTTGAGGCGAACGAATACACGACCGAACAGGTAAACTTGGTCGGGTTGAAGCCGTCAGGCCTCACCCGGACCCCGGTGCGACGGGTCCGCCATCCGATTGCGGAGACCACCGATGTCGGCACCCCTATCTTCCCTGTTCCGCTTCCCCGATCCGGTTAATGACTACGCTGCCCGCACGGTGGCCACCGGCGTGCTGGTCATGTGCATCGCCGCCATCGCCTTCGGCCAGCCCTGGCTGCTCGTCCCGCTGGCCTACGGGTTCTGGGCCCGGCTGGCCACGGGTCCGACCCTCAGCCCCCTGGGCCAGTTGGCCACCCGGGTGATCGCCCCCCGCCTTCCCCGGGAGCCCAAGTTGGTTCCGGGACCGCCCAAGCGATTCGCTCAGGGCATCGGGGTGGTCTTCTCCTCCACCGCCCTCGTCTTGTGGTTCGGATTCGGTCAGACCACGGCCACCTGGGTGGTGATCGGGCTCCTGGCTGCGGCTGCGTTCCTGGAGGCGGCCTTCGCCCTGTGTCTCGGATGTCGGACCTTCTCCCTCCTGATGAGGATCGGGGTCATTCCCGAACACATCTGCGAGGCCTGTGCCGACCTCTCACGACGGCACCCGGAACTGGCCCGGTCGACCAGCACCTGAGGCGGGCTGCCTCAACGCAACCGGGGGGCGAGGTCGGCACAGAGCTGAGCCAGCTCCTGGGCACAGCTGACGTACACGTCCGCTTCACCGCCGGCCGGGTCCTCGACGTCCTCCCAGGGCTCGATGCCGACCGAGGCCAGACCCAGGGCCGCCACCCGGTCGACCAGGGGATCGGGACCGTCGGACAGATCACGGACCAGCCGCTTGATGGTGGCCGTCCGCCCGGAGGCCTCGGGGTGGCGTCGACGGACATAGGCGACGTGCTCGCCGGCCATGGCGATGATCACATCGGCGTCGGTGGCGTCGGCCTCGGTCAGCTGGTGGCTCCGGTGGGCCGGGAGCGTCTCGACCCCGACCGAGGCCAGAGCGTCCCTCGTTCGCCAGCTCATGGGCTGTCCCTCGACCACGAACGTGCCCGCGGTCACCACCGCCACGGGCCGGTCGGCGAACAGGATGCCGGCCATGACCGATCGCGCTGCGTTTCCCGTGCACAGGGTCAGGACGGTCGGGACGCCGTGCGCAGAGGAACGGGAAGCGACCATCGGGTCACGCTACCCGGCGTCATGGGCCATCCCCGGGCGACACCAGCTCGGTCCCCACGGCCCGGTCCCAGCGCGTCCACTTGGCCATGACCGCTTTCATCCATGCCGACAGCTCGGCACCACCCTCGACCTCGACGGTCACCATGAGCACCGCCGGTCGTTGGCCTTCTCCCATTGACCGCCCGCATGTGCCGACCCTTCGGACTACGACCGGGCCTGAGTGTCCCCGCGGTCGCCACGTCAGGCTGCTACAACCACAGGGTTGTCATCCATGAAACACACACCGTCCACCGATCCGTGGGATCACCAAGGGGGCAGTCAGATGTCAGAGCTTCGTCCGAGAAAGCAGTTCCTCGTCGGTGCCGTCGTCGGCGTCGTCGTGGCCGGTGTGGGTGTGGGCTTGGGGGTGGCACTGATCAGCTCCCCGAGCTCGGCCAAGACGATCTATACCACCGGCGCCCGGGGGCCCGAGGGGCCGGCCGGTCCGCGGGGATTCCCCGGACCGGCCGGACCCCAGGGCCCGGTAGGTCCCGCCGGCGCGGCCGGGGCCAAGGGGCTGGCCGGCACGACGGGACCAGCGGGCCCGGCCGGGGCCAAGGGCGCATCGGGAGTCGCATCCAGCACCGTGGTCCAAGGGACGGCCGTGAGCTCGGCCGCCAACCCCACCGCGGGAACGGTCACCACCGCCACCGCCAGTTGCCCGACCGGACGTGTGCTGTTGGGCGGTGGCGGGCAGGTCAGTGACGGGCCCAGTGCCACCGGATCGACCACGACCACGACGGCCAATGCCGTCACCAGCGGAACCGGCGTGGCCCTGCTCACCTCCAACCCGACCACGACCCGCGGCTGGCGGGCAGTCGGCGTGGTGACCGGGCCGCTGACCTCGGGGATGGCCATGTCGGTCCAGGCCTACGTGATCTGCGGCACCCCGTAGCCGACCCAGTCGCCTGACCGGGCTACCCGGGGGCCACCCGCCCAGCGCTCAGTTGACGTGGACGCCGGAAATGGCCCGGGCGATGATGAGGCGCTGGATCTCCGAGGTCCCCTCGAAGATGGTGTAGATCTTCGAGTCCCGGTGCCACCGTTCCACCGGGTGCTCCCGGATGTAGCCGTAGCCGCCCATGATCTGGATGGCCTCCTCGGTCACGTAGACCGCGGTCTCCCCCGCGAACAGCTTGGACATCGAGCCCTCGCCCGCGGTGAACTGCTTGCCGGTGCTCCCCATCCACGCCGCCCGCCACACCAGCAGCCGGGAGGCGTCGATCCGGGTCTTCATGTCGGCCAGCTTGAAGGCGATGGCCTGGTTCTCGATGATGGCCCGACCGAAGGCCTTGCGCTCCTTGGCGTAATCGAGCGAGTACTCGTACGCGGCCCGGGCGATGCCCAGGGCCTGGGCCCCCACCGTGGGCCGGGAGGCCTCGAAGGTCTTCATGGCTGCCTGGCTGGTGGACCGCTTGCCCTCACGGGCCCGGGCCAGTTTCTCGTCGAGCTTGTCCTTCCCGCCCAACAGGCAATGGCCCGGCACCCGCACGTCGTCCAGCACCACTTCGGCCGTGTGGGAGGCGCGGATGCCCATCTTCTGGAACTTCTGGCCCTGGGTCAGTCCGGGGGTGTTCGGCGGCACGATGAAGCTGGCCTGGCCCCGCGAGCCGAGCTCGGGCTCGACCGAGGCCACCACCACGTGGATGTCGGCGATGCCGCCGTTGGTGATCCACGTCTTGGTGCCGTTGATGACCCACTCGTCCTTGGCCTCGTCGTAGACGGCCCGGGTGCGGAGGGAGGAGACGTCGGAGCCGGCGTCGGGCTCCGAGACGGCGAAGGCGGCCGTCTGGATCTTGTCGGGGGTGCCGAAGCACTGGGGGCCCCACTCCATCAACTGCTCAGGGGTCCCGTTGCCGGCGATGCCGGCCAGGCCCAGGGTGGACCCGAAGATGGACAGGGCGATCCCGGCGTCGCCCCACGACAGCTCCTCGTTGGCGATGGGCAGCAACAGGCCGGTGGGGTCGAGGAAGCACTGGGTGATGAAGTCGAACGAGTACAGCCCGATCTTGGCTGCCTCCTCGATGATGGGCCAGGGCGTCTCTTCCCGCTCGTCCCACTCGTGGCCGGCCGGGCGAACCACCGACTCGGCGAAGTCGTGCACCCATTTCTGGATCTGGAGTTGGTCCTCGTTGAGGTCCATGGAGAAGTCGGACATGGCGTCCCCTTCCTGTCTCGGCCCTGGGGCCTCGTCGTCTCGTCAGGTCTGCACCGTCGGGCGCACCGTTCGGCCCACTGGCGTGCTACCCGTTGTTACTGAATAGTAACCCTTGGGGGCGTCAGACACCAGTGACCGCACCTTTTCCCAGGTCAGATGGACTTGACCCCCCTCGGTCCACGGCCACCAGCACCGATGCGGCCACCGCCACCACGGTAACTGCCGCCCCCACCAGGAAGGCGCCGGTGCCCCCCCGCAGGGTGAACAGCCACCCGCCGAAGGCCGGACCGATGACCCGGGCCAGGCTGGAGAGCCCCTGTTGGATGCTGAGGGCTCCGCCCCGGCGCCACCAGGAGGCCCGTCCGGCCACCAGCAGGGACAGGGTCGGGCTGACCAACCCCTGCCCGACGGTCAGCACCACCAGGGGCAGGGCCAGCCCGGCCAGCGAGTGGGCCGTCGGGAGGAGGACCAGGCCGACAGCCTGGGTGACCAGCCCGACCACCAGGGCCACGGCCTCGCCCAACCAGGCCACCACCCGGTCGACCAACTGGGTCTGCACCACCACGATGAGCAGCCCGATGACGGCGAACACCCCGCCGACCCCGGACAGCCCCAATGAGGCTCGGTGGTTGGCGTACAGGGCGAAGACGGCCTCGAAGGCGCTGAAGGCGCTGATGGAGCACACAGTGGCGATGCCCAGGGCCACCAGCACCCTCCGCTGCGAGGTCTTCGCCGATGCAGGGAGAGCCCGGGCCGCCTCCGACTGGCGCCGGGCCGAGGCGGGATGGGTCTCGGGCAAGCGGATGATGGCGACGATGGCATTCCCCGCGGCGATGCCGGCGGCGATCAGGAAGGGGAGGCGGGGACCGCCCAGCGCCGACAGGGAGGCCAGCGCCGGTCCGGCCACGAACCCGACCCCGAAGGCCGCCCCGAGGAGGCCGAACAGTCGTGGTCGCTTCGGCGGCTCGGCCAGGTCGGTCACGGCGGCGTGGGCCACCCCGAGCGAGCCCCCCGATCCCCCGTCGACGATCCGAGCCGCGAACAGCAGCCAGATGCTGCCGGCCAGACCGGTGGCCAGGCTGCCCACCGCCGTGCCCACCAGGGACATGATCAGGACGGGCTTGCGGCCGATCCGGTCGGACAGGCGCCCCCACACCGGGGACAGCACGAACTGCGCGGCCGAGAACGAGGCGACCAGCAGGCCGATCGTGGCCGGGGACGCCCCAAATCGTCTCGCGTAGAGCGGGAGCAATGGGAAGACCATGCCGAAGCCGACCATGTCGACCGCCACAGTGGTCCAAATGATCCCGAAACCGGGCGGCACACGCCGTCGGGCACCCGCAGCAGATGGGGGCTCGATCGGCGGTGCATCGCGATCTCGAGCATGGAACCGGTACTTCACCGCCGCGTTCGCCGTGACGACGATGGGTGGGGAGCCGGCCGATGGTCCGAATACGGGCCGGTGGCCCGTCCGGACCCGATGTTGCTAGCCCGCCGCGGGGCGGACGTCGACGGCCTGCAGGCCCTTCGGGCCCTCCTGCACGTCGAACTCGACCGCCTGACCTTCTTCAAGGCTGCGGAAGCCGTTCATCTGAATGGCGGAATGATGTACGAAGACATCAGGCCCGCCACTGGGCTGCGAGATGAACCCGAAGCCCTTCTCGGCGTTGAACCACTTAACTGTTCCGGATGCCACGGTGGCATTCTCCTTTTTCTGCAAACGTGTCTCTTGCAGAGAGGACCGCCTCGGAGGGCGATGCGATGCCACCCAAATTTCGAGCAACTCGACGACGCTGAACCTTCTCGGACCTTCTCGGCGAGAAACGCTAGCAGCCCAGATCCGATCAGCCCACAATTCGCGGGCCGTTCACCAAGCGTTCACCGACGCCGAACCCGGGTCCCTTCGGCAGAGTCCTCCACCACCCAACCTCGGCTCACCAGCTGGTCACGGAGCTCGTCGGCCCGCGGCCAGTCCCCGGCGGCCCGGGCCGCATCCCGCTCGGCGATGGTCGACGCCGTCTCGGCGTCGATCTCCTCGGTTCCGGCGGTCGCCAGGGCCAGCCCGAGGGCGCCGCACAGGACGGCGACCGTGGTGGCCAGCCGGGTGGCGGTGGCCGCGTCGCCGTCGTCGCTGGCCCGGTTGGCCCGGCGCACCAGCTCGAAGACACCGGCCAGGGCTCCCGGCGTGTCCAGGTCGTCGTCCATCCGGTCCCGAAAGCGGGACACGGCCTCGGCGTCCAGGTTCTGGGCCTCACCCTGCCCCTCGACCACCGGCCCGTCGGCCAGGGGATCGACGGGACGGAACTGGCGGGCCAGCTCGTCCAGGCGGCTCAGTCCGGCCTCGGCGTCGACCACCGTCTCCGGCGTCACCTCGATCGGCGAGCGGTAGTGCGAGCGCAGGACGAGCAGCCGGTAGGCCCGGGCATCGCTGCGGGCCAACAGGTCGTCGAGCGAGGTGAAGTTGCCCAGGGACTTGGACATCTTCTCGCCGTCGACCGTGACCCACCCGTTGTGCACCCAGTGGTGGGCGAAGTCCCGACCCAGGGCCACGGCCTGGGCCCGCTCGTTCTCATGGTGGGGGAAGATCAGGTCGATGGCCCCACCGTGGAGGTCGAAGCCGTCGCCCAACAGATCGAGGGACATGACCACGCACTCGGTGTGCCACCCGGGACGGCCCGGGCCCCAGGGTGACTCCCAGGTGGGCTCGCCCGGCTTGGCCTTCTTCCACAGCACGAAATCGAGGGGTGAGCGCTTCTCCTCCAGGGCCTCCACCCGGGCCCCCGACCGCAACGACTCCAGGGGCTGGCGGGCCAGCAGCCCGTAGCCGGGCACCTGGTCGACGGCGAGATAGACGCCGTCGGACGTCTCGTAGGCCACCTGCCGCGACACCAGCTCGCCGATGACCTCGACCATGCGGGCCACATAGGCGGTGGCGTGGGGGATCTCGTCGGGGCGCAGGACCCCCAACGCGTCCATCGCCTCCCACCAGACCCCCTCGTAGCGCCGGGCCAGCTCCTCGGTTCCCGTGCCCCGCTCGGCCGCCCGCTCGATGACCTTGTCGTCGATGTCGGTGATGTTGGAGACGTAGTTGACCTCGAGGCCGCCGAAGAGCAGGTAGCGACGGAGCACGTCGAAGACCAGGGAGAACCGGCCGTGGCCGAGGTGGGGGGCGTCGTAGACGGTCGGGCCGCAGACGTACATGGATACCTCGCCGGGGGCCCGCAGCTCGAGCTCGGACACCGTGCCGGTGGCAGTGTCGTGAAGGCGCAGCACGCAGGGTACGGTAACCCGGTCATGAGTGCCGACGCGACAACCCCGACCCCCCGGGGGGACCGTCCCGCCGGCGTGCCCGACAAGCCCGGGTTGGAGGGCCTCGAGCGCACCTGGTCCGATCGCTGGCAGCGGGACGGGACCTATGCGTTCGACCGGTCGGCTCCTCGGGACCGGGTCTTCTCCATCGACACCCCGCCCCCTACGGTGTCGGGCTCACTCCACGTCGGCCACGTGTTCTCCTACACCCACACCGACGCGGTGGCCCGCTACCAGCGCATGAGGGGCAAGTCGGTGTTCTACCCCATGGGGTGGGACGACAACGGCCTCCCGACCGAGCGCCGGGTGCAGAACTACTTCGGCGTCCGCTGCGATCCCGCCCTGCCCTACGACCCCGGGTTCACCCCCCCCGAGCAGCCGGGCAAGGATCCCATCGCCGTCTCCCGGCCCAACTTCGTGGCCCTGTGCCACCAGCTGACCGAGGAGGACGAGCGCGCCTTCGAGCACCTGTGGCGCACCCTGGGGCTGTCGGTCGACTGGTCGCACACCTACGCCACCATCTCCGAACGGGCCCAGCGGGTCTCGCAGCGGGGGTTCCTCCATCTGCTGGCCGGGGGCCACGCCTACCAACAGACGGCCCCCACCCTGTGGGACATCGACTTCCGCACCGCGGTGTCCCAGGCCGAGCTGGAGGATCGCGACCGGCCCGGCGCCTACCACCGGCTGCGCTTTCAGCGGGCCGGGAGCGAGCCCGGCAGCGTGGACATCGAGACCACCCGCCCGGAGCTGCTGCCCGCCTGCGTGGCCCTGGTGGCCCATCCCGACGACGAGCGCTACCGGTCCCTGTTCGGCACCGAGGTGGTCACGCCCCTCTTCGGCGTGCGCATACCGGTGATGGCC
>Ga0210400_10006251_pt1 | contig 10038 bp, 10 predicted proteins | sample IncBWH26MmetaG_FD_155456 | JGI IMG/M metagenome (GOLD analysis project Ga0210400, IMG submission 155456) | Forest soil microbial communities from Barre Woods Harvard Forest LTER site, Petersham, Massachusetts, United States - Inc-BW-H-26-M | ecosystem: Environmental > Terrestrial > Soil >... | reverse complement strand
CGCAGAACCAGCGTCCGCCGCACCACAAAAATAACTCCCACAATCGCCACCCCCAGCGTGGTGAACAGATAACTGAGCGAGGGATCGAGGGCGCGCTTGATCGGGCCCACGGCTTCTCCCACGATTGCGTACAACAGGATGCTGGCCAGCATCGCCCACTGCACCGCCCGCAGTGTCTGCAGAGCCCTGGTCATCGAAGTGAGGTCATCGAAGTGGAGTCATCGAAGAGATATTTTCGCGCGAGTGAGAAAGGATTCCCGACAAGGTTCTACGGCGGAATCGGTTCGAACAATACAGTGTTTCTGGTAGTGTCGGCCTCACAAACAGACGGCGATCAGTGGGACCGGTGCGAATGAGATGATGCTGGGCGCATCCGCAAGAAGATCTGGAACGACACCGGATAATTTCCGTAAGCCGCATCCAGCGCTCCCGGCTTGGAGTAGACCGTCACATCCGCCCCCAGCCCCAGTTGCCACGCATGATCCTGAATCAAGTCCCGCTCCCCGCCAAACGTATACGCCCCGATGCGGTAAACCGGATGCACCGCCGCCTGCGGAAACAGTTCATCCTTATCGACCAGCTCCAGCCGCGAGAAAGCATAATTCCGCCGCTGGAAATTCAGCGTCGACTCCAGCAGATAACTGTTCAGCGTAGTCTCGGTCGCGATTTTATGCACCCGCCCCCAGATCGCAGTCGTCGCCCAGTTTCCCCAAACCGCATCCGGTCGAGCCGCCGGCCGGTTGTATTCCACCGACGCCGTTTCCCGCCACTGGCTGCCCGGCTCCAGCGCTTCCGGATGCTCCAGTCGCCCCACGCTGTATTGCGCCGTCCAGTTGGACGACGCTGCGACGATGGCCCGTCCCGACCAGGAATCCAGCGCCGAAAATTGAATGCTCCAGCGTTCTTCGTTCGGCTCGCGCCCGTTGAACGCCGAGGCCTCCAGCTTGACGCGATCGATCACGAATCCTGTAGTGGCCACGCCAAAACTGGTATGCGTCGAATCCTGCAGGTGATGGCTCAGCGGCGCCAGCGGCAGCTCCGACGCCGATGCCCGGTGAATGTAGGTCACCGGCCCTAACGCCGGCTCCGCCGACGGCCCACCATAAAACTCCCAGGAAATCTTCTCCGTCAGCGGCAGCGTGTAAAGCCCTGCCAGCTCGGCAAATACATTGTGCGGATGCTGATGATCGACTAACTGCTCGCCATGGTAAGTTTCTCCCGTCTGAAAAAGCTCGGGAAATCCCGGATGCGGCGAGGTGAGCGACTCAGCGGAAAACATCTCCCGCAACAGAATCGTGCCCGCGCCCAGCCGGTGCTGTTCCATCAGCATGCCAACGTTCACCGACTCGGCCTTGCCTTCTCCGCGCGGCCCGCCCTGCTGGTTGTAATCCGCAAAAATGACGCCGTGCGCCATCACGTCCCACCCGCCCCGCATCCACATCCAATCATGCTCCGGCACCGATGCCGGTTGCCATCCCGTCCCAGAACCTGCATGGGGGGAGGGCAGCTGAAATCCGCTCTCCTGCATCTCCATTTGCATTCCCTGCATGTTCATTCCTGACTTGTTCATGCCTGAGGCGGACGAATCCTGCTGTGCGGATGCCTGATGTTCGGCCGCCATCTCGGGCGGAGCGGCGGGACTGCTGTCCTGAGCCGAGGCCTGTACCACCGCGAGCACCGCTAGAAATAATAAGAAGAAAGACTTTTGTCTCACACGGGATCCTTTTTGGTTGTGAAGATTCCAGAACCGTCCACTTTCCGGACGCACACCTGCGCTCCCGGAAAATATCGTGAAGGTGAGAAGAATCGTCTAAATCCGCAGGGCTGCGGTGATCGGTGGACTATTGGAAGGAGCAACTAAAACCGCTAAGGGCCGGGAAGCAGCGACGGCCAAATTCAGGCCCCAGCCAGCGTTCAGACCGCAAAGTTGCGCGTCCCCGGAACCAAAAGAAAACGGCGCGTTTGGAAGCACTGCGTGATGACCACTGACGCAGCACCGAAAATTGGATGGAGCAGGGAAGGGAGCCGCAGGCGCGTGATCATGGCATCCCGCCGGGTGATCCGCCACAGGAGAAAAAGTCATCGCCTGCGCGCCCGCCAAGACAGACGCGATCGGAATCAACAACAGCAGTGCGACCATTCGCCAGATTCCACGCATACCCTAGGTCCCAGTGATTTTGATGCGGAGTTCTTCCGGAAGCCGTTGCCGGATTTCCTCCGGCAGCCGGTCATGCACCCGACGCGCTCCTTGTTTCGCCGCATCGAGCACTGTCACCGGAGCCGGCGTGGCCACGGCGACTCCCAGCCAGATCAACGCGGAAAGCCCAAATCCCGCCAGTGCCGCGATTTCCAGCCAGAACGCATGCCGCGGCGCGAGCCGCCAGATCACGCCAAACGCCAGCAAAAACACCCCCGCCGAAAGCGACGCCAGCGCAATCAATCCCACATCGATCATGCGATGAATCTGTTGCCGGCTGCGGCAGTGTTCACAGGCCGCGAAATGGCTTTCGTAGTCGGCGCACATCTCCGGCGCCAGGCCGGAAATATCATACCGCCAGCCCGCCAGAATTTTGCCCACGATTGGATCGACACACTGCTGACTCATGAGGTAAGAAGCTACTCGAGCCCCGCAAGCTCTTATTCAAAAAACTCGAACGTTACAGCCGAATCGGCTCCAGCGCCTCGGTCTGCGACGCCAGCAGCACGCGGTTTTGAAACAGCCCGCCCCGCGTGGCCAGCGCCTTTTCTGCCTCTCTCCGGGCTATTTCCGGATGATTGTTCTCCTGTGAGAGATGCGCCAGTACGACAAACGTTGCACTATTATCATAGTCGTTGGTCAGGAAATCGGCGAGGGCCAGGTTCGACAAGTGCCCCACCCGGCTCATCACCCGCTGCTTCACCGACCACGGATACGGCCCCACCCGCAGCATTTCCAGATCGTGATTCGATTCCATCACCAGCACATCGCAGCCCCGTAAGTGATCGCGCACGCTGACCGGCAAATATCCCAGATCGGTTGCCACGCCAACCTTGATGCCCTCGGCGCGAAAAGTAAACCCCACCGGATCGGCCGCATCGTGCGGAATGGTGAATGGCCGCACTTCAATGTCACCCACCTGAAAACGATGCCCCGCCTCAAACGCCTCAAATCTATCCAGCCTTGGCCGCTCGCCTTTTTCGTTGCGCAGCGCCCGCGCCCATGCCTGGTGCGTCGCCCCGGTCATAAATACTGGGATGCGCAACTTCTTGGCCAGTGTTGCTAAACCATAAACATGATCGGAATGCTCGTGCGTAATCACAATGGCGGAGAGCGTCTGCGGATCCTCGCCCAGCGCCTTCATCCGCTTAAACGTTTCTCGGCAGGAGATGCCGGCGTCCACCAGAATCCGCGTGCAGGCGCTGGCCACCACCGCACAATTGCCGCGGCTCCCGCTCGCCAGCATGGACACACTTACACCCATCTTCGCAGGCTCCTGCTGGCAGCATACGCGCTCACCCTGTGGATCAGGGAGTACTTTTCTGGTTAGCCGATACCAAGGAGCGGCTCCCGGCTTCCGCCTTCCGGTTTGCGGGGATGGTTCAAGTTGAATTTCTCAGCGGCCTCTGCGGAATCTCTCTGCGTCCTCGGCGATTAAAGGCTTTTGCCCTGGCCAGGAAAATCAAAACACTTTAATCGCAGAGGGCGCGAAGAAAGGCCGCAGAGTTCGCCGAGAAATTCAAATTGGGTTTCCACGGTTCACGTTCCACTTTCAAACGCCATCGTTCCGGAAGCCGGAAGCCGATTACTTCACTCCCACCCCGTAATAATACGTATACGGAGCATATCCCCCAATCGGCAGCGCGGTCTGAAAGCTGGAAAACACGGCCGCATTTCCCAGAAACGAAACGAACACATCCTGTTGCACCCCACCCGTCGACATCCGGAAAGTGAACATCCCATAGCACGGATCGGTCAGCTTATTGGCCGTGCCATCGTAAAGATAAGGCGTGTCCGCGATAGCCGCCAGCGTACCAGTCGCGAGAGCATGGTTCTGACTGTCGGTGATAGTGATCACCCCGCCCGACCCGATCGTCACCGTCGCCTTGCCCTCCGACGGCGTCCCTGTCTCGACGTTGCCCTGCCCAGTCTGCGCTCCACTCTTCTCATAAAAAATCGCCGTGTAAGTCCCCGCATTCGCCGCCGAGAAAGTCTTCGCCGCCGCCTGCGGCAGCCCGAGAATGGTGCCGTTACCCGTGTCTACGACAAAAAATCCATTCTGCGTGCCGAACACGTAGTCGTTCCCTGAATTCTCACTGACCGTGAAAAAGTTCCCCGAAGGATCTTCCGTAATGCTGGACGCCGCAAAACTCCCGCCCCCAAAAAGATTCTGGCTGAACACGCCAAACGGCCAGTAGCCCTCATGCTGCACGCTGCCCTGTGCGCTGATGGAAATCGTGCCAAACTCCATCCCCCCAGCCGCCGTGCGGAACTGCAGGTAGTTAAAGTTGCGCCCGGCAAAAGTGTTGATCGAAGCCGGCGCGCTCTCCACCGCCGTAATCAGAGCCTGGCTGTCGCGGTTCGGTCCCGCGTTCGCCGCTTCCACCATCAGTACGAAGCCCGGCACCTCATAGGCGGCCAGCAGATTACCCTGCGGATCGCCGATGGTGTAGGTCCCGTCTGAATTCACGATGTATGGCACCGTCCCGGTCTCGCCATTGGTGTAATTCTTGTAGGTAATGTTCAGCGCGGTCGAGTCGATGGAGATGGTTAAGAAGTCCCCCACCGATGCCGTCCCGTTATAAGCCCGCACTGCACTCTGCGTAGTGCTCACTTTCGACGCAGAATTACAGCCAGCTAATAAACCCACCGCAATCAGTAGCACAAGCCTTACCGTCTTCATCAGGAAAACCCTCCATCATGAAAACGAGATCGGCATCCCACCCGCAAACTTGAGCCAGCCCAAGCTACCAATCATGAGCCCACTCTCAATTCGGAAGTCTGACCCCTAACCCCTGACCACTGACCCCTGCTTTTCCCTCATTTCCCCTGCCGCAAGTTCTCCACCGCCGCCCGCACCACCGAACCCCCATACGCCCCAGCGATTCCCGGCAGAAACGCCAGAAACGATCCATAAACCTGCGCCCGCGTCGGCCGCACTGTCAGCACCATATACGCCGCCAGTTCGGTCAGCGGAATGCAAACCCCCACCACCCCCACCCACCGCCACGGCTGGCGCGGCCGCAACAATCCCAGCAATATGCACGCCGACAGCACCAGCAACGCGGTCAACAGCAGATCATTCACCGCAACGTCCGCGCACCCCGCCCCCACTCCGCAGACCCCGGCCATGAGGTAGAACCAAGCATCGCGTCCGCCGGGTTGTTCAGACGTCTTCATTCTTGGCAGGACTTTTCACCACAGAGTCACAGAGACACAGAGAAAAAACTATTGCTTTTGCTCTTCTCTCTGTGTCTCTGTGACTCTGTGGTGAGAGTTCTTTCTCGCTCGTCGCTCGGCAGCCGGAGGTCTTCAATACTTATAAAACCCCCGCCCGGTCTTCCGCCCCAGCCATCCCGCGTCCACCATCTTGATCAGCAGCGGACACGGCCGGTACTTGGGATCCCCCAGCCCGCTCTGCAAAACTCGCATAATGTCCAAACAAACATCGAGTCCAATAAAATCCGCTAGCGTCAACGGCCCCATGGGATGCGCCATCCCCAGTTTGAACACCTCGTCGACCGCCTCGGCCGTGGCCACACCCTCCATCACCGCAAACATCGCTTCATTCAGCAGCGGCATCAGCACCCGGTTCGACACAAAGCCGGGTGCGTCGTTCACCTCCACCGGCGTCTTCTCGAGCTTCAACGCCAGGTTACGAGTTTCCGAAAATGTTTCCTGCGAAGTCGCCAGCCCGCGAATCACTTCCACCAGCTTCATCACCGGCACCGGATTAAAGAAGTGCATCCCAATAACTTTCTCCGCTCGCTTCGTGACCGCCGCCAGCTTGGTGATCGAAATCGAAGAAGTATTGGAAGCCAGAATGATTTCAGGCCGAGTCACCCGGTCGAGATCACGAAATATCTCTACCTTGATCTCGAACTTCTCCGTCGCCGCCTCGATGACGAAGTCGCAATCGGCCAGCTTGCCACGGTCGGTGACAGCTTGAATGCGGCCCAGCGCGGACGCCTTATCGTTTACGGTAATCTTATTCTTCGCAACTTCGCGTTCCAGATTCTTCGCCACCGTCTCCAGCGCCCGATCCAGAAAACGCTGCTCCACGTCGCACAGCACCACGTCGTATCCGCTTCGCGCCAACACATGCGCAATCCCATTCCCCATGGTGCCCGCGCCCACCACTCCGACTCTTCGAATATCCATACCTTAGTCCTCTCGGGAAAACGTTCGAGTCTAACACTCAGCTTCAAGTCGCAGGACCAGGAAATTGGGCCCTGGGACGAAATGTATGTGGAAGATTGACCGGTGCGAGAAAAGCGCACGCCAGGAAGCAGCGCTTGGGGGGAAAGGATGGGGGCTAAAGAAGCAGGAACGAATCCGGGCCCGCGATAGCCAGCTTCACCTGCGCGTGGCCTGGCTCTGCCGTCAGTCGATGCGTCGTTCGTTCGGGCGCGCATGCATCAGCGAGTCACGCTGGACGCCCGTGCGTGTTCCCGAGCCCGCAGTCTTTCCCGTTACGCTGATGGCGTAGCATTCTTCGTGAACGGCTTGCCCGTTGCCATCGGTCTTCGCGGTTTCAACCGCCACGGGCTGGCGACAGAGTGTGCAGCGCAGCACATTGTGCGGACTCCGGAAAAGCTGCGGCCTTACTTCCGGGCTGTCGGGAAGATGCGCCGCGATGGCCTTCACTCTCTCGACCGGAATCTGTTCGAAGTACGTTTCGATTTTCCGCATGATGGCTGACTCCTTCACTCGCCAACGCTACCAGCTCTCACTTCGTACGGGTCAGATCTTTTGCGGCTCGAACTCGCGCATTTAGTGTCTCCACCGCCGGTCAACTAACGCCACGCGGAGCCTTCCCTCTACAACGCATGGCTGGACCGCACGCCGAATCGAGTATTTTGCGAGTCGTTTTTGTACTTGCAGATCTCGCTACGTCATGTTACGTTTATTTTACGTTCGGTTAACGTTAATCTGCACAGGCAGGAAGATCACCATGCCCTCTCCGACCAAGAAAACTCCGATGAACTTCAAAACCATGGCCCAGATGGACGTTCCCCAGGGTCGTAATGGCAAGCACAAGCTGGTGGTGACCAGAATCCTCTCGGATCTCGATCAGTTGGCGCCCGGCGTTGCCCTCAAGGTTCCACTTGCGGAGCTCGCGGAGAGCAAGGAAAAGGTCCGGTCCGCGCTGAATCGGGCCATTCACAAGGGCGGGCGCAGTGTTGCCACAGCCAGTGACGCCACGTTCCTCTACGTCTGGAATGAAGGTGAGTAAGTTCCCGGTCCGAAGAAGCATAATCGTGCCCCCTCCCGACCTCCGCGACCTTTGCCGCTTTTCTCTGGTATCCCGGCGGTCAAAGGCTTTCGTCGGCCCTCAATCCAGTTCTTCCATGAAACCCAGGCTGGATCTGCGCTCTTGAACCCAGTTCTCGCGTCCTTACTCGGTGTAAACTAATCCAAACCCATAGATCTAATCCGTCATCTCCGAAAGGATTCCCGCCATGGCAACGCTAGAAGCCCCCGTCCGGCCGCGCACCAGCCTTCATCAAGGACCATTCGTCACCGAGCCTTTTTACGATTTTCGCAATGAAGAAAACGCTCGCCGCATGCGCTCCGCCATCACCAAAGTTCGCAGCCAACTGGGCCGCGAGTATGACCTCATCATCGGCGGCAAGCACGTTAAAACCGCTGACAAGATCAAGTCGCTGAACCCGTCGCAGCCCTCGCAGATCGTCGGCATTCACCAGAAAGCCAACAAAGAACACGTGGAACCGGCAATGAAAGCCGCGCTCGCAGCCTTCGAGTCCTGGAGTCGCACCACAGTCGAAGAGCGCGCCGGCCTGGTGTTCCGCGTCGGAGATCTCATGCGCCAGCGCAAAATGGAATTCATGGCGTGGCTGGTTTTCGAGGTCAGCAAGAACTGGGCCGAGGCCGACGCCGACATCTCCGAGACCATCGACTTCTGCGAATTCTACGCGCGTGAAGCCCTGCGCTTCGCCAAATCGCAGACCCCCATCCAACTCCCCGGCGAGCACGACACGCTGCACTACATTCCGCTGGGTGTGGGCGCGGTAATTCCGCCGTGGAATTTCCCCTGCGCCATCATGGCCGGGATGACCCTGGCCTCCATCGTCGCCGGCAACACGGTGATCTTAAAACCGTCGAGCGATTCCCCCACCATCGCCGCAAAATTTATGGAACTGCTCGAAGAAGCCGGCATGCCCGAAAGCGTAGTGAATTTCTGTCCCGGCGCCGGAGCCAGTTTCGGCGACGCCGTGGTCGCGCATCCCAAAACCCGCTACATCGCTTTCACCGGATCTCGCGAAGTTGGCCTGCACATCAACCAAGTCGCGGCGACGCAGGCCCCCGGCCAGGTCTGGATCAAGCGTACGATTTTAGAAATGGGCGGCAAAGACGCGATCATCGTTGACGCGGACGCCGACGTCGCTTCCGCCGTCGAAGGCGTCGCGCAAGCCGCTTTCGGTTTTCAAGGACAAAAATGTTCCGCCTGCTCACGCGCTATTGTCGATGAACGCGTCTACGATAAATTCCTCGAGCAACTCAAAGCCCGCGTCGAAAAAATCCAGATCGGCGATGTCGCCGAAAACGCAGCCATGGGCGCGGTCATCAACGAAGGCTCGATGAAGACCATCCTCGAATACATCGAGCAGGGCAAGAAAGACGGACGACTGCTCACCGGCGGCGAACGAGCTCCCGGCGAAGGCTATTTCATCCAGCCCACGGTCTTTGCCGACATCCCCGCAAAGTCAAAGTTAGAGCAGGAAGAAATCTTTGGCCCCGTCCTCGCCGTCATCAAAGCCCGCGGCTTCGACCATGCGCTCGAAATCGCCAACGACACCGAGTTCGGCCTGACCGGTGCCATCTACACCAAGTCGCGCGACAAAATCGACCGCGCCATCCGCGAATTCCACGTCGGCAACCTCTACATCAACCGCAAATGCACCGGCGCCATGGTAGGAGCCCACCCCTTCGGCGGCTTCAATATGTCCGGCACCGATTCAAAATCCGGCGGCCCGGATTATCTCTACCTGTTCACGCAAGCGAAAGTCGTGGGAGAAAAGATCGTCTAGTGTCTATTGCCGGTGCGGGTGGGCTTTGCGCGTAGGCGCTTTGAAAGGGCGCGGCTTCAAGCCACGCCGATCAAGCCTCAGCGATGATTCCACCACCACAAAACGAAAAGGCCGCCCGCAGCCGGCCTTCATTCACGAAGATAAGTTTACTGCGCAACCCCCGCCGGGGGCTGTGGCACAATGCCCTGCGTGGTGGCCGCGGCAGCCTCGTTCAGAATCCGATGATGAATCGTGAACAGCGCCAGCTCCAGCCGGTCCGACACGCCGATTTTGTCGTAAACGTTGCGCAGGTAATTCTTGATGACCTGCTCGGTGGTACCCAATTGCGTGGCGATTTCTTTATTCTTGTACCCTTGCACAATCAGAGCAACGATGCGCAGTTCCTTGGCGGTCAGCCGGTCGCGCACCCGCAACCCGACCATATCGTTCTCGGTGAGTTCGCTGGGCACGGCGACATCCTGTACCCAGGTTTCGCCGCGCGCCACTTTCCGCACGCAGTCGACGAGTGCCGCGCTGGTCACGTTGCGATAGACCACGCCGTGCGCGCCGTTCGACATATGCCGCTGCGCGCTCTCGCCGGTGTCGGCCAGCACGATCACGCGCGTCTTCGCCTTGTTCGCCGCCAGCACGATTGCGGCAAAGTCGGCGTGGAATCCCGCTGCCGCCACCAGCACCGCGGCACGAAACTTGTCCAGCGCCATAAACATCTGTTCAGGCGTCTGGGCCTGAGCCACAATGCGCATCTCATCTTCCACGGCCAGCACTTTGGCGATGCCCGCCCGGAAGATT
>Ga0210400_10006250_pt1 | contig 10039 bp, 9 predicted proteins | sample IncBWH26MmetaG_FD_155456 | JGI IMG/M metagenome (GOLD analysis project Ga0210400, IMG submission 155456) | Forest soil microbial communities from Barre Woods Harvard Forest LTER site, Petersham, Massachusetts, United States - Inc-BW-H-26-M | ecosystem: Environmental > Terrestrial > Soil >... | reverse complement strand
CGCGCGAGTATCGGCGATGGTTTTGCGCGGGCTGTGGAATTGTTGGAAGGCTGCCTGGCGGACACCCATGCTATTTCGCAATTGTTGGACGGCGCTCCGGGCCTGACCGCGGTGCAGCCGCGTCATCCGCACCAGCGTTCGGGCGTGGCGTCGTTCGGGCCTCAAGAACTAAGCTTTGCCTCGATGCACCCGGTTTCGGAAGATCGGCAGGGGGGCAACCCGCTGTCTTCGCGAGAACGCGAGGTCGCCGCTCTTCTGGCACTTGGTAGGACTAATAAGGAAATAGCCACGATTCTGGTGATCAGTCCTAGAACTGTTGAGAGCCACCGCGCCAGGATCATGCTCAAGCTCGACCTGCATTCCCTCAGTGCGCTCGTCCGCTACGCTGTCCGACATCAGTTTATTCAGCCTTGATCTCCAACGCTATTTTGGTCCCTCCTCCGTAATACTACGGACGTAATCAACGGTATTGACACGTCTCTATTGTGACCACAATATCCGCTCCACCAAAGGAGCCCCTCCCATGGAACATTTCCTTCTTTGCGGCAATCCCTCTTGCCGTTTCGTCCTCGATTTGCAGGAACTACGAAAGCCCCTGCGCGGATCGCAATGGCTGCTCAAAGAATGCCCAGAATGCGGCGCCCAGTGGTCAGCTACTTGCCCGTTCTGCAGCGAACCGCTGAACGTGAATTGGCGCGGCCACCACGCACTCTGCGCGCACTGCCAGTGTCGATTTCACGCGCCGGCGGCCGCGTAGTACCGCGCACCCAGGACGGTTGCACCGTCTCTGCTGGTGTCGCTGCTACCTGTGTGGAACGAAGGTCGGGCCGGGGCTCTCAGTCACAGAGTCTCTACCCACGTGCCTAATTCTTCGGTACACTCTCCTCACCCTATGTCTCAACTATCTCGCCGCAACCTGCTCAAAACAGCGATTTCTGGAGCCACCATGGCTGCTCTTCCGTCGCTACCACCGTCCCAGCAGGCAACGCCCGTTAACCGCAAGGGACAGATCCGCCAATCCGCCTCCCGCTGGTGCTATAAGAGCATTCCGCTGGAAAAGCTTTGCGCCTATGGCGCCGAGATCGGCCTGAAAGGCATCGACCTGCTGAATGTCGAAGAATGGGAAGTGCCGAAGCGCTACGGGCTGATCTGCAGCATGGGCTATGCCGGTGGTGGGGAAATTGCCAGTGCGTTAAATCGCGTGGAAAATCACGCCAAGATTGAAGAAGCTTTCCGAAAGAACATACCAATCGCTGCGAAGCTTGGCGTTCCTAATGTGATCACGTTTTCCGGGAATCGTGCTGGAATGTCCGACGAGGAAGGCGCGAAAAATACTATCGCCGGGCTCAATCGGCTGAAAAAAATCGGCGAAGACAACGGCGTGACCATCTGCATGGAGCTGCTCAACAGCAAGGTCGACCATAAAGACTACATGTGTGATCACACCGCGTGGGGCGTACAAGTGATGCAAGCGGTGAACTCGCCGCGCGTAAAACTGCTTTACGACATTTACCACATGCAGATCATGGAAGGCGACTTGGTGGCTACCATCCAGGAAAATATCGACTGGCTCGGCCACTTTCATACCGGCGGCGTGCCGCACCGCCACGAACTCGACGGAACGCAGGAAGTGCAGTGGGATGGCGTCATGCGCGGCATTGCCGCTACAAAGTATCAGGGATACGTAGCTCACGAATTCGTGCCCACGCGTGACCCGTTAACCTCATTACGCCAAGCCGTCGACCTCTGCGACGTCTGATTCGCGGCGCGGCAAGCCGCCGGCCGTTACATTTCGTAGTCCAGTTCCGCGGCTAGTTTCAGCAGCGGCATCAACCAATCCACCAGCTTCTGGTGCACCGGATGCGGAGAGTACGCGTCCAACGAAGCCTTGTCCCGGAATTTCATCACGCCACCGTGCGTAAATCCCTGCGACCGGGCCGATATGTTTTCGCCATAGCTTGTTTCCAATAGACCAGGAATTTGCCCTTGCAGCGCGTGAATCTCTCGTGCCGCCCGGCTTTTCATTTCTTCCGTAACATTCGGCTGCCATTGAAACAAGAAAGTATGGATATACATGTCCCGCCGTGCTCTCCTCCTGGAAAGTTTCGATTCGCCCGAGTATCGCACAGAGGCAAGCTGTTGCGCGGGCCCTTCCGTGTCGGCTACAAGCCGAGCTGCAGCGGAGCTTGTGAATATAGTTCATACACGATTCTAGAAGCTGTGCCGCGATGTTGCCGAGTTGGTGCCACAGCGCCTGTGATGGTTGTCACCGGTCAGGCCTTTTATCAGAATGGCTGAGTCGATTCTTCTTGATATCTCTTTGCCGTAGGGTCTTCGTGTGACGAAAGAGCCACATGTCGTAAAGCGGAGATTTCCGCGCATCGCGCTGCCGAAGGGCATGCTCGTAGCCTGGGAGCACAACGGTGGGCGCGCGGTATCGCGCGTCGCGACGCTGGGCTTGGGCGGCTTGTTCATTTCTACGCCGGACCCGCTTCCGATAGGCGCATTGGTGAAAATTATTTTTGATGTGCCCGGCGGCGAGGTACGGGCGCGCTCGATCGTCAAGAACGTAAAGCCGGGCGAGGGAATGGCCGTCGCGTTTATCGAGATGGGCTACGCAGATCGCGCGCGGCTCGATCAGCTATTGAAGAAACTAGCGTAGAACTCCTAGGTTGCCGCGGCGCGCTCGGCGTTGAGCGCGGCCCCGATGATGCCCACCTCGTCGCTGGTCGGTACAATCTCGAAGCGGCTGCCTTGCAGCGGACTCATTTTCACCATTTCGTGCACCAAGCGGTCGAGCAGGCCGATGTCAATGAACTTCGCGTTGTGCCCGGTGATGTAGAACTGGCCGGGGCCGTCCATGTGAATACTGGTCGCGGTGGCAGCGGCCAGCGCGCGATGGCATAACGTTACGAATTCGGAGCACCGTGCATCGCCACCACGCGCGTTGGCGAAGACTTCTTCCGGTTCGAGATCGAGAAACCGCAAACGCATGGAGCGGTGGCCGAGGATGCCTTCCAGATGCCCGCGGCCACCGCATCCGCACAGGTTTTCTTTGGGATCGAGCGTCACAACCGAGTGCCCGCCTTCCCACACGCCCTCTCGCCAGGGGTAACGGCCGAAGCCTACGCCGTTTCCCAGGGTCCACACGCGAATGAGTTTTTGCAGCTTGTCGCGCGTGGCGGCAATGCCCGCGGCCATGACGTCGGCATCGTTGAAGACACGCACAGGAGCGGACAATTCGCGCGCCGACAGCGCCGCCTGCAAATTGAAACCCTTCACCTGATGCAGGTTGGGAGAGTCCTCGATGATTCCGTCGTGAATCACTCCCGGAAATCCCAGCCCAATGGCCTGAATCTTCTGCCCCTTGGCCGCCGCGTCGATCTGCTGCTGGATGCAGACGCCGATGTTTTCCGCGGGCATGGATTGCAGGGCGTCCAGCGAAGTGCCTTTTTCCGGATACATGCTGAGCGGACCGGCCAGTTTGTTGTTCTCCACCAGGCCGACCGCGATGTGTTCCATTACGAGTACGCCGATGGATTTAGGCATGGTTGCCGTTACCTCAATTTGTTAAGACCGTTGAAGGCGGCGGCTTTATAGCATTCCGCCAGCGTCGGATAGTTGAAGACGGCGTCCGCGAAATATTCCACGGTTCCCTTAAACGCAAAAACTGCTTGCCCGATGTGGAGAAGCTCGGACGCGCCTTCTCCCACGATGTGTACGCCAAGGAGTTCTTTGGAATCGGGATCGAAAATTAACTTCAGGCGCCCGGTAGTGTCTCCGCGAATCTGGCCGCGCGCTATCTCCCTGAAAAAAGCGATGCCCACTTCGTACGGAACGCCTTCCTCCGTGAGCTGTTCTTCCGTTTTGCCGATGAAGGAAATTTCCGGAATAGTGTAAATTCCGTAAGGATAGTTCGCGCGATTGGAATGGATGGGAATACCGAAGGCATTGGCGGCGGCGATGCGCCCTTGTTCCATCGAGACGGAGCCGAGGCTCGGAAACCCAATAATGTCCCCGACCGCGAAGATGTGCGGCTGCTTGGTTCGGTAATCGGCGTCGACGGCAATGCGCCCGCGCGAGTCGGCCTCCAGTCCGGCATTCGCGAGATTTAATTCATCGACATTTCCTTGGCGGCCCACGGCGTAGAGCAGCGCGTCGCCTGAAACTTTTTTCTTGCTCTTCAGGACGGCGGCGACCCCGTTGTCGGGAGTTTCTTCGACGCTTTCGACCTCTTCGTTCAGGCGCATGGTGACTCGGCGGTCGCGCAAGTGGTAGCACAGCGCCTCCACCATCTCGGCATCCGCGAATTCGAGCAGGCGCGGACGCTTTTCAATCAGCGTGACGCGCACGCCCAGCGTCGCGAACATGCAGGCGTACTCCACGCCGATGACGCCGCCACCCACCACGATCAGCGTTTTGGGAATCTCCGGCATGCGCAGAATCTGGTCGCTGTTGATGATGTTGCGATTGTTGAAGGGCACCAGCGGAGATTCGGCCGGCTTCGTTCCGGTGCCGATGATGACACTGGCGGCTTCATAGTCCGATTGATTCTTGGAGCCCACCACGTGAATGTGCGTGGGATCGGTAAAGCTGGCTATGCCAGTGAGCACTTCGATGCCGTTGCGCGACAGTTGCGCGCGAATGACGTCGATTTCGGTTTTAATGACATGCTGCGCGCGGAAGGACAGATCGGCCATGGTGATCTGTTCCTTAACGCGGTAGTTCACGCCGTAAATGCTTTGGTAGTAGAAACCGGAGAGATGCAGGACCGCTTCCCGAATGGTCTTGCTGGGAATCGTTCCAGTGTTGATGGCCGTGCCGCCGACGACTTCGAGTTTTTCGACGAGCGCCACGCGCTTACCGAATTTCGCGGCTTGAATCGCCGCGCGCTGGCCCGCCGGCCCGGAACCTATCACGATGAGATCGTATTTTTCCATGGCAGGGCGCCACTCAAGGCGGGAAGTATATCATCCCTAAATTGCCATCGCCGCAGGCCGCCGTTGGGCGAGTCCGTGTCCGGTTTCGCGCCGCGCAACGCGGGTCAGCCCGCTGGTCGCCCTGCGATACGAATGAGGATTGCTAGCACCGCTTGGAAGGCACAAGGGTGCGGGACCCACGCCTACGTCTGCTTCCCACAACGTTTAGTACGCGAATGATATACTCGCGCGGTGCCTCCAGGGAACAAAGGATCGTCAACAAAATTTCTGTGCCACCCGCCTCCTACTTGAATCGCCAATTTACCGGCCGCCGAGTCTTAACACAGACTCTGTAAGCCCCCACCTCCTAAAGAGCACAGGGGACCAAGCGATCAGGTCAGCGCCAAAAAGTAACTTTCGTAGGGGTGGCGCTATCTAAAATGAATATGAGCATAAAAAAGGTAAAACTGGGTTCACAAGGCGCGCTCGTGTCCCGCATGGGGCTTGGCTGCATGGGAATGAGCGAGTTCTATGGCGAGCGGAATGACGAAGAGTCGGCGGCCACGATACTGCGGGCGCTCGATCTTGGAATCAATTTTTTGGACACCGCGGACACCTACGGGATTGGCGACAACGAAGAGTTGGTCGGGAAAACCATCCGCGGGCGCCGGGATGAGGTTTTTCTGGCGACGAAGTTTGCGAACGTGCGCAAGAAGGATGACCCGAGCTACTGGGAGATCAGCGGCAAGCCGGAGTATGTGCGGGCGGCGTGCGATGCTTCCCTGAAGCGGTTGGGCGTGGACCATATCGATCTCTATTACCAGCACCGCGTGGACCCGCAGGTTCCGATCGAGGAAACAGTGGGTGCGATGGCAGAGATGGTGAAAGCGGGCAAGGTGAAGTATCTGGGACTGTCGGAGGCGTCGCCGGCGACGATCCGGCGAGCGCACAAAGTGCATCCGATCACGGCGCTGCAGACGGAGTACTCGCTGTGGGAGCGGCACGTGGAGGAAAAGATTCTTCCCGCCGTGCGCGAACTGGGGATCGGCTTTGTGCCATACAGTCCGCTGGGGCGTGGGTTTCTGACCGGTGCGATTACGAAGCCCAGCGATTTAGGGGAGAAGGATGCGCGATCGCAGCGATATCCGCGATTCGCGGAGGAGAACCTTGAAAAGAACCAGGCGTTGGTTGCGCGCGTTCGGGCCATCGCAGAACGCAAAGGTGTGAAGCCGGGCCAGTTGGCGCTTGCGTGGGTACTGGCGAAGGGCGAAGACCTGGTGGCGATTCCGGGTACGAAGCGCAGAAAGTATCTGGAGGAGAACGCGGCGGCGGTGCAGATCAAGCTGACGCGGGACGAGGTTGCGGAGCTGGAGGCTGCCGTTCCACAGGATGAGATTGCCGGCGATCGATATGCGCCAGCGAACATGAAATCGATCGACCGCTGAGGTCAGCCGTTTCTGGCGGAGAGCCGTGTATTTTCCACCAGATAGGCACGCTGGGTAGGGTTACGCGCGGTGTCGATGAGCTTGCATCCACCTGCGCGCAACCGCTTCGGCGAGGCAGGCCCTCGACGATGCGAGCCTGCCTCAATTCACAGAAGGCAGAAGTAAATTTCATGGCCAGCGCACTTGCGCTGACCAAATTCTTTTTACCGCGCTGCCACCAACTCGGGAACGCCGGCTAGTTGTTCGTATTCTTCTTCCGATAGGCGCAGGGAAGCGGCTGCGACGTTTTGCTCGAGATGTTCGATGGAGGAAGTGCCTGGGATGGGCAACATGATAGGAGAGCGCCGGAGGAGCCACGCGAGCGCCACCTGCATGGGATGGGCCCGGTGAGTCCGAGCGATTTCGTTGAGCACCTCACCGGCAACTTTGCCTGCTCCCAGCGGGAACCAGGGGATAAAGACGATTCCATTGCGGTCGCAATAATCCACGACGTAGTCCCACTCGCGGTCGGCGAAGCTGTAGCGGTTCTGCACACTGGCGATAGGGACAATTCTGCGCGCGCGTGTGATGTGCTCCAGGGTGACGTTGGACAGCGCGACCAGGCGAATCTTGCCCTCATCGCGCAGGTGAGCCAGAGTTTCGACCGATGCTTCAAATGAGACGACAGGATCCGGCGCATGCAGCTGATAAACGTCGATGCGGTCGAGGCGCAGCCTCTTGAGGCTGCCCTCAACCGCCTTGCGCAGGTGCGCAGGGCTTGCATCGTGGGTCCACTGATTGGGGCCGGGACGATTCCAGCCGCCCTTGGTGGCAATCACAAGGCCAGCTGGATAGGGAAATAGTGCTTCTGCGATTAGATCCTCGTTTACGTGCGGGCCGTAGGAGTCGGCGGTGTCGATAAAATTGACATCAAGCTCCACGGCGCGGCGAAGAACCGCTAACGCACTTTTGCGATCTTTGGGCGGCCCCCAGATGCCTTCGCCGGTAAGGCGCATGGCGCCGAAGCCGAAACCATGTACCGAAATTTCTCCGCCAAGCGAAACATCTCCAGCCACACTTGCAGAAAGCTCTTTCCTATTCACGATGGACCCTCCAAAGTTCTTCCGTTTTGTAATCCCATGCAGACGCTGACGATTTCAATTCGATCGTTAGCGCGTGCAAGGTTTGGAGGTGCAAGCCGGATTCCATTTGCGGCGAGGAAAGATTCGGACGCGCATCTGCCGTGGAATGAGAGTTATGCGAGCGAGGGTGGTCTCGCTCGGGAGCCGGGGGGCTGCATTGGGTGTTCGCGTCTCGACACCTGGGTCGGACACTGCCGCGTGGCGGGCAGGTTTGCAAGCGGCAGGAATCGGGCAATGGGTAAAAGGTCAGATTGAATTCAAACTGGCCCATTTGCCGACAAAGGGCGGCTGTGCGCGCTATCACTTAGTTGTGTATAATTAAGCCGCTCGGAACGAGCGGGCGTCGTACAATGGCAGTATAGAAGCTTCCCAAGCTTCGGACGTGGGTTCGATTCCCATCGCCCGCTCCATAAGTACCGAAACCAAACAACCTAGATTGCAGTTGGCATCAATTCGGCGGTTGGCACCAAATCAATCACAGCGTGACGCTCGATTTCGCAGCGCGTGTGGCAGAGCAACTTGACCGTCACAAATGCAAACGGGTAGTGTTGTGGTCGGTGATTCCTTTCCCAAAAATTCTCAAAGCGTTGGAGGCAGGTACAGGATGTCGGAAATAGTGGAACGTCAGAACTCCGCGATCATCGCCCTACTCGCAGGTAGCACAATTGGTGTGCCTGCAATCTGCAAGGTTGTCTGCGGAGGAACGCGAAAGCAAGGTACGGCCAGGATCTGTTTATCGTGACCACGCCTACGCGAAGAGACTTTTTCCAGACATCTTTGGGAGCGGCCGCGGTTGCGGCCCTGCCGCAGGCCCTGGCAAGACTTGCCGAACCGAATGAGACTCGGCCATACCGAGCGGACAAGCCACTTTTGCAGCTTCAGCAGGAGTTTGTGGACCTGCGCTTTGGGATGTTCCTTCACTTCAACCTGGCAACTTTCCAGGACCGGGAGTGGGGTGATCCGAAAGACCCGCCGAGCGTGTTTAATCCGTCGAATCTAGATGCCGAGCAGTGGGCGAGAGCCGCGAAATCCGCCGGCATGACCTGGGGTTGTCTCACGACCAAGCACCACGACGGATTTTGTATTTGGCCGACGTCCACTGGGGTTGCGAGCGTGAAGGACACGCCGCGCCACCCGGATGTGGTGAAGGCATACGCCGACTCCTTCCGCGCCCATGGGTTGAAGGTCGCGCTGTATTACTCGATCCTGGACCTTCGCAACGACATCCGGCATTTCAATGTCACGAGGGATAAGATCGAGCTGATCAAAGCCCAGATTACCGAGTTGCTGACCAACTACGGTGAGATCACGCTGCTGATCTTCGATGGCTGGGATGCGCCATGGAGCCGCATCACGTATGAAGAGGTCCCGTTCCACGAAATCTATGAGCTGGTGAAGAAGCTGCAGCCGAACTGCCTCGTCTCTGATTTGAACGCGAGCCAGTACCCCTCTTCCGCGTTGTTTTACAGCGACGTAAAGGCATTCGAACAGAACGCGGGGCAAAAGGTTCCTGGCGACAGCAAAATCCCGGCGCTATCTTGTGTGACGTTGACCGATGGCTGGTTCTGGAAGCAGGCGGACAAAGACGCGGAGCTGAAGCCGGTAAAACAAGTCGTCGAAGAGTGGCTCGTTCCTCTCAACAAGATCCACTGCAATCTTATCCTCAACGCCGCGCCCAACCGGGAAGGAAAGCTTGCGGCAAACGTAGTGAAACGCCTCGAGGAGATCGGACAGGCATGGCGGCATCCTGGTCCGAACACAAAGATAGACGAGAATGTGGTGATCACCACCACAAACCTTGCAACTGGACAGAAAATTTATGCGAACGACTCCCCAGATACGGTCGGGCCGGACCTCGCGAACGACGGCAACTTCCGCTCAGCTTTTTACCTTCCGGAAGGGCAAAGAAATGGCTGGCTGCAAATTGATCTCGAAAGTGCCAAGGATTTCAATACCCTGGTGCTCGTGGAGCCAGTGGGCAAATCCGATGGATATAAAGAGAGTCGCATCAAGAGCTACCGGTTCCAGTGTTGGTCCAAGGGCGAATGGCTGGAAATGGCGGCGGGGAACTCGCCATCCAGAGTCCAAATCCACCGAATCCCGCGCATCTCCGCACAGCGGGTCCGCTTGTTGCTCGAGGCAAGCCGCGACATGCCGCAGATCGCTGAGATCGGCTTCTACAATGAGCCTTGAGGAGTCGGCTAGCGGGGCGCTCTCCTGCTGAAGTACCTCCCGGCTGGTCAGTTCCAGCAATAATTGACTCTTGGAGCGGTGGGTAACGCCTGTGTTCGGTGAGCTTTAGGAATTTGGGATGCAATTCGATTCCCATCGCCCGCTCCAGAAACCTCAGCCATCCATCGGATCATAGCTACTGTGTCGTGAAGCTTTGTACTGGGCTGGTGACTCCGTCACTCTTGCCGGTGGACTCCATCGAGTCCACCGTGTAGTAGTAGGTCGTCCGCGGCTTAAGGTTGTACAGGTGCACGCGGAAAACCGTCTCTGAATGGTAGGGGTTCAACCGGATCGGATTTTTGGCGGTTTGGCTCAGGTCTTT
>Ga0210400_10006247_pt1 | contig 10041 bp, 3 predicted proteins | sample IncBWH26MmetaG_FD_155456 | JGI IMG/M metagenome (GOLD analysis project Ga0210400, IMG submission 155456) | Forest soil microbial communities from Barre Woods Harvard Forest LTER site, Petersham, Massachusetts, United States - Inc-BW-H-26-M | ecosystem: Environmental > Terrestrial > Soil >... | reverse complement strand
CCATACTAAGAGCAGTTGCATTCGACCAGGATTGGAAAGGAGTGGAAAGCTCCATTTAAGGGGGCTCACCGGATTCATCTCCATTTTCTTCGTTACTGCCTGCGCGTTACTTCGCCGTAGGGAGGGGGCGTTCGACCAGCAAAAAAGAATGCTGCTCTCCGCCCCGGCTCATCGGCGCGGATCAGGCGGCATTACTTCCGGATTGCCCGCCGCGCGACGGCGACGAGGTACGCGGGAGCATCCTCGTGTGTGCATCATAGGCCTCGACTTTCGTGGGTAGGGTGAAACTAAATGTCGCGCCGCGCGGGGAGTTGTCCGCAGCCCACAAGCGGCCACCGTGCGATTCGATGATGGAGCGGCTGATGCGAAGTCCCATGCCGGTCCCCTGGGGCTTGGTGGTAAAGAAGGCATTGAAGATCTGATCTGCCTGCTGTGGGGGCAGCCCCACGCCGGTATCGGTGACGTACACGATAAGTTGCTCGTTTTCCGCTCGCTGCGACTTGATGATTAGTTCCCGCGTTCCATCCACACCCTTCATCGCATCGATGCTGTTAATGCAGAGGTTCATCATGACCTGCTGCAATTGCACACGATCTCCCACGACCTGACGAAGGTCTTCCGCCAGTTCTGTCCGGAATGAGATAGAGTATCGCATTGCCTCGCTGCGCAGCAGAACGATCATCTCTCGAATGACTTCGTTTACGTCCACCAATTCTTGCCGCGGAGTACCCTTCTTGAAGAGCAGGCGGACCCGGCTGATCATGTCGGCTGCACGGGTTGCATCTTTGATGATTCTCGAGGCTGCTTCGCGCGCCTCTGCCAGATCGGGTTGTTCGCGGCCAAGCCATCGCAAGCAAGTCTTGGCGTTGGTGACGGCGGCGGCAATCGGTTGATTCACTTCGTGCGCCAGCGAAGCGGTTAGCTCACCCATGGTGGTCACCCGGCTGACGCGTGCTAGATTCGCCTGAGCCTCGCGCAGGGCTTCCTCAGCACGCTTGCGTTCGGTCACGTCCATTACCGCTCCAACAAACTCGACTTTTCGCGACTTATCGTTCAAGGCATGAGCTACAACATGGACGTATTTGACTGAATTATCCGGCATCACCAAGCGATATTCATGTTCAAAGTCCTTCCCATTTGTCGACGCACTCTCGATCGTTTGCTTCACGTGGACCGCGTCTTCCGGATGAACGCGTTGGAGAAAAAGGTCCACGGTCGGTTTCGTCGTTCGGTCGTATTGGAAGATTCGAAAGGTTTCCTCTGACCAGATGATCTCGCCCGTAGCGGGTCTCCAGCCAAAGCTCCCCGTATGACTGAGCCTTTGAGCTTCCGCCAAGTACGCGTCGCTTCGCCGCAGCTTCTCTTCCTGTAGTTCCAAGGCCTGGGCAGCGAATCGCCTATCCATCCAGGACGTCAACCGAGCCAGCCCGAGGACGATAAAGGTGACGGCGACAATTCCGGCGGTGCCAAGCGTGGAGATGCTTACAGCGTGAGACAGGTTCGCCGGCATGCCGGAGGGGGTGAAATTGGCGGCGGCCATGCCGGTGTAATGCATGACCGGGATCGCGACACCCATCACGACAGCTCCGGCTAACTTTTTCCACCCGATCCCCGTTTTCTCATCTTGGAAGTGAAAGGTAATCCAGAGCGCAGCGAGAGAAATCAGAACCGCGAACACGACAGACAGGACGACGAGAAAAAAATTAAACTGGCATATGGCAGGTAAACGCATGGCGGCCATGCCGACGTAATGCATGCTTGCAATACCCGCACCCATCAGGACACTTCCGGCGAGCGCTCGGAACGCACCCATTTTCTGTCGGCTCACTACACCCAGGGCAACGACCGAAGCGAGAATGGCCGCCAGCAGTGACATCAGAACGGTCGGCCAATGGTAGGCCACGGGAATTGGCAGGATGAAGGCCAGCATCCCAATGTAGTGCATGGACCAAATGCCAGTCCCCATCGCACCGGCCCCGCCCAGCAGCCAAACCACGCGAGTCCAACCGCCAGCGGCCGTTACACGGCCTGCAAGATCCAGAGCAGCGTACGACGCAAAGATGGCGATCAACACCGAAAGCGCCACGAGCGCGTAGTCGTATGAGCCAATCAAGTTCACGGCAGCCATGTGACTCCATCCGGTTGCAACGCGGAACAGTCGAGCCGCGCTTCAATCAAAAATTAACCGTCCGGGTTCATCCTTTTGCCTCGAGTTTGGTGGACAGAGTAAAATGAAAACTTGCGCCGCGCGGGGAGTTGTCCGCAGCCCACAAGCGGCCACCATGTGATTCGATGATGGAGCGGCTGATGCGAAGTCCCATGCCAGTGCCGTGGGGCTTGGTGGTAAAGAAGGCATCGAATATCTGCTCTTTCTGCTGTGGGGGCAGCCCCACGCCGTTATCGCTGACGGACACCAGAATTTGCTCGCCCTCCCCTCGCTCCGATTTGACGACCAGCTCCCGCCTCCCCTCCACATCCTTCATCGCTTCGATTCCATTGATCATGAGGTTCATCAGAACCTGCTGCAATTGCACGCGATCTCCTACGACCTCTGGAAGATCCGCCTTCAGTTCCGTCCGGACTATTATCGAGTATTGCGTTGCCTCGCTGCGCAGGAGGAAGACCATATCGCCAACGATTTCGTTCACATCAACCAATTCTCGTTGCGCCGTACCCTTCTTGAAAAGCGACCGTATCCGTTTGATGATCTCTGCCGCGCGCGTTCCATCTTTCACGGCTCTCATTGCGGCGGCGCGCGCCTCATCCACGCCCGGGGTGTCGTTGGCAAGCCAGCGCATACAGGTGCTGGCGTTCGTGATGGCGGCGGCAATCGGTTGATTCAGCTCGTGAGCCAGTGAGACGGTCAGCTCTCCCATGGTGGTCACCCGGCTGACGTGTGCGAGTTCCTCCTGCACCTGACGCAATCGTTCGCGCTCTTCACGCGCCAGCTTGCGTTCAATGGCAATGCCGGCGAGATGGTTGGCCAGTTCCAGGGCGCGGGTCTCAGGGGGGCTCGGACTGCGCGGTTCGGGGTAATACATCGCAATCGAACCCAGCGCCTTGCCCGAATGAGCAAGTATGGGAGTGGACCAGCAGGCGCGGATCCCACAGGATTCAGCCACCTCCCGGTAAGACTCCCAGAGGGGATCCTGGAGAATATCGGTGGCGACAACAGGTTCTTTGCGGTACATGGCCGTACCGCATGATCCCGCCTTGGGTCCGACACAAATGCCGTCGATGGCCTTGGTGTAGGCCTCGGGAAGGCTGGGGGCGGCGCCACGCCGGACATGTTGCCCGTCCTCGTCGAGGAGCAGGACAGAGCAAAGCAGGCCGGCAAATTGGCCTTCCACAACCCGCACCAGCTTCTCCAGTGTTTCCTCCAGCGGAGCATCGCGGGCTATCATCTCTAAAATTCGACTCTCTCCATCACGCAGGGCCTCCGCCAATTTGCGCTCGGTGATATCCATCACGGTACCCACGAACTCGATCACCTGGCCCGAGTCATTGCAGATGGGGTGGGCGACACTCCTAACATATTTTGTAGAACCATCCGGAAGAATGATGCGATAGTTGTATTCGGCATCGTTCCCCTTGTAAAGCTCAGTTTCGACGAATTCGATAGAGGCTCGATCGTCCCGATGCACCCTCCCCAGAAAGTTTTCTCTAGTTGGCTCTGTAGTATTTGGATCGAAGCCAAAAATTCGAAAAGTTTCGACCGACCAGAACTGCTGCTTGGTGCCGAGGTTCCAGGCCCAACTTCCTGTATGACTAAGCCGCTGCGCTTCCGCCAGGTATGCTTCACTCTGCCGTAACGTCTCCTCTGCCCGCTTGCGCTCGGTGATGTCGATCACGGTACCGACGTATTCAACGAGATCGCCGGATGGGCCGAAAACGGGATGCCCTATTGTGTGAATGTCCCTGACCTCGCCGTTGGGATGAACAATTCGATAATCGAACTCGTACCCGGTCTTTTCACGGGCCGCTCTTTCGAGCTGTTTTGTGATCCTGGCTCGATCATCCGGGTGAAAGCGTTGAAAGAATGTTTCGGCTGGCGGCAGCCCTTTCTGCGGGTCAAAACCCAGCAGGCGATAGCATTCCTCGGACCAGTACCTGATCTCTCCCGGTCCGGGAGTCCCTGCATAACTCCCTGTGTGGCTGAGCCGCTGCGCTTCCGCCAGATAGCTCTCGCTCAGCCGCAACGCGTCTTCCGCCACCTTGCGCTCGGTGACATCCATCAAGGTGCCGACGATCTCCGCGGTTTCGCCAGACTCATCCAGCACAGGGTGAGCGATCGAGTGAAGGTACCTTATTGTTCCGTCCGGATGAACAATTCTCCAATCAAACTCAGAATCCTCCTTCAGTGTGATCTCCTGTTGCGCTTTCTGCTCGATTGCTGCTCGATCTTCAGGGTGAGTTCGCTCAAGGATGTCCGACCACGTGGGCCTCACTTTTTCAGGGTCACAACCAAAGATGCGAAAAGTTTCTTGCGACCAGAAGCGAACACCGGTGCGCGCATTCCAAGCCCAACTTCCACTGTGGGTCAGCCTTTGCCCTTGAGCTAAATAACCTTCGCTCCGCCGCAACGCTTCTTCCGCCCGCTTGCGGTCTTCGATATCAAAGGCGGATACGTACCATTTGACCGGTTTCCCTGATTCGTCATGAAGAGGCACTGCGCGGAACAAGTGCCAGCGATACACCCCGTCGAACCGGCGCACGCGTCCCTCTTGCTCGGCCGGCTGACCGGACGCCAGCGTCGCTTTCCAATGATCCGTGAACCGTTGAAGATCATCGGGATGGATGATCGGGTGCCAGCCCTCCTCGTACAGATCCTTCGAAGGCGCGGACATTTTCATCACGTCAGCGCGGTCCAGCGCCGTCTCCAGAGGTAACCCGAAATAATCCAGCCAACCTTTATTCACGTAATCAAGGTACCCGTCAGGACGGCATGTGTTGATCATCGCGGGAGTCGTGTCCACCACCAGCCGGAGACGCTGTTCCGCAAGGGCTTCGCTTTGCCGGAGTTCCTCTTCCGCTCGTTTACGGTCGCTGACGTCCATCACCGCCCCGACAAATTCGATTTCGCCCGACTCCCCTCTTCCCGCATGGGCCACAACGTGGACATGTTTGACCGTGCCATCCGGCATTAGCAAGCGATATTCATGCTCAAAATCCTTTCCATCTCGCAAGGCACGAGCAGCGGTCTCCTTAAACGACGATACGTCTTCCGGATGAACCCGTTGGGCGATGAATTCAATGGTCGGTTTCGTCGATCGGTGATATTCGAAGATTCGAAAAGTTTCCTCGGACCAGAGGATCTCTCCGCTCGAAACGTTCCAGCCGAAACTTCCGGTCTTGCTCAATCGCTGCGCTTCGGCTAAGTACACCTCACTTCGCCGCAGGGCATCTTCGGCTCGGTGACGTTCCTCGATGTCGATAGCGGTGCCATACCAATCAACAATGTTTCCCCGCTCATCGCGAAGCGGCACGTTGCGGATCAACAGCCAGCGGTAATCCCCGTCCATCCGCCGCACCCGTGCTTCAGCCTCCATCGGTTCCCCAGCTGCCACGGCTGCCTGCCAAACGCCCACGTATCTCTTGAGGTCATCGGGGTGGACGACGGAACCCCAACCCCAGCCCAGCATGTCCTCCATCGATCGACCGGTAAATTCCAGGAAACGCCGATTGATGAAATCAACGGAGCCGTCAGGCCGAGCGCTCCAGGCGTGCGCCGGAATCGTATCGATGACAAGGCGGAGGCGATCTTCGCTGCTCTGCAGAGTGGCATAGAGGTCTCGCAGGCGGCGGGCGGTATCGTTGAACACCCGCCCGACGTGAGCGAGTTCATCATTCCCGGTTACAGACACTTGATGTTGAAACTCGCCGCGCGCCAAGGCCTTGGAGCCTTCCACCAACCGGGCCAGCGGCTGTGTGATGCTGCGGGTAATGGCCACGCCGAGGGTAGCAGCAATCAGCAGCGTGAAGACGGCGGTCAGCGGGACTACCAGAAAAACCAGACGTTGCACGCGCTTAATATTCCGCACGGTTTGGGCCTGCTCTTCACCGACCTCGTGGTCGACGTTCTCGACGAGGGTCGCAGTCAGGGATTCCAGTGGCGTCACTTCGTTTGCCAGGCGTAGGTGCACAGCCCGCCAGTCGCCGGATAAGGCCAGTGTGGTGACGGCTTCAAGCTGCGTTGGCAGCGCGCTTTGAATGACGTGAAGGGTAGGCAGGATGGTCGGATCGCGCTGTGGGTCGAAAGGCGGGAGACTGAGGGCGCTCATTGCGCGACGGATGTCCTCCAGGACCGCAGTGCGAAGGGGTCCGCCTTCTACCACAAGTCGCCCGACGTCCTGGGAGTCGGCGAGCTCTTCCAGCCGATCGCGAAACACCAACAGACTGGTATGGACGCGTAAGACCGCAACCAGTTTCTGGTCGATACCATTCAGGCGCTCCGCCTGAGTCCGGACCAAATGGAATTGCCAAAGGACGACGGCATCCGCGGCTAGCATTGACAGGATGATGAAGACGAAACCGAGTATCAAACGGGGGCCGATGTTGAATCGACCGGCGTAAACAGTTCTCTCCTCAGCGCTCTTGACCCGGCGGTTCAATGCAGTTGCGGCGTGAAGCCCCATGGGTTGTTCCTATCGCGCTATTGCTGGCATCGAACTCATGCCATGCCGTTCACCGTTCGCGGAACGAACTTGAAGCAGCGGATTGAGGCGAGGTCGATGCAGGGGTTCAGGTCTTCCCTCCCCGGTTGTGCTGCTGATCCCCGAGGGGGGCGGTCCCTTCTTGAAACCGGTGATGCGAACCAACTCCTTCTCCAGGCCCGCGACAGCTTCCGGCGCACCCTTCTCTCCGGTCAGCACGGAGTGCACCGCCTGGATGTAAGCGTCGGTCACCTCCTGGTATTTTTTGCCAGTGACGTACGAAGGACGCAAGACCGTGCCTGTCCGGAGCGCTTGATTCAAGAGCTCAAAACGGGGATTTGGTTCAGATACCTCCGTCAGGTTGTAGAGTTCCGGTAGAGTGGGTGGCTGCGAAAGCAGACGGGCCCGCTTCACCTGCACGTCTTTACGGGTGAGATACCGGACCAGCTCTAAGGCTTCACGGGGATGAGCCGAGAATCGGGAAACTGCCAAGCCCCATCCTCCCAAGGTACCCACTTGGCCTCCCTTACCACCCGGCAGCAAGGCTGTGGCGAACTTATCTCGGATTGGCGACCCTGCCGCCTGGCTGTCGACGTAAGCCGACGGCCAGTTCCTCATGAAAGCCGCGTCGCCTGCAACCCAAACGTTTAGCGAATCCCACTCTCTATATCCAACTACGCTTGGCGGTGAGATGGAACCAACCCAGTGCGCCGCCCTTTGCCAGGCCCGGATCGTCTGCGGATTATTCACGCTGATCGCCTGGTCCTCCTCGATGATCCCCCCGCCGCCTTCCGCTGCCTGCCATTCCAGCGCGTCGCAGGTCAACACTTCGTCAGCCGCCCCTTGCCACACATAGCCCCAAAACTGTTTCTTACCTTTGGCTCGTTCGCCAGCCTGAATTCGAGCCGCCATAATCTCCAGATCATCCCATGTCCTGGGTGGCTCGCGATATCCGTACAGTCGCAGAAGGTCGGTGCGGTAATACAGCAGCCCGATGTCGGCACGATACGCCATGGCCACCAGCTTGTTATCCACGGTGAAGCTTGCGGTTATGGCCGGAAATTGGAGCGAGGCTTCGTTGGCAAAATATGGTTTTAAATTCACGAAATATTCGGCCAGCATCCCAGGCCAGATCAGATCTATGCCGTATACGTCCGGACCCGAACCTCCGGTCCCGAGTAACTCTCGCCACAAAACTATCCTTTGCCGCGCGGACTCCGGAGACGGAAGGAGACTGACTCGGATTCCTGTTTCCCGAGTGAATTGCTGCAACTCCTGCTGGCGCGCCTCGCTGAACGTCTTGTTCGACCACTCTTCCAGAAGGGTTAACGTAACCGGTTCATGAACAGACGGCCTCGTACAGCATTCCAGAAGCAGAGAGAGCAGCACAATGCAAATAGGGCGTAACAACCTGCCAGAACTTGACCACCCAGCGTAAAGACCACGAGTTCCCTGCGCGACCACTCCCTGAACTTTCATCAGCATTTCGAATGATCTCTTTCACGAGAGCATCAGGGACGATGCCATCGCTCCATCGCCTGCCTAGCCTCGCTCCTTGCTGCGTCAGCATACATAGCTTTCGCCTCAAGATTTGACGGCCGAGCGATGCAAATCTTGATCCCACGACATGCTTCTTGACACACCTTTGGTAGGGGACGTGCGGTGACTGGTTTGCAAAAGATAGATCGACGCATGGGAACTTTGTGCCGCAATTTATGCGACGACTTCCTCCAGTGCTCGCTCCATCAGGAACTGTCTGCGTTGGGAATGAGGTGGAAAAGTCCCCCCTCCCGCTCATCTTATTGATGAGCGTAGTGCGCTTCAAGAACCAAGTCTAGGGGCTGCACCTTTCCGCCCTTCGATAACCGTATGGTTAAATATATAATTGGGATTCCGCCAACTGCACCCAACTTTCGGACAAGGAATAGAGTCTGCTCGGCCGCTCCATGGACCAGGATGATTCAATTATCCTTGTGTTGCTAACCTGCCTAAATCCACCCGCCGAATCGTGCTCTTCGGGTAGTCGGGATCGAGTTCTGCACCCCCATATACCGTTGAGGTCTTTGCTAAGGCAACGTGTACCGAATGTCGAGGTACACCATGCTGGCGTGCGCGTTTTTGGGATTTGGGCTGGTTGCGGGGGGTATAGGCTGAGTCGACCACGGGCTGCGAGTCAGGTACGAATACTGGGTGATGATTTGTACCTTGCCATAATTCTCATTCGACCACAGCGTTGGGATGATGCCGATGGTGGCTTCTTGAACCGCTCGATTCGACAAGTTCGAGGAGCCCGGGAAGCCGAAGCCCACGCAAGTGAAACCCGCGAGGCTCCCGCACAATGAAGCCGGCGTCGCAGGGAGGAATCCAAAGTTGCGCTGGAAATACGCAGCGCCATAGTAGCCGTAGAACATGTAATTCGGCATGGCCTGGTATTCGAAACCGGCCAAGCCCGAACCGGAATGAACGGCAGAGAGTGTGCCGTTTGGTTTGACGATTGCGTCGGGGCCCAGCCCGATGTTGTAGCGGCCGCCGCCGTCGCTGTAGAAGGAATTGGCGATGAGACGCAGATTGTGGATAACTTCGTAATTCAAGTTTATCGAGCCGCCTCCACCGGTGATGGTGTTGGTGGTGGCCGGAGTCGTCAGATTGTTAAGCACCTTGAAGCTCCGCAGCAACCCGGCGGCTTCGGCGTGGAAGGCGTGACCCGCCGGATGCGCGTCGTACGCCGCTTTCACGATGATGTCGGGATGCAGGTTGGGCACAGCCGTGTTCGTGGAGCTGCTTGTGGCGTTGGTGACGCCGCTGCTGTTATCAAACTGCGTGGTGAAAAAAGTCGAGGGGAACACGACGGAAGCCGGCGCGACCTGTTGTGGATTTTCAAGCGATAGGCCGACTGCCCAGTTCTCGCTGGGGTGGTAGACCACGCGGAACTGCGGCTGGCGCGCCCAGATCAGGCCGACCTGAAAGTTAGGATCTTCGTTCAGCGTGTAAAACACATCGGACGTCAGCGGAGAGAGCCCCACGCGGTTGGGAGTCAGCAACGACCATGCCTGTCCGGCCAGCACTTCCCAGTTGCCACGCCGCACATCCGCCCAATAGACGCGCAGACGAAGACTATCGCTGTTGGCGGTGATGTAGGCGTTCGCCGGCTGGAAGCCCAGGAAATCGGTTTCCACGTATGCGGTCAGCTTGGTCGACTTGGGCAGGGGCGCATCAACTTTTAGCGACAAACGGGAGTATTGTGCCGAGAGATGCGTTTCCGACAAACGCCCCTGCGGCAATTGATTGTTGAACGGAATCGTTCCGAACGCCGTTGCAATGCCGCCGCCGTCATTCGTGGTGCGATAATACGCGGCGAAATCCAGAAAACCGCCTGGAGCGAATTCAG
>Ga0210400_10006246_pt1 | contig 10042 bp, 8 predicted proteins | sample IncBWH26MmetaG_FD_155456 | JGI IMG/M metagenome (GOLD analysis project Ga0210400, IMG submission 155456) | Forest soil microbial communities from Barre Woods Harvard Forest LTER site, Petersham, Massachusetts, United States - Inc-BW-H-26-M | ecosystem: Environmental > Terrestrial > Soil >... | reverse complement strand
AGGCCAACTGGGAACGACTGTCGGCGGCAATCGGGTTGGTCTTGAAGACGGTGTGAAGCCTGGAGGATGACCATGCGTCGGCTGCGAAGCATTGCTCATCGAGTGAACAGCTTCTTTCACAAGGAGACAGTCGAGCGAGAACTCGATCAGGAGATGCACTTTCATATGGAGCGCGAGGTTGCCGAAAAAGTGGCAGCGGGGATGGCTCCTGAAGAAGCACGGAGGGCGGCGCTACTGGAATTTGGCGGCGTGGAGAGATTCAAGGAAGACGTCCGCGAGGCGCGCGGCGTAAACCGCATCGAATCGCTTCTGGCGGATGTGCGCTACGGTTTCCGATCGCTGCGAAAAAGTCCGGGCTTCACCGCGATCAGTGTGCTCACGCTGGCGCTGGGGATCGGGGCGAACACGGCGATTTTCAGCATGGTGAATGCGCTGCTGCTGCATCCGTACAATTTCCGCGACCTCGACAAGCTGGTGCGCGTGTGGGAGGACCGCGGGATCGATGAAGGCTTCGACGCAAGATACATTGCGCCGGCGGATGCAGAGGATTTGCGCGCCAATTCGCAGGTGCTTGAGAAGTTCACGACTTACCGCATGCAGAGCTTCAGCATGGGAACGGGCGGCGAGATGCAGCCGGTGCTCGGCGGAAAAGTTTCGACAGACTTTTTTGATGTTCTCGGAGTGAGCCCCGCGAGCGGCAGACTGTTCAGCGCTCCGGAAGGACAGCCGGGATTGGATCAGGTGGCGATCGTCAGTTACGGCTTCTGGCAGCGACGGTTCGGCGGCGATCCCGCGATGCTGAACAAAACGATTTCGCTGAACGGCCGCGTTCATACGGTTGTGGGAATTATGCCGAAGGATTTCGATTATCCGGTACCGGTGGAATTGTGGGTGCCGCTGGCGCTCAGTCCCGAAGAAAAGCGCGACCGGACGCAGCTTACAGAGAGCGCGCTGGCGAGGCTGAAACCGGGGGTGAGTGTTGCGACGGCGCGCGCGGCGATGGCCGGCCTGTCGCATCGCATGGAGCAAGAGTATCCGAAGACGAACTCGGGGAGAATCGCGACGGTGCTGCAGCTTCGAAAAGAACTTTATATGTTTACGCTGCCGCTGTTTCTGCTGCTGCAGATTGCGGCGGGATTCGTGCTCCTGCTGGCTTGCGCGAATCTGGCGAACCTGGTTTTCGCGCGGATGATTGGGAGGCAGAGGGAGATTGCTCTCCGCGCGGCACTGGGGGCAAGCCGTGGACGGTTAGGGCAGCTCTTTCTGTCGGAAACGCTGCTCTTCTCGTTCGTCGCCGGAATCGTGGCTGTCAGCGCCTCTTTCGCGAGTGTGCGCGCGCTGCGCACGAGCATCCCCGCGGGCTGGACGAAGTGGGTGCCCGGGTGGGACGGCATTCGGGTCGATGGCAACGTACTGGCGTTTACGGTTCTAATCGCGCTCGGAGTCGGAGTGATTCTTGGGCTGGCGACAATGTTGCATGCCAGCCGGGTGGAACCGAACAAGGCGCTGAAGGAAACCGGTGCGGGGACAGTGACGCAAGGAAGGCGGAGAGTGCGCAGCGCGCTGGTGGTAGCGCAGGTGATGTTTGCGCTGGTGCTACTGGTGTGTGCGGGGTTGACGATTCAAGGATTTGTGCGGCTCGCGAGCGTTTATCAGGGGTTTGAGCCGGCCGGTGTTTTGCGGATTGAGATATCCCTGCCGGAGAAAACGTATGCGGATAGCGTGAAGGTCGCGAGTTTCTATCAGGAGCTGCTGCGTGGCTCGTCATCGCTGGCGGGCGTCCAGCACGCGGCGCTGGTAACCAATCCACCGGCCAGCAATGTGGACAATGATACGAGCTACTTCACGATCGAAGGCCAGCCGGCGCTGAGGACCAGCGAGATGCCTTCGGCGGATTTGCAGATTGCCAGCGCGGATTTTTTTGACGCGCTGAAGATTCCGCTGGTGGCGGGCCGGGTTTTTCTGGGTGCCGACAATGCCGATGGCGCGCGCATGGCGGTGATCAGCAGAGGGATGGCTTCGCGCTTCTGGCCCAAGGGGGACGCGGTGGGGCATCGAATCAGGCTCGGGGCTCAGGATTCCACGGAAGCGTGGCTCACGATTGTCGGTATTGTGGGGGATGTCCGACAGAATTGGTGGAACCCGGCTTCTCGGCCGGTAATTTACAGGCCATTTGCGCAATCGCCGCAGCGATCAATGACCATGCTGGTTCGAAGCGCGTCGAATCCGATGGACTACGTAGCCGCGGTTCGAGACATGGCGCGGCGAGAAGATCCGGGAATCGCTCTGCGCGGAGTGAACACGCTCGAAGAAGAAATCGCGGATTCCATCGCCATCGTTCGCATCATGGGAATCTTGATGGGAGTTTTTGGAGCAGTGGCGCTGGCTTTGTCTTCCATTGGAGTGTATGGCGTGCTTTCGGAAGGCGTGGCGCAGCGCACGCATGAGATTGGAATCCGGCTGGCGCTGGGAGCCAATCCGGGAGATTTGCGGAAGATGATTTTCGGGCAAGCTTTGAAACTCACGGGAATCGGGCTGGCAGTTGCGTTGCCGATTTCCTGGGCCATCAGCCGAGCCATGGCGAGTCTCATTTTCGGCGTGGTTAGCGTGGATTTCGCGATTCTCGCCGGGTTCAGCGCATTGCTTTTGGTCGTGGCGCTGGCGGCAGGCTATATTCCGGCGCGGCGGGCGATTGGAGTGGACCCGATGATTTCGCTTCGCTATGAGTAGCGAGCCTTCTTGCGCGGCGGCGTGACGCTTGCTTCCAACCAGGAAAGATATCTGTTGGAGCCCGCGGAGATCGGGAGGGCCAGGAACTCGGGGAGATCGTAGGTGTGGAGGCGCTTCACTTCTTTTTCGAGCTCGGTAAGGCGCTTCGCGGTGGTTTTGATCACCAATAAGTATTCGCGGGCTCTTTCCAGTTTTCCTTTCCAGGTGTAATAGGAATCGGCCGGGCTCAGAACGACATTGACGCAGGCCGCAAGCCGTTTGCTGACCACGCTGCGCGCGATGAGGCGGCCTTCCGTGAGCGTGCCGCAAGTGGCCAGCACCAGGCGACACTGTCGTGCTGCTTTCATCACTTCCCTCCCTCGAACGCCGGGCACGGCGAAATACTTTTGTCTTCGGCGAAGTGAGACTAGAATACCGCTCCATGACGACATCTCCCATCAAGTTTGGAACATCGGGCTGGCGCGGGCTTATTGCGGACGATTTTACGTTTGCGAACGTGCGGCTGGCGGTGAATGCGATTGCGGAACACGTGAAGGCGAAGGTGAAGCAGCCGACGATTCTTGTGGGCTATGACACGCGCTTCTACTCGGAAGAGTTTTCTCTGCTGGCCGTCGAGATTCTTCACCAGCATGGAATTCGAACGCTGCTTTGCGAGACGTTTACGCCGACGCCAGCGGTGGCTTACGAAATCATGCGGCGGAAACTGGATGGGGCGATCAATTTCACGGCGAGCCACAATCCGGCGCAGTATCACGGCTTGAAGTTTTCCTCGGCAGATGCGGGACCCGCGTTGCCGGAAGTCACAAAAGATATTGAAGCGCGCGTGGCGAAGATGATCGCCAAGGATGGGCCGTTTCCGATGCCACCCGCCGCAGGTTCTCATGGGAAGAATGGCGCTGGCGAAAAGGTGAATCTGCGGGAAAACTATTTGAAGCGCCTGGAAGAGTTGGTGCGCTTCGATACGCTGCGAAAGGCGAAATCCAAATTTGTGGTGGACGCTTTACACGGATGCGGCGCGGGGTATCTGGACCGAACGCTCGCGGATCATGGCGTCTCGATGCAAGCGATGCGCACGGAGCGCGATTGTCTGTTTGATGGCACGGGCCCGGATGTGTCTGAGGAAAATCTTGCGCCGTTGCGCAAAGCTGTGGCGGATTCGAAAGCGACGGCGGGGCTGGCGACCGATGGCGACGCGGATCGGTTTGGAATTGTGGATGGCGACGTCACGTGGATTCAGCCGAACCTGATTCTGGCTTTGGTGTACGACTACTTAGTCGAGACGCGCAATTGGAAGATGCCGGCTGCGCGAAGCGTGGCCACTACGCAAATGATCGATGCGGTGGCGAAATCACATGGGCAGAGTATTTTTCAGACGCCCGTAGGCTTCAAGTACATCGGGCAATTGATTCGCGAAGACAAGATCGCGCTGGGTGGTGAAGAGAGTGCGGGGCTGACGATTCGCGGCCACATTCCGGAGAAAGATGGGATCCTGGCATGCTTGCTGGTGGCGGAAATGATGGCGGCGCGGGGCGCTTCGATTGGTGAACAGATTCGGGCAATGTTCAAGAAACTCGGGCGCGAATTCTGGCCGGTGCGGGAGAATCTGCACCTTAGCGACGAACAAAAGGCAAATGCAGTGAAGCGGGTGGCCGTGGACGCTTCGACACTATTGGGGCGGAAAGTCGTATCCATCGACCGCACGGATGGAGCAAAATTTGTATTCGATGACGGCTCGTGGATGCTGTTGCGGCTGTCGGGGACGGAGCCGCTCCTGCGCTTGTATGTAGAAGCCGAAAGTGCTGCGGCCTCGGCGAAATTGACGAAGGAAGCAACCAAGTGGGTTCTACAAAATTGAAAAAGATGGATGCCGGCGAGAAATTCGGATCGATGTTGAGACGGAACGGGCGCTTGCTGCTGGGACTGCTTGTGGTGGTGCTGGTGGTGCACGACATTTTCGGCACGCACGGGTACCTGGCAATGCGGCGCACCGAGAGCGAAATCAAGAAAGTGCTGGCAGACTTAGAGCAACTGAACAAGGAGAACCTGGAGCTGGCACAGGAAGTAAAGGAATTAAAGACGGACCCCCGCAAGATCGAGAACATCGCGCGGGATGAGCTAGGGTTGGCGCGGCCCGGCGAAGTGATTATCAAGATTCCACTTTCGCAACAACTGCCGCAAATCTCTACGTCGAAGCCTTGACGGCGCGCTTCTTCCACGAAGTCCGCAGCAAAGAGAGCCCTACCATCGCCAAGAAAATCGCAAGCAGCCCAGCGGTGGCTTTGAGCTCGCTGCACTGGCCCTTGGGTAGAATCGAAAATCTCCCATAAACAAATTCGATGTGCACCCAGTAAACCAGCAGCGAAGTCTTGCCCAGCTGGATGATGGGGCTGAAGCCCCGCTGCGCGAAACCCCAGCGGCACCAGGCATACACCAGAAAAAGAATGACGAGCAGGATGCCGCAGCGCAGCAGGAGAAAATCCGGATTACTGTGCCAGTAGTCGTAGACGGCGTAGAGATGGATAGGTGAGGAATCGAAGAGCATCGAGAAATAGCCGGCAAGAATTCCGACTCCACCAAGCGCGGCAAACGCGAGGCCTTCTCTGCGTTGGGCAAAACCCGAAAATAGAAAAAAGCCGACGGCGAGCCCCGCGAAGGCGAATGCCGCCCAGGGAAAAAGCGGAAAGAGCCACGGCTGCGGCTGGTTGAAGATGTGCACGCCGTTGATGTAGGACTCGAGAGGCCAGGGCAGGAATTTCGGGCGATGAGTAGTCCAAAGCGGCGGGGTGGCCATGGCGACGATCGTAGCGGCGACGAGGCCCGCGACCAGTGTGCGAATTCTTGCTGCCGCCACATCGCCGGATCCCGTGACCCAGCACAACACGCCCATCAGCATCATCGAGAGTCCAAGAATGTTCAGTACGTCGACGCGGAGCAGATCCGTCCAGGGAGACCAGGGATAGCCGAGCGCAAATTCCTGAACGCGAAACAGCAGGCCCATCCCAAAAATTTCCGCGCCGCGCAAAATGGTTTGCTTGGCGATCGCGCTGCGATCGATTCCCTTTTCGCGCAGTCGCTCCGTGACAAGAGCAAACGAGAGCCCCGCAAGGAAAATAAAAAGAGGGGCGGGCAGCGTGCCGCCAAGCCGGGACCACGCCAGCAGCGACGATTTGCGGGCCTCCGGACTCAGCCAGGAGTCGTAACAATGCGTCTGGAACATCAACACGCACGCAAGGCCGCGCATCCAGTCAATGTAGGCGAGTCGTCTAGCCGCGGGTTGCATTTGGTCTGTCATCGCTCTGCGTTACAATCCTGGTTTGCCTGCCACTCGTCAACTCGGCCCGCTCTCCATGCTCGGCCTGTGGGCGGCGCTAACTCTCGCCGGAGCGTTGTACGCCTCCTGGTTCGGCTACGGCGGCCGCGGCTTTGCGGCCACGCTGACGGCGTTCGCGTTCTTCTTTCTGGTGATGCTGCTATTTGCGGCGCGGGGCGTGTCGGTTGGACTCGCAGCGCGCTTCGGCGCCAGGAGCGGCTACTTGCTCGGCGTCACGGTGTTCCTTGTCTACCTGATTTACGCCCTGGGGACAAATACTTTCGCTTTCACGCGTTCCGCCGCGATCGCCGCTCTCGTTTTCTTACCACTGGCGCTGGCTGCCTCGGCAAAACAGCGGCCTCCAGGGTCCTGGCAGGATTTTGTAACCATTCTCGCCGTCTGGCTGGCGGTGAAACCGCTGCCGAATGCGTGGGGATGGTCGATGTCGCATTGGTTGTGGCCGTATCCGGGCGGACGGCTGGCATACGTTTTCACCGTGCTGTTGTGCGTGAACGTTGCGCTGGGGTCGTTCCTACTATTGCGTCGAGTGGACGGCATTGGGTATTCGATCGGCTGGGGCCGCCACTGGGGATTTTTCGTGCTCGCGAGCTTCGCCGTTTTTGGGTGTATCGCGATCCCGCTGGGACGGGCTATTCACTTCATCGAATTCGCGCCGCGCTTCGGTGATTGGAAGTCACTTCCCTTTTTGTCGCTCGGCATTCTTTTCTTCACCGCCTGGCCGGAAGAGTTTCTCTTTCGCGGTCTGCTGCAGAATTTGCTCGCGCGTGCGTCCAAGAGTGAGCTCGCCGGCTGGTGGACGGCTTCCATTCTTTTTGGCCTCTCGCACATCACCAACATGGGGTTCCCCAACTGGCGTTACGTGTTGCTTGCTTCGATCGCCGGCTTTTTCTACGGCTGGACGTGGCGCAAGACCGGATCGATCTTTGCCTCCGCGCTGGTCCATGCCGCCGTGGACGTGCTATGGCACTTGCTCTTCCGCACGGTGTAGCGCCGCCAAAGCGAGCAGGGGGGACGGCGCTGGGCCTGGAACGCCGCAGGTTATCCGTAACCATGGGCTCCCATTGCTGGATTGGATGTCAGGTTATGCGGAAGGCCTCGACAGAATATCGGTTCACACCCTACTCTACTAGAATTGCAAGACAACCAAAGAGACCTTCGCCTGGTGATGGAGAATTTTGGGCACCATGACCTCTCCGTTGATGCTTGAGTTCGTGGTGGTATCCAACGACTATCCCACGGCGACTGCGGTCTCCCGCGGCGTGAAGAAGTGCGGAGGCAAGTTTAGCCTTTCCCCCACTGCGGACGCCGCCCGCGAATCCCTCAACCGGCGCAAAATCGACGGCGTCTTCGTGGATCTGGAAGTTCCCGATTCGCTGGCGCTCCTCGCAGACATCCGCCACGGAACGTCCAATTCCAAAGCCGTGATTTTCGCGTGCGTGCGAAGCTCCAAAGAGGCTTCCGTGACCTTGAGCGCGGGCGCCAACTTTCTTCTGCTGAAGCCGCTAAGCGCGGAGGGCGTCGCGGTGCATATCACCATCGCAAGAGAATTGCTGGAGCGCGAGCGGCGGCGCTACTTTCGGCATCCGGCAAGTCTCCCAGTGACCTTGAAAGACGCGGAGGGCGAACAGAACGCCAAGATGACCAACCTCAGCGAAGGAGGGATGGCGGTGCGCGCGGCGAGACTCCTGATCCATTCCTCGATGATTGAATTCGATTTCGAAGTGTCGTTTGGAGCGGTGGTGCGCGGCAGAGGCGAGGTTGCCTGGACCAACAAGGAAGGAATGGCAGGAATCTTCATTCATACTTTGCATGGAAAGGGACGCGAGCATTTGGAAGCATGGCTCCTGTCGAGGGAGCAGCTTGCGGCGACCGGGGTCACCGCAGAAACCTCTTCGTAGGCACGTTCCCCAAGAACTCGTTCCGGATTGAACTGCAAGCAGGTGAAGGATAGACTGCGACGCAACCGGTGTGCACTAAATTAGTGCACCATGCGGAAGTCCTTAGGAAGAGATGCAGGAGTACGGCCGCGGTTCCCGATTGGAGCACGGATGTCACAAAATTCTCCGATCAGCTCGACGCGTGGGTTTCGAGTTCACATCCGCGAAAACGAGGACGCTACGGTCCTGGAATGTCACGGGAAATTAACGGTGGAAAATGCTCCTCTGCTCAAAAGTGAAGCGAAAAGCGCAATGGGCGCGACGAAACGGATTGTTGTGGACCTGAAGGAAGTTCCTTTTATGGATAGTTCGGGACTCGGGACCATTGTGGGACTCTATGTTTCGGCGAGAACCAGCCGCTGTGAATTCAAACTGGTCAATGCTAATCAGCAAATCCGCGAACTCCTGGGGATCTCCAACCTTCTCTTGCTGTTCGAAAGCACCGGACGGCACGGCGGCAAAATGCTCTAAGGGAGCGGGGAGACAAATGCCCCTCTGGGTCGTCTATTAACGTCAGTTACCCGATCCGGGCGGGAATCTGCAAACGTACCTTTGCAGTTGGAGGCATCGGATGGAAACGCTGTGGCAGGACGTGCAATTCGCCGTTCGAATGATGCGCAAGAACCTGGGTTTTACCACTGCGGCGGTGCTTTGCCTGATGCTGGGGATCGGTGCCACCACCGGGATTTTCACGGTTGTAAACGCCGTGCTGCTGCAACCGCTGCCTTACTCGCATCCCGAACAGCTCATTCGCGTGTACACCGAGTTTCCGACGTTTCCGAACGGCGGGCTGCATCGCTTCTGGACTTCGGGGCCGGAATTCCTGGATCTGCGGCGAGACACGCATTCCTGGGCATCGCTCGACGCGTGGGTAAGCGGAGGGGTCAACCTGGCTGGGAAGACGCAGCCGGTTCGCGTGACGGCGGCTTTCGTGAGCGGCGGACTGCTGGAATCCCTGGCGGTGTCACCCATCAAAGGGCGCTTGATTTCGCAATCGGATGATTTGCCGGGAGCGCCGGCCGTTGCCGATCTTTCTTATGGCACATGGCAAACTGTTTTTGCAGGGGACGCGAATGTCGTTGGGCGCGAGACGTATCTTGACGGAACTAAGTGCACCATCATCGGCGTGATGCCCAGGGGCTTTCAGTTTCCTCCGGGAGAGCAGGAGCCGGCGCAAATCTGGAGTGCGTTGCAATTGGATCCCGCCAAGCCTGGCAACCGCGGCGGACACAATTTTTATCTACTGGGCCGGCTCAAGCCGGGAATCAGCGGAGGCGCGGCGCAAGGGGAATTGGCGTCCCTAGTTCAAAGTTATGGCGAAAAAAAAGTGCCAAAGGTCCATAGCTTCGATCCGAAGAATCACACCATCGTCAGCTTCCCTCTGCAGGGAGAAGTAGTTGCTAGCGTTCGGCCGGCACTGTTGATGCTGCTCGGCGCGGTGGTCTTTGTGCTGCTGATCGCCAGCGTGAATGTGGCGAACTTGCTGTTGGCGCGCGCCGAGGCTCGGCGACGGGAAATTGCGATTCGCGGCGCGCTGGGGGCGGGACTGGTTCGGCTGGCACGGCAATTCGTGACTGAAGGAATTCTGTTGGCGCTCTGCGGAGCTGTTCTTGGCGTGGGGCTTTCTTTTGCAGGAGTTCGTTTGGTGCAGCTCACCAATGCGGGCGGGATCCCGCGCGCGGATGAAATTGCGATGGATTGGCGCGTGCTGGTTTTTACGCTTGCGACCAGCGTGCTCACGGGAATTCTCTTTGGGCTGGCACCGCTTGCGCCGCTTCTAGTCAGCGGGATCTCCGAATCGCTGAAGGATACGGCAGGGAGCACGACGGCCGCGGCGGGAGCGCAAATCTTCCGGCGCGTTCTGGTGGCCGGCGAGCTGGCGATGGCCCTGGTGCTGCTGATTGGTTGCGGGCTGATGCTGCGCGCTTTCTGGAAATTACAGGAGGTGCACACCGGCTTGCACGCCGATGATGTGCTGACCATGCGGGTTTCGCTGCCGAGCGGAACGTACACCGACAACGCCAAGATCACCGATTTCTGGGGG
>Ga0210400_10006244_pt1 | contig 10042 bp, 7 predicted proteins | sample IncBWH26MmetaG_FD_155456 | JGI IMG/M metagenome (GOLD analysis project Ga0210400, IMG submission 155456) | Forest soil microbial communities from Barre Woods Harvard Forest LTER site, Petersham, Massachusetts, United States - Inc-BW-H-26-M | ecosystem: Environmental > Terrestrial > Soil >... | reverse complement strand
CCACGTCGTTATCGGCGCGAACTGCAAGCTGATCGCGCATGTCCATATCACCGCGCAGACCACCATCGGCGACGGCACCACGATCTACCCGTTCGCGTCTTTGGGCACGCCGCCGCAGATCGTGAACTATCGCGGAGAATTAACAAGGCTTCAGATCGGCCAGGGCTGTACCATCAGGGAATCGGTGACGATGAATGCCGGGAGCGTGGCCGGCGGCGGCATCACCCGCGTCGGCGACCGCGGCTATTTCATGAATTGCAGCCACGTCGGTCACGATTGCCAGGTCGGCAATGACGTGATCTTCGCAACCTCCGGCACGCTTGGCGGCCATTGCGAAATCGGTGATTTCGTTTTCATCGGCGGATTGTCCGCGGTGCATCAGTTCACACGGATCGGACCGCAGGTGATGGTCGGCGGAGTCTGCGGAGTTCGCGGTGACGTGATTCCGTTCGGCCTCGTCAACGGTCAATACGCCAGTCTCGAAGGCCTCAACGTCATCGGCATGAAGCGCCGAAAGTTCACGCGAGAACGGTTGGCCACGGTGCGTTCGTTCTATCAGCAACTGTTTCATGGACCTGGCATTTTTGCCGAACGGCTGAGCGCGGTGCAGCCTCTGGCGAGCGCGGACCCCGCGATCGCGGAAATCCTGGCCTTCATCGACGACGGCAAGCATCGCGCTTTATGCCTCCCCGCCGACCCGCGCGAGAGACAGTGATGACGGGGTCGCCGGAGCCATGACATCGGGGGCTTTGGAGATTTCATCGCCGGTTGGCCTGATCGCGGGCGGCGGTGTGATGCCGTTCGCGGTCGCGGATTCCCTGACCGCCCGCGGTATCGATCCCGTTGTTTTTGCGCTGAAGGGCGCCTGTGATCCCCTGGCTGCGAAGCGTTTTCGCCATCACTGGATATCGGTCGGCCAGCTCGGCAGGGCGGAGAAGCTGTTTCGTGCCGAGCATTGCCGGAATCTGGTTTTCATCGGCACGCTGGTGCGGCCGGCGCTATCCGAGATCAGGCTCGATTGGGCCACGGTTCGTGCCCTTCGCCGGGTGTGGGCTGCCTTCCGGGGCGGAGACGATCATCTGCTGTCCGGGATCGGCCGCATTCTTGAGCAGGACGGTTTCCGGATGTTGGGAATCAAGGATGTCGCCCCCGATGTGCTGATGCCGCAGGGTTGCCTTACCCAGGTATCGCCCGAGGAAAATTCCACTGCGGATATTGCCAGGGGACGGGATGTACTGCGCGCGCTCAGTCCTTTCGATATCGGCCAGGCCGCCGTCGTGATCGATGGTCACGTGGTCGCGGTCGAGGACATCGAAGGCACCGACGGCTTGCTGGCGCGGGTTGCGCGCCTGCGCACGGAAGGCCGCATTCGCGGCAGCGCCGCACGCGGCGTGCTGGTGAAGGCTCCCAAGAGCGGACAGGACCTGCGTTTTGATCTGCCGACCATCGGGCCGCGAACCGTCGAGGGCGCGGTTGCGGCGAAGCTGGCGGGGATCGCGATCGTCGCGGGCAATACCATTGTCGTCGAACCGCAAACCGTAATCGAGGTCGCTGACGCTGCGGGTCTTTTCGTGACCGGTTTGCCTGCGTGATGCCGGCGCGGGCAACCAGCAACGTTGCGCGAAAGATATTCCTGATCGCGACGGAGGAATCCGGCGATCGGCTCGGCGCCAATCTCATGAAGGTACTACGCCAGCGTCTTGGCGGCGCCGTGCAGTTTGAAGGCGTCGGTGGGCAATCGATGGCCCGCGAAGGACTGGCGTCGCTGTTTCCGATCGAGGAGCTGTCGATTATCGGACTGGCGGCGGTCGCCAAGCAATTGCCGAAGATCCTGCGGCTGATCCGGGAAACCGCCCGTGCGGTGACGCAGGCTTCTCCCGACATCCTCGTGATCATCGACAGTCCCGATTTTACCCATCGGGTGGCGCGACGCGTTCGCGCCCGCGATCCCTCGATTCCGATTGTCGACTATGTGTCGCCCTCGGTCTGGGCGTGGCGGCCCGGCCGGGCGCGGGCGATGTGTCGCTATGTCGACCACGTCCTCGCTTTGCTGCCGTTCGAACCGGAGGAATATCGCAGGCTGCGCGGTCCACCCTGCAGCTATGTCGGTCATCCCCTGACCGGACAGACCGCGACGCTACGGCCCAATGCCGACGAGCAGAAACGCCGCACCGAAGCGCCGCCGGTCCTGCTGGTCTTGCCGGGAAGCCGCCGCAGCGAGATCAGGTATCATATGGCGGCTTTTGGCGAGACGCTGGACTGTCTGCGCGACGAAGGGGTCGCCTTTGACCTGATCCTGCCCACCATGCCTCATTTGTTGGACGCTGTCCGCGAGGGCCTGAAAACCTGGAAGGTCGCGCCGCGGGTGGTGGTCGGCGAGCAGGAAAAGCGGGCGGCGTTCCGCATCGCCCGTGCCGCTCTCGCCAAGTCAGGCACCGTGACGCTCGAACTCGCGCTGGCAGGGGTGCCGATGGTGACGGCCTACCGGACCGGCGCGGTCGAGGCGTGGATCGTGATCCGCGCGATCAACGTCAAATCAGTTATTTTGGCCAATCTGGTGGTCGGCGAGAACGTCGTTCCGGAATTCCTGCAACAAGATTGCACGCCGGAAAAACTGACACCCGCGCTGCGCGACGTGCTGGACGATTCTCCGTTGCGCCGCCGCCAGGTCGAGGCCTTCGCGGGCATCGACAACATCATGTCGACCGGCAATCAGCCGCCCGGCGCGCGCGCGGCGGATATCGTCCTGGCGACGTTGCGGAACGCGCGGGGATCAAATTAGCGCGTCAAAATAAAGAAAAGAGCCCCGGTTCTGAGGAGAACCGAGGCTCATGCGGTATTCGTCTTTTCGACGTTTGGATTATTTGCGCTTGTCGATTTCGACGTAATCGCGGTGTGTGGCGCCGGTATAGAGCTGGCGCGGACGGCCGATCTTCTGCTGTGGGTCTTCGATCATCTCGCTCCACTGGCTGATCCAGCCGACGGTGCGGGCGACAGCAAACAGCACGGTGAACATCGAGGTCGGGAAGCCCATCGCCTTCAGCGTGATGCCCGAATAGAAATCGACATTGGGATAGAGCTTGCGGTCGATGAAATATTGATCGTTCAACGCGATCTTTTCCAGCTCCAGCGCAACCTTCAGCATCGGATCGTCGCCATGGCCGGTCTCCGCCAGCACGGCGTGACACATCTTCTGCATGATCTTGGCGCGGGGATCGTAATTCTTGTAGACACGATGCCCGAAGCCCATCAGGCGAACTTCGCTGTTCTTGTCCTTCACTCTCTTGATGAAGTCCGGAATCTTGTCGACGGTGCCGATGTCGGCAAGCATCGCCAGCGCCGCTTCGTTGGCGCCGCCATGCGCGGGTCCCCACAGGCAGGCGATGCCGGCCGCGATGCAGGCGAACGGGTTGGCGCCCGAGGAGCCGGCGATCCGCACCGTCGATGTCGATGCGTTCTGCTCGTGGTCGGCATGCAGGATGAAGATCTTGTCGAGCGCGTCGGCGAGAACCGGATTGATCTTGTACTCCTCGCAGGGCACCGCGAAGCACATGTTCAGGAAGTTTTCGGCAAAGCTCAGCGAGTTCTTCGGATAGATAAAGGGCTGCCCGATGGTGTATTTGAAAGCCATGGCGGCCAGCGTCGGAATCTTCGCGATCATGCGCATCGATGCGATCATGCGCTGGGTCGGATCGGTGATGTCAGTCGAGTCGTGATAAAAAGCGGCCAGCGCGCCGACCGATGCCACCATCACCGCCATCGGATGGGCGTCACGGCGGAAGCCCTGGAAGAACCGGGCCATCTGTTCGTGAACCATGGTGTGAAGGATCACGCGCCGGTCGAAATCGGCCTTTTGCGCCTTCGTCGGCAGTTCGCCGTAAAGCAGCAGATAGCAGGTTTCGAGGAAGTCGCCATGTTGGGCGAGCTGTTCGATCGGGTATCCCCGGTATTCCAGGATACCGGCGTCGCCATCGATATAGGTGATCTTGGACTGGCAGCTACCGGTGGAGGTGAAGCCGGGGTCGTAGGTGAACATCCCGGTCTGGGCGTAAAGCTTGGCGATGTCGACGACATCGGGCCCAACGGTGCCGCTTAAAATCGGGAAATCGTAGGTCTTGTTGCCTACCGTCAGCGTGGCGGTTTTGGATTTGGATGTTGCGTCCATCGTGAAGTCCCCGATGAGATCGTTGCGAAAAGCCGGCGGCCGCGGTCGCCATATCGACATAGATGGCGCGGGAATCCGGGTATTGGAAGTACCTTCAAATGGGTAGCTTATTGCAGTGTGCGCTGCAAGATGTCGGGATTGCGGCCGTCATCCAACTCATGAAGAGGCTTGGTCGCCGAGCCGGGCCAGGCATACCTGCCGGCCCAATACGGCCAGGACGTCGAAGATCCCCGGCGAGGTGGTACGTCCGGTCAGGGCGACGCGCAGCGGCTGGGCAACTGCGCCAAGCTTGAGACCGTTCTGGTCCGCAAAGGCGCGCATGGCCGCTTCGGTGGTTTCCGCAGTCCACACCGTGAGGTCGTCAAGGGCGAGGCGAAGCCTGCCGATCAATTCGCGATTTTCCGGCGTCAATAGCGCGGCCGCTTTTGGTTCGATCTCGAGCGGCCGGTCGGCAAAGATGAAGTAGGCGCTGTCGATCAACTCGATCAGCGTCTTGGCGCGCTCTTTCAGGCTCGGCATCGCCTGAAGCAATTGCGCGCGCGTGGTGTCGTTCAGCTTCGCCTTGAGGTCGGAGCCGTTGGGAATATAGTCCAGCAGGCCCTCGAACATGGTCACGAGGGATTGATCGTCGGAGTGACGGATGTAGTGGCCGTTGAGGCTTTCCAGCTTGGCGAAATCGAACCGGGCGGCTGAGCGGCCGATGCCCGGCAGGTCGAATGCGGCGATCATTTCTTCGGTCGAAAATATCTCCTGGTCGCCATGGCTCCATCCGAGCCTGACCAGGTAATTGCGCAGCGCCGCCGGCAGATATCCCATGGCGCGATAGGCGTCGACGCCGAGCGCGCCATGGCGCTTGGAGAGCTTTGAGCCGTCGGGTCCATGGATCAGCGGAATGTGGGACATGTTGGGAATGTCCCACCCGAGTGCATCGTAGATCTGCTTCTGGCGCGCGGCATTGATCAGGTGATCGTCGCCGCGAATGATGTGCGTAACGCCCATGTCGTGGTCGTCGACCACGACGGCGAGCATGTAGGTCGGATTACCGTCGCCCCTGAGCAGCACGAGGTCGTCGAGGTTTTCGTTCTGCCAGACCACGCGGCCCTGAACCTGATCCTCGATCACGGTTTCGCCTGTTTGGGGCGCCCTGAGCCTGATCGTGGGCTTCATGCCCGAGGGGGCCTCCGAGGGGTCGCGGTCGCGCCACAGGCCGTCATAGAGGCGCGTACGGCCCTCGGCGCGCGCCTTTTCCCGCATGGCCGTGAGTTCTTCCGGCGTGGCGTAGCAACGATAGGCGTTGCCGCTGGCCAGCAAGGCTTCGGCAACCTCGCGGTGGCGCGCAGCCCGGCTGAATTGATAAATCACCTCGCCATCCCAATCGAGTTCGAGCCATTTCAGCCCGTCGAGAATGGCCGCGATTGCCGGCTCGGTCGAGCGCTCCCGGTCTGTGTCCTCGATGCGGAGCAGCATCTTGCCGCCGCGGCCGCGGGCGTAAAGCCAGTTGAACAGCGCCGTGCGGGCGCCTCCGATATGGAGAAAACCGGTTGGCGAAGGGGCAAAGCGGGTGACGATCTGGCCGGTCATTTATGGCAATAGCTGCGAGGGCGGGGATACGCCCAAAGGGCGACGAGGGTGTATAGCAGGAACCGGCCGTAACTAAAGCCTTCCTTGGGAAGCGCGGATTTGGCAGATAGACCGCTGATTGCCGCACAGGACACAAGAATGACCATAAAACCAGTGGCCGCAGAGGCGGGGCGCGACTTCATTCGCGACATCGTCCAGGCCGATCTCGACGCCAAAAGACACAGCCAGATCGTGACGCGTTTCCCGCCGGAGCCGAATGGTTACCTGCATATCGGCCATGCCAAGTCGATTGCACTCAATTTTGGCATCGCGCAGGAGTTTTCCGGACGTTGCCACCTGCGGTTCGACGATACCAACCCGACCAAGGAGGAACAGGAATACATTGATTCAATTCAGGCGGACGTGAAGTGGCTCGGCTATGATTGGGGAACCGACCTGTTTTATGCGTCGGATTATTTCGAGCGTCTTTATGGGTGGGCGGAAGGCCTCATTCGCGACGGCCTGGCCTATGTTGACGATCAGTCGCAGGAGGAAATCCGGGTCAGGCGCGGCTCGCTGACGGAACCCGGCCAGAACAGCCCGTTTCGCGAACGGTCCGTCGATGAAAACCTCGATCTGTTTCGCCGCATGAAAGCCGGCGAGTTTCCGAACGGGACGCGGGTGTTGCGCGCCAAGATCGATATGTCCTCGGGCAACATCAATCTGCGCGATCCCGTGCTCTATCGCATCCTGCATGCCACGCACCCCCGTACCGGGGACAAATGGTCGATCTATCCGAGCTACGACTACGCCCATGGCCAGTCGGACGCGATCGAGGGCATCACCCATTCGATCTGCACGCTGGAATTCGAGGACCACCGGCCGCTCTACGACTGGCTGCTCGACAAGCTGCCGGTGCCATCAAAGCCCCATCAGTACGAATTTGCTCGGCTCAATCTGACCTATACGCTGCTATCGAAGCGGGTGCTGACCGAACTCGTGCGCGGCGGCCATGTCGCCGGCTGGGACGATCCTCGGATGCCGACGATCGCCGGATTGAAGCGCCGGGGCGTGCCGTCGGCGGCGATCCGTGAATTCATCAAACGCATCGGCGTTGCCAAAGCCAACAGCGTTGTCGACGTCGGCATGCTCGATTTCTGCATCCGCGAGATTCTCAACCGGACCGCGCACCGCCGCATGGCGGTATTGCGGCCGCTTAAGGTGGTGATCGAGAATTACCCGGAAGGCCAGAGCGAGGAGCTTGAGGCCATCAACCATCCGGACGATCCGGCCGCCGGCACGCGGAAAATCGGATTTGGCCGTGAGCTCTACATCGAGCAGGACGACTTCATGGAAAATCCGCCGAAGAAGTTTTTCCGGCTCTCGCCCGGCACTGAAGTGCGGCTGCGCTATGCGTATTTTATCAAATGCCGGGAGGTCGTGAAGAACGCGGCCGGCGAGATCGCCGAGTTGCGCTGCACTTACGATCCCGCCACCAAAGGCGGCAACGCGCCTGACGGACGCAAGGTCAAGGCGACCATGCATTGGTTGTCGGCTGCACACTCGGTGCCGGCCGAAATTCGCGTGTATAATCCGCTGTTCGCAACGCCTTCACCGGATGCCGGCAATTTCGTCGCCGATCTCAATCCGCAATCGCTGGAAATTCTCAAGGGCGCCCGGATCGAGCCCGCGGTCGCGGAGGCCAATTCGTCTGATGTGATGCAGTTCGAGCGGCAGGGTTATTTCGTGCGTGACAAGGATTCGACGCCCGATCATCCCGTGTTCAACCGAACGATCGGCTTGCGCGATACCTTTGCGAAGGAAGTCGGGAAGGGCTGACAGAGACCGGGGAGCGTCGTGCGGCGGAGACGCTTCTTCGCCGCAGCGGGCTGCTAGTGATCGGACTCGTCAGCTCTCGGATTGTTCTTTAGTCCGAGCCCCGAAAGCCTGGCGCGAAGCGATTGCACGGCGAGCTTGTCTCTGGCTTTCTCTTCGATCAGCAAATTGATGAATTCCATTCGCTTCGATTCATCGTCCGCTTCCGCCAGCAATTTGCGGTAGCGATTGTAATCATATCCCGCGTCCGATTGACTCATGACTTACCCTACAGCACGCAACCCATCCGAGGAGAGTGTCCTGCAACGGGCGTCGGCATGCAAGACTGAGTTGATCGATTTGCGCGTGCGGGCATCAATGTCGTGGATAGCCGGGACGCCACGCTGCTGGCCAGGGGGAGCCCTTCGAGTACCGCTTCACTTGATAAGTTACGCGCAAGTTCTTGCCGGGACCCCGTTATTCGAGCCGCTGGCGAATTTCATCGCGCATCCTTTCGCGGAATTCTTGCCGGCGCGCCGGTCTTTCGGTTTCAGGAATATTGAATCGATCAAATACGTTGAAATTTTCCAGGATTGGATAAAGGTCACTGGCCATGGCCAGGATGCGAAGGAGTTTGTCCGCCGGTCCGCTGGGGCCGGAGACCTCCCATCGGCGTATGGTATCGGCACCACCGCCCGGCGTCAGGCCGCAAAGCTTCGCCATATCCGCCGCCGACAACGGCCTGCCGATGGCGTCGCTGAGATGCTGGCGAAGTTGTTTCAGTTCCGGGCCGGTCACCGCGGTTATTCCCTTGTTGGATACGGTCGTTGAGGTTCCCTCGCGATTGCTCAACGGTTTGCGAGAGGTGTGGCGGGTCGATTCAGGCGTGCCTGGGAATTTGGGCTTTTCCAAGCATTCTGCATCCGTTCTCTTTTCTCCGTATGACACCCCAAGGTAGCATCGGCCTGTAGGGAGTACGGGGGCGGCCGAATGTCGGAGTCGGGCGGGGCTCGGACGCGAGGTTACGCGGGGACTTGGCCGCCGCGCGAGGCCGTGCGGGCAGGCGGCATCGCGCCGTCTGGATTCGACGTCTGGTCGGCCTTCACGATCAAGCTGCGCGAATGGGTGCGCGCCGAGGCCGGCGCCGGCCGGTTGCTGCCTTGGGTGCCGATCGCCTTCGGCACCGGTATTGCCTGCTACTTCGCCGCCGATCATGAGCCGGTCCTTTCGGTTGCCGTGCTCGCGGCGGCAGGACTTTCCCTGGTGGCGTTTTTGCTGCGGCGGCAAAAGCTTTTTCCGGCAGCCGTGATCATCGCCGCCGTCGCCGCTGGCTTCGCGACCGCAACATTTAAAACCGCGCGCGAGCCGCCGGTCGCAGGCGGCCTGTCGCTGCGTTATGCCGCCTTCATGCAAGGGCTGCGCGACGGGATCGATGCGCGGATACGAACGACGCTGGATGGCGATAAGCGCGCCATCGCAACCGCGCTGCTGACCGGTCGCCGCGACGCAATCACAACGCCGGTCAACGATGCCATGTTTATTTCCGGCCTTGGGCACGTGCTGTCGATCTCGGGATACCACATGGCCGTTGTCGCCGGCGTGGTGTTCTTCACCATTCGTGCGCTATTGGCGTTGTTCCCCACGCTGACGGTTTCGTTTCCGATCAAGAAATGGTCGGCCGCCGCCGCCCTTGCCGCCGCGGCCTTTTATCTGTTGCTGTCCGGCTGCGACGTCGCAACCCAGCGGTCGTTTTTCATGACGGCGGGGGTGTTGATTGCCGTCATGGTCGACCGCCGCGCCGTGACGTTCCGCACGCTGGCGGTGGCGGCGATGATCGTGCTGGCGCTGGCGCCGGAGGCGGTGGTGCATCCAAGCTTCCAGATGTCGAGGGCGCAGTTCTAAACCCTACCGTTCCGGGCACGAAAACCCCTTCAGATAAAGGGCTTTTGCAGTTTTGCCTTTCAGGGGCGGGGGCACGAAAACCGAACAAAACAGGGCAAACGACCGGATTTGGCGGCAAAGAGTCCCGGAAAAAGTCCCGGAATGATTCGGCTGTTCGCGAGCCGTTCTTGCCCGATCAGGCCGCCCCGGCAGGCAAGGTGTTGGAGGCGACGGCATGAGCACCGGCACCAGGCTGAACGTCCGTAGGCGATGGAGGATGCCGCCGCGCCCTATCGGTTCACCCTCGCAAGTCTGGAACTTATGCCAGGAGCGACGGAGGTGACCGTGGCGAACGTAGTACCGTTCCCCCTCGCGCGCAGGCGCGCCTTTGTAGAACGCCATGCGCGCCTAATGGCGGCCATGCGGCCGGATGCAGGCGAGCGCCACCTTGAGCGCCAGCTTGCTTTTCAATTTGAGACTCTGCGTAGAAAGAACATCGACGTCCGGGCCATTGACCGTGAGGTCGCTAGCCTGCGCTCGGCAATCCACGCGGCTATCGCGCACGGTATGTTCAAGTCCGGAGACTTCGCGTGATGGCCGCAGCCACAAAAGCTGCGGCAG
>Ga0210400_10006243_pt1 | contig 10043 bp, 9 predicted proteins | sample IncBWH26MmetaG_FD_155456 | JGI IMG/M metagenome (GOLD analysis project Ga0210400, IMG submission 155456) | Forest soil microbial communities from Barre Woods Harvard Forest LTER site, Petersham, Massachusetts, United States - Inc-BW-H-26-M | ecosystem: Environmental > Terrestrial > Soil >... | reverse complement strand
GGCCCGACGAGCCTCGAATCGGCTACGCCCGCTGATGACGGCGAACGTGCGACCCCTCGATGCCCGCTGCTGTCCCAGGACGGCCAAGGCCACCATGGCCAGTAGGAGCCAGCTCTCCGCCGACGCGGTACCGAAGTCAACGGGCAACGTCGAGACCGAGGAATACACCGTGTAGGTGGCCAGGGGGAATTGAGCGTTCGCGGCCAACGTCGATGCCACGCCGAAGTCGCTGATCGACTCGGCGAACACGATGGCCAGCGCGGCCAGAATCGCCGGTGCCAGCAGCCAGAAACGGATCCGGACGGCCACCCATGGACGCGCCCCGTGAACGCGTGCCGCTTCCTCGTACTCGCCCCCGAGTGAGCGGATGCTGCCGGCCAAAGCGAGGTAGGCGAATGGCACTCCGCGACAGGCCAACACCCAGACCACCCCGACCGGACCCATCACGACTCGACGAAGCCCCGAGGGGTCATGACCGACGAGCCAGGAGAGTGGCCCGTTCTGCTGGGCGACGACCTCGAGCCCGCTGGCGGCAAGGAAGGTGGGCAGGAGCAGGAGCGTCCAAGTCAGGACGGTGAACACCCGCCTTCCTGCCAATGAAGTCCGTAGCAGCGCCCAGGTCATGGGGAGGGCGATTCCCACGGCAAGTAGGGCTGCGCCCACACCGACCAGACCCGTGTTCATCAACCCCTGGAGCGCTGAGCTCGTGAATGCTCCCGAGAAGCTCGAAAGGCTGAGCCATTGGGTGCCCTGGTGGAAGAGCCGCGGGGAGAAGGCCAGCAACAGAAAACAGCCCAAGGGAAAGAGCAGCAGAATGAACGCGCCCCCGCCGAGGCCGGTAGCGGCGATCCACTGTCGCCATCGATGCGACGCGCTCCACGCGCCGAGTCGCCCCGGCGCCGGCGCGGCATCCGCCGCCGGCGCGGCACTCACGGTCTCGACGACGACTCCGCCTGAGGATCGAAAGGGCCTCACGCCAGTCCTGGACCGGTCGGGTCGACCCTCGGCGGATGGAGCAACATCGTGCGCACTACAGGGCGATGTTCGCCGAGAACCAGCTGTTCACTGTCTGCTCGCGGGGTCCCCAGACCGACGGGCTGAGCGCCTTGATCGGGGTCGACGCCAGCGGAGGGAGCTGAGGACGTGACACTTCGCCGTTCAGAACCGGCCAGTACAGGGAGTCACCCGTCGGGTCACCCGACTTCATCACCTGTTGGCCAGCCGGACTGAGCACGAAGGCGACGAACTTCTTGGCCTCCGCCTGTTCGGCCGCCGACACCTTCCGGTCGATCCCGATGACGCTCGGGACAGGCGTGACGTACCGGGGGTAGACGCCCTTGATGTTGGGCGACTTCTCCGCCGCTCCGATCCCGTAGGCGCTCTGGGCGATCATGACGTTGATCTGGCCGTTCTCGAGAGCAGCCAGCTCGACGTGAGGGTCGGTGAACAGCTGGGCGCCGTTGGCCTTCATTTGCGTGATGAAGCGCTGACCTTGGCTTACGCCACCAAGTTGCTGCATCATGCCGGCATAGACCGGGTAGGCCGGACCGTCGATGGCCGGGTTGAGGATGCCGACCTTGCCACTGAAGCGTGAGCTAAGCAGGTCTTGCCAGGTGCGAGGTGGAGCCGATACTTGGTTTGAGTTGTAGAAGATCGCCCCGGCGACCGTGAACCCCGTAGGGAGGTAGCTGTGGTCCGCGGGCACGAACGCTTGACCTTGAGTGGTGTAGGAGGCGGTCGGCTGCCAGCCGCGAAGGAGTTGCCCTTGCTGGTTCATCGTGTAGAGCGCTTGGTCCCCGTCCAGCCACACCAGCCCCCACTGTGGATTCGACCGCTCGGCCTCGATCTTTGCGATGACGATCCCGGTGTGATCGTCGTAGAGGGTGGTCGGTATCCCGGTGGCCTTCTGGAACGCCGCCGTCATGGCCGAGTCGTAGCCCTCGGCGGCGTAGACGACGAGGGGTACTTTGGTGCTCGCCGCTTCCGACGCCGGAGAAGCGGCGGTGGCGCTGGACCCGGATGCGGCAAGCCCCACAGACAATCCGGTGATTGCCAACGCCGATGCCAGCCACCTCCGGGACTTGCGGACCACGCCAGGGCCAGCGAATCGCTTTCCACGGACTCTTCTGTCAAGTGGTGCAGACATGTACGGCTCCGATCGCTCGTTACCTCTTGGCAGTAACGACTGTTAGCGACCGTACGAGACGATGGTTATCTGGATGACAACAACAATTGAACCGAGGATGAACTGCTTGTGTCATTTTCAACGCCGACACCGGACGGTGGCGCAAGGCGCACCAAGCGCGACTCGTTTCCGCTCGGGCGAGCGCAGCTAGCTACTGAGAGGTCCCTCCCCCTCCTCTGTGTAGACCCTGGCCGCGTAATCCTCCAACGACTTTTCACAACGTTCGAACGCCTCGATCGTTGCCTCTAGGCCTGCTGCACCGAACACGTCACGTCCCCTGATGCGTTCGATCCATCCCTTCAGCTTCACCAGATCCACGTCGTTTTCCTCGAGCTCGGCGTACGTGAAATGGTTCTCGTCGTACTCCTTGCTCACTTGCCGGAGGAAGTCCTCGCACCGGTCGACGATCTCCTCGTACTCATTGTCACGAGCAGCATTGAAGTCTGAGACGAGCTGCGACTGTCCGGCAAGCAAGGTTGCATCGAACAGATAGGCCACACCCCCCATCTCGCCGATCTCGGCTCGGATCGAGCGAAGGGACCGCTCAGCTTGCGCTGAGGCAGGAAGTGCCGCCGACGAGTTCTGGAGGTAAATCGAGCCGAGACCCTTCAGCTTTCGCCATACGCCAGCTCGCAGTCGCGTCGGCTCACTCGGTATCCGGTACGCAAGCAGGAGCCACCGTGATGGATCGGGTTGATTCCCCTGTTCATGATTAGCGGCGGTTGGCATGTTCGTCCCTAGGTTTCCGCTTTGGTCGGCGTTTCTCCCTTGAACGGTCCGAACATCGACAGTTCAGCCGTCCCGAGATTGACCACCCCGGCCTTGGTGCCGTCGGCTCAATGGAATCTAGTCACTAGCTGACGGTCCGACTGGACGTACAGAAACGATGATGCGGTTACAGGCCTCTGCCCATCGGTCTCTCAGTGTGGCGCGCGTGGGCTCGAGGCCTCTGGACGTCCTTGCGAGTGACGGCAAGGTAGCCGACGAGACAGACGATGAGCGCAGTGAGGACCAGGCTGACCCGTCCGCTGCCCCAACCGAGGCCGCCGAGGATGGTGGGCTTGCCCATCCAATCGGCAAAGGAGGCACCGAGCGGTCGGGTGACGACATATGCGAACCAAAAGGCCAAGATCGGATTCCACCCGAAGCGCCGGTAGCCGACTGCGGGGATGGCGATGATGACCGCGAACAAGACGATCGAGTAGCCGTAGCCCAGGTGGAAGGTTATGGCGACCAGGTCGCCGACGGCCGTGCCGAGGGCGAAGGTGGCTACAACCGCGGCCCAGTAGAACAGCTCTCGCCGCGGGGAGTCGACCGAGTGGATGGAGAGCGTTCCCTCGGTCCTCTGCCATATCGCGAAGACGGCCACCAGGACCACCGCAAACAGAGGGGCGGAGGCGATGTAGGGGACACCGAGTCCGACGTGGAGCACGTCAGCCGCCATGGTCCCGAAGACGCCGACCATGACGACGGCGAACCAGTAGGTCCAGGCCATATAGCGCCGCATCCAAAACTGCAATAACAGCGCGACCACGAAGCCGACGAAGCCCAGGAACACGGCGGGAACCGGGTTCAATCGGTGCACGAGATAGTCCGACGTCGACTCGCCCATGGCGGTGGACAGAGCCTTGATGATCCAGAAGTAGGCCGTGATCTCGGGAACCCTGAGGGCCCCCCGGGCCGTAAACGACGAGGGGCGTACGCTCTCAGCCATCGCAGAAGCTTGCCGCGGGACAGGGTCCGTACCAAGTCAGTACCTGAGAAATCCTCAGGATTGAGCACTCTGGCATAGTCCATTGGCCTGCTGCTTCTATCGCAGACCGGTCATGAGGAACTCGTCCACGAACGAGCGGATACTGGCCGGATCGTCGGCGTCGACCGCGTCCCCGGGGACGGTGATGAGCGACAGAACCATCCGCATGACCCACTCGGCCGCTCGCCCGATGTCGAGGTCGGCCCGTACCTCGCCGGCAACGCGTGCGGCTTCCAGGTAGGGGTGCCAGAAGATGGCCAAGCCCGGCATCATCTCCCGCAGACCGGTCCCGACGATCTCGCCGAAGGCCTCGGGCTCCTCGGCCCGCAGCTGGAGCGGCAGGGCTCGGGGTTGGTGCTCCCGGGACAGCAGGACGGCCTCGGCCACCTGACCGGTGATGCCCCGGGCTGCGGTCACCCGGGCATGGGCATTGGACCAGAAGGTCTCGTCGGTGCGGGCCAGCGCGGCGACCACGAGCGACGCCTTGTTGGGGAAGTGCCGGTAGAGCCAGGCTCGGGATACGCCCGCCTCCTGGGCGACGGCGATCACCGTCGTCCGTCGGATGCCTGACGACCGGAGGCACCGCTCGGTGGCGTCGAGCAACCGGTCCCGCGTCCCGCTGGGAGGGGCAACGGTCGGCGCGCTCACCGCACGACGAAGTCGCCGAGGTCGGGTTCCTTCGTCCAGCTCCAATAGTCGACCAGGCGCCAGGGGCTCAGGACGTGGATCTCGCCGTAGGCGTTCTTGAAGAAGGAGTGCTTCACCGACGGCTGTGACCACACCAGGGTCTTGATCTCCCGCTGGGATCGCTCGTGCCAGTCCGTGTACTTCTCCGGGAGGGGCTCCATGGAGCGATGGCCACCGTCGATGAGCTCCTCCAGGCACCGGGTGATGTACCGCATCTGGCATTCGGAGTGGAAGATGAGGCTGCCACCGTGGGCCAGGTTGGTCCCCGGCCCGTACATGCAGAACAGGTTGGGGAACCCGGGCACGGTCATGCCCAGATAGGCCGCCGGACGTTCGCCCCACAGCGAACGGAGGTCAACTCCATCGCGTCCGGTTATCTCCATGGGCCACAGCACCCGGTTGGCATGGAAGCCGGTGGCGTAGACGATGACATCGGCGGGATGCCGCTCACCGTCGACGGTGACGACGGCATCGGCCTCGATGTGGTCGATGCCGGTGCGAACGAGCTCGACATTGTCGCGGGTCAACGTCCTCAGCCAGCTGCCGTTGTCCTGGAGCGTGCGCTTTCCCGTGGCCGGGTAGTCGGGGACGACCTTGCCGATGAGATCGGGATCGTCGCCCACCTGGCTGGTGATCCATTCGGTGAATATCTGGCGGGTGACCTCGTTGGACGCGCTGACCGCCCGCTGGGGCTCGGGGTAGTCAGGATCGACCCGGGCTGCAGCCAGCCCCTTGTCGCACCCCGGCCAGAACAGCAGGAACCGGTACCAGCGTCCGTAGAAGGGAAGGTACCGAAGGGCCCAGCGCACGCCGGGTCCCACCGACTCGTGGTAGTTGGGATTGGGGAACATCCATTGCGCCGTCCGCTGGAAGACGGTCAGATGCCCGACGTCGGCAGCGATGGTCGGGGCGATCTGAAAGCCGCTCGCCCCCGCCCCGATCATGGCCACCCGCTTCCCGGCGATATCGGCCGAGTGGTCCCAGCGGGCCGAATGGAACGCGGGCCCGGCGAAGCGCTCCTGTCCGGGGATCTCCGGGATGTGGGGCCGGTTGAGCTGGCCCACCGCGGAGATGACCGCTCGGGCCACCAGCGTGGTCTCTGCCCCACCCTTTTCCCGGACCCGGACCGACCACGTGCCCGCATCATCGTCCCAGCGGGCACTGAGGACCTCGGTCTCCCAGCGCACATGGGGCTCGATGCCGTGCTCGGCCATCACCGACTCGAAGTACGACTGGAGCTCAGGCTGCTGGGCGAAGAACTCAGTCCAGGCATGGCTGGGCTCGAAGCTGTAGCAGTAGAAGTGGTTGCCCACGTCGACTCGGGCCCCAGGGTAGGAGTTCTCCCACCAGGTGCCGCCGACCCCCGCGTTCTTTTCCACGATGGTGAACGGGATCCCGGCCTCTTGCAGCCGGATCCCGGCCAACAACCCTGACTGCCCACACCCGATGACGATGACGGGGAAGGCATTGCGAGCGGCAGCATCGGCGGGGGCGCTGACCCGCCGGGCGTCGGTCCCGTCGAGCTCCATTTCCTCCATGAGCATGGGGACGTACTCGGCCGGAACGTCCTCACAGACCAGCCACGTCATCATCTCGTGCAGCAGCTCAGCAGAGATGGGTTCGGGTTCGGGGCAGCCGCGGTCGCGGTAGTCACCGATCACCTCGAGGGCGAGGCTCCGGACTTCCGCCTTGTCCTCCTCGGACATGTAGCCCTGCACCTCGTTGAGAAAGAGTCCGGCCGGCTTGAGCCGACCGCGGATGAGCTCGGGGTCCCCGGACATGTGGACCAGCGAGAGCATCAGGGTGGGGATGCTGACGTCCACCAGTGCGGCGGCGATGTCCTCGTCAGCGGTGTCGAACGGCTCGCCTGCGTGCGGATTGCGCATGTCGTGGGCCCTTTCTCGGCGCGGACGCGGTGCGCCCGCTCGATGTGTCACAGTACACAAGATTGGGATTGTGTCTACCGAGGTTGAGGGGGGATTCGTGCGCCAGGTCGTGATCGACGGTCCACACCATGTCCGGGTGGTCGAGGCCCCCGATGCCGTTCCCCCCGATGCCGATGGGGTGGTGGTGGCCGTCGACGCCACCGCCATCTGTGGCTCGGATCTGCACTTCTACGACGGCGATATCCCCGTGGGCTCCGGCTTCTCGGTGGGCCACGAGTTCCTGGGCACTGTGGTCGAGGTCGGATCCCAGGTTCGCCGGTTCCGTACCGGGGACCGGGTGCTCACCGCCTCGGTGGCGGGGTGCGGCCGTTGCGACGGTTGTGCCACCGGTGACCCCGTCACCTGCGTCGAGGGGCCCAAGGTGTTCGGGTCCGGAGCGCTGCCCGGAGGACAGGCATCGGCGGTGGCCGTGCCGTCGGCCGACTTTCAGCTGCTGGCCATCCCCGAAGGGGTGGACGACGAGGCGGCGCTGCTGCTCACCGACAACCTCAACACCGGGTGGATCGGGGCCAAGCGAGCCGACATCCCCGCGGGGGGCACGGTTGTGGTGCTGGGCCTCGGCGCCGTCGGGCTCTGTGCGGTGCGGGCCGCCTTTGCCCTGGGTGCGGGACGGGTGCTGGCTGCCGACCCCGTGGCCGGTCGCCGGGCGCTGGCGGCCGACTCCGGGGCCATTCCCATCGAGGGGTCGACAGTAGAAGCGGTCCGAGAGGCCACCGGTGGTCGGGGGGCCGACGCCGTCATCGACGCCGTGGCCCTCGACACCACGCTCACCGACGCCCTGAGCAGTGTCCGAGCGGGGGGCACCGTGTCGGTCGTCGGCGTGCACAACCTCGATCCGTACCCGTTGCCCATCCTGGCCGCCTTGTTCGGAAGCGTCACCCTCCGGATGACCACCGCCCCGGTCCACCAGACCTGGAAGGAACTGGTCCCCCTGGTGGCCAACGGCCGGATACGGACCGACGGCATCTTCACCCACCGATTCCCGCTGGCCGAAGCGCCCGAGGCCTACGCCGCCGCCGCGGCCCGGACGGCCGAATGCATCAAGGTCATGATGCAGCCCTGAGCGATCAACCGGTACGCAACAAGAACGCGATGACGTCGGGCATGGCGCGGGGGTCCTGGACGAAGAAGATGTGACCGCCCTCGTACTCGTGCAGTTCGGCACCGGCGACGGCTGATGCCATCGCCGCGCTGTTGGCCGGCGGTGCGATCCCGTCATAGCGACCGCACCCGATGAAGGCGGGACTGGTGATGACCGCGAGCCGATCCCAGACGTCGTGGCCGCGACGGGCATCGAGCTGCTCGAGCTCGCCCCGCCTGCGTTGGGGATCAGGCTGCGGTTCCCGGCGTTCGATCATGGCGGCCAGGGCGGCGTCTCCCGGGTGGGTGGCCAACCAGGCGTCGTCGAATCGGGTGTCGATCAACTGGCGCCGGAGCGCGGACCGTTGCTCTGCCGGTAGCGCCTCCAGCTCGTGCAGTGGGTAGGAGGACCGATCGGGTCCCCCCGGCGAGGTGCACAGCAGGGCCAAGCGCTCGACCCGGTCCGGTGCGGTCACCGCCAGTTCCTGGGCCACCATGCCCCCAAAGCTGACGCCCAGCACGCAGGCGGTGTCCCAACCCTCGGCGTCCATCACGGCCAGCGCATCGGCGGCACAATCAGCCATGGCGTACGGATGCGTGACGGGACCGCTCAGGCCCAAGCCTCGTGCGTCGAGGGTGAGAAAGTCGAACGATGGGTCGAACACCGAGAACATCGCCCTCGTCGTCTCAATGGTGGTACCGGATCCGTTGAGGAACAAGAGCCGGGGACCGGCGCCGTGCCTCTCGTAGTACAGGTCGACGCCGTTGGCCCCAACGGTGCTCACAGCTGCCTCCGAGGGCGATGACGCCTCGGCCAACCGAGCCCGAGCACCGTCAGTCGGCCAGGGCCTGGTACACCAGGGCCCGAAGCTGGGCCCGGAACGGATAGGAGCTCGACGGCAGGAGCTGGGTCATGAACACCACGGTCAGGTCCTCCACCGGATCGACCCAGAAGGCCGTGCTGGCCGCTCCGCCCCAGAAGTACTCGCCGACCGACCCGGCAGTGCCCGTCGCCGCCGGCCCGTTGCCAACGGCGAACCCCAGGCCGAAACCGACCCCGTCGAACTCCACCTCGCCGAAGCCGCCCGTGGCCAGGTCGGACAACACACCCTGGCCCGGAAGGTGGTTGACCGTCATGAGCTCGAGGGTCTTGCGCCCGATGAGGCGGCGGCCGTCGAGCTCGCCCCCGTTGAGCAGCATCTGGCAAAAGCGAAGGTAGTCACCCGAGGTCGAGACCAGTCCCCCTGCGCCCGACTGGTACGACCGGAGCCGCCGGTAGGGGCTCTGCTCCGGATCGTCCTGGAGGGCGGGCGACTCGCGGGGCCGGTAGAAGTAGCAGGCGGCGAGGCGGGGCAGGGAGTCGTCGGACACCGAGAAGCCGGTGTCGACCATGCCCAGGGGTGCGAACACATGGGCCTGGAGGTATCGGTCGAACCGCTCCCCCGAGAGAATCTCCACCAGCCGAGCGCACACATCGGTGGACAGTCCGTAGTTCCACCGGGTGCCGGGTTGGAACTTGAGGGGGAACTCGGCCAGCAGCGAGCACACCCCCTCCAGCGTCATCCCGCTCCGGACTTCCTGCAACGCGGCGGCGAAGCGAACGTCGGTGGGGTGGCCGGGCGTCACCCCACCGGCCAGGCCGGTCATGTGGGTCAGGGCGTCACGCACCGAGGGCGGCCGGGCCTGATCGACCATCCGGAGGGACCGTCGGCCTGCACCTCGCCGACCTGGAGGTGGCGCCACTCGGGGATGTACCGGTGCAATGGGTCGCTCAGCTGGAAGAGCCCCTGCTCGTAGAGCTGCATCAGGGCCAGCGAGGTAATCGGCTTGGTCATGGAGTAGATGCGCCAGATGGTGTCATCGGCCACTGGTTTCGATCGCTCGCGGTCCATGAGGCCCAACGAGCGCCAGTAGGCGACCTTTCCGTTCCGGGCCACCGTCACCTGGCAGCCCGGTATCTTCCCGTTGGCCACGTAGCGGTTGTCGAAATGCTCGGTGATCCGCTCGAGGCGACTCGGGTCGAAGCCGGCGCCGTCCGCATCGACCTTCACCGGGCCATGCTCCGGTCCTTCGCCACCTCGTCGTAGGAGTCGTAGTCCGAGGCGGTGTCGTCGGCGTGCTCGAACTCCAGCAGGCCCGCTTCCCCCCACCGCTCCCGCAGGTAGCCACGGTTGGCGTCGAGCAGGCCCAGCTTGCCCACGTTGGGCACCAGCTTGGCGAAGAAGCCACGCTGGAACCCGACGAAGGGGCTCGACTTCATCTTGCCGGCGGCGGCCGAGAGGTGAGGAACCAGTGCGCCCACATCCACACCGAGGCGCTCCCACACTTCCGGTGTGGTCGACCGGGCCCGGTTGCGCAGCGTGTTGTCCACGAGGAACTCCTGGCGGTCCTT
>Ga0210400_10006242_pt1 | contig 10044 bp, 9 predicted proteins | sample IncBWH26MmetaG_FD_155456 | JGI IMG/M metagenome (GOLD analysis project Ga0210400, IMG submission 155456) | Forest soil microbial communities from Barre Woods Harvard Forest LTER site, Petersham, Massachusetts, United States - Inc-BW-H-26-M | ecosystem: Environmental > Terrestrial > Soil >... | reverse complement strand
TCCCGCTCGATAGCACCAGGGGGCGAGCCAGCGCCGCCAAGATATCGGCGTGCCTGCTTACAATATAGGCGCCCACCTTCGGGTCAAAGTGAACGGGGTCGTCCGCCCTCATCGCCTTGTAATAATCGAACGGGCACGCTGCGATTGCCGGATCCGCCAACGAATAAGCTTCGAGGTTCGTCATAAATCTTTCCAGAACAAGGCGGCTATCACGCGCGGGCTAGAGGTCGGGCTCTGCGCGCACGGCCCAATACATCTTCGAGTCGGGAACTCGCGGTTGCTTGAACACCTCCACGGCCTCGGCAGCCGATATCCAAGCGAACGCCAGACGCCCGAGGAGGCGGTCAGAGTCCGAGAGGTCGGCCAGGGGCTTGCTGTCGAGGAACGCCCGAATTTCCCCGATGCGCGGCAGCATCGCGTCGTGAAATTCCTGTAGTTCTTCAATCGTGCTCGCAAGCCGAACAGCGTAACGGTCAGCCGTTCCGGGCTTGTCCCACTTGGCCACAAATCGCTCGAGCTCCGCGAACTGTGCGGGGAGATCCATTTCCGTCACGCTCCGTCCTTCACTTGGAACTTTCTATTTCGCTCGCAACCCCCGCTTCACCCCCTGAGAATTCCTGGATCCTCATAAGACCGAGAGGCCACTTGGGTAACTCACGCGTTGAACCTGCCTGTCGACACCATGGTTAGATTGCCGCCACACGGAGATCGGGCAGTCCAATCGCGCCGGCGTCGGCCAGAGAACGCGACTAAATCTAGCGCATGCTCGGTGCTATGGAAGACGCCGTCAACGACGTGAGCAGGAATGTTATTCAGTTCTGGGCTGAAAATCATTCATTCGACTATAGACCGCACTTAACCCTCAATCCGCCGTGCGAGCTGGCTTGCCAATCGGCTCAAAAGGCGGAAGGCATGCGTACAGAACCGTTTCGGGTGGTGGTCTGGGGTCCGGGCACGATAGGGCGGGCCTGCATTCGCGAACTCCTGCAGTCGCCGGCCTACACGTTAGTCGGCGTCCTCGCCCACAGTCCTGACCAAGAGGGACTCGATGTGGGGGAGCTGGCCGGCAGGGACCCCATCGGTGTTCGGGCGACAACGAACAAGACCGCCATTCTCGCACTCGACGCCGACGTCGTCCTGCACGCGCCGCGCGTGGCGCCGGATCTGACACCCATCGATCAGGATGTTGTATCAATCCTGGAGAGCGGCAAGAACGTCATCTCGAGCACATCCTATCACTATCCGTTTCGGCATGGGCGGGACTATGTCGAGATGCTGCACTCGGCGGGTAAGCGTGGCGGGAGCACTCTGCTGGGGACGGGGGTTCATCCGGGATTCATGGGGGATATCCTGGCTCTCACTCTGAGCGGCCTTTGCACTCACATCGAGACGATGACCATCCGCGAATACGTCGATGTCTCGCACTCGACGAACGCGGCCGGCATGCAGCTGTTCGGCTTCAATGGAGATCCGGTCGAGCTCGCGACCCGCGAAGGCCCGGCTCAGCTCATCATGGACCGCTATTGGGGGGACAGCTTGGCGTTCCTTGCGCGCGTCATGTTCGACGAAGACGCTCGGATAGAACGCCGCAGCACCTATGTGCCGGCGGCGGAGCCGATCGAGCTTCCCGCATTCACGATCGCCAAGGGGCGGGTCGCGGAAATGCGGCATCTGTTCACCGCCTCCATAGACGGGCGACCCCGGCTGGTGATCGACGAGACGCTGTATCAGACCGAGAGGAACCGTCCGCATCCTCATATCGAATCCTCCGACTTCTACGAGATCGAGATCGAAGGCCGGCCAAGCTCGATCCGGATGCGCCTGGCGCTCAAGGCCTCGCTGGTGAGGGGTATCGACTTTTGGCCGGGCGACCCGACGGGGCAGGCCTGGTACGCGACGGCGACTCCGATGCTGCAGGCCATCCCTCTTGTGGCAGAGGCGGAAGCGGGGCTGATGCTCCCGGAAGTTCCGCGGCGTTTTGTGAGAGACGCCAGACATCACCTGTCTATGCCTGCGCTGGTTCGGCAGGAACTGCTCCGACTTGGCGTTCAACCCTAAATTGATCCGGTATCCTTAGCCCTGCCTCGGTCATGACGGCCTACTTGATCCTGTTCGTCGAGGAGATCGTCGACCGCGACGAAATGGCGACCTATGCCCTCAAAGCGCGGGGCATGCCGGGCGCTCCGGCAAAGCCGCTCATCGTGTACGGGCGCAAGCTCGTGATGGAAGGGCCTGATTTCGAGGGCGTGGCCATGCTGGCGTTCGCCGATCTGGAGGAGGCGCGCGCCTGGTACGAAAGCCCCCATTACCAGGAAGCCCTGCCGCACCGATTGCGGGGCGCCAGGTCACGGCTCGTCATCGTGGAAGGGAACGACCCGCCATCAGAGGCCCAGCCTCATTCTCGTCAGGCGACGTCTGAATAGGTTTCAGTCGACTCTTCCACCACCACCGAATAGTATTCGCCGCGAGGCAAATGGCCCAACGATTTGCTAAAAACGCTTTGGCTGAGTTCGAATCTGTAGGGGAACGAAATGAACGAGGTTATTCGCCGGGCTCCCAACTTGAAGTGGACAGACGAATTCCACCTCAGTCATGACCGCGTCAGCTTGGAAGATACAATCTCTCCGTCGTTCTTCGCGCGGGAAACAGAGGCTATCTTTCAGCGTTCGTGGCTGTATATCGGACGTGTTGAACGCGTGGCGTCGCCCGGCGCCTATTTCACGAAGGAACTCGAGTCACTTAAGACGTCGCTTCTTGTGACCAGGGATAAAGAAAATAATCTACGCGTATTCCATAACGTCTGCCCCCACCGCGGGAACAAGCTCGTCTGGGACACCTACGCCGATCGCGAGACCGCGGGGCGATGCAAACGATTCGCGTGCAAATTTCACGGCATCGGCTTTGGCCTGGACGGAGACGTCGAGCGCTTACCCGACGCGATCGCCTGGCTCGACGATCAAGCTCGCGATCTGCATCTCGCCGAGGTGCCGTTCGGAGTCTGGTACGGCTTCATTTTCGTCAACTTGACACCGGGCGGTCCGAAGCAATCACTGCGGGAATTCATCGGTGACGAATATTGGACCGGATTTGACAACTTCGACTTCAGCGCGCGGTCCGAAAACTATTCCTTCCAAGCGAACGCAGACGCCAACTGGAAGGCGCTCATGGACGGCTTCTCCGAAGTCTATCACGGGGCGACAACCCATAAGTTGCCGTTTGCGATCCCGCCGATCGAGGAGATGGCGCCAGGTGCGACCCACCTCGTCGACATCGCCATCCGGGACCATCATCGGTATTATCTTGCCGCGCGACATCCGCGATTCAATTTTGACTACGAGCGCGAGACGAACGCGCTCGCCACCGGACCGCGCTATGAATTTCCCGAAGGTTTCGATGTTCTGCCAAGAGCAGCCAATCCTGTCGGCTTTCCGAACTGGGGGACCAGCAGTCATATGTTCTGGCCAAATTTATATATTCAATTCTATTACCCTGGATGGTACGTCACCTACGTCATGCAACCTCTCGCTTACAACAAGATGCGTTTCGAACTGAATATATATATGCCGAAACCGCGGAAATTTTCCGAAATGTTGGCACAGAAATCTTGTGCGCTGCAATTCGTGGAGGCGGGCCTTCAGGACTTCAGCCTTCTTGAGGCCCAACAGTTGGGTCTCGAGGCGCGGGCATTTGAAAACTACCCGTTCACCGACCAGGAGGTCTGCCTCCGCGACTTCCACGAGAAGATCCAAGCGGCTGTCACCGCCCACGAGCGCGAACGACGGGAGGCCGAACATTCGCGAGCGTGATCACTTGGAAGCGGTTCATCCAAACTGACGGATGAGGATCGCCGTCCTCGCGCGGCTGCCGATGGATTTGACGAATTTGCAAGAGAGGTCCATCGCCAAGCCAGACACGACGAATACGCCGTCCGTCGTTATCATGCACTTGAACGGCAGGAAACATATCCTGAAGTACTTCGCCGGTGAAACCTTGTTGGAGACGGCGCGGCGCGGTCAGCTGCCGCTCGGCAGCGGCTGTGAAAGGGGCGACTGCGGCGCCTGCATGGTGAGCATAATCGCCGGATGCGTGCGCATGCGTGCAAACACTGTGTTGTCGGACGAGGACGTCAGGTCGGGCATAACTCTCGCTTGTCAAAGCATACCGACGAGCAGTGAGCTTGAAATCGACTTATCTTAGTCAAATTCCTCTGCACTTACATCCGGCGACTCTTCCGCAGCCTGTAGGCCCCCACAAATGACCCTAAGTCCAATGTTTGTTCACGCGAACGATCGAGGAGCCGCCATGTCGACGCAACACCCGGGCCATTCCGAGAGAACGTCCATTTCCAATTGCACCACGCCACGTCTCCGCGGGCGCTTCGCGGGCGCCTTGGCGATCGTCGGGCCGAGCCTGTTGCTCGCCGCCTGCGCCTCATCGTCCATAACCCAGACCGGAGGCCTGTCCTCCTACCAGGGCATGGCCAGCGTCAAGACCGCCCGCACCAAGGCCAGGATCTCGGCCGACGCCCCCGCTTTGGCCGCGGCCAGGACCGTGCGGATCAGGCCCGTCGCCTACGCCCCGGGCGCCGCGGATCGGGTTTCGCCCGATCAGGGCGCCTTGGTGGCCAATCTCGTGGCCCGCACGCTCTGCGTGAAACTGAGCAACCGGTTCGACATCGCCCCGGAGGGCGAACCGGCCGACCTCGAGGTCAAAGTGGTCATCACCCGAATGACCCCGACCAACCGCGAGGCCGCCGGCGCTTCGGCGCCCCTGCGCGTGGCGGGCATGGTCGTGGGCGTCCCTATTCCGGCCCGCATCCCCGTGGGCATGGGCTCCTTCGCCGCCGAGGGCGAGGCCGTCGACGGCGGCGGCGTGCAGCGGGCCGCCATGGTCTGGGCGCGGGGGGCGGACATGTTCACCAACCGCCCGCGCGCCTCGAAGATCGGCGACGCGTACGAACTCTCCGGGGCCTTCGCCGGCGACATGGCGACCCTGGTCTCCACCGCCAAAAATCCCCTGCACGATATTCCGCGGGGCGCGTTCGCGAAGCGGAAACGCCCCGTCCCCGCCGCGTGCGACGCCTATGGCAAGGGCCACCCGGCCGAAACCTTCATGAGCGGGTTCATCGCCGCCCCGCCCGAGTGGACCGACGCCAAACCCCATCCTCCGGCGAGCTGAGATGTTAACCCTCTTTGAACTCCGAAACTGAAGAACGGAACGCTGAACGCAGCCACTCTATGGCTGGGTCGGCGCCGTGCTTGCGGTGCCAGACCATTCTGTGCTCAAGAATATTGTCCTCCTTAGCAAATTTCACAGTCTTAAATTTGTATAGACTGGACATCACTTGCGCGAGTCTTTCGGGGAGCAAGGCGACGAGATCGGAGTGAGCAACGATCGCCGCAGCTGCCTCGGCGCTGTTGATGGTCACTGATCCTTTGACTTGCGAACTATACCGCGACTTGGTGTTCATCTCCTCCAGGAAGATCCTGTCCGCGACCACAAGCCGCTCCAGTCCCGCCTCGGCTACGACCCCATCGATCGCGCGCCCAACCTCGTTGATGGCGATGACAACCTGCGGCAGCTGGAGGATTTTCTCCGTGGTGAGTTCGGTGGACAACGCCGGATGGTCCGCCCTGAGCACCCAAATCCAGTGATCCGAGAAGAGGACCTCAGACTCGAAGCGTTCGGGTATCTGGCCAAAGGTTCCTACGACCAGATCGACAACGCCGGCATCCAATTCGTCCGCTATTCCTTTCCCATACTCGCATTCCACGTTGAGGATTGTTGCAGGGGCTTTGCATTGCAGGTACTGGACGACTCGCGGGAGGATCAGCCAGCCGACATAGTGATTGCAGCTCACCTTGAAGCGCCGCTCGGCCTTTTCAGGATCGAAGTCGGCCGGTTCCAGTATGGAGTAAGCCTGGACAAGCGCGGCGGCCACCCGGTCGGCGATCTCGGCGGCGCGCGCCGTCGGCGTCATCCCGCTCGGCCCCTTGACGAACAGCTCATCATCGAAGGTGTCGCGCAGCCTGCCGAGGGCATGGCTGATGGCCGATGGAGAAACGCCGATTTCGCTTGCGGCGAAGTTTACGCTTCCGTGCTGATAGAGGGCATCAAAGATCCTCAGCAGGTTCAGATCGAAGGTTCTTATTCGAGGGCGACGCAATCAGACAAAACCTCCGCTAGGGGCTGAAGCAGACCCGGAGAGCCGCGGCGCGGCTCCTTCATCGTGGTCGAGCCCGGGACTCCGGCTTCCGATCATGGGTCAATCAGGCAGGTCAGCTTGCTAGGCGAAAACGTCCGGCGTCAAGACGCTTCCAACCGAGCGACGGCGCCCTCGCTCGTCTGGCCTTTGGCCGCCGGTCCTAGAATGCGGTGCGGTCGGCGCCTTTCAGGACGAGAATTTCCCGGGCCTCATCGGGAGTTGCGACCGATAGACCCAGGCCCTCGATGATCTCCCGCACCTTTCTGACCTGCGCGGCGTTGCTCTCCGCGAGTTGACCCTTGCCGATCCACAGGCTGTCCTCGAGGCCCACGCGGACATGGCCGCCCATCGCAGCCGCCATCGCGGCGACCGGCATCTGCGCACGGCCCGCCCCCAAAGCCGACCATTGGTAGTCGGCGCCGAATAGCCGGTCCGCCGTGCGTTTCATATGAATGACTTCCTCGGGGTGCGGGCCTATTCCGCCCAGCAAGCCGAACACCGTTTGGACGAAGAGCGGCGGTGTCACGAGGCCCTCGGCCACGAAATACGCCAGGTTGTGAAGGTGGCTGGTGTCGTAGCACTCGAACTCGTAGCGGGCGCCAGTGGCGTTCAGCGTCTCCAGCGCGTAGCGAATGTCCTTGAACGAGTTGCGGAACACCAGATCGTGCGAGCCTTCCAGCATGGATCGCTCCCACTCATGCTCGAAGTGCTTGAACCGCTTGAGCATTGGAAAGAGGCCGAAGTTCATCGACCCCATGTTGAGGCTGGCGACTTCCGGCTTCCAAACGCTCGCAGGTCGCACCCGCTCCTCGACCGACATGTAAGGGGATCCGCCGGTCGTCAGATTGACGACCGCGTCCGAGCGCTGCTTGATTGAACGCAGGATCGGTTCGAAGGCCTCCGGCGACTGGTCGGGGCGACCGTCAACCGGGTTGCGGGCGTGAAGATGAACGATCGCTGCGCCGGCCTCGGCGGCGCCGACGGCGGCGTCCGCTATCTCCTCCGCCGTTACCGGCAGGTAAGGCGACATCGACGGCGTGTGAATCGAGCCGGTGACGGCGCACGTGATGATAACCTTGGCGTCGGCCACGCGTCGTCTCCGTGGTTATGGGTGGAGTGAGTGGATCGCCGGCACGGCGTTGCGCTTTCAGATCCGCACCTATTCTACAATCACAACCTCGTGGTTCAAGACCGACGGAATTTTGACCTCCGCCCAGCCGTTCTCCACTTTCACAGGCGCTGGCTCGCCGGAGACCAGAAGTTTCGCGCTCTGGCCGGGTACGCCCTTCGCCAGCTTGATCCGGACGACGACAGGTCCAATCGGGACGAACTCATCCAACGGCGCGCGCCAGGTCGCCGCGCTCACCAGATTGGCGACGTGCAGCACCATACGACCCGGCTGCTGATAGAGGTTGCAGTCCATCAGGCCTGCTCCCAGGACTGCGAGCGGAATGTCGTCCTTGGCCGTCCAGCGCACCAGATTGGCCAGCAAATCGCCATGGTCGGGATAGTTTCGCCGAGCATACTGCCGGTCGATATCGGCGGGCAGAAATGCGACTCGGCCCCCGCTGGACCTCGTGTTGACGACCAAGGCCGCGACGTCCGTCTTCGGAACTCGCATCCAGTCATTTTCGGGCGGAAGCACCGGAGAGGGAGGAATATAGGTTATCAACACCTGAGCCTCGACGTCCGTCTCAAGACGATGCAACGTGCCACCGAAGAATATAATATCGGTCTCATCGAAACCTTTCAGGGCGGGGTGGCGACCGGCGCCGGTGGGAACCGTCGGCTCGGTGTCGTTGTGGGGACCGGTGACGTTCCTGCGCAATTCCGGTGTCAGGCGCAGATAGGTCTGCTTGGCTGTCACGCCGGTCGCCGCCACATCCGCCATGGTCAACCCAAGCGCCGCCAAGGCCCCCTTCAGCTCAGCGCCTCCAAGCAGCGACGTCTCCGGTGCGGCTTGGCCGCCGTCCACCCAGTGGGTCGCGAACAAATCCGCCAACGCATAGTCCGGCCGACGGTCTCCGAAGTTGTCGTACAGGCTGCTTTCGCCGGTCGCCAGTAGACCGCCTCCGTTAGCGACAAAGCGCCTCACGCTGGCGATCTGCCCGTCCGTCAGGGCCGCGACGTTCGGCAACAGCAGCGTGGACAGTTGCGCCGCGTCCGGATCGATATGATCAGCGTACACGGTGATGTAGGGGATCCGGGCGCGGACCAACGCATTGATCATGCCTCGCCACGGCGCCAGAACTTTCTCCGGGGTGTCATCCCGCCCATAGAAGACGTTGTTATCTTCCGACCACACCACACCGACGGTGGCGACAGGCAAGCGATTGTAGAGGTACTCTTCGTTTGCCTTGTGCCATTTGAATACCGGAGGCACTGTGGCGTATCTGCGCTTGTCTTCGCTATAGCCACTGATCGTGTGCCACCACGGCGTCAGCCCGCCGGCCATGCCTTCATACATCCACATCTGGGCTTCCGGCGCTGGCTTGGAAGCCAGGCGCGGGGCGAATATCGCCTGGCATTCCGTGGCGACCTTATCCCAGCCCAAAAGACCGTGGGTAAGCTTGCCGGCTTCGGAATTCTGTTGGAATCCGCTTTCGTCGTTGCGCACCTGGTGATCGTGCATGATCATCGGCGCGCGGGCGAGAATACCCTTCATACTGCGGGAGATCACCGTGCCGCCACTCTGGCCGACCCAGATACAGTCCGCTCCGCCCGCCGTCTTCGAAACGCTGTTGTGGAAGTCCCACAGCGCCAGCACTTGATCGTTGTTCCACACCACCCAGTCGCGGTAGACTCTATCATCCCAGTTCTTCGAGCCGGGCAAGTCGTGGCCGGTCTTTTCTTTGAAGAGCTTTTTGCAAACGTCGCAGTAACAGAGATCGTAGTTGGCGCCCCATGCGCTGAGCGAGAAGCCGGCCGGCCGGTAGTTGGCGACAATCTCCTTCACGATCAACGGGGTATATTCATAAATATAGCCACCGTTCATGCAGGTCTGACGGGTCCGGGCGCCTTGGGCGTCGACGCAGAACCAATCCGGATGCGCCTTCAGAATATCGGCGTTGGCGTAGCCGTAGGACAGCCGGGCGCAAAGCACCACGCCGTCTTCCTTGCAGGCCTTGGTAAGCTCGCCAAAAAGATCGCGGCCGCCCATGGATGCGGGCATGTGGTGATAGGGAATCTTGGTGGGGTAGAAGGCGGTGACGCCTCCCGCGTTCAGGATCATGCCCTGAACCTCGGTTTCCCTCCAGTACCTGCGCCAGAAGTCGACGTCCATGTTTCCGGCGTTGTTGTCGGTGATATTGACCTGGCCCCAGCGCTTGACGCGGCTGTACCAGGGTTCGGGGCGTGTAACGGCTTGCGCCGACGTACCGGCCACGGCGCCCGCGCCAACGACAGCGGCGCTCAGCATGCCGAATTCACGCCTCGTGGTTCGCGTCACGCCTTTAGTTCGGCAACAGGAGTTCGCCGTTCTTCACAAAGAACTTCTCGAGCACCCTCCGCCCCAGCGGCTCGAGCGAGGAAGCGAATTTTTCGATCGGTTTCTTACCACCCTCGACGTGGGGATAGTCACTTGCGAAACAATAGACGTCCTCGAGACCATGCTTTTCGATATACTTGCCGACCGGCTCGAAATCAAACGGGGCGACGCGGACGTTGCGCGCGATGTATTCAGATGGCCGCAGGGGGAGGCGGCGGTTGGCGACGTTGTCGGCGGGCCCGGTTTTATGGTTGTTGTCGTGCCAGATATCCAGCAGGTCGGCCAGCGGCCCGATCCAGTGGGCGGTGTATTCCATCACGCCCACCCGCAGCGTCGGGTACCGCTCGAACAC
>Ga0210400_10006241_pt1 | contig 10046 bp, 10 predicted proteins | sample IncBWH26MmetaG_FD_155456 | JGI IMG/M metagenome (GOLD analysis project Ga0210400, IMG submission 155456) | Forest soil microbial communities from Barre Woods Harvard Forest LTER site, Petersham, Massachusetts, United States - Inc-BW-H-26-M | ecosystem: Environmental > Terrestrial > Soil >... | reverse complement strand
TGTCGATCGGCCTCGAAAGCGCCGAAGACCTGATCCGCGACCTCGACGAAGCGCTTTCTGCGTAGCCTTCCGCCCTGCGCTGCTGGCCGTTATCCCTGTTAAATTCAGGAAGAAACAGTCAATTTGATTTTCCGCGGCGGCTGGAACCTAATCATAGCCCGATATTGTCGGGGCGGAGCTTAGGGAACGGAGGGAGGCATGCAGGTTCGCGACGGTTTCGTCGGCACGGTCGGAAAGACGCCGCTGATCAAATTGCGGCGGGCCTCCGAGGAGACCGGGTGCACGATCCTCGGCAAGGCCGAGTTCCTCAATCCCGGCGGTTCGGTGAAGGACCGCGCGGCCCTCTACATCATCAAGGACGCTGAGGAGCGCGGCCTGCTGCGCCGGGGCGGCGTCATCGTCGAGGGTACCGCCGGTAACACCGGGATCGGCCTCGCGCTGGTCGGCAATGCCCGCGGCTACCGCACCGTCATCGTCATGCCCGAGACGCAGAGCCAGGAAAAGAAGGACATGCTCCTGTTGTGCGGCGTCGATCTGCGCCTCGTGCCGGCGGTGCCGTACGCCAACCCGATGAACTATGTCCGCTATTCCGGGCGTCTCGCCGAGGAAATCGCCGCTCAGGAGCCGAACGGCGCGATCTGGGCCAACCAGTTCGACAATCTCGCCAACCGGCGCGGCCATCACGAGACGACCGGCCCGGAGATCTGGGAGGAGACTGACGGCAAGGTCGACGGTTTCACTTGCTCGGTAGGCACCGGCGGCACGCTTTCGGGGGTCGGGATGGCGCTCAAGGAGCGTAATCCCGACGTCAAGATCTATCTGTCCGACTGCATGGGCTCGGGCATCTACAGCTGGTACGCGCGCGGCGAGTTCAAGCCCGAGGGCAACTCGATCACCGAAGGCATCGGCAACAACCGCGAAACCAAAAACCTCGAGGGGTTTACGCCCGATGGGCAATACCAGATCAGCGACGCGGAGATGCTGCCGATCCTCTTCAGCCTCGTTCAGGACGAAGGGCTGGTTCTCGGCGGCTCCACCGGGATCAATGTGTGCGGCGCCATGCGTCTCGCGCGCGAACTCGGCCCCGGCCACACGATCGTGACGATCCTCGCTGATTCCGGCACCCGCTACCAATCCAAGCTCTTCAACCCAGAATTCCTGAGGGCGCGCGAGCTCCCCACCCCACCGTGGCTGGAAAAGGGCCAGCGATGACCTCTGTTTCCGTCATTCCCGCGAAAGCGGGAATCCAGAAGTCGAGCACTCGAACGGTTGCCCTGGACCCCCGCTTTCGCGAGGGGGGCGAGCGGGCGCAAGGGGCGGTTCGGCAATGACCGAGCTGCTATTTCGGGACGACGGGTACCTTCGATCTTGCACGGCGCGGCTGATTGCGGCCGACGAGCGCGGCATTCGGCTCAACCGTACGGTGTTTTATCCGATGGGCGGCGGGCAGCCGGGCGATACCGGCGTGCTGCGGCTCTCTTCGGGTCAGACAATTGCGATTGTCGACACAATCAAGGGCGACGGTCCAGACGAAGTGATCCACATCCCGGCGCCGGGCTCGACGCTTCCCGCTCCAGGCACCGAACTCGTTGCCGAGATCGACTGGGAGCGGCGATACCGGCTGATGCGCATGCACACCTGTCTGCATCTGTTGTGCAGCATCGTCCCGGGGGCGGTGACCGGCGGTCAGGTTTCCGACGGCAGAGGACGGCTCGATTTCGATGTGCCCGGTTCGAGCCTCGACAAGGAGATGCTCTCGGGCCGGCTCAACGCGCTGATTGCAGAGGCGTACCCGGTCGGGCCGCGGTGGATCACCGATGCGGAGCTCGCTGCCCAGCCCGAGCTCGTCCGCACGATGTCGGTCAAGCCGCCAAGCGGGATGGGCCAGGTGCGCCTGATTGAAATCTCGGGTATCGATCTGCAACCCTGCGGCGGCACGCATATCCGCAGCACCAGCGAGATCGGCCCGGTCGCGGTGACCAAGATCGAGAATAAGGGAAAGCAGAACCGCCGCGTGATCCTTGCTTTTGCGGAGTAAGGGAGGAGAGGAGCCCATGCCTTACGGCCATCCCGAAGCGCTCGTCGGCACAGAGTGGCTCGCCGCGCAGCTCGACGACCCGCATGTCCGGGTCGTCGACTCGTCCTTCAAATTGCCGGGGATTACGCCGACGGCGCGGGAGGATTACGACCGCGGCCACATCCCGGGTGCGGTGTTCTTCGACATCGACGACATCGCGGAGCCGGGCACGAGCCTGCCGCATATGATCCCGTCGCCCGAGCTGTTCGCGAGCAAGATGGAGGGGCTCGGCATCGGCGACGACGACCGGGTTATCGTTTATGACAGCGCCGGCTTGTCTTCGGCCGGTCGGGCCTGGTGGATGCTGCGCTTGTTTGGGCATCAGGATGTCGCGCTCCTCGACGGAGGTCTGCCGAAATGGAAGGCGGAGGGGCGCCCGCTCGAAACCGCCGTGCCGAACCGGCGGCACCACCGTTTTACAGCTGGGTTCGATTCGGCGCTGGTCCGTGACAAGCAAGCCTTGCTCGACAATCTGTCGACGCGGAGCGAGCAGGTTGTCGATGCCCGCGCCGCGGGCCGGTTCGACGGCTCTGCGGAAGAAACCAGGCCCGGCCTGCGACGAGGCCATATTCCCGGCAGCCGCAACCTGCCCTACGACCGGGTCACCGACCCGCAAACCCGCCAGCTGCGCGATGCCGACGAGCTCTCGGAGCTGTTCCGTGACGCGGGCGTTGCGCTCGACCGCCCGATCGTCACGAGCTGCGGGTCCGGCGTCACCGCCTGTGCGCTCGCTTTTGCGCTGCACCTGATCGGGCATCCGGGCGCGGCCGTCTATGACGGGTCGTGGTCGGAATGGGGTCTGCCAGGCGACACGCCGGTCGAAACCGGTCCCGCGCCCGCCAAGACGCCGTGACCGCACTCGAAGACGTCATCACCTATCTCGAAATGCTCGACCGGCCCACCGGGAAGCGGGTCTCGGCGCCGCTCGATAAACTCGCGCTAATGCGTGCCGAGGACTGTACCGTCTCGTTCTATCGCTATCTGTACAATACCGTCGGTGAGGCATGGCTGTGGTTTGAGCGGCGGCTCACTGACGACGCGACGCTGGCAGGCCTCATCGCGAAGCCTACGATCGAGATATTCGTGCTGTACGTGCGCGGGGTCCCCGCCGGCTTCTTCGAGCTCGACACGGCGGCATCGCGCGAGACGAAGCTGTGCTACTTCGGGCTCATCCCCGACTTTATCGGGCGTCGGCTCGGCCCCTACCTGCTCCAGGCGGCAATCGATCAGGCCTGGTCGAGACCACTCGACCGCTTTTGGCTCCATACCTCGACCTTCGATCATCCAAAGGCGCTGGCCACGTATCAGCGGGCCGGCTTTGTCGTCTATGCACGCCGCCGGGTTTCGTTCGACGACCCGCGCGACCTCGGGATTTTGCCGAAGACGGAACCGAGCTAACCCTCTCTCTCATTGCGGCTTGGTGCCAACGGCGCAATGCAGCGGATGGGCCATGAAGAGAAGCCCATTCTGTGCCGCCCGGTCACGCGCGGCTTCCCAGATCGGCAATTCCTGCGCCGACAGCTGGGACAGAACGTGGTCTTCGCGGTTGCGCCGCGGTTGCGCGCCCGGGCGGTCGAGCGTCACCATTGCCGGAAAGCAGACGAGGTCGACCAGACCGGCTTCGCGCATCCTCCGGTAGAGGCTGCGGTCGGCGACGCCGCGTGGAGCGACCGAATGCGGCGGCACTGTCACTTTGCGCAGGATCGCCTCAGGCAAGCCGAGGTTCCACCATTGCGGCATGTCGAGCGCGCGCACGACGAGACCGATCCGCCCGCCCTGGCGGACGACGCGCATCGCCTCGGCGATCGCCAGATCCGCGTCGCATTCTTCGAACACGGTCACCGAGTAGGCGCAATCGAACGAATGGTCCTCGAAGGGGAGTGCCTCGGCATTGCCCTCGGTGAATCGGATCAGCTCCCCGAGCCCCTCCGCCTCGGCCAACTGAGCGGCCTCGCGCAGCAGAAACGGGTTGACATCGGCCGCGGTGATGGGGCTGGCACCGCCGAGTCGTTCGGCCAGCAGCCGAACGAGGGAACCGGCGCCGCAGCCGATTTCGAGGATCGCCTCGCTGGGCCGCGGCCCGATCTGGTCGATCAACGTTCGGAACATCGCCTGATAGGTCGGCATGCGGGCGCGGTCCTCGAGCGACGCGACGCCGCCCAAATGGGGACCGCCGAGGGTCACCACCGTGAAGTGCCGGGCCAGGCGCGGGATTGCCGGCCCCCATTGCGAGGGCGCCAGAAAAAACGGCAGCAGCATCAGCGCCGGACCGGAGCCCTCGATGCGGTAGGAAATGCCGGCATGACTTCCTTCCGCTGTGGTTGAATTCGGCGCGTCCGGCCGCTTCCCATTCGCGGCCGGACGGTCGAGAAAAATGATCATCCCGTCAGCAATCTCGTCGGTGCGGTCCGCGACGGCATCGCTCCAGCTGCCAGGAGCGTCATAGCCCGCGAGGACCGAGCGCCGCGCGGCCGGCAAGCGATCGATTGCCCGGGCTGTGGATTCCGCCGCCGGCCCACGTTCGCCGGCGATCATCAGAACCCGTTCGGCGATGCCGGAGAACGGGGCCGGGTCGAGACGGCTCGGCACGCACAGCACGATCCCGGCCAGCCGATCGGGATGCGCTGTCGCCAGCCCCGAGATGTCCCGCGGGATCGCGGTGCCGAAATACGCCGAGCCGAGCCCCAGATGATCCATCAGCGCGACCAACATTTCGGTCGCCGACATATTGGTTTCCTGCAACGGCGTACCCTTCTTGTCCGCTGACCTCACCGCATCGAGCCGATCGCGAATATACTCGAGGGGATGGGAGATCAGAACTGCACTCGCTGGGTCAGCGCGCCGTCGACGATCAGGTTGGTGCCTGTGATGAAGCTCGCGCGCGGGCTCGCGAGGAACGCCACGGCATTCGCCACCTCGGCCGGTGTCCCCATGCGGCCCATTGGGTTGCGCCCGACCATCGTGCGAAATAGGTCCGGATTGTTCTCTTCGACGACATTCCAAACGCCGCCCTTGAAATAGACGTTCCCCGGCGAAACCATGTTGGCGCGGATGTTTTTGGCGGCGAGATTGCGGGCGAGCGCTTTGACGTATGGCACCAGCGCCGCTTTTGCCGAGGCATAGGGGCGCGGCGGACCGGCGATCTCGATGGCGCCGGTCGTGCCGACAACGACGATCGCGCCGGCCGTCGATTGCTCGAGGAAGGGGATGGCCGCCTCGACCCCGGCGACGGTCCCCATGATGTCGATCTCCAGGCTGCGCCGCCAGGAATCGTCGTCCATGCTCTGCGCCAGCGCGCTGACATTGGCGACGAATATCTCCAGGCCGCCGAGTGCCGCCGCAGCCTCGGCGACCCAGGCGCGCAGCGCTTTGGTGTCCGCGACATCGGCGACACCGCCCCAGCTCTTCACCCCTTTGCCGGCGAGCGCCATCACAGTTTCGTCCACCGCCGCCTTGTGCCGCGCGCAGAGCGCCACGTTGCAGCCTTCGTCCGTCAACACCTCGGCAATGGCGCGGCCGATGCCGCGCGTGCCGCCGGTGACGACCGCGTTCTTGCCTTTGAGGTCGAGATCCACACTCCACTCCTTTTGCCTGATGTGCCGGTACTATAATGCTTGATGACCACTGCACAGGAGAGTTCGCCGATGGCTCTCGCAAACGAGCGCGTCGCCTGGTTCAACGGCAGGATCGTCCGCGAAAGCGAAGTGCTGATCCCGTTCCGCGACCAGGGTTTTCTGCGCGGCGATGCAGTCTTCGACATGACCCGCAGCTTCAACGGCAAGGCATTCCGGCTCGCCGAGCACATCGCGCGACTTTACCGGTCCCTTAGATATCTCGAGATCGACCCCGGTCTGTCACCCTCCGAGATGGCCGCCATCAGCGAGGATGTGCTGGCGCGCAATCGCCACCTCCTCGGCCCGGGAGAGGATTACTGGCTCGCCCAGCGCATCAGCCGCGGCATCAATGGCGTGCCGGGCGACAACTGGGACCATTACGGGCCGAATGTGATCGTCGAATGCGTTCCGCTGCCATTGCGCGAGCGCGCCAAACATTTTCGCGACGGCATTGAAGTCGTCACACCTTCGCTAAGGCGCACGCCGCCAGACTCGCTGTCGCCGCGGGCCAAGATGCACCAGTACCTGAACCTGGTGTTGGCCGACCGCGAGGTGAAGGCGCAGAAACCCGACGCCTGGGCGGTATTGCTCGACGTCAACGGCAATCTTTCGGAGGGTCAGGGGAGCAACATCTTCCTGGTGTGCGACGGCCGGCTGTTAACGCCGAAGGAGCGATATGTGCTACCCGGCGTCAGCCGTCAGGCGGTGATCGACCTCGCCCACAGCCTCGAAATCCCTTTCGAAGAGCAGGACATCGACCTTTACGATGCCTACACCGCGGACGAGTGTTTCCTGACCTCGACCAGCCTGTGCATCTGCGGCGTGCGAAGCCTCAACGGCCGCACCTTTGCGGTCGGGGACATTCCGGGGCCGGTCACCCAGCGATTGATCGGCGCCTATAAAGAGCTGGTCGGCTGCGATTTCGTCGCGCAATACCTGCAGCGCCTCGACGGCTGAATGGTCCTTCCGACATGGCGGTCGGCCCTCGTATTACTGGCTTTGCTGGTGCTGCCTGCCCCGGTGCGCGGGCAAACGACGACGCCGATCGCGCATCTAATCGTGGTTGTCGGAGAAAACCTCAGCTTTGACAATCTCTTTGGCGTCTACGAGCCGCGATCAAACGCCAAAGTCCTTAACCTCCTGTCGCAGGGCATTGTCAACCGCAATGGCGACCCGGGACCGGAATTCACCAAGGCGGCTCAGCGCCGCGCCGAGGTGCGGGACACGTACCAGGTAACGCCGCGCATTGTCGGCACCTATGGCGAGCTACCGCAGCCCGGGACGACTTATGCGGCCGGGCTGCCGCGGTTTGCGCCGGACGCGCGGTTTCCGGCAGTGTTGCCGAACGGGCCATTCCAGATCACGAGATATGTCGATTACACGGCAGTGGTCGGCGACCCGGTGCACCGTTTCTTTCAGATGTGGCAGCAGGTCGACGGCGGCAGGGACGATCTCTTCGTCTGGGTGGACGAGACCTCGGGCGAAGGCTCGCAGAACCGCGCAGACCCCGACTCCGGCACCAACCAGGGCGCTGTCGCGATGGGCTTTTACAACATGGCCGCAGGCGACGCACCCTATTTCCGTCAGCTCGCCGACAGTTATGCGCTCAGCGACAACCACCACCAGCCGGTAATGGGGGGCACGGGTGCGAACTTCCAGGCGCTCGCGACCGGGCACGCGATCGCCTACTGGAGGGACGGTGCTCTGGCAGAGCCGCCGCCCAACCAGATCGAAAACCCCAACCCCAAGCCTGGAACCAACAATTGGTACATGCATTCCGGCTACCGAAGCGGCTCCTACACCAAATGCGCGGACCCGAGCCAGCCCGGTGTCACGTCGATCCGGGCCTATCTCGGCAGCTTGCCTTACCGAAGCTTCAACGACGGGAACTGTGAGAAGGGCGCCTATTATCTGGTTAACAACTACAATGCCGGCTTTTTGGCGACCGGCGAACCGACGTCGCTGGAGCCGACGGTTTACCGGGTTCCGCCCCAGGCACAGACAACCATTGCCGAGGCGCTCTCAGCCAAAGGGGTGACTTGGAAATGGTATTCCGGCGGGCGAGACGGCGCAGCATTGACCAAGGAATATAGCGGCGTCGCCGATCCATTGACTTATTCCAGCGTAATTATGGCCAGTGCGCTAAGGTCAAATCTGCAGGACCATGCAGCGCTGTTCCGCGATATCGAAGACGCCGACAATATGCCTGCGGTCGCTTTCGTGATCCCGCCCAATTCCGAATCCGGCCACCCGGCGTCATCGACAGTATCGCGTTATGAGGACTTCATTCGCAAGCTGATCGGCAAGGTGCAGTCGAACCCGGCATTGTGGGCCAACTCAGCGATCCTGGTGACCGTCGACGAAGGCGGCGGTTATTGGGATAGCAGCTACATCCAGATCCTCGATGCCTTTGGCGACGGGACCCGCATTCCGCTGATCGCCGTCTCGCCCTTCGCCCGAAAGGGCTTCGTCGACCACACCTATACCGACCACGTCTCGATCCTGAAATTTATCGAGGCGAATTGGGGCATACCAACTTTGTCGGCGCGCAGCCGCGACCGGCTCCCTAACCCGATCGAAGGCGGCGCCGATCCCTACGTCCCGTCCAATCGGCCGGCAATCGGCGACCTCAGGAGCCTCTTTCAGTTTTAAGCCGGGCCCCGGCTCTGCTGACTATCGTCGACAACAAAGCCTGACCCAGTGCCCACAATTGGCCCGATCGCCGAGGTTCGGGTAGACTGGCAGCTGTGGCCGGCGCAAGCCGCTGCGGACCACAACCAGAACCCAGCACTTAACATACGGAGGTCGACTATGCCGTTCTATATGTACCAGGCAGCTTACACCCCGGAGTCATGGGCCGCCCAACTGAAGAACCCGCAGAACCGCGTTGAGGCCGTGGGCCGTGCAGCGTGCGAGGCGGTCGGGGGCAAGCTCGTTGGCGGCTGGTATTGCTTTGGTGAATATGATCTCGTCATTATCGCCGATGTCCCGGACAATGAAAGTATGTCGGCAATCGCGTTGGCGATAGGGGCAGGCGGCGCCATCAAGGCAGCGAAAACAACCGTCTTGATGACGGGGACGGAAGGCGTGGGAGGCATGAAGAAGGCGGAGGCCGTCGCCAAGATTTATAAGCCCGCCCGGTAGTCATTGCGACGCGAGACGGATCGAGGCTCCCGGCGCCAACCAGAACCGAAAGAATTCGAGACGGACATTTTCGTTGGGCTCTAAGGCCGTTCGCCTTCGCGAGCGGCGAGCGGATCCTGGGTCGGTATTGAGATTGCACCGCCGCGATCGGACCTGACGATCGGGGACGGGGCCTTGCGCCCGAAGGCCTCGACGCGCGGGATGTCGGCGTCGAGGACTGGCGCCATGCGCGGTTTGCGCGCCAACGCCGCCTCGATAAAAGGCGCCAGCTCGCGCTGTTTTCGCACGGCCCGAGCCTGCTCGCGTTCCTTGAACTCAGGCATCACTTGGCCGGCGAAAATTTCGAGCGACTCGCAGATGTGCTCGTGGCGATTGGCACCGCTCTGCTGGACGAACATGACCTGGTCGATCCCGGCCTTCTCATAGCGGCTCAAATGCTCGCGCAATTGCGCTGGGGTGCCGATCCCACCACGCCCCGCATTCTCCGGCAGCTGGTCCTTGACCTGCAGAAAGCGTTCCCACAGATCGGCCCGCCCCGGCCGTGCTCGCCGAAGACCGCATAATAGCCGAGCGAATAACCGAAGAAGCGGAAGCCGTCGAGGCCGCGGCGGACCGCTTCGGCCTCATCCGGGTGACACGACATGCCGGTGACGATCGCGAGGTTCGGATTGACGCTGTGGCAAATTGGAACGCACTCCGCCGATTTGATGATGCTGTAATATTCCTCGACCCACTTGGCGGCCTGCTCGGGTTCGAGAAAAGCGAAGGCCAGCGCCCCCAGCCCGGCCCTGGCGGCGCGGTGGATCGTTTCGCGCCGTGAGCACGCAACCCACATCGGCGGGTGCGGCTTCTGCACCGGTTTCGGCACGACGTTGCGGCACGGCATATCGAACCAGCGTCCCTGAAAACCCGGATAGGGTCGCATCGCCAGCATGTTGGCGGCCTGCTCGGTCGCCTCCTGCCACATCGCCTCCTTTTCCTGCGGATCGACCCCGAAGCCGCCCATTTCGACCGCCGTCGCCGACTCGCCGGTACCCCACTCGACGCGGCCGTTCGAGACCAGATCGAGGGTGGCAATGCGTTCGGCGACCCTGGCGGGATGGTTGTAGTTTGGCGGCATCAAGGTGATGCCGTGGCCCAGCCGGATCCGCTTGGTGCGCTGCGAGCAGGCGGCGAGGAACACCTCGGGCGCCGACGAGTGCGAATACTCT
>Ga0210400_10006239_pt1 | contig 10049 bp, 8 predicted proteins | sample IncBWH26MmetaG_FD_155456 | JGI IMG/M metagenome (GOLD analysis project Ga0210400, IMG submission 155456) | Forest soil microbial communities from Barre Woods Harvard Forest LTER site, Petersham, Massachusetts, United States - Inc-BW-H-26-M | ecosystem: Environmental > Terrestrial > Soil >... | reverse complement strand
GTACACCTGCGAGCCCTTCTTCAGGTATTCGGCGGCTACTTCGGCCGTGCGCCCGAACAGCACGACCGTGTGCCACTCGGTCTGTTCCTTGAATTCCCCCGACTGCTTGTCCTTCCAGCTTTCGGTCGTCGCAAGGCGCAGGTTCGCGATGCTCGAACCGGAAGGCAGCGCGCGCACTTCAGGGTCCTGACCCAGATGACCGATGAGAATGACCTTGTTGATGCCGCGTGCCATGGCAGACCTTCCTTAAGCGCAATGTCGTCTCCACATAGTGTAGACGGACGGCAGCGCCGGCGCGACGGCGTATGCTTGCTGGTTTGTCCACTTTTGCCTGGAGCGGGAAGTTCCCGCTGAACGAGTCATGCAGTACATCCGCATCCGCGGCGCCCGCACCCACAACCTGCGCGGCATAAACCTGGACCTGCCCCGCGACCGGCTGATCGTTTTCACCGGGCTGTCCGGCTCCGGGAAATCCTCGCTGGCCTTCGACACCCTGTATGCGGAAGGCCAGCGCCGCTATGTCGAATCGCTGTCCGCCTATGCGCGGCAGTTCCTGTCGGTGATGGACAAGCCGGACGTTGATTCGATCGAGGGACTCTCGCCGGCCATCGCCATCGAACAGAAGGCGACCTCGCACAATCCGCGCTCCACCGTGGGCACGGTGACCGAAGTGCATGATTACCTGCGGCTGCTGTTCGCACGCGCCGGCATACCCCGCTGTCCGGACCACGGCATTGATCTGACCGCCCAGACCGTCAGCCAGATGGTCGACCAGGTGTTGAAGCTGCCGGAGGACACCCCGGTCGCGTTGCTGGCGCCGCTGGTCAGCGACCGCAAGGGTGAACACACCCAGGTGTTTGAGGACCTTGCCCGCCAGGGCTTCGTGCGGGTACGCATCGATGGACACCTGCACGAACTGGATGCGCGGCCGGAACTGGACCCCAAGCGCAAACACAGCATCGAGGCGGTGGTGGACCGGCTGAAGGTGCGCCCCGACAGCAGCGTACGGCTGGCCGAGTCCTTCGAAACGGCGCTGCGCCTGTCCGGCGGTCTCGCCCACCTGATCCAACTGCCCGGCAGCGCCCTGTCATCCCAGCCGCCGGTGGTGTTCTCCAGCCTGCATGCCTGCCCGGTATGCGGCTACAGCGTGCCGCCCCTGGAACCGAAGCTGTTTTCCTTCAACAACCCGGCCGGCGCCTGCCCCAGTTGCGATGGGCTGGGCGTCAAACAGTTCTTCGATCCGCGCCTCATCGTCGCCAATGCCTCACTGTCGCTGGCCACCGGCGCGGTACGCGGCCGCGATCGCAACAATGTGCACTTCATGGAGATCGTGACCTCGCTGGCGCGCCACTATGACTTTGATGTCGAGACGGCCTGGGAAGACCTGCCGCAGAAAATCCGCAAGGTTCTGCTGGAGGGCAGCGGGGGCGAGGCGATTGAGTTCCGGCAGATGCAGGTCAATGGCCGGCTGTCCCGCAAGCGCCATCCGTTTGAAGGCTTCCTGCCGTACATGGAACGACGCTATCGGGAAACCCAATCCCCGCGCGTGCGCGAAGAACTCGCCAAGTACCTGGGTCATCAGGCCTGCCCCGATTGCGGGGGCACGCGCTTGAATCGCACCGCGCGCTTCGTATTCGTCGGCGAGCACACGCTGCCGCAGATCGCGCATCTGTCGGTCGGCGAGGCCCTGACGATGCTGGGCGGCCTCAATCTCGCGGGCTGGCGCGCGGAGGTCGCCGCGCGGATTCTCAAGGACGTGTGTGATCGCTTGGCGTTCCTCAAGGATGTCGGGCTCGATTATCTGACCCTGGATCGCAGCGCCGAGACGCTCTCGGGCGGGGAGGCGCAGCGCATCCGCCTGGCGAGCCAGGTGGGCTCGGGCCTCACCGGCGTCATGTACATCCTGGATGAGCCCTCCATCGGCCTGCACCAGCGCGACAATGCGCGCCTGCTCGGCACGCTGGCGGCGCTGCGCGATACGGGCAACACGGTGATTGTCGTCGAGCACGACACCGATGCCATCCTGGCGGCGGATTTTGTGGTGGACCTGGGGCCCGGCGCGGGGGTGCGCGGTGGCCACATCGTGGCGAGCGGCACGCCCGATGAAATCAAACGCAATCCGGCCTCCCTCACCGGGCAGTACCTGAGCGGCGCGCGCGCCATCCAGGTGCCGACGGCGCGCACGCCGCGCATTCCCGGCCGCAGCCTGCGCATCCTGGGCGCGAGCGGCAACAATCTGCGCAATGTGGATGTGGAGATTCCACTGGCGCTGTTCACCTGCGTCACCGGCGTGTCAGGGTCGGGCAAGTCCACGCTCATCAACGACACCCTGTTCAATCACGCCGCGGCGTACCTGAACGGCACGCCGCGTGAATCGGCGCCGTGCCGGAAGATCGAAGGGCTCGAACATATCGACCGCGTGATCGATATCGATCAAAGCCCGATCGGCCGCACGCCCCGTTCCAACCCCGCCACCTACACCGGGCTCTTCACGCCGCTGCGCGAACTGTTCGCCGCGGTGCCCGAAAGCCGGGCGCGCGGCTACGATGCCGGCCGCTTCAGCTTCAACGTCAAGGGCGGCCGCTGCGAGGCCTGTGAGGGCGACGGCGTCCTCAAGGTCGAAATGCATTTTCTGCCCGATGTGTATGTGCCCTGCGATGTGTGCAAGGGCCAGCGCTACAACCGCGAGACGCTGGAGATCCGCTACCGCGGCAAGAACATCCATGAAGTGCTGGAGCTGACCGTCGAGGATGCGCTGCGCCTGCTCGCCAATGTCCCGACCATCGCCGCCAAGCTCGCCACGCTCAATGACGTGGGCCTCTCCTATGTGCGCCTGGGCCAGAACGCCACCACCCTCTCGGGCGGCGAGGCCCAGCGGGTGAAGCTGGCCCGGGAACTGGCCAAGCGCGCGACCGGGCGCACGCTGTACATCCTGGATGAGCCGACCACCGGACTGCACTACGCGGATATCGAACAGCTGCTGCGCGTGCTGCACCGGCTGCGCGATGAGGGCAATACCGTCGTGGTCATCGAACACAACCTGGATGTGATCAAGACCGCCGATTATGTGATTGACCTGGGACCGGAGGGCGGCGCGGGAGGGGGCCAGGTCATCGCCACCGGCACCCCCGAGGCGGTGGCCGCCAGCCAGGCCTCCCATACGGGCGCATACCTGCGGCGGCTGCTCACCCCCCGGCCCGACCAATAGTCGCGAACTGGGTCGCGTTTGCGGGCGGCCAATGTTGCAAATGCGAACGGTTCTCATGATACTTGGCCCATGGATACCGCCGTCCACAGCCACCCCGTCGACACCTCCCTGCCGACCGCCCTGAGCGATCTGCGACCCGGCGAGGCCGCCACGATCGTGGCCGTGGGCTCGGCCACAGACGGCATCACCCCGCTGGAATTGCGGCTGCTGGAGCTGGGCTTCATTGCCGGTGAGCGCGTGGAGGTGGTGGCCGAGGCCCGTCCCGGACGCGACCCGTTCGTGGTACGGGTGGGCAGCAGTCAGTTTGCCCTGCGCCGCTGCGAGGCGCAGAACATCTGGGTCGAGGACGCCCTGCCCGCTTGAGCGCTGCCGCCGCCACAGCCGGCCTGTCGCTGTCGCTCGTCGGGGTCCCCAACTGCGGCAAGACCGCCCTGTTCAACCGCCTGACCGGCAGCCGCCAGAAGGTGGCCAACTATCCGGGCGTCACGGTGGAGCGCAAGGAAGGCCGTTTCGTGGGGCCCACCAGCGGCCGCATGTATCGGCTGCTCGACCTGCCCGGCGCCTACAGCCTGCAGCCCACCACGCTGGATGAGGCCATCACCCGGGACGTTGTCCTGGGGCGTCATGCTTCCGAACAGCCTCCGGACCTGATCGTGTGCGTGGTGGATGCCACCAACCTGCGTCTGAACCTGCGCCTGGTGCTGGAGCTGAAGCGCTTGGGCCGGCCCATGGTGGTGGCCCTGAACATGTCCGACCTGGCCCGCGCCCGGGGCTTTCGCCTGGACCCGGCGGCGCTGGCACGGGCCATCGGGGTGCCGGTGGTGGAGACCGTCGCCATCCGGCCCGGCGGGGAGCAGGCGCTGGTGGCGCTGCTGGATCGCACCCCGGGGCCGGCCGGCGGCCTGGGCCGGCTCGAATTCACCGGCGGCAGCGCCACGGAAATCCAGGCCACTCAGTCCGAAGTGCGGCGGATCCTCGATGACATCGGCTATCGGGTGCCGGCACGCCTGCGCCTGCTGCAGCGTCTGGATGCGCTGGTGCTGCATCCCATCAGCGGACCGCTGCTGCTGGGCGTGGTGCTGTTCCTGATGTTCCAGGCGGTCTTCAGCTGGGCGAAATGGCCGATGGATGCCGTGCAGAACGGCATGGCCGGCTTGGGTGCCTGGTTGGGCGGCCATATGAGTGATGGGCCGCTGCGGCATCTGCTGGTGGATGGCGTGATCGCCGGCGCCGGCAGCGTGCTGGTGTTCCTGCCGCAGATCCTGATTCTGTTTGCCTTCATCCTGGCGCTCGAGGATTCCGGCTACCTGCCGCGCGCCGCCTTCCTGCTCGATCGGCTGATGGGCAAGGTCGGGCTGTCCGGGCGCGCCTTCATTCCGCTGCTCTCGAGCTTCGCTTGCGCCATTCCCGGCATCATGGCCACGCGCACCATTCCGGCGGCACGCGACCGGCTGACGACCATCATGATCGCGCCGCTAATGACCTGCTCGGCACGTCTGCCGGTGTATACGCTGCTGATCGGCGCCTTCATTCCCCGGCGCGCGCTCGGACCATTCAATCTGCAGGGCGTGACGCTGTTCGCGCTGTACCTGCTCGGCGTCGCGGGCGCCATGGCGGTGGCCTTCGCCATCAAGCGCATCTTCATGCGTGGTGACTACCATCCGCTGATGCTCGAATTGCCCGAATACAAATGGCCCAATGTCCGCAACCTGGTGCTGGGCCTGTGGGAGCGCGCGCGCATTTTCCTCGGCCGGGTGGGCACCGTGCTGCTGACGCTCATGGTCGTGCTGTGGGTGCTGTCGAGCTTCCCGGCGCCGCCCCCGGGGGCCACGGCCCCGGCCATCACCTACAGCCTGGCCGGGCGCATCGGCCACGCCCTGCTGCTGGTGTTCGCCCCCATCGGCTTCAACTGGCAGATCTGCGTGGCCCTGGTGCCGGGCCTGGCCGCCCGCGAGGTTGCGGTGGGTGCGCTGGGTACGGTGTATGCCATGTCGGCCGCGGGCCCGAATGTGGCCGGGGCGCTGCAGCCCATCCTGATGCGCGGCTGGACCGTCGCCACGGGCCTGTCGCTGCTGGCCTGGTATGTGTTCGCGCCGCAGTGCCTGTCGACGCTGGCCGTGGTCCGCCGCGAAACGAACACCTGGCGCTATCCGGCGCTGATGGCGGCCTATCAGTTCGCCTTGGCCTACCTGACCTCATTCGTCACCTATCGCGCGGCCCTGGCCGCGGGGCTGGGCTGAATGCTGATCATCCAGTGGTGCGTGGTCGTGCTGCTGGTGGCCGTCAGCGCCGTCTACAGCGTGTGGCGGCTGCTGGGGGTGCGACAGCGGTTGTGGTTGCTCGAGCAACTGCTGCCCTGGGCGCAGCGGGCCAAGCTGGGCTGGCCGGCCCGTTTGAAAGCATCGCTGCAGTTGCAGGCCCTGAAGGGCTGCGGCAGCTGCGGGGCTAACGCCGACGCGGCCCCGACTCAAAGGTCTGGCGCACCTCGCCATTGAAGACGCGCTCCTCGAAGCGCCCGCCGGTGTAGGTGGTCACGACCCGGCGCCAGAACTTCACGGCAATGGGATTGCGCTGGTATTCGGTGATTTCCCAGCGGCCCGCGAAGCGATCGAGAATCAGCTGCACGGCACCGCGCCCGAGGCCCAGCCCCCGGTGCCCACGATCGATGAAGAATTCGCCCATGCGATAGTCCGCCGCGGGACCGGTGGCACGCGCGACCATCGCAAAGCCCACCGGCAGCTGCGATTGCGCAATGACCAGTGGAAAGGCGTTTGGATCGCCGAACCAGCGGGCCACCTGATCCGGCTCGCGATGACCCACCTCGCCCAGCACCGGGAAGATCCCGGTGCTCAGGGGGTCCAGGTCATCGATATAGTCCCGGAACACCTTGGCGATCCAGGAGCGGTCTTCCCGCGAAGTGCGGGCGTCGCGCAGGCTGATGGTCAAAGTCCGATCCTTCAACAAAAAGCCCGGAGCCGTGCTCACGCGCCGGTCCGGGCCATTTGCGAACCCGCGGTCGGGCTCGAATCAGTAACGTCGAGTTACTACGGCGAGCTGGAAGCCGGTGCCGAGGACGGAGCTGAGGACGGAGCCGAAGCAGCCGCAGCAGCATCCGCGGCCGAGCCGGCCGAAGCGGAAGCGGCCGAAGCCGAATCAGCGGCCGAGGACGCGGCGGCAGCGGCCGAGTCAGCGGCAGCCGGCGCGGCATCCTGCTTGGCGCAGGCAGCCAGCGCGAGCGCGGCAACGAGAGCGCTGAGAACGAGTTTTGTCTTCATTGAGCTGTACCCCGAGAAAGAAAAAGGCAAACGGTGAGAGACCAAATTTAAAACTAACTAGTTAGTCTGGCGATTTCAGATCGCGGCGCAGAATTCTATAGAGTTACGGCCTGTTTTAAAACAATCGTGAAGTTCCCGTCATGAATACCTGCCGGTTCACACGCCAAACAAGCGCTTGAACCGACCTGCGCGCACTGTCACAGCCGCCGTGACTACAATGGAGCATATCGCAATGAATGGCCGTGACAACCCATGTGAATGATGCAATGGCCGAGCCACTGATCGACCCGGGGTCCGAATACGTGCAGCACCTGGCCAGCCTCGAGGCCCGCTTCAGCGCGGCCCTCGCGGCCTCCGGATACGATGCCGCGTTGGTGTATTCGGGCCTGCTTTTACCGGCATTTCGTGATGATCAGAGCTATCCGTTCCGGCCCCAGGCCTGGTATTCGATCTGGGGTCCGCTGCCCCCGGCGCCGGACTGTTTTGTACATGTGAAACCGGGCTCGAAACCCGGATTGCTTATTTGTTCGCCAGCCGATTTCTGGTTCGAACAGCAGACGATTCCTACAGGCGACTGGACCCATCATTTCGAAATACGGCTGCTGGACAGCCTCGCGGCGGTGCGCGCCGCACTGCCGCAGAACCTGTCACGGGTGGCGCTGATCGGCGCGCCCGGCCCGGAAATGGCCGATTGGGGCCTGGGGTGCGCAAATCCGGAAAAACTGCTGCTGGCGCTGGATTTCACGCGGGCCCGGAAAACCCCGTATGAGCGCTCGATGCTGCGGCGGGCGAACCGCCTGGCCGCCCGGGGCCATGTCGCCGCCGCGGCGGCCTTTGCGGCCCGCGAGAGCGAATACGGGATTCATCCGGCGTTCCTGGCAGCCATGGGTCAGCGGGAGCAGGAATTGCCCTATAACGCCATCGTCGCCCTCAACGAGGCCGGCAGTGTGTTGCACTATCAAAACTTGCGGCGTGCGCCTCCCGCAACGCACCACTCCTTGCTGATCGATGCCGGTGCGCAATGGACCGGGTACGCTGCGGATGTGACCCGCACCTATGCCGCAGACCACGATTCGCCGGGCCAGCGTGATTTCGCGGCCCTCATCGCGGCGATGGACCTGGCCCAGCAAGCGCTGTGCGCGCAGGTCCGCAGCGGTGTTGAATGGCCGCAGATCCATCTGGCGGCGCATCGGGCCGTGGCAGCGGTGCTGTGTGACAGCGACCTGATCCGCGGCACGGCCGATGAAGCGGTCGCCAGCGGGCTCTCCGGCGTGTTCCTGCCGCATGGCATCGGGCATCTGCTGGGATTGCAGGTCCATGACGTGGGCGGCTTGCAGCGCACGGCCGCAGGGGGCGAGCTGGCGCGGCCCGCCGGTCACCCTTACCTGCGGCTGACACGGCGCCTGGAGGCCGGCTTCGTCGTCACCATGGAACCGGGACTGTATTTCATCGATCAGCTGCTGGCGCAGGCGCGCGCGAATGGGCTGGGCGCCCGCATCAACTGGCCGGCGGTGGACAACCTGCGCCGTTTTGGCGGCATTCGCATCGAGGATGATCTGGCCGTCACCGCGTCAGGCTGTGAGAACCTGACGCGGGACGCCTTGGCGGCGGTGTGACTAGCGCTTCGCCAGCAGATCGCGGATTTCGGTCAGCAGGAGCTCTTCCTTGGTCGGCGGCGGGGCGACCACGGGGGCCGGCGGCGGCGGCCGCTTCAGCGCGTTGATGGCCTTGATCATCATGAAAATCACGAAGGCGACGATCAGGAATTCCAGAACGGTCTGACCGAAGTCACCGTATTTGAGCAGCACGGGCTTGCCGGTCGGATCGAGCCCAAGCTTGATCGCCAGATCGGTGAAATTGATGCCCCCGACCAGCAGGCCGATGGGCGGCATGATGATGTCGGCGACCAGCGCGGCGACGATCTTGCCGAAGGCGGCGCCGATTACGACACCCACCGCCAGGTCGATGACGTTGCCCTTCATGGCGAATTCTTTGAATTCTGATCCCAAGCTCATACGAACTCCTTGCGCCGAATTGCGAGTCGGCGGCGCCGATTATGGGCCCCGAAAAGCAAAAACCCCGCATCACGGCGGGGTCTTCGCTCAAACAATTAAGTTTGCGTAAGGCGCCTAGGCGGCCGCCTTCTTGCGGCGGCGCGGCTTGGCCTCGGCGGCCGGAGCCGCTGCTTCCGCGGCCGGGGCGGCGACCTTCTTCTTCTTGCGCACAGGCTTGGCGGCAGCCGGTTTTTCAGCGACCACCACGGCGCCGGCCTTATCAACGAGCTGCATCAGCGCCATGGGCGCGTTGTCGCCGGCACGGGGCACCATGCGCAGGATGCGGGTGTAGCCACCGGCCCGTGCCTTGAAGCGCGGACCCAGATCGGCAAACAGCTTCTCGACCACGGCCGTATCGCGCAGGCGCGAGAAGGCCAGGCGCCGATGCGCCTCACTGTCGATCTTACCCAAGGTGATCAGCGGCTCGACGACGCGTCGCAGTTCCTTGGCCTTCGGCAAGGTGGTACGGATGGTCTCGTGACGCAGCAGCGACACGCTCATGTTCCGCAGCATCGCGTGGCGATGCGGGCTGTTGCGCGAGAGCTGCCGACCGCTCAGTTGGTGACGCATATCTTTTCCTTAAATCGGGTGCATCAATCAGATGCTGTCCCGCTCCTCATCATGCTTCAGTCCCGCCGGCGGCCAGCCATCCAGGCGCATCCCTAACATCAGGCCATGGCTCTGCAGGACTTCCTTGATCTCGGTCAGGGACTTCTTGCCCAAGTTCGGGGTGCGCAGCAGCTCGACCTCGGTGCGCTGTACCAGATCCCCGATGTAGTGGATGTTCTCCGCCTTCAGGCAGTTGGCGCTGCGCACGGTGAGCTCGAGCTCATCGACCGGCCGCAGCAGGATCGGATCGAACTGCATCTCGGAAACCTTGGTGGCGGCTTCCTCTTCGCCCTGCAGGTCCACGAACACCGACAGCTGATCCTTGAGGATGCCGCCGGCACGCCGGATGGCTTCCTCGGCATCGATGGTGCCGTTGGTCTCGATGTCGATGACCAGCTTGTCCAGATCGGTGCGCTGCTCGACGCGCGCCGCATCCACCGAATAGGTGACCCGACGGATGGGCGAGAAGGAGGCATCCAGCTGCAGACGGCCGATCGGGCGGGTCTGCTCCTCGAAGGCCGCACGCTGGGCTGCCGGGCGATAGCCGCGGCCGCGCTCGACGCGCAGGGTCATGGACAGCTCCCCGGCCTTGGTGAGGTTGGCGATCACCAGATCCGGATTCACGACTTCCACATCGTGATCCAGCTGGATGTCGCCGGCGGTCACCGGGCCCGGGCCCTTCTTGTGCAGGCGCAGCTCGGCGCTGTCGCGCGTGTGCATGCGCAAGGCGACCAGTTTCAGGTTCAACAGAATGTCGACCACGTCTTCCTGCACGCCCTCGATGCTGGTGTACTCGTGCAGCACGCCGTCGATTTCGACTTCGGTAATGGCGCTGCCGGGCATGGATGACAGCAACACGCGCCGCAGTGCATTGCCGAGCGTATGGCCGAAGCCCCGCTCGAA
>Ga0210400_10006238_pt1 | contig 10049 bp, 11 predicted proteins | sample IncBWH26MmetaG_FD_155456 | JGI IMG/M metagenome (GOLD analysis project Ga0210400, IMG submission 155456) | Forest soil microbial communities from Barre Woods Harvard Forest LTER site, Petersham, Massachusetts, United States - Inc-BW-H-26-M | ecosystem: Environmental > Terrestrial > Soil >... | reverse complement strand
AGTCACCAACGGAGGAATCGGACTCTTTGATCCTCAATTCGATGAGATTGGCGTCAAGTGGAACGCGATGGGTGTATCGGTTGCGAACTCGGCGAAGCACAAAGTGGTGGCGCTGCTCGCACACAAACTCAAAACGCAGGGCATTTATGTCGGCGAGGTCGTGGTCACAAGGACTGTAAGCACTGTGAAGGACAACAACGATCCTGCTTTAATCGAGCCACGCGCGGTTGCTGCTAAATTCTGGGAAATGTATCAGAATCGCGATTCGATTTCCGTTACGGTTTGATGGACAGATACGTCCAGAAGAAGTTATGGTGGAGAAATGGCTCGCCCAAAAGAGTTCGACAGAGATAAGGCACTGGAATCCGCGTTAGCGACCTTTCGGAAGAATGGTTTCGGGGCCACGACAACTGAGGATTTGCGTCTTGCAATGGGCATCGGACGTCAGAGCTTTTACGATACTTTTAAGGGGAAGAGGGAAATCTACTTAGAAGCCTTACGCAAATATAACTCTGATCGGGTGCTTGGGTACTTCGAGATCTTCAGGAAGTCTGGATCTCCTCTGAAGGCGCTTGAAGGCATGTTGACTTCGATTAGCGTAGAAAGCTCAAAGGATCGTGCACTTTCATGCCTGGGCGTATCGTCTATTTGCGAGTTTGGATCTTCTGACGCAGAGGTCTGCTCGATCAACGGAGCCGCAGCATCGTCTTTGAAATCCGCTGTTGAGAAACTAATTCTAGAAGCAAAAAACGAGAAAGAAGTCCGCTCGTCAGTCGATTCAAAAGCAACAGCCCGCTACCTTCTATCGGTGATTACCGGCATTAGGGTAAGCGCAAGAGCCGGAGCATCTCCGGAAGAGCTGAGGTCAATTGCCACCATGGCGATTGACGGACTGAGAAAACAATAAAGACGCAAGCGGTATAGGGTTCTATTTTTTCGCACCGTTATGGACACTATTGTCCAGAAAAAAGGGAAAAACTATGTCATCGAAAAAATTAGCGGGGAAAATAGCGGTCGTCACTGGTGGTAACAGCGGCATAGGCTTGGCAAGTGCCCAATTGTTCCATGCAGAAGGCGCAAAAGTCGCCATCATGGGACGAGATAGAAAGACAATCGACTCAGCGCTCAAAACAATAGGCGAGGACTCTTTAGGATTTGCGGGCGATGTGAGTTCTCTTAAAGATCTTGAAGCATTCATGCGCGAAGTTAAGTCGAAGTTCGGAAAAATCGACATTCTCTTTGTAAACGCAGGTATTTTATCGCATGGAACAGTCGCCCAGTGTAGCGAAGAAGATTTTGACAAGATATTCGCGATCAATACGAAGGGTGCTTTCTTTACGGTCCAGAAGGCACTTCCGCATATGGCAAGCGGAGGCGCCATCGTTTTTTGCAGTTCCATCGTTAACCAAATGTCTCACCCTGGAACTGGTGCTTATTCTGCAAGTAAGGCCGCCGTGCGTTCGTTCACTCGCGTGATCGCAGCGGAGCTTATCGGACAAGGCATTCGTGTAAATGCGGTAAGTCCTGGACCAATAGCAACTCCAATCCTAGGACGGAGCATGGATGCAGAGACACTTGAAGGCACAAAAAAGTATCTAAACTCGGTCATTCCGATGAAGCGAATGGGCGAGCCTATCGAGCTTGCGAAGACGGTTCTGTTTCTTGCAAGTGATGATTCGAGTTTTATAACTGGCACTGAAATCGTCGTCGATGGCGGCATGGTTGAAATCTAGAGGAAGTAGGGTTCATATATTCAGTTCTCCTTGGCCTGGATATCGACATGCGGACAGGGAATAAAGTCGCTAGCTGAAGTGTTTCAATACTAAGTAAGAAAACGAAACTTTCACCCCATTAAAGGAGAAATTCTGATGAATGATCCCCACAAGCTCGGCATGGAGTTTGCATCTGATCATGCACTCGAACAAACAACACCTATTGTCAGTCACCATGACACCATCAAATGGTTTGACGCAATCCCCGGAGAACAATTGTGTATTCGGGTTCACGGGACACAGGTGAATGGCCGCTATGGAATTATGGAAAATATCGCGGCGCCAGGCACAGCGACACCTATGCACTTCCACGCGGAAGATGAAAGTTTTTACGTCCTTGAGGGGACTGTGACCTTAAGCATCAACGGCGACGTTTTCAATGCCTCCGTCGGCTCAATTGTGGTTATTCCAGCAGGCGCGCATCACGCGTGGAGGAATCGTTCGAACGCTCCAATCCGCATGTTGACCTTCTTTTCGCCAGGTGGAGTAGAAGAGCTTTACCCCCAGCTTGCCGGCTTGTCGCTAGAAGAGCTACCTACTGTAGTCGAACCATTCGGATCAGGCATTGTTGGGCCGCCCATAGATGAGTAACGTCTCGGCAACGGACGTCAGTCTAAGGAGAAGAAATCATGACAACTTTAACGATGATGACCCGCCCCCCCTTTGCCTCCGTTCACACGTGAGAGTGCGATTCAAAAGGTGCGTCTCGCCGAAGATGGCTGGAACACTCGCGACCCGGCGAAAGTAGCTCTGGCTTACGCGATCGATTCGAGATGGAGGAACCGATCGTCAAGGTCCCGCGCGACTGCCAGGGCTTCGGAATTTCGGTAAGGAGCCAGGAGACTAGCCATCTTGTCGTATGACAAATGCACCCCATCTGCCCGCTCATCCACAAGCACCGTAACCGGCGCGTAAGAGCCGGCATCCGGAACATGCTTGGCCATTTCCTTCATGATGAGTGGATTGCCAATCAGCAAACGGACGATCCTGGGGACATCGCGGCCCGTTTCTTTGCGCAGAACCGCGCCCTGATCAAGCTGCATAAACAGCATCAGTCCTGCTTCGCTCAAGCCTTTCTCGACTGCGCTTTTCAACTCGGCTAAAGAACGCGCTTGGTGAGTTGATCTCGCGAATTCAGCCATATCCGGGTGACCGATGCCGGCGTTTACACCAGCCACTACTTCATCAAACGGCTTGGAAGTGGTCAGGCTGAACCGCTGAACCTCAATTTTGGCGATCATCGCGACATACCCTTCTTTTCCGGCTCGACGAGGTTGCCGAGGACCTCGGGCCAACTTTTCTCGAAGGCAGTGTCCCGTTGCAGTCCGCGCTCCAACACTGCTTGTATTCGGTGCTGGGCCTCAGGCCACGTCAGCGCTGCCCCAAAAGAAGTGAAGGCATCCAGGAGCCTGTCGGCCGGCGGCAACGAAACCTGGTTGACGAGATTCTTCGCGGCGGCGAGGGCACGCCGGTCGAAGGAAGCGATTCTGCGCGCAAGAGCTTCGACGAAGCCGTCCAGTTTGGCGTCTGGAAGCGCCCGGTTGACATAACCGTATCGTTCCGCGGTGTCACCATCGAAGTCGTTGGCGCTGAGAACGATTTCGAGCGCGCGGCCGCGGCCAACTAGATGGGGCAGGCGCTCTGTGCCTCCACCGCCAGGATGCAGACCGACACCGAGCTCGGGATGGCCGAGTCTCGTGTTCTCGCGCGACGCGAAGCGCATGTCGCAGGCGAGGACGAACTCGCTGCTGACGCCACGGGCGCAGCCCCGAATTTTTGCGATGCTGACAACAGGCGACTTCGTGAGCCGCACGAACGTATCCATCAAAATGGGTAGGCCCGAAGCGCCGATAGCCGTCATGATGTTCCCGAGTTTCCCCGTCAGATCGAAGTGCGCCAGGTAGAAGTCGGGAATTGCGCTCTCGAAAACAACGACGCGCAGGCTCTCGGTCGTATCCATTCGGACAAGAAGGTCTTGGAGGGCCTGGAAGACGTCCGCGTCAACAATGTTGAAGGGTGGGTAGTCGAATACTACCCTCCAGTACGCAGGCGTTTCTTCGATCACCCTCAAAGGCCCCGCCGCCTTAGGTTCCGCCATAGCTATCCTCCTTGGATTCCGAAAGAGCGGGACGGCGAGGTGATCTTCATAGACAATGTTTGGACAATTGCTATGCGTTCACTTTGCATTGGTAACCTCGCGCGTGATCTCCCGATAACGGAAACAATCCACGATGTGATCGTTCACCATCCCAATCGCCTGCATGTAGGCATAAGCGACAGTCGGGCCGACGAAATTGAATCCTCTGTCCTTGAGATCCTTGCTAAGTTTCTCGGATTCGAGTGAACGCGCGGGGATCTGTCGCGTAGTTTTCCAGCGGTTGAGTTTGGGTCGCCCGTCGACGAACCGCCAGCAGTAAGAGTCAAATTTTCCGAACTCTTCCTGCACCTTGAGAAATGCGCGGGCGTTGCGTACCGCAGCTTCAATCTTCATCCGGTTGCGGATGATTTCGGGATCGGATAAAAGTTTCTGAATTTGTCTCTCAGAATAGCGCGCGACTTTCTCGGGATCGAATTTGTCAAATGCGCGACGATACCCTTCGCGCTTCTTCAGGACGAGTGACCAGTTCAATCCGGCTTGCACACCTGAGAGGATCAGGGCCTCGAAGTGTTTGCGGTCGCTATGAGCGGGGACACCCCACTCCCGATCGTGATATTGGAGCAACAGCGGATCGTCCGCGTTGACCCAGGAGCACCGTTTACTCTGCGGCGAACTGTGTTTCGGGCGTTTCACGATTGGTTTCGGACAACTTAGTCATCCTATCGTTCACTATTCGGCGGCCCAACACAACGCACTTGAGGGTGGGAGCCGTCATCCACTCAGTCAGGCAGCAAGACGCTCTGAAAATGAACAAGTCGCGGCCGGCTCTGATCGGTCACGTAAACAGCGACAAGCCGGATGTGAGATTTGGCCTCCTTGCCTTGTCTCGACGTTACCGTACGGCTTGCAGCCGTCAGAATTGCGGTGTCTCCGTGGATGCGAACTTTCACATCTGCGATCTCGATCGCTTTGACTGCCAGTCCTCCAATTCGCAGGTCCGCTAGAACCTCCTCCTTGGACAACACGGAACCATCCGGACGAACGAGCATGTAGTCATCGGAATAGATCGCTGCAAGCTGATCCCAATCCCGGCTCTTTAAGGCGCCGTTGAAAAGGTCTACGTGCGTCCTGAGCACCTCTGCCTCGGTCATTTTGCGTTCTCCGCGGCCTGACTCAACGGCTTGACTGCGCGTACGGAACTCCAGAGCGCCCATCCGGGATTGACCCGGTTCGGATAGAGCTCCAGCATCTTGTTGTAGAGCTCTTGAGCGGTTCTCGTCTTTTCCGTTAGCCGGTCGAAATCGCGGATGTATTGCCTGGTCTGCTCGATGATCCTGGGATTGTCGTCGTTTTCGGGTCTCTTATGCGAAGCGACAACTGCGCGTGGATTGAGCGACTCGATTTTGTCGAGCGCAGAGATCCACTCCCGTCGTGTCTGCGCATTCGACTCGGCGAGGTAGAGGTGCACATCGTTGTAGGCGGCATCGCCGGCAACGACGAGCCCGATCGACGGGATATTCAAACAGGTCGTTTGATCCGTGTCGGTATGGCCGAGTTCCACAGCGACCAATTCCTGCCCTTCCAGATCAATTACATTCTCCTTAAGTTCCTCCGCGATTACCAGCTTGTCCGGAATCTGTCCTGGGAATGCCGCCTTCCAGCCCTTAGATAGCCTCTCCGGCGACGCATTCTGACGCATAACCTTCACGACCTCGGGCCTCGCAACGGCTGTGGCATTTGGAAATCGCTCCAGAAGAGTGCCGACTCCAAACCAATGGTCTCCGTGGCCATGTGTGATGTAGATGGTTGTCAGGTTCTTGTTCTTAGCAGCAGTCCAATCTGCCAGAGCATTGGCTTGTTTGACCGTCATAAAGGCGTCCACAAGCACCGCGTCCCGCGCGCCATAGATGAGGGTTGACGCCATGGCCTGAAAATATGCCTGCTTTACGCCGGGAGGGAGGTCAATGGTGACAATGGGTATGCCCGGCGTCACGAACACGTCCCATCCAAGGGCCGGTTTTGGATTCACTTGCGCCTTTGCAGTTTTTGCTGGGCTGGGCTCATTCGGCGACATGTTTGACCTCCTGCATGACAGTGCAGGACGGCGACGCCTATGGTCGCCGTCCCGGACGATGTTTCTTCAGTTCTTCAGCGCCCCGACGTCTGCGCCACCTTACCTAGCGCGGCTCCTTGAACAGCTTTCGCCGCGGTGCGAATCACGTCGAGCACGCGTTCCGGTTGGGAGAGCATTGGCACGTGGCTGCTGTCGAGCTCATAGGTCGTTGCGCCCATGCGCTTGGCGAAAAAACGCTCCAGATCGGGATGCACGGTGTGGTCCTTTTTGCCAACGATGTACCAGCTCGGCTTCGACTTCCAGGCGGTTCCTCCGGCTTTCGCGTTGAACAGGTCGGGTTGGGGGACGCCCTGGGTCGCCCAAACGAGCTTCTGCTCCTGCTCCGAAAGGTCTCCGCAGAAATACTTCGTGCCCTCCGGACGCAGCCAGATACGTCCATCCACGACGTCGATGTGGGAGAAGACGTCAGTCCCCGGGAAGTTGGACTGCTGCGTTTGAGATGTTTCATCGGCGTCTGGAGCGAGCGCGCAGATATAAACCAATCCGGCAACACGGTCGTCGGTTCCAGCGCCCGTGATGACGGTTCCGCCGTAGGAGTGGCCGACCAGGATAACGGGGCTGCTGACCCGGCCCAGCGTTGCTTTTACCAAGGCGACGTCTTCTGCCGTTGTATTGAGGCCGTACTGCGCTGCAATACACTCATACCCCTCCGCCTGAAGTGGAACAATCAACTTGCTGAAGCACGAGCCGTCGGCCCAGAGTCCGTGGCAAAACACGATGCTTGGTTTGGACTGCGCAGATGTCATTTTCTTCTCCTTATCGATAGTTTTATCTTCGCTTCATACATAGCCCGCTTGGTGGCCCTTTTATCTGTCTTGCTCTCGCAACATCCACTCCCTGATGTAAGGCGAACAGCGCAGTATCTGGATGCCGGTGGACTCACACTCATTCAGAAAACGAACGCCATCGACATCCACGAGTTCCACCTCCTCTAAATCCAATACCACCGGTTGTTCAGCACCTTCGACCTCGGACCTCACTTGCCTGAGGTGCTCGAATCGGAGCTGGCCGCTAAGACGAATCTGTGTTTCCCGAGCACTAGAAGTCCGTTCGATCTTCAGTGTCATGGACCATCGCCGAAGTCGCGTTTCCGAATGTGCAATATCTATGCCGTTCCCAATTGCTTGCAATGAAGCAACTTAGGTTCTGCGTAAATCCCGATTATTCAGGAATCCCCTTGTTATGAGGAAAGTATGGACGGGTTCGATAAATCAAATCTCAGGTGGGAGCTTGAATTTGTATTTGTTTATTTTCAGGCGCTTGATTTTTGAGTCGAGCGTGCGCGATGGCAGGCCCAGCTTCGCCGCTGCCCCCGCCGCCCCTGAGATTCGGCCATTGCTTCTTGCCAGCGCAGCTTCAATAATTTGCTTTTCCTGCTTCACGAGCACGCCATTGAGCGGCTCCGGGCGGGCGAACCTTAGGGGTGCCTCTCTCTTTAGCCAGCTTTCTTCCACGGAGAACGTTTCACCCTCGCACAGGATCACCGCTCGCTCAATTACGTTTTGTAACTCACGAACGTTTCCCGGCCAGTTGTATCCCTCGAACAGTTTGAGAGATTTCTTGTCGATGGTCGTGAACTTCTTTCCAGCCCTTTTTCCAAAGCGATCGATGAAGTATTCGACCAGCAAAGGAATGTCAGCGAGTCGTTCTCTCAACGGCGGCATCTCGATAGGTACAACAGTGAGTCGGTACAAGAGATCCTCGCGAAATTCGCCTTCCGCCACGAGCGACTTTAGATCGCGATGGGTGGCTGCCAGTACTCTAACGTCGACGGGAATCGGCCCGTTGCTGCCGACGCGTTCGATTTCACGTTCCTGTAAGACTCGCAACAGCGCAATTTGAACATCAGGCGGCAGGTCACCGACTTCATCTAGAAAAACAGTCCCGCCATTTGCGGCTTCGAAACGGCCCAGACGCCGTTGCGTTGCGCCGGTGAACGCGCCCTTCTCGTGACCGAAAAGCTCGGAGGCAATCAGCGATGGTGGGATTGCCGCGCAATTCACCGCGATGAACGCCCGCTCCGCCCGTGCGGATCGTTTGTGGATGGCCCGCGCGATCAACTCCTTTCCCGTACCGGTCTCGCCCAAGATCAAAACTGTCGAATCGGAAGGCGCAACCTTAGTGACCTGACGCAATACTTTGCGCAACGATTCCGAAGAACCGACGATGTCCTCAAACATCGAGTCACGGTCAATTTGCTCTCGCAATGCCAGATTTTCGTTGCGTATCTTCTCCTCGGCGCGGACGCGGTCATCAATGTCGGTCCCCGTCGCATACCACCGGATCACTTGCCCCTGCTCGTTTCGGAACGGGTTGTAACGAATCAGGAACCAGCGATACTGGCCGTCTTTCCTGAGCGCTCGTTGCTCGGCTTCGAACGGCAGACCGCGCGCCAAAGCGGCCTTTCGCTCGTCTTGCAATTTCTCCAAGTCGTCAGGATGGAAGATTCGTTCTCGAAAGCCGGGTGCGAGCACGTCTTCAATCGCGAGGCCGCTGTAATCGAGCGTTGCGTGGTTGGCGTGGATCGGCGCGCCCGACGGGTCCAGGACCACGATCGTCTGCGGGATCGCGTCGGTCATGCGGCGAAGTTCGCCCTCATCTTGCCGCAGCTTACTGAGAGCACGCGTGAGCGAGGTCTGAGATCGTTCGCGTTCGACCGTGATGCTCGCGATGTGCGTGAATTGGTCGATAAGGGCCTGGTCCCGCGGCGTGGGCGTTCTGGGTTCCGCATAATAGATCGCGAACGCGCCTAGGACCTCGCCCGCCGCGGAGCGGATCGGCGTTGACCAACACGCTCGCATCCCGTGCGCCAAAGCCATTGGGCACCACTCGTACTCCGCCCACCGCGTCTCAGTGGTGAGGTCAGCCGCAATGACCTGTTCGTTCAGATACGCGGCCATCGCGCATGGGCCCGAGTCGGCGTTTACGGGTCGGCCAATAATGGAGGTGATGAAGCTGGCCGGGAGGCTCGGCGCCGCTCCGTGCTCAAGACGCGTTCCGGTCGTGTCGACCAACACAATGCTGCAGTAACACCCACTGGTCGCGCTTTCGACAAACTGGCAGAGTGCCTCGAGTACGCGCGGCATCGAATGGCCGCTGGTCACCATTTCGAGGAGCAGCTTCTCGCCAGCCGCCAAATCCTCCTCGCGCTTGTGATCTTCGATGTCGGTCGCCGTCCCGTACCACCTCACAGCTTCTCGGCCTTCGTAGCGGAGCGGCTCGACACGGCAGAGGAACGAACGAAAGGCGCCGTCGAAGCGCCGTAACCGCACTTCGCACTCCCCCGGCTTATCAGCGTCCCGGTGCGCCTCCCATTTTTGCATTAGCATGGGGAGGTCCTCGGGATGAATCGCGACCTTCCATCCCCAGCCGTGCGCCTCTTCCGGGGAGAGACCCGTGTAGTCATGCCATCGTTGGTTCAGGAATTCGTTGGAACCATCCGGCAGGTTGCACCAGGCGAGCGTGGGGATCGTGTCGATGATCCTTCGGAGCTGAGCCTCCGATTCCCTCGACTCAAGGAGCGCGTTCTCTAAGTCTTTTCGGCTTGGATATCGTTTGGAATCATCGGTGACTTCACTTTCCCCAGACGTGCCGGCGCCAACTTCAGGCAAGACCTCCGCTTTAGCACCTGTGGGATTTGTTATGTGGCTAGAACCTGGTGAACTCATGCCTGCTCCACTGGGGCTTAAATTCCACTTGGGGGCATTCGATACAGATTTTGGGCTGAAAATCTCGATTTGGCCAATCATTTTTGGGTACTTCGGAGCGCTGGCCGGAAATCATGATGTGTCCGCATTCTCTTTGCTACGATTGGAGTAAACCCCCATTTTGAGACAGTGCCTGCAAACCTCTTTGATATCCCCCGCCTAACTGATGGGCCTTGAACCGGTAACGAGGATATCGACAAGTCTTCTGGCGCTTTGCTGCCAGTCAGGGCTGGTCGTCACGTTGGCGACGCCGACAAGAGCCCGAAGGAGATCCATAGCTTCAAGGTCCTTCCGTATGTCGCCGCTCTTGATCGCGCGTTTCACCAGGGAACGAATCG
>Ga0210400_10006237_pt1 | contig 10050 bp, 9 predicted proteins | sample IncBWH26MmetaG_FD_155456 | JGI IMG/M metagenome (GOLD analysis project Ga0210400, IMG submission 155456) | Forest soil microbial communities from Barre Woods Harvard Forest LTER site, Petersham, Massachusetts, United States - Inc-BW-H-26-M | ecosystem: Environmental > Terrestrial > Soil >... | reverse complement strand
TTGCAGGGCGTCAACATCTCGGACAAGCACATCGAAGTGATTGTCCGCCAGATGATGCGTTGGGTGAAGGTCGAGGACGTGGGCGACACCACGTTCCTGCTGGAGCAGCAACTGGATAAGTTCCGCTTCCGCGAAGAGAACGAGCGCGTGATCAAGGAGGGCGGCAAGCCGGCTACCGGACGCCCGCTGCTCCTCGGGATCACAAAGGCGTCGCTCTCGACCGACTCGTTCATTTCGGCGGCGTCCTTCCAGGAGACTACGCGCGTGCTCACCGAAGCTTCCATTCAGGGAGCGGTCGATCACCTGCGCGGACTCAAGGAGAACGTCATCGTCGGCCGCCTCATCCCTGCCGGAACCGGCATGGAATACTACCGGAACGTGCGCCTCTCGCCAGAAATGGAAGAGGCTGCGGCCAAGGTGCAGGCGGAAGTCTCGGCGGCGTACGAAGAGGCCGAGCGCGCTCTCGAAATGATGCGCCACGAGGGCGAAACCGAGGAACTGGCGGCGGAGTAAGCCAAACTAGGGTAAATTATCGGGGGCGAACCAGTTCGCCCCCGAACCTCTTTTTGGCTGCTGACCATCGATGCACGCAAATCCTAAGCAGATGTCGACCGAGGAACCTGGCCCGCTTCCCTCGTTGCAACCCGCGCTCCCTGGCCCTAAGCTGGGGCGAGCGATGCTCCGCTTTCTGCGCCTTCTGCGTCTGGCCTTCTGGCGTGCCTTCCAGCACGACGCTTTCTCCATTGCCAAGGCTTCCGCGTATTCCTCCATCCTTACGTTTTTCCCCGCTTTGCTGGTGGTGGGCTCGGTGCTCGCCACCTGGCGCAAAGGCGCGCCCTACATGCGAGAGATTTCTTACGCGCTCTCCCGCATCCTTCCCGCCGGCAGCAATGCGGCGATGAATTTTCTGCGGGACGCGGCGCAACGCCCGGTGGGTCTGCTCAGCACGGCTTCCCTGTTGACCCTGTGGACCGCCTCCGGCGTGATGATTTCCTGGATGGAAGGCTTCCGCCGTTGTTACGAGCTGCCCAAAACCTGGGGACTGGTGAAGGAGCGGATGATCTCATTCCTGCTCGTCATTTTCGCCCTTCTTCCCATGACCTTCGCCACCCTGCTGGTGGCCCTGGGCAGCAAGGTTGAAACCAACATTCTTTTCTACACCGCGCGGGAATACAGCCCGATCATTCTGGTCATGTGGGGCACGATCCGCTGGCTGATTGCGACGCTGACCAGCATTGCCGTGATTGCGCTCATCTACCACAACGCGGTCCCGCGCACCCAGCCCTGGCACAGCGTGATCCCGGGCGCGACGCTGGCGACCGGTATGTGGTTCTCGGCTACGCTGGCGTTCGGCTTCTATCTTCGGCACTACGCCGACTACAGCATTATTTACGGATCGCTCGGCGCCGCCATCGCGCTGCTGGTCTGGATGTACATGGTTTCGCTGGTCGTGCTGGTGGGCGCGGAGTTCAACGCCATGCTGTTCCCGCGAGCCATGCTGGGGAAGGAACTGATAGCGGTGAGTTCGTCTAAGCCGTAGCTGACCCGTAACGCAAAACAAGCATCCCGGGCGCTACTGGAATTCAGCGCTGACCGGGATGCTCCTTGTTCGTACTGGCGAACTCTCATTATTTTCTTGTCATGTGTATGGCCAGGGTCTGCGAAACGCTGGCGTGCAGTCTCTCGCGCTCGCGCGCCGTAAGCGGTGCGTAGACGAGCGAGACGCCCAGTTGCGGCAGATTCACGGAGCGCACCTGCCGGTCTGAGCCAGTGCCGGTAATAAAAATGTAGCTGCCCCCCGGCTTCACATCGGAGGGGTCCGCCAGCGCAATCGCTCCGACCTTTCCGTCCATGGAATTAATGAACATCCTCACCGGTCTCTGCATCGATGGGATCGAGAGAGAATACTCTCCGGCCGGAAGAATCGCCTTGCCCCAGCGGACTTCGCTCGGAAATTGGACCTTGCCGCTCAAGGCGTTTTGTGCGTTCGCCCCGACGGCTCCCGCCGCGACCAAAATAAAAAGCGCGAAATTTCGAATGTTTTTCATCACCGGTCTCCTCATTTTTTATTTCGCCCGGTCTCAAACTCTGCCGAACCGCCGTGCGATGTCAGCAATTTCGCGCAAATCGCCCGGTACCTCAATGGATTGCAAGGCCCCTGTCAGTTCAATTTGTGTCCCTTTGCAAAGCTTTGGAAACAAAGTAGTTTCCGCCCGCGTATTCCACATTTCCTGACGCCAGTTTTCTGAACAGGTGCTATAGTTTGGTGCTTGGGAGCCCGCGCACGCGTTCCGTGCCCGGAATTTGGCCTGTCGCATCCATGCCCACAAATGGAATTCTTCGTTTTGGAGTTTTCGAGGCAGATTTGCACGCCGGCGAACTGCGCCGGGGGGGATTGAAGGTCAAGCTTAGCGGCCAGCCCTTTGAAGTATTGGTCACCTTGCTGGAGAAACCCGGCCAGGTGGTCACCCGCGAAGAACTCCATCAGAAGCTTTGGGCTCAGGACACTTTTGTCGATTTCGAGCACGGGCTGAACAAAGCTATCAACAAAGTTCGGGAGGCTCTGGGGGATGACGCCGACAACCCGCGGTTCATCGAGACCCTGCCGCGCCGGGGATATCGCTTCCTCGCTCTGACGGCGCCTGCCCCGGCAGAAGCGCCCGCTGTGGGTTCAGTGCCGGCACCGCAACTTTCCTCGCCATCGGCTTCGCCTGGCTCGGGAATGTCGCGATGGAACGCCAACAGGCGGAAGTTGTGGGCAGCGGGGCTGGCTGGGTTTTGCGCTGTGTTTGCAAGCTTCTACTGGTTTACTCACAAGTTGCCTGTGCGGCCTCCAACGGTGCTGCGCTACAGGGCGTTGACCTCGGACCGCCGCTTGAAGAATGTGGATCCGTGCGGGGAAGCAAACGTCATGGTCACGGATGGTCCACGTGTCTTCTTCTCGGAACCAGGCTCCGCGGTGGTGCAGGTTTCAGCCGGAGGCGGCGACGTAATCGGAGTCCCCATCCCGTTTAAATGTTTCATCCTCTCCGATATTTCCCCGGACAAGACAGAATTGGTGGGCGGTTCAATCGGTAATGGCTACGCGGCGGATCAATCCTTGTGGAGCTTGTCGATTGCCAGCGGTCAGGCGCATCGCCTCGGAAATCTGACCGGCCACTCTGCAGGGTGGTCACCGGACGGGCAAAGCATCGCCTACGCGGTCGCTAACGGCGACGCAAATGATTTGTATGTTGCCGCAAGGGATGGCAGCGCGACCAGGAGACTCGGCAGAATAGAAAACGCATACGTTGGGCTCATCCGTTGGTCACCCGACGGGAAAGTCTTGCGGATGATCGTTCAGCGCGAGTCCTCCGGTTCCGTGTGGGAGGTGTCTACTGATGGGATCAATTTGCATGACATGGATCTGCTCTTGGGCCAGCACCGCCAGATTATGGATATGAATTGGACTCCCGATGGAAAGTATTTTCTGTTCACTGCGGGGAGGGGAAACACATTCAGCCCGTTTATTCCAGTCGGGGGCGATATTTGGGCCCTCGCCGAAGCCAACCCGCTTTCCCCCCGGAGAACTGCCGTTCCGATTCAGCTTACAACTGGCGCAATGAGCTTTTGGAGTCCAACTCCAAGTTCGGATGGCAAGCAAGTGTTCGCTACAGGTGGGCAAACCCGGGGAGAGTTGGCCCGCTATGACTTGAAGTCGCGCAAGCTGGAGCCCTTTCTCTCAGGAATTTCGGCTGAACAATTGGACTTCTCGAAAGATGGAAAATGGCTCACTTACACCACCTTTCCCGATGGCATCCTTTGGCGAAGCAGAGTGGACGGTAGCGAGCGGAGGCAATTGACCAATCCACCGCTCACGGCAGAATTGCCCCATTGGTCTCCCGACGGCACACGGATTGCCTTCTCAGGATTGCTCCCTGGGGAGACTTGGAAGATATACGTGGTTTCGGCCGAAGGCGGCACGCCGGAAGTGGTTTCCCAGGGTGAAAGGGCAGAACTGGATCCGACCTGGTCCAAAGACGGCAACTCCTTGACATATGGCAACATGAATCTCGCTGCCAAAGTGCGGATTTCCTCCGTTGACCTGCGAACCGGCCGTGAGTCGACAATTCCTGGATCGGAAGGGATGTTCTCGCCGCGAGTTTCCCCCGACAATCGATTCATCGTCGCCATGGATGCGCCAGGCGATAGCAAGATGTTCTTATTCGATCGCGAGACGCAGAAATGGGCGGTATTGATGAGCAACCAGAAGCCAGGACTTAGCTGGGAGCAATGGTCAGACGATAGCAGGTCTGTATATGTCGCCGACTTTACCGATCGGCACGCTCCATCCGTCTATCGTATTCGTATCCCTGATGGCAAGATCGAGCGCGTGGCGGCTTTCGAGGTTCCAGAGGGGATAACGGGCTATTGGATTGGCTGGATAGGTGTGGATCCCAATGGTAACCCGCTCGTGCTCCGCGACCTCAGCATCCAGGAAATCTACGCCCTCGACGTAGACCTGCCGTAAAGCCTGAGCGATCTCACCAAGGGTAGGCCCTCTTTTAGATTCTTTGGAACGACGAGCCGAGGGCAGCCTGGACCCCGGCTCCATTTACAATTGGCATTCACATGAGCGAGAAGAAATCTGCAAAAGAATCACGCGGTCCCGGCCGGGCGCCGCAGCGCCGCGCCAAGATCATCTGCACCATCGGCCCCGCGTGCCACTCCGAGACCGCGATGCGCGACCTGCTTCGCCTCGGCATGGACGTCGCCCGCCTGAACTTTTCCCACGGCACGCACGAGGATCACGCCCGCAACATCAAACGCCTGCGCAAGGCTGCCGAAAAAGAGAACCGCACCGTCTGCATCCTCCAGGACTTGCAGGGCCCCAAGATCCGCACGGGACGCCTGGAGCACCACCTACCAATCGAGCTGAAAAGCGGCTCGACCGTGATCATTACCCCGCGCGATATTGCCGGCACGCCCACCCGCATCTCCACCACCTTCCCTGATCTGGCGAGCGAGCTTGCGCCCGGCGCCCGCGTTCTTCTGCGCGACGGCCTGATTGAATTGCGCGTGCGCACCGTGCGCGGCAAGGATGTGGTCTGCGATGTTCTCAACGGTGGGATGCTGGGCGAGCACCAGGGCATCAATCTGCCCGGCACCGCTTTGTCGATCCCCGCCATGACCGAAAAAGACCGCAAGGATCTTGAATTTGGCCTGAAGCATGGCGTAGACGCGGTTGCGCTCTCCTTCGTGCGCTCCGCCGCCGACGTGAACATGGTCAGGCAGATCGTTGTCGGCCACGGCAGTGACACTCCTTTGATTGCTAAACTCGAAAAACCCCAGGCCATCGACCACCTCGAAGAAATCCTTGAAGCTTGCGATGGCGTCATGGTGGCCCGGGGCGATCTGGGCGTGGAGATGGCGCCGGAGAAAGTTCCGGTCATTCAAAAGCACGTGATCCGCCGCGCCGCCGAATGGCGCAAGCCGGTGATCACGGCCACGCAAATGCTCGAATCGATGATCGAAAACCCGCGCCCCACGCGCGCCGAGGCCAGCGACGTGGCCAACGCCATTTTTGACGGCTCCGATTCGGTCATGCTTTCGGCGGAAACGGCCAGCGGCCACTATCCCCGTGAGGCGGTGGCGATGATGTCACGCATCGTGATCGAGGCCGAGAGCAATATGGCGGAGTTCACGCAGCGCCGGCGCCGCGACCGGCACGGCCTCTCGATCGCCGAAACCATTTGCGAATCCATCGCGCACGCCGCCGAGGACCTGCCCATGGGCGCCATCGCCGTGTTCACCGAGACTGGCAATACTGCGCGCATGATTTCCAAATACCGGCCGCAGGCCGCCATCTACGCCTTTACTCACAACTCAACTGTGGCCCAGCGTACCAACCTGTACTGGGGCGTGCATCCCATGAAATGCGCTCAAGCGCTCTCGACCGATAGTATGGTTGATGAGGCGGAATATGAACTGGCGAGCCGCGGATTGCTAAAGGCCGGAGACGTTCTGGGAGTGGTCGCAGGCACGCGCCAGGCTTCCGGTTCCACCAACTTCATGCGCCTGCACACGGTCACCGCCGAGGAAGCCAGCGCCGCCACCGAACCTCCACACAACCGCGCCACCTCACGCCAGAAGCTATAATCGCGGAGTATGTCGCAGGAGTATCTATCCATCGCGATCTGGGAGCCTCTGCCCGGCATGGAGGCCGCAGCGCTAGCCACTATTCGCGAACTGAACGTCATCGTCGCGAACAAAGGCTACGGCCGCGACCTGCTCTACCGCGCCGCCGATTCTCACTACGTGCTGCTTCGTTACTGGAACTCTGAAGAGGCTCGCCGCACCGCTCAAGAAGATCCCGAACTGCTTCGCTGCTGGGCCCGATTGGGAAATGAAATTCAAATCCTGAAAGTCTATGAGAAGCTGGAAGAAGTCGGCGTATAAGGTGACCGTGTAGGGAAGGCCAAGCGTATTCATATGTCCACCGATTCCAGCCCGCAGGTCTTCACCGATGTCTCGGTCGACCCGTTCGTGCGCGGCCTTCTGCATCGCCCCGCTCATCCCAGCGGCAGCGGCCTGGTTCTAACTCACGGTGCGGGATCGAACTGCCAGGCGCCTCTGCTCATTGCCTTGGCAGAAACCTTTGCGGATGCGGGCTTCACCGTGCTGCGCTGCGATCTGCCCTACCGGCAGGACCGCACCTACGGCCCGCCGGGTCCGGGCGATGGCAAGCGCGATCGCGCCGGACTGAATAATGCGCTCCTGGCCGTCAGGAATATTGCGACGGGCAAAGTCTTTCTGGGCGGCCATTCCTACGGCGGACGCCAGGCCAGCATGCTCTGCGCCGAGCTTAACGAGAGAAGCCCGGAAAACTCCCCGGAAGAAGCTGCCGGCTTGCTGCTGCTGTCTTATCCTCTGCATCCTCCCCGCAAACCCGACCAGCTCCGCACCCAGCATCTTTTCAACCTTAGAACCGCCACTCTGTTCGTCCATGGCACGCGCGATCCCTTCGGCTCAATTACAGAAATCGAGCAAGCCTTAAAGCTGATTCCCGCGAAGACGAAGCTCCTGCCTGTAGAAGGCGCTGGTCACGATTTAGGATTCAAAGGCAAGGCCGGGCGGAAAGACTTGTCGGCAAACGTGTTGACGGAATTTCAGGCGTTTTTCGCGGGCTGAAGAGTTCGCCCCGGTGAAAAGTTCTGTCATCCCGACCGGAGCGAAGCGAAAGCGAGCGGAGTGGAGAGCCTGCCCTGAGCGAAGCCGAAGGGGGCCTGCTTTTTCTTTCGGCTTGATTGCTCGATCCGTGTGAATCCGTGAAAATCCGTGGCCAACGCCCTCTAATTCACCCACCCCGACTTCGACCCGCCGTTGCCTTTGTGTGGATCGTCATCCGGGGGGATGTAATTGCCCTGTTCGTCGAACTCCACCTTGCGGTCGTGGGCACGCATGTAGACCTCAAACTTCCTCGCGGCGCGGCGCCGCTTCCAGCGGTAATACTCATTGCGCGTCGCGTAGAACCGCTCCGAGAGGCGCAGCGAAATTCCCCGCGAAAAAAATACCGCATGCCACACGTATCCCGCGCCCAGCCCCAGCAGCAGGACGCAGTAGAAGAGAGCGAAGTGGCTGAGCAGCAAGTAGGCCGTTTCAATCGCCGCAAAACCCAGAACGATCCACTTTACCGGAATCTGAATCGGAATCGGGAACAGCATCAGGGGCGCGTCCCGATTGAACAGATAAAACACCATCAGAATCGCGTTGGCCGCCGCGCCTGATCCGAGCGCTGTGCCGTGCGCAACCACGCCGGTAAGCGAGAGCGCGAATCCTGCGATCCCTGAAAGGGTGATGCTGGTGAAGAACAGGCCGTAGAAAGGGGCCGCGCCCACGCGTTCTTGCACCGCCGACCCAAGGAAATAGATTCCCATCAGCGACAATACGAAGTCCAGTGGATCGACGTACATGAAAGCGTAGGTTACGAACTGCCACAGCCAGCCTTGCCGAATGTGTGCCGGATCCAAAACGCCAAATATCAGCAGCGCTTGACCGGCTGGCTGGGCGAACGACATCAACAAAAGGATCACCACGAAGATTGCGGCGCTGCCTATGATGATCTGACGGACCGCACCGCGAAACGGCGGCAGCGTCATTTCAAAGGAAGTATTTCTCGGCATAACTCGTAACCGCCTTGTAGCAATTATCCTAACAGCCCCTCATCGTTCCGGCACCGGCACCACCGGCAGGCTGCGGTGCCCTTGCGCATCGACAGCCCTCACTGCAAAGATGACATTATCCTTGGAAAGTTTCAGAGTCGTGCGCAGAACGTTGCCGGCCTTTTGCGCGTGCTCCCATTCCGGGCTGGTTGTGGCTCGCCAAAGAACCTCATAATCCGTCGCGCGCCCGCCCGGCGAAGCTTCCCACGTAAGCGTTGAGTCGTTCTCCAGATCCTTGGTCAGCAGATGCACACTGGCCGGGGGCGCCGGCGCCGATGCCAGGGACGCCAGCGTTGCCGCATTCAGCCGAGCCACATGCCCCACATACTCGACGTCCACAAACTTGGGCAGGTCGCCATATTCGATGCCGTTCTCAGTACGCACGTTCTGATGCTGATGGTGAAAGTCCTCGCGGAACTCGGTGAACCGCACCGCAGGAAATCCAAGTTGATTGAACGAAGAATGGTCGCCGCCGCGCAGATAGCGATCCAGCCGGAACACGAGCATCGGCTTCACGCCCAGGTCATCGTTATAGGCGCGGCCCACGTCGGCGATGTAGCGCGCCAGTTGCCGCGACCCCGAGTCGTTCTCACCGCCCAACCCGCGGATCCGCCGGATCTCCTGCTCCGTGGCTGCTGCGGGCAAGCCCTCAGAAAACACGCGCACCACCGAGCGATCCTGCTCCGCGCTCTTGTCGCCGCCCACGATGTCATTGTTCAGCACGGCCTCCAGATTCCAGCCCCGCTCTTTTTCCTGGGCCATCTTCGCGAAGTGATGGCTGCCGTTCAGTGCCTGCTCTTCGCCCGCCACCGTCAGGAAAATAATCGTCGCCGGAAACTTCAGCTTGCTCAGGACCCGCGCGCATTCCAGGCTGACGGCGGTTCCGCTGCCATCGTCGTTCGCGCCCGGAGCGTCGGCCTTCGTGTCCAGGATGTCGCTGTTGCGCGAATCGTAGTGCCCGGTCACCAGCACGATGCGCTTTGCGTTCTCCGCATCCGTCCCCTTCAAGACCGCATAAACATTGGTGATTTCCGTGGGCTGGGGAACTCGGTCGGCAGCCGGTTCGGTGAAGGTGTCGGTCTTGACCTCCAGGCAGCCGCCGCAATCCCTGGCATAGCGTTCGAATTCCGACTTGATCCACTCCCGCGCCGCGCCAATCCCGCGTCCCGCCGCGATCGCCGCCGGGTCCTGCGCCGAGATGGTCGACCGCGTCCCGAAGCTCACCAGTTTCTCAATATTCGCCCGAATGCGCTCTGCCGAAACCTGCTGCAGCGCAGCCGAAATCCGGCCATCCATAGCCATGGTTTCAGGCACCGCAGAGCCCGCCTTGTTTTGCGCCTGCGCCCCAACGCTCACCGCCAGCAACAGCCCGATGGGAAGAAGAATTGGACTTTTCTTGAAAGGACAAATCATGTAGGCTCCACCGTAAGAAATGTCAAGGGCGACGGCTGGTTACCGCCGTACAAGAAATCTCGCCCTCTACAGACCCCGCCCCTTGACCTCCGGCGGGGGGAGAATCTAAATATTATCAGGGGTATCTAACATGGCATCGAATTGGAGTGGAGGAATCATGGTTCTTTGTCCAGAATGCGAAACGAACCTCGATGTGGAAGAGGAAGAGGTCGACGAGGGCGAGATCGTCTCTTGCCCCGAGTGTGGCACCGACTTCGAGGTGGTTACCACCAGTCCGCTGGAGTTGAAGGCGGTCGAGGCCGGCTACGTAGAAGAGGACGAAGAGGTGGAAAGCGAAGACGGTGACGACTCGTAGAGCTTCCCGTGCTGTCCAGCTTGCGCGCTTCTCCTCTTTCTGCCTGCTGCTGGTTTTCTTTTCCGCCGCGCTGGGCCCGCA
>Ga0210400_10006235_pt1 | contig 10051 bp, 6 predicted proteins | sample IncBWH26MmetaG_FD_155456 | JGI IMG/M metagenome (GOLD analysis project Ga0210400, IMG submission 155456) | Forest soil microbial communities from Barre Woods Harvard Forest LTER site, Petersham, Massachusetts, United States - Inc-BW-H-26-M | ecosystem: Environmental > Terrestrial > Soil >... | reverse complement strand
ATCCACTGGTCAGAGATGCCGCTGGAAAATTCCTTGTAGAGACGAAATTCGAAATACAGCTGCGGATCGAACGGCCGGGACGGCTTGTTCATCAACCACGCGGGCCAGTCCGTATCCTCTTCGCGGATCATCTTCACTTCGGGACGCCCGCGCCAGCGAGGCCCGTGATAGTTCCACTCGATCTCGTATTTGGTGACCTCTCCGAGAACGCCGGAGCGGATCAGATCGCGCACGGCAATCTGATACGGTTCGCTGCGGTGCTGAGTGCCAATCTGCACAATGAGATTCCGGGCAAGGACAGCATCACGCGCCGCCTTGACCTCTTCGAGAACATTGCCCATGGGCTTCTCGCAATAGGCGTCTTTGCCGGCTTCGGCCGTCATCTTCAGAAGCGGTGAATGCGAGTGCTCGGGCGTGGAAATCATCACCGCGTCCACATCCTTCAGCGCCAGCAACTCCTGCGTGTGCCGAAGCGCGCGGGGCGCTTTGCCGTAATACTTTTGGTTGGCGGCAACCGCCCGTTCGAGATTGTGTGTCCACAGGTCGCAGACCGCAGTCACTTCCGCGTTTTTCGTGTCTTTGAGCAACCCCACGATGCCATCTAGCTCGCCACCGCGATTGCCAATACCGATGTGTCCCAGCGAGATCCGGTCGTTGGCCCCGGCGATGCGTGAATAGGACAATGCCGTACTGCTCAATGCCGCGTTTCCCGCGGCCACAACCGCGCTCCTCTGCAGAAATTCTCTGCGGTTGATCTTGCCGTCTGAGCTGTTCATCGGTTGCTCCTCGGGATTGAAGTTATCGAGGGCCAAATCGAAATCCAATACTTCGTTAATGGGTACCGGAGACGGGTTGCCCGGTGATATCCGGTGCGCACGAGGTAGAGCTCGCCCAGGGACCCAATCTTCTTCAGATGTTTGATTCTACCGCTGTTTTCAATGGCCATCCGGATGTAATCCAATAATTTTGAGTAAGTAGAGTGCAAACAATTCCTCATTACACTACGGCCTTGCGGCGCTGGGCTACGGGCCACGTGCGCCGGGCGGCCCACGGATCTTGATATCAAATCGATAGTCACAACTATTGGCTGTGATATAAAGATTCTCTCGACGAACCTGGTACAAAAGACCGACATGGCTACCGGCACGGAGGAAATCGCAGGGTGATTGTAAGGGTCTTTGAAGACAAGATATCTCTGAGCTGCGCGGCTGCCGACCAAGCGTCGGCTGCCGTGCGCCGAGCGATCCTCGATCGTGGGTGCGCCCGTATCATCGTCGCAACAGGAGCCTCTCAGTTGGATTTTCTCGATACGCTGACCAAAGCGGAAAATATCGACTGGCAGCGCGTCGAGATGTTTCACCTCGATGAGTACATCGGGCTACCCATCACTCATCCCGCCAGCTTTCGCAAATATCTTCTCGAACGATTAATTCATAAGGTGAAGATTGCAAAGTATCACTTGCTTGACGGCAGCGGTGATCCCGGTGAAGTCGTCCGCCGCGTTGGCGCGGCCCTGCAGTCGGCGCCGGTTGATATCGCTTTTGTCGGTATCGGGGAGAATGGCCATCTGGCATTTAACGATCCTCCGGCGGATTTCCAAGCAGAGAATTCGTATCTGATCGTCGAGCTCGATGAAGCCTGCCGACGCCAGCAGGTTGGCGAGGGATGGTTCGCAGATATTTCAGAAGTCCCTCGCCGAGCCATCTCCATGTCGGTGAGACAGATTCTGAAGGCAAGGGAAATTATTTGTATCGTGCCTGACGCGCGGAAAGCTCCGGCGGTCAAGCTATGTTTCGAGGGAGAGGTCAGTCCGATGGCGCCGGCTTCGATCCTGCGGAGGCATTCGGCGGCCACGATTTACCTCGACAGCGAGTCCGCCAGTTTGCTCAGTCCCAGTACACTCAGTGCGCTCGCCGCTCCCGCATAATCCGTGATCGCATGACTTCCGTTACCACGCCACTCACACCAACTTCCGCAGGATTTCTGTGGCGTTAGCCGGACAAATGGAATCGGGCCGACCTCGCTCCATTCCCTCGTTGCGCTGGTGGATTGGCGGAATTCTGTTCGCGTCGACCGTGATCAACTATATCGACCGCCAAACGCTTTCCATTCTTGCGCCCTATCTGAAGCAGGACTATCACTGGACCAACGTGGACTATGCCAATATCGCGATCGCTTTTCGCATCGCCTATTCCGTCGGACAAACCGTGTGCGGCCGGCTGATGGATCGCGTCGGCACGCGGCGTGGCCTGACCATCAGCGTGACGTGGTATTCGATCGTGTCCCTCTTGACCTCGCTGGCCAACGGCCTTTCGAGTTTTGCTCTATTTCGGTTTCTGCTCGGAGCGGGCGAATCCGCCAACTGGCCTGGCGCGAGCAAGGCCGTTTCCGAATGGTTTCCAAAGCGCGAGCGCGGGTTAGCCGCTGCGTTGTACGACAGCGGCTCATCCGTGGGGGGCGCGGTCGCGCCCTTCCTGATCCTGCCGGTGTACTTTCGCTGGGGTTGGCGCATCGCCTTTGTCATTCCGGGGATGCTCGGATTCTTGTGGCTGATCGTCTGGCGAAAAATGTATCACCTGCCCCAAGATCATCCGCGCATCAGCGACGCCGAGCGACGGATGATTCTTGCCGAGACCCAGGAAGCTCAAGCCGATGGAAAACCGCGGCTGCGATGGCGCGACCTTTTGAAGCTGCCCCAAACTTGGGGAACGATCATCTCCAAAGGCCTTACCGATCCCGTTTGGTTCTTCGTCACGGACTGGTTCCCCATCTACCTGGTCGCAAAAGGCATTTCGCTCAAGAGCGGCCTGGTGGCCGTGTGGATTCCCTTTCTTGCCGCGGACCTGGGCAATTTCTTCGGCGGTGGCGTTTCCGGCTACTTGATCCGTCGCGGCTGGCCACTCGGTGCCGCGCGAAAAGCGCTGGTCGTCTTTGGAGGCTTCGGCGTATTGCTTCTCATTCCGACAGTTTTCACGGTGAATCTGTACCTGATCACGTTGCTTTTCGGGCTCGCCACTTTTTCCTACGCATCCTTTTCGACGATCGCAAACGTGCTGCCTACCGATCTATATAGGAGCGACTCCGTTGCTTCGGTCAGCGGCCTGAGCGGAACCGGGGCGGGAATCGGGACTATCATTGCATTCGAATTGATCGGGCACTTTTCCGATGCGCGCCAGGCATCCGGCACGCATTCCTTTGACCCCATCGTGATCGTCGCCGGGCTTATTCCATTCATCGGAATGATTCTGGTGTTGTTACTCGTGCGCAACACGCGCGCAACCGACCAAGGGCTGGTGCGGCGAATATGAACCAACCGCTGGGCTTAGCTCACTACGCCCTCCCGAAGCGCTGCAAAAAGGTTTCACGGTGCTGGCGGTCGCGAAACGCTTCCGTGCCGCCGGCGCGGGTTGTGGAGAGGCCGGCGCTCGCATTGCCATATTCAAGGCAGTCCTGAATGTCGGCTCCACGAATGAACTTGTGCAGGAAGCCAGCGTTGAAACTGTCGCCTGCCCCGACGGTATCGACAGGCTGAACGGAGAGCGAAACAGCATGAAAGCGGTCTTTGCCGCGTTTAGCGATTGCGCCTTGCGCACCGCGCTTGATGATAACGATGGGAACGAGCCGTGACAGTGAATCGAGCGCAGTATCGAGGTCGCCGGTTCCCACGAGCTTGCAGGCTTCTTGCTCGTTCGGGAGAAAGACATCGACGCTTTGGAGCACGCTCTTAACGTCATTCGCCCAGAGATTTTCCGGGTCGTCGTTGGTGTCGAGCGAGGTGGTGAGGCCGGCCTGCTTCATTCGCCGGAACAGTTCGGGTAAGTCCGGACGCAAGGCGCGCAGAAGAAAAAAGGATGAGAGATGAAAATGAGCGGCGCTTGTGAGGTAGTCCAGGTCGAGGTGGGTATATTGCAAGTCAAACGTGGTACCCGGGTAGGTAAGAATTTGGCGGTTCTTGGCGAGAGGAAGGATTACGGTCACGCCGGTCGTCTTGTCTGGAAGGGATTTCACGCCTGAGACGTCAACGCCGCTTTCCACGAGACGGTCCACACAAAATTTGCCGAGCGGGTCGTCTCCGATGCAAGAAGTGAAACCCACGCGGCTGCCCATGAGAGAAATATTGTGGGCAAAGATTGCAGAGGAGCTGCCGAGGGTCATCGCAAAATCGCTGGCTAGGTGTTCTCTCTCGGGTTCAAGTATTGGGGGAAGGCCATACAGAATTAAATCGCAATTCAGTTCACCCACAACGCTTATGTCGAAACGCTTCACTCCGTAGTCTCCCTTTTCTACAACAGTTCTATGTGAACGCCTTGTTCAATGCGCGAAACATCCTCCCGCGAAATGCGGCCGGGGAATGCGGCGAGGCAATTCGACGTTCCGCAAGCAACCGCGAGCGCCAGGCTCTGTTCGAATGAAAGGCCGGTTGCGGCAGCCAAGGCTAATCCCGCAAGAGCCGCATCACCGCAGCCGACGGTAGATTTTGGGCGCAGCGGAGCGGTCCAGGCGTGAATTGCCAGCCGATCGTGCCTTCGAACGCCGACCAGGCCGCGCTCGCCGAGGCTGACGACGGCGGAGTTCGCGCCGAGCTCCAGTAACTTGCGAGCGGCTTGTGCCGCAGAGATGGGATCAAGTATGGCAACCTGCGTAACAAACTCCGCCTCTTCCCGATTGATTTTTACCAGGTCCGGTCCGGCGGCCAGCGCTTTGGACAGTGGCAAGCCACTGGAATCCACAAACGCCAGACAATTCGCAGATTGCGCCGAGCTAACGAGCACGGCACACGCTTCGGTTGGAACGCCAGGAGGAAGGCTGCCGGAGATCACCGCGATTTTCTTGTCGGCCACCAGTTGAAATGCGCCCGCACAAACTTGCTGAAATTCGGACCATTCGGTCTGCGTAATCGTTCCTCCGGGCTCAAGGATCTCAGTAACTTCTCCCTGGGTGTCCAAGATTTCCAGGTTGACGCGCGAAGATTGGCTGGTGGATATCGCCATCGTTTCTATCTCCAAAAGGCGAAGTCCCGCGAGCAACTCCTTACCCGTGGCACCGCCGGAGAAACCAATCCAGGTTGGAGTCGCGCCCAAGCCTTTGAGCGCCATGGCGACGTGTGCGGCCTTTCCTCCGGGAGTGCGATTAACGTCTGCGACGCGATTGACGCGGCCCGGAAGAAATCCGTTCAGTATAAGCCGCGTGTCGATCGCGGGATTCAGGCTCACGCAAAAGAATGCGGATGCGAAGGGATGAGAGTGCGCAGCGGGCTTATTCATCTGCGGGATAGTTTTCCGACCACGGCGTGGCGGCCTTCAGGCTTTCGTTGATGCTTCGCATGTTTTGCACGCCCTGGGTTTCAAGCCATTCCTGAAGCGCATCCGCACCACCGCGGACAAACGCACCCACGCCATCCTTCCAGGTTGCGCGCCCGCAGAGCACACCGCAAAAATGGACACCTGCTTCGGAGGCCAGCTCGAGAGCCTCATTGAACGTGCGATTGCTCACTCCTGCGGAGAGAAACAGGAACGGTTTGGCGGTTACCGCAGCCGCTTGTCGAAAAAGCTCAAGGGCTTGTGCGCGAGTGTGTACGAATGTTCCGGCAGAGGCCGTGGATCCTTCGACATAGGCCATGGTTACGGGCACACCGACTTTCAAGACATCGACGCAATACTGCGGTTGGGAGAATTCTTGCATCGCACTCGTGAGAATCGCTGGTTTGCAACGCGCGAATTGAGGACTTTTTTCATCCATCCCGTCTTGGTACGGAACAATTTCCAGGAAAAAAGGGACGTCACAGCCGGTGCATTCCGAGCCGACGCGCTCGACCCAAACCCGCTTGCGCTCCTGTATTTCTGGTGCATCGGACAAGGCATAGTACAGCAGAACTTTAATGGCGTGTGCGCCGGCGTCGACCAATCTGCGCACGGACCAGTGCTCCAGAAGCCGAGGAAGGCGAGAAGGAACTTTAGGGTCGTACCCACTTATTTCGTAGGCCATCAGCAAGCCCGAGGATGAAGCACGCTGATCGGCAGCTGGCAGGCCGTACTCCGGCTCGAGTAGCACGGCGCTGGCATACGGAGAAAGCGCGCGAACGACGATAGACTTGAACTTCTCAAGCTGCTCGCGCGGCACGGAAGACTTTTCGATTTTCAATTCGGCGGAGAACAGGCTGCGCAACGCGTCGCGTTGGTCGATGGCAAGCGCGGCAATGACGCCACGAGAATCCGAGACAGCTTCCAACCTCTTTCGCTTGCCTGATGACAGCCTCACTCCAATCCTCCGCTCCGAGGGGCGATTACAATCGAACTGAAGATGCTAAGCCCAAAAAGCGCTACCTTCTAATGCTCTTTTTCGTCACTCCCGCGGCGCCAGGTGCCGGAAATCCGCACGGTAAACACAGTTCCTATAAAAAAAGGGGCGAAGCCTGCGGCCGCCCCTTTTCCTCATCTTAGTTGTTTGCCGTTCTGAGATTAGAAGGTAATCCGCAGCCTCAGCCGCACGGTGCGCCGGTTGTCGATGCCTTCTTGGGTGAAGCTGCTGATTAACTGTCCGAACTGAGAGTTCCGGGTTACATCACCACCGGCTGAAGTCTCCGCCGGGTTAATCGGAAGTAATTTCCCGGTCGTTTGATCCACTCTAACGTTAAAGCTGCCGAGCCAAGCAAATGTGCCGCCACCGCCGCCGGCGTTCGCATCAGGAGAAAACAGCGGATGATTGAATATGTTGTCGACGTCCGCACCAAACTGGACGTTCACGCGCTCGCCGAAGCGAAAATCCTTATGCACCCCTAGGTTTACTCCCCAGGTTCCAGGACCCCACAGCATATTTCGCTTGGCAACCCCTGCCTGGGTGAATATGTCGGGTCCCACTGATGGCACGCCGAAGGCCGCTGCATTCCAAATCAGATCGCCGGTTTTCTGATTGAAGTTATTGGTAAGAACCACGGGACGGAAGGATGGCTCCGCGTTGAAATCGCCGACAGCATCCAGTGACGTTATGCCGATGTTTCCAGGCTCAAACGAACCGCAGTCATCGCAAGTCCAGAAGGGAGTAAAGCCGGTTCCGGATTTCGCAAACATATTCATCGTGGTTTGCCAGCCGCCCACGACAGCATCGGCCCACCGGGACATAGCTGATCCATATTGTCGGCCGCGCCCGACGGGCAAATCGTAGATGGCGTAGGCAACCACGCGATGGCGGGAAACATAGCCGTCAACTCCGTAGTCACTCTCCGGTTGGAACTGGTTATAGGTTACCCCGCCGAGGCTGGAGTTGCCGGTATCCAATGCCGTCGATTTCTGGTCCAAATAGGTATAGGAGACGTTGAACATCAGTCCGTGGGAAAAACGATGGTCAAGCTGGGTCTGGAATGCATTGGTCTGCGCATGGCCGTAATTTCCGTAACTCAGGACGAAATCCCCCAGCGCCGGAAATCGGTAACGCTGAAAGTCCGCATTTGAAATGTCGCAAGCGTTCTTCGTCGGATCTTGTGACAGCGGATCGCATATACCGGCAGGGTCGCCGTTGGCGTCTAAGACGTTTGTCCCAAAGGGCAGGTCGCTAGGCTGAAGCTCGTCCAAATCCTTGCCCGCAATCAGCCCATGCATCGTTGAGCCCAAATAAGAGAAACGAACGGCGCTTCCCCATCCGATCTCACGCTCGAAGGTCGCGTTGTACTGATGAATGCGTGGCTGGTGCAGACCGAAAGGAACGACGTTGACCGCAGGCGTGCCGCCTGCTCCCGAACTAATTTTGCCACCGGTAATCGGGCTGATGCCATGGTTGTTGGCGTCGGGCCAACCGTCAATTGGAATAGTTGTGCCCTTCCTAGTGATGCCCTGATTAAAGGGATTGGTGGCGATCGGATCGCGAATTCCCTGGGCCGCCGATGTCGGATAGTAGATTCCATATCCAGCCCGGATGACCGATTTAGTACCAAGCCGGTACGCAACGCCAATACGTGGCGCAAAATCGGTCTTATCTGTACGAACGGTCCCTCTGCCCACACCCAAGCCGGAATCTTTGGCCAGCACATAGCCGAAACTAATGATGCGGGTGTCCAGATATTTAAGCGTCTTAGTCGAGGGAATAACAAATCGCCCCAACTGACCGGTCGTAGGATTCACGTAATTTGGATCGAAGTTGGCAATCAAGTCGTTCTTGTCAACGAACGGAGTGATAAGTTCATAACGCAGACCGAGATTGAAAGTGAGCTTTGAGGTGACTTTCCAGGCGTCTTGGAAGAAGTAGCCGTGCTCCCAGTTGTGGACATCCATGGCCGGGCGGGGCTGCAAAACATACGAAACCGTGTTCGGAGGAAGTCCAAGAAGAAAATGCGTGAAAGGGTTCGTTCCCGTCCCAGTGTATGTCATCGAGCCGCGGGGGTTTCCACGGTTCAGCGCGAAGCCGTCCACGGCAGCGTTCCGCACAAGGTCGCCGCCCATGCGGAACTCGTGCTTGCCGACAATCCATGTCAGCGTATCTCCGAAAGTGATCAGATTTTGGTCGAGCGGGCGGAAAGTGTTACGTCCGCCGTTTGTGAAATCCGCAAAAGTCTTGCTGAATAAGACAGCCGGATGGCCAAAAGTGGAAAGCGCGAAGGGGCCCACCACTGAACCGTATGCGTCGATATCACTTTGGTCGAAGCCAATACCGGATAGAAATCCCCCCAATGTTGTATTGCTATGCCGCAATAAACCTTGCCGGTTAACACCACCACGCGTCTCATTGACTACCGTTGCCCGGAAAGTGTGAGTAAAAGAGAGAGAAACGGTGTGGTTCTTGCGATCATTCTGCGTTAGACCGAGCCCGGTAAATGGGCTGACCACGGCACTCGTGGCGTTAACTTGTGCTGAGACGTTGTAAACACCGTAGAGGTGATTGCGCTCGGAAAAGTCATGGTCCAGCCGCAAGGTGCCGAGATCCTGGGTAGAATTGCCCGGCAGGATGGTCTGATAACCTCCAGAAATTCTTCCATTGGCCGGATTGATCGGGGCGCTGAGACCGATCTTGGGGAAATACGTCGAGATTAGTTTTTGGACAGTGGGATTGAGAAGTCTCGAAGGGATCTGAATGAACCGCTGTGTTGTATTACCGCCGCAGTCGGTCACCATCTCTGTGTCCGTGGTTATCTCCTGTTGGGTCAGGGTGACGCCTGCAGGCAAAACAACAACGGGTTTTGCCGAGATCACTGCCCCCGGGACGCATTTTGTACGCGTATCCGGGGTATCGGTCAGACCGGAAAAATCTCCGGTGTACAGCGAGGGATGCGGAATGGTAGTCGATGAAATCTTGGTGGGAGAAACGGCATAGTTTCGTTCATACGCCGCGAAAAACCAGGTCTTCTTGAGCCGCGGGATTGGACCACCTACCGAGCCCCCAATGTCGTTGAAGTTAAAATATGGGTTCGGGTAGCTGGATTGAAAAGCCGTTGGCGAGAACATGGCCTTCCCATTCAGATCGTCCAGCGTCCACGCAGCCAGCGCGGAGTTCTTATTGTTGTAGAACGCCGATCCGTGATAGTCCGCGCCACCTCGTTTGGTGGTGACCCGAACGTTGGCGATGCCCGCATATTCCGCGCTGAAATCAGACGTCAGAAGATTAATCTCGCCGACACCCTCCAGCGAAGGCTGGCTTGCGGTAGGCACGCCAAAGATTCCGCCGTTTGAGCGTTGCCCATCGAGCGAAAAGCTGGCCCCATAGCTCTGTGCGCCGATAAATTTGAAATTGCCGTCGGCGTCGGCCTGGGTTACGTTCGGATTCAGATAGAGAAAGGTGTACACATTGCGGCTGTCGCGAGGAAGTTCGACAATCGCCTGATTGTTCAGAGTCTGGCTGATGGTCTGGTCTTCCGTGTTGATGGCCGGCGCTTCCATCGATACCACCACGCTCTCCTGCGCCGCGGAAACCTTAAGCACGGCATCGGCGCTCACCGCGTCGCTGCCATTCAAGACCACGTCCGTGATTTCTTCCTTGCTCATTCCAGCAGCGGTGATGACCACCCTGTACGTGCCGGGCTTCAGCCCGAACATTTCGTAAATCCCCCGAGAGTTCGTTCTTGTTT
>Ga0210400_10006234_pt1 | contig 10052 bp, 9 predicted proteins | sample IncBWH26MmetaG_FD_155456 | JGI IMG/M metagenome (GOLD analysis project Ga0210400, IMG submission 155456) | Forest soil microbial communities from Barre Woods Harvard Forest LTER site, Petersham, Massachusetts, United States - Inc-BW-H-26-M | ecosystem: Environmental > Terrestrial > Soil >... | reverse complement strand
AAGTAGGGGGGCTGGCCCACGTCTCCATTCGCGATCTATCGCTTAAATAGGTTGGGCGCCCCATTTCTCGCGTTCTTTGCGAGAAAGCCTGCCCTGAGCGCAGCCGAAGAGTGGGGCTTTTCGCCGACACCCTACCAGGCCTCAGCCAGCGCTCCGGCGAATTTTCTCCTTCCACCAACTCCAGTCGTTGATCCGAACCAATCTCGCTTCTCCGTATGCATAGGAGCGGTATTCCACCGTTGGCGTCACTGCCTGCCGATTCTCCCGATCTCTTGCTTCAGTGACAACGTGTCGATCGCGGTGAACGGAAGACTGAGGAACAGATCAATACGGCGCTCCAAAGTCACGAAGGCGTCACGATATGCACGCTCGATTTCCTTAACCGTTCCGCGGACGGCAGCCGGGTCGGGAATGCCCCAGTGCGCCGTCAGAGGCTGCCCCGGCCATGTGGGGCAGACTTCATTCGCGGCGTTGTCACACACCGTGAAGACGAAATCGAGTTTGGGAGCGTCGGGCTTCGCGAACTCTTCCCAACTCTTGCTCCTCAAACCATCCGTTGCCAAGTGAGCATTTTGTAACTCCGCGATCGCTTCCGGTCGGACTGTTCCCGAGGGATGGCTCCCGGCACTGTATGCTGTGAAGTTCGGCCGGCCTTTGTAATTCATGATCGCCTCGGCCATGATGGAGCGAGCCGAGTTTCCGGTGCACAGGAACAGCACGTTATAGTGTGTTTGCATTTTGTCCCTCACGGGCAGCAGGTCGGCCCGCAGCAAGGCTCTTCCCGTTGTGGCTTCACGGCCCGCACGAAGGCGCTCATGAACTTGCCGTCCACCTGCGGCGCGATCGCATCGACGTCGATGTCTTGGCCGGAAAGGAACTCGCGAGCATCCTCCAGGCGATAAACTCTGGTCGGCTCAATCTCGATATTCTCAAAGCCGGCGGAAGCCAGCTTGACGCGGTATTCGTTCTCTTCGAGAGCCCCGGAAATGCAACCAACCCACAGCAGGACGCTTTGGCGAATCGCGGGCAACATCTCACCCCGAGTCACAACATCGGACACAGCGAGGCGTCCGCCCGGTTTCAAAACGCGAAGAGCTTCCCTAAACACCTTATCTTTATCGGCCGAAAGGTTAATCACGCAATTGGAAATGATGACATCGACCGAGTTGTCGGGCAAAGGTATGTGTTCAATTTCACCCTTCAAGAATTCGACATTGCTCACCCCGGCTTTGCGCATGTTTTCGTTAGCCAGCGCCAGCATCTCATCGGTCATGTCAAGACCATAAGCTTTGCCCGTTGGACCGACTCGCTTAGCGGAGAGCAAAACGTCAATACCGCCGCCGGAGCCGAGATCCAGGACAACCTCCCCGGGATTCAGCCTAGCCAGGGCCGTTGGATTTCCGCAGCCTAACGACGCCAGCAGCGCCTCCTCCGGAATTTGCTGCGCCTGCAATTGGTCATACAAATTGGATGTGATGGGGTCGGCACAATTACTACGGGTGCTAGCCCCGCAACAAGAACTGCCGCCGGTGTTCACGCGAAGCGCGGCTTGTCCGTACTTTTCTTTAACCACTTCCTTGATGTCGAGCGTGCTCATTTGTCCTCCTTACTTGCAGCATTGAGTAATTTGTTCCGGCTTGAGCGCCTTGTTGCGAGTGCAGCATTCGGCATACAGAAATTGCAGCAACTCCTGAAGAGCCTCGGTGTTCGCGCTGTAGCGCAGGAATGTGCTCTCGCGGCGAACCTGGACGAGGTCTTCCCCTTTAAGCTTTTCGAGGTGGTGCGACAGAGTGGAGCCGGGAATATCTAACTCTTCCTGAATCTCAGTGACAACTAGCCCGTCAGGATGAGCCGCGAGCAACAACTGCATGATGCGCAGCCGCGGCTCCGAACCCATGGCAGAAAACCTGTCGGCGTATTTGGCCACTTGCTCGAGGGGCTTCGTGGCATAGGCCGTCTTCATATTTCGATACTTGCAGAATTATGGGAGAATTGTCAAGCGGAAATGGACATGCGCGGACAGAGCTCCGCGCTGACCAAGGTCGGAGGGAGCCTCCGACCCATACAACTGGGTCGTGGGTACTGCGGACTAGGTGCCGGGGACTAGGTACTCGCAACTCGGTACTAGTCGGCCACAGCCTTATCAGTGATCTCGAGAGCACGGTCAATGATGGCGAACGCTTCTCGCAACTGTTGCTCATTGATGCAAAGCGGAGGATTGGTGAAGAACGTGTTCCAGCGCACCAGCGTGTATAGTCCTTGCTCGCGGAAGAAGCGGCCAAGTGCAGCCATCTCGTCCGATGTGCCATTAAAGGGCGCCATCGGCTGTCGCGTCTTGCGGCTGCGAACAAGTTCGAAGATGCCGAACAGTCCAATCGATCGCACTGCGCCCACCGACGGATGTTTGGCCTGCATTTCCGCACCAAGTTCCTTCATGATCGCGCCCATTTTCTTCGCATTATCGATCAGCCCATCTTCTTCATACACGCGAATTGTGGCCAGCGCCGCCGCGCAGCCCATGGGATGGCTATTATACGTGAGCCCTCCGTAAAACACTTTGTCCTGAAAATGCTGCGCGATGTGATGCCTCATTCCGACCGCGCCGAGAGGAAGATAGCTGGACGTCAATCCTTTCGCCATGCAAATCAGGTCAGGAACAATCTTCCAGTGGTCGACCGCGAACCATTCGCCGGTGCGGCCGAAGCCGGCCATCACCTCGTCGGCGATCATCAAGATGCCGTACTTGTCGCACAGCTTGCGCACGCCTTCGAGATATCCGTCCGGCGGAATCAGAATTCCGTTCGTGCCGACAACCGTTTCCAGGATGAAGGCGGCAATGGTCTGTGCGCCTTCGAGTTGGATCGTTTCCTCAATCATGGCGAGCGAGGTTTCCCCCGATTCCCATCCGCGCTCGATGCCGTGATAAGGATCGAGCACGTGAACCACGCCCGGAATGCCGGGCTCAGCAGCCCAACGCCGGGGATCTCCCGTGAGCGTGATGCTGCCGCCCGTGGCGCCGTGGTACGAGCGATAACGCGCCATGATCTTGTGGCGTCCGGTGAAGAAGCGGGAAAGCTTGATGGCATTTTCTGTGGCTTCGGCCCCGCCATTAGTGAAAAAGAAAGTATCGATATCTCCCGGAGTAATTTCAGCGAGCTTGGCGCCGAGGCGAGCGCGAACCTCCGTCGCCATGAACGGATTGGCGTAGCACAACGTTTCGGCCTGCTCTTTGATGGCATTGATGACGCGTTCGTCGCCGTGTCCGATGTTGACGGACATCAGCTGGCTGTTGAAGTCGATAAAGCGCTTGCCCTCGGGCGTGTAGAAATAGATCCCTTTGGCGCTGGCGACAGGAATGGGATCGACTTTAGATTGCGCCGACCATTCATAGAGCGTGTGCTTGCGGGAGAGAGAGACGATCTCGGGGCCAGTCATTGTTGGGCTCGCAACAGTAGTAGTCATAAATTCCTCTTTAAATCGTTCACCACAGAGTCACAGAGACACAGAGAAAACCTTCATAGGACTCTTCGGATGATTCCTTGCGCTAATAGTGAGCTGTTGAAGTTGATCAGGAGGCCGACCGTCTTACCTGAGAGCTTAAGGTATGTCAGGAGTTGGGCTTCGTGAACTGGAAGAATCCTTTCGACGGCTTTCAACTCGACGACTACTTCATCGCTGACAATCAGATCGATCTTGTATCCGCAGTCAAGTTTCAGGCCCTTGTAAGAGACAGGAAGATCGACCTGGCACTTGAAAGCCAATCCGCGAAGCTTTAATTCATGGCACAAGCACTGTTCGTAGGCAGACTCCAACAATCCCGGGCCGAGTTGACGATGGACTTCGATCGCCGCCCCAATGATCGCAGAGGTTCGAGGGTCTTTCTCGGTTTCGATTTCTCTGTGTCTCTGTGACTCTGTGGTGAGAAGTTTCATGGTTCTTCTCTGCTGCGATTTTGTTCGAGGCTCTTTCTCGTTTTCGATTTTCTCTGTGTCTCTGTGACTCTGTGGTGAATGATTTCTCACTAGAACTTACGCGAATGTTCCTTGGCCCAGCGCTCGACTACTACTTTTTTGTCGGTGTAGAACTCGATGGCGTCGCGGCCCTGGCCGTGAAGGTCGCCGAAAAAGCTGTTTTTCCATCCGCTGAACGGGAAGTAGGCCATGGGCGCGGCAACTCCGATGTTGATCCCGATATTTCCTGCGGGCGCTTCGTAGCGGAACCGGCGCGCGGCTGCTCCGCTCGACGTGAACAGGGACGCCTGATTGCCGTAGACGCTGCGTTCGAGGAAGGCGAGCGCGTCGTCCATGTCGTTGGCGTGGACGAGGCTGAGAACGGGACCGAAGATTTCTGTATCAGCGAGGTCACTGGTCGCGGGGACATCGTCGAGGACGGTGGGCTTCACGAAGTTGCCGGTTTCGTATTTCGGAATCTTCGAGTTGCGGCCGTCGAGGAGAACTTTGGCACCTTGCTTTTCGCCGAGGCCGATGAGCGATTCGACGCGCTCTTTACTCTGCGGCGTGATCACTGGGCCCATCTGGACATCTTTGTCCAAGCCATTGCCGACTTTGAGTTTCGAGGCAGCGTCGGTAATCGAGTCCCGGAAAGTTTTCTGCGCTTCGCCGATGGTTATGGCGACGGAGACGGCCAGGCAGCGCTGGCCGGCGCATCCAAAAGCGCTGTCGCTGATGATCTGCGTCGCCATCGGCATGTCCGCGTCAGGCAGAACGATGACGTGATTCTTGGCTCCTCCCTGACACTGCGCGCGCTTGCCGTTGGCAGCGGCGCGCGAGTAAACGTATTTCGCCACTGGCGTCGAGCCAACAAAGCTGATGGCGCGAACTTTGGGATGATCGAGAAGCGCGTCCACTGCGGCTTTCCCGCCGTTAACCAGATTCACAACGCCCTTGGGCAGTCCCGTTTTTTCCAGCAGCTCGTAAGCGTACCGCATGGTGAGCGGCACGCGCTCGGACGGTTTCAGGATGAACGTATTTCCCGTAGCGATGGCGTAGGGCAGATACCAGAACGCGATCATGCCGGGAAAATTGAAAGGCACGATCGCGGCGGTGACGCCGAGGGGCTGGCGGATCATCATTTCGTCGATGCCGCGGGCGACGTCCTCGAGGTTGTAGCCTTGCATCATCATCGGGATGCCGCAGGCGACCTCAACGTTTTCAATCGCCCGGCGCATCTCAGCTTTCGCTTCAGTGAACGTCTTCCCGTTTTCCTGCGTGATGATGCGGGCGATGTCGTCGAGGTGATCTTCGAGCAGCATCTTCAGCTTGAACAGCGGCTGGATGCGGTCTTCGGGCGGAGTGCGGCGCCATTCCGGAAAAGCTGCGGCCGCGGCTTCGACGGCCTGATTGACTTCGGCCGCATCGGCTAGCGGGACTTGCGCGAGGACCTCGCCGGTGGCCGGGTTGATTACGTCGCGCCATTCTTTCGCGGAAGAATCGCTCCATTGACCGTCGATATAGTGGGTGAGTCGGAGTGTGGGGGGTGCGGCTACTGTCGTCATGGTATTACCCCTGCTATCGCGAATGATAATTCAAATTATTACACCAACTGAGCTACCGCGCCTTTCTTGTCGGACACGGCGGCCAGCGCAGATTCCAGCACGTCGAGCCCTTCATCCATTTGCTCGTTGGTGGCTACCAACGGAACCAGCACGCGGATCACGTTGGAGTAGGTTCCGGCGGTGATCGTGATCAAGCCGTGCTCGTAGCAATACTGTGTGATCTGTTTCGTTTCTTCGGTGGCTGGTGCTTTCGATTCCTGCGACTTCACCAGTTCGATGGCCTGCATGCCGCCGAGACCGCGCACGTCGCCGACGATTGGCCAGCGGCGCTGCCATTCGCGGGCACGGCGCTGGAAGCGGTCGCCGAGTTCGTTGGCGCGCTGAAGCAGGTTCGTCTTTTCAAACAAATCGAGGGTTGCTAGAGCCGCAGCGCATGAGAGCGGATTTCCGGCGAACGTGCCGCCGAGGCCGCCGGGCCCGGGCGCATCCATGATCTCCGCGCGACCAGTGACTGCGGCTAAAGGCAAGCCTCCGCCGAGAGATTTTGCCGTGACGATCAAATCGGGTTCGATGCCGTAGCGTTCGCTCGCGAACATCGCTCCGGTGCGGCCGAAGCCGGATTGCACTTCGTCGGCGATGAAGAGGATGTCGTGCTTGTGGCAGAGATCGACTAAGACCTTGAAATAGTCTGGAGGCGGAGCGATGAAGCCGCCTTCGCCCATGACCGGCTCGGCTATTACAGCCGCGACTTCTTCATTGGCGACGACGCGCTTGAAAGTATCTTCGAGATGGCGCGCGCAATAGAGATCGCACGACGGGTATTTCAAGTTGTACGAGCAGCGATAGCAGTAGGCAAACGGAATGCGATAAACATCGCCGGGAAAGGGCGCGAAACCTGCTTTATAAGGATGCGTCTTGCTGGTGAGCGCAAGCGTCATCATGGTGCGGCCATGGAAGGCGTCTTCGAAGGCGATGATGGCGGGACGCTTGGTATAGGCGCGCGCGATCTTGACGGCATTTTCAATCGCTTCCGCACCGCTGTTGACGAAGAGAGTCTTCTTCGCAAACTTGCCGGGCGTGACGTCGTTCATTCGCTCGGCAAGTTCGACGTAGCCTTCGTAGGGCGTGACCTGGACGCAGGTGTGGAGGAATTTATTTAGTTGCGCGTTAATGGCATCGACAACGGGTTGTTGACGGTGGCCCGCGTTGGCGCAGCCGATGCCGCCGGCAAAATCGATGTAGCGGTTGCCGTCGACGTCTTCCAGCCAGGAGTCTTCAGCTTTGGCTACATAAATGGGCGTGCCGTGAGAAAGGCCGCGGGGCACGGATTTTGCGCGACGCTCGCTGAGCGCCCGAGATTTCGGGCCGGGGATTGACGTATGCAGTTGAATGGTGGACATTCGTCAGTTCTCAAGTGGCCAGCGGTCAGTGATCAGTGGCCAATAAATTCTGGATTTGTTTCGCTGGCCACTGGTCACTGACCACGGGCCACTGTTTTTCAGTACCAGCCAATCGGCGCCTCGTTCAGATTGATGTAGACCTGCTTGGTTTCAAGATATTCTTCGATGCCCCAAGGACCCAGTTCTCGGCCGAAGCCGGATTGTTTGTAGCCGCCCCAGGGCGCTTCTACGTAAGTTGGTTGCATGTGATTCACCCAGACGATGCCTGCGCGCAGCGCCTTCACCGCTCGCATAGCTTTGAAAATGTCGCGTGTCCAGACTGCCGCAGCCAAACCGTAGGGCGAGTCGTTGGCGATTTTTAGCGCGTCTTTTTCGTCGTCGAACGGAATCACAGCTGCGACCGGACCAAAGATTTCTTCGCGGGCGATGCGTGCGGAGTTACTGACGTCGGAAAAAATCGTAGGCTGGACGTAATAGCCTTTGCCAATCTTCTCCGGGCGTCCGCCACCGGAGGCGAGTTTCGCTTCCTTCTTGCCGATCTCAATATAGGAATTGACCCGGTCGTACTGCTCTTTGCTGACGAGCGGACCCATCTTAGTTTCGCGATCGAGCGGCGGGCCGAGCTTGATCTTCTTGGCTTTTTCTGTCATGGCCTCGACAAAGTTCTTGTAAATCGACTTCTGCACCAGGATGCGGCTTCCAGCCGAGCAGACTTCGCCCTGATTGATGAAGACTCCGAACAGCGCGCCGTCGATGGCAGCTTCGAAATCGGCGTCGGCGAAGAAGATGTTCGGCGACTTGCCGCCGAGTTCGAGCGTCACGCGCTTCACGGTGTCAGCGGCCTGTTTCACAATGATCTTGCCCACAGCGGCGCTGCCGGTGAAGGCGATCTTATTGACATCGGGATGCTGGACGAGCGGAGCGCCCGCCGTTTCGCCAAAGCCGGTGATGATGTTGACCACGCCCGGGGGCAGGCCGCAGTCGGCGAAGTAGTTTGCGAATTCAAGAGCGGTGAGCGGGGTTTGTTCCGCAGGTTTGAGAACGCAGGTGCATCCTGCGGCGATGGCAGGAGCGAGTTTCCATGCGGCCATCAGGAGTGGATAGTTCCACGGAATGATCTGTCCGGCGATGCCGACTGGTTCCTTGAGTGAGAGCGACATCGCATTATCGGGAACGGGATTGACGTAGCCGACAACTTTGGTCGCGAGGCCGCCATAGTATTCGAAGCAAGTGGCGGCGTCGGTGATGTCGAACTCGGCTTCGACAATGGGCTTGCCCGTGTTACGGCATTCGAGTTCGGCGAGTGCGGGAAGATTCGCACGGATTTTTTCCGACAGCCGGAAGAGAACGCGCCCGCGCTCCTGGGCGGTCGTGGTCGCCCAGGGACCGTCTTCGAAAGCGGCCTTGGCCGCGGCTACGGCGTGGCTCACGTCTTCGGCGCCGGCGTCAGGGACTTGGGCGATGACCTCTTCGGTGGAGGGATCGTAGACGGGGAAAGTCTTCGCGGACTTGCTCGCGACCCATTCGCCGTTGATGTACATCTGATAGGTTTTTACTTCGGTTTTGACTCCGCCGGGCATTTTGTCTGTCCTCCTAAATACCTCACGGGCTAAAGCCCCAAATTACTAGTCGCTTAGCGGCACGACTAAAGTCGTGCCCTTCCCGATCTTTGCTTGTAACATTTTGTGGCGACCGTAGACGAAGAAGAAGAATGCGGCCAGGCCAACGAAAAACAGCGTGCCGCCAAACATCCATAATTCGTAGGACCACAGCGATGTGATTTGCTGGGCCGGGAAGAACACTAATGCAATGCCCAGAATTGTGGTGAGCAAGCCGCTGGTGCCTGCGAGAAACAGCGTGGTGCGGCTGTACTGGCCGTGCGGCACGGGCTCAGTGATGGAAAATTTTACCAACGCTCCGAACATGTAAAGGAATGGCACCAGTTGCAGCACCACCGCAAGAGAAAGAAGTTTTTGAAACGTTTCCTGCACGCCCGCTCCGGCAAAATTCAGAATCACCAGGGCGGCGGAGACGATGGCTTGCACAATCAGTGCGACGTAAGGCGTGGCGTAGCGCGGATGAATGTTGCCCATCCACGAAGGCATGTAAGAGTCGAGACCGGCGACGAAGGGAATGCGGGAACAGCCGCCCATCCATGCGGAACCGATGCCGGCGATGGAGAGGCTGAGCATGAGCGCGAAGGGCACCGTAATCCATGCAATGCCAACACGTCCAGCCATGTGGGTAACCGCCTGCACGATGCCTTGCAGAACGTTGACGTTCTTGCCGACGGCGATGAGCAGGGTGAGCGTGGCGCCGACGTAGAGAGCGCCGGAGAGAATGCCCCCCCAGGCGACTGCGCCGGGAAGCGTGCGGCTGGGATCTTTGATCTCGTCTCCCATGACTGAGGCGAGTTCGAGACCGACCAGTCCAAAGCAGATCACGCCGAAGGAATTCAATACGAAGCGCGGGTTGGCGGGAATTTTGAAATCGGCGGCGGTGATTGTGGAGCCGAAACGTGAACACATGACAATGCCCAGGCCGATGAGGACGGCTGCGGCAATAAAGGTTCCGATGGCGCCAATGTTGTTGATCCACTTGCCGACGCCGAGTCCGACAATGTTGAGGACGGTGAGTAGTGCAAGCAGCGTCAGCGACGTTATCGAGGCAAAGAGTTTGTTATCAGCGAGGCCGAGATGGCTGGGGCCGAGCACGTAGACCGAGACGCCGACGAAGTAGAGCATGACGGTCGGCACGTAGAGCATGTTGTTGGTCCAGTAACACCAACCGGAGAGGAAGCCGTGAAAGTCGCCGAAAACTTCTTTCGCCCAGAGATAGACGCCGCCTTCGCCGGGATAACGATGGGCCAGTTCGATGACGGCGATGCCTTGCGGCCAGAAGAACAGGATGAGAGAGATGATCCAGAGCCAGATGGTGACGCCGCCGTTGGCGGCGATCGAGGGAACCACGTTGAGGTTGAAGACTGCGACTACGAAGAGGAGCACGAGATCGCGGCGTCCGAGGGCACGGATCAGGTGGGGCTGGGCGGCGGGTTGGGTTGCGGTGGTGGACAAAGCAAAACCAGAACAGCAGGTTCCTCACCGGGCCTTCCGCCCGGTTCGGAATGACAAGTTTCT
>Ga0210400_10006232_pt1 | contig 10052 bp, 7 predicted proteins | sample IncBWH26MmetaG_FD_155456 | JGI IMG/M metagenome (GOLD analysis project Ga0210400, IMG submission 155456) | Forest soil microbial communities from Barre Woods Harvard Forest LTER site, Petersham, Massachusetts, United States - Inc-BW-H-26-M | ecosystem: Environmental > Terrestrial > Soil >... | reverse complement strand
GAACACGGGAGCAAGGGCCATCCTTTGCACTACCGGGATACAAAGCTATCCGTGACGCACCGCCATTTGCGCTTAGTGAAAACGGCCCAAGTCATCTCTAGTAAGACGTGGTACGTCGATCGTTCGGCACTTGTGGACTGCCTCTGCGATGGCCAGGTACTTATCTTTCGTCGCTGCCGCCACCATCACGCCACATTGGGGACAACGAGACTCTGTGATTGTGTGGTTCCCAGGATAGACCTGGTGCACAAACTGGAGAGGTTGGCTGGTGAACATACTTACCTCCCTATCGAGGCCCAAAATGGGTCCCAGACCTTGGTCGGCTTTAGGTGCAATGAGAGTACCTGATTACAAGAGGTTGAGCTGTTCACTTTTGCACGGCTATTGCCATGAGAAATTGAGGCGATTGAAGGACGTTCGGAATCGCGCGTTTATCCAAATTCCAAAATGGTATGATCTGTCTGGTATCGAACAAAAAGGCTTAGCGCAACTTGCAATGCGGAGATAAAATAGGAAGGTCAACCCTTGGCAACCAGAGACGGACGGCCCCAAAAATCGAACGTCTCAACGGAGGGTTCTATGCCAAAGACGCATACCAAAACACTTCCTTCGGAAATGACGAAAGCCAGAGGCATCGCCATCCCCAGGACCCCGGTCAGGTCCATACGGCTTTTTGATCCCAGCGCTTTTCTCTCGCAAAGCGGCCTGGGCAGGAAGATGGTTGATCTAAAAAAGGGACAAACTGTCTTTGCCCAGGGCGAGCCTGCGGAAACTGTTTTTTATATCCAGAGCGGCCAAGTCAAGCTGAGCGTGATCTCTTCCGGTGGCAAGGAAGCCACTATTGCCTTGCTGGGCGCGAAAGACTTTTTAGGGGAAGAATGCGTGGCCAATGGGCAGCCCACGCGACTGGCTACCGCAGTATCCCTGATCGATGGCGTGGTGCTGCAGATCGATAAGCATGAAATGGTGCGCGCGCTCCACGAGCATCATGCCCTGTCTGACATTTTCGTGTCCTACCTGCTGTCCCGCAATATTCGCGTGCAGGCAGACCTGGTCGACCAGCTTTTCAATTCCAGTGAAAAGCGCCTGGCTCGGGCGCTGTTGCTGCTCGCCCAATTCGGCAAGGAAGGCGCACCGGATACGGTGATCCCCAAAATAAGCCAGGAAACGCTGGCGGAGATGGTGGGCACGACCCGCTCCCGAATAAACTTCTTTATGAATCGCTTCCGCAAACTGGGGTTTATCGAATACAACGGCAAACTGACGGTGCACTCTTCCCTGCTGGGCGTTGTTCTGCATGACTAGCGGTTCGGGATTCGTGGCATAAGGCGAGATCAGGGCCAACTCACTCTTGTACCCTATAGCGACAGAGCGCCCTTGTGACGCGGAACAGCCGGTTTTAGTGATGGAGCTGTCACGGCCTTTATACCATCGGGCAACGTGCCACCGACGCTCTTGGCGGATTCGACGACCCTTGGCTTGGCCATCTCCGAAGTGACGCTGGAGAGAACGGCTGCCGGCGATTTTTTGTGACTCTTCTGGGTTAGCATGATTCGATCATCGCAGAACGGCCGCAATGACACAGTTCTCTTTTGCACCGTTCTTGAGGTTGCGAGGTTAACAGCGGTTACGCTGATCCGGAGAAGGCGTTCCCATCAGCACTGTGCAGCTTTGTAGCCACCAAAACTGCCAATATCGTGGCGGTGCTGCGCACGTTCCCCGCGATCTTTAAGAGCGCGTCTGAAACAGGCGGATGTAGTTCCGCCAGTCCTTCCAGACGCGTGCTGACGCTATGAAGTTGATCAACTTCGTCGAGGATAGCTTTAAAAGCCATGGTTGTGCCCTTTTCATCCGGGCTAAGTGAAAGAAAACTTCAGATGGACTGCTTAGTTCAGAGGACCTGAAAGAGGAGAAGGTGTTGACCACCCCACTTATCAGTATATCGCGGTATGTCCCGCCAGCCTGGCTTTTCACACTTCTGATGCAAACAAAGCACTTGCGTATCGTGTTGAGGTGAGACAGTGGGCTCAGTCCCTGCTCGGTGTTTTCGGTTTGAGATCGCACTCCTGCTTGACTCGAGCCAGATCAAGTCCGGCGGGCGAGAACTCGGCTATTTCCGGTCCTCTTGGTCCAGGAATTTGCACCTTGAAGATATGCGCGCCCAGCAACTCGCGCGTGGTGCCTTTGTCCATGGAAAGGAAACGGCCGCGAATCCAGTTCCATCCGTGGTAGTGGTGCGTGTCATCAACGCGGACCATGACTTCTATCTGCGGCTGTCCCCAGATGCCCGGACGGTTCGGCGGCCCCAGCCGCATACCGGGATTGAAATCGGCGTAGGTGTATTTGCGATTGGTGCAGACGAGTTCGATTCGCGGCTTGTAGTCCGGGCTCAGACTCAAATAATTATCCGATTGCAGCTCAAAGCGGACTTTCTTGGCGGCGGTCATCGTGTCTTCAGAACGAAATTCTACCCACTTCCCGCCCACGCTGACTCCGTCGCCTTCTCCCTGGTAAGGGCTCATGACCTTGTTCTGAGCGCTGGCCGAAAGCATCGCCACGCAAACTGTTGCCAGGTCGGCGAAAAATGCCTTGATGACCAAGGCTCGACGGCTATCTTTAAAGATACGTAAAAAGAATTGCGATACTTTCAAGTTCGCCTCCGAACAGGATAGTTTCTTGGCAGTGCTACCAACAATAAAGCTCGAACAAATTCGGGCACCACATTAATGCACGTCATGGGCCAATTGACGTTCGTAATAGTCACTGATTTCAGGTAACTGTTCTTGCCGTTGCGAAAACAATTGGTGGTTTTCAGCCAGTAGGAATGGCCGATTTCGGCCAGAATCTTTGACCCACGGTGTATCTGTCAGGCTGGCAGCTTCGACCTCAATCTGGCGCACTTCGTCGGAAGTAAGGACTCTCATGAACGCAACAACTATATCTCGATGAGCGTTCGGAGATCATTTTGCAGGTAGCACTTGGGTTCCAATTTTGGCAATTACCCGATTTTGGCAATCCCTTGTGATTGCGCCGGCTCTCCTTGTCGCAGCTGAAAACACGGCGGCCGAAAACATATTAAAACGTTAAAGCCAGTAAACTGAGGGTACAATCGCTACCGATTTCGAAACAAAAGAGGAACGTGTGACTGGAAAGAATCGCTCTGCCGGGATTACCGTAATCGCAATTTTAGCGCTCATCGGCTCTGCCCTGTTGCTGGGGATAGCTGGGCTTATGGCGATAGCCATGATCATGACGCCCACTGGAGCCGCAAACAATGCGCAGTTCCCGCCAATGTTCTTCAAGGTGTTCAGGGTCATGCTTCCGCTTTTCTATGCGCTGCCCGCTGTATGGGGAATCGTTACCGCCGTGGGCTTGCTCCGCCTGAGAAACTGGGCGCGTATTTCGACCATTGTGTTTTCCATTCTCCTGATCGTGTTTGGCGCTTTCGGAATGCTAACGGCGATGGTCTTTTTCCTCAAACCGCCTCCGGGCAATGGCCTGGATCCTAAAGCACTTTTCTTTATAGGTGTGACAATGGCGGTGTTTGCGCTGGTCGAGGTTGGCATCGGTATCTGGTGGATGGTGTTTTTCAATCGCGCCAAGGTAAAGGCTCAGTTCCTGCTTCAGCAGCTTCCGTTCCAACACTTAGGGCAAGGCGCGGCTCCTTCCGCCATCGACATGCCTTACTCCGCAACGCCGCCTCCACCGGGTCTCGCTTCTCCGACAGATCTGGCGTCTCCGCCAAGTCCGCAAATCGCAGCCCCAAATCCCAGTGGTCGTCCCTTAAGCATCTCCATCATCGCCTGGTTCCTGTTGGTCGGCTGCCTCTTTGTCCCTCTTAACATCATCTTCCACGCGCCCGTCACCTTATTCACCAAGATATTGACCGGATGGCCGGCGATGCTCCTCCTTTTGGTCTTTGCCGCTTTAAATCTCTATATAGGAATTGCCCTTCTGAAAATGAAGCAGGCCGGGCGGCTCATCGCCATCGGGTACTCCATTTTCGGCATCCTGAACGTTTTGGTCTTTTACTTTGCTCCGGGAGGCCGCGCGCGCTTTGCCCGGCTCATGGAATTGCAGCAATCCATGTTTCCGTGGATGCAATCCGTTCAAGCGAACTCTCTGTTTCAGGCCGACATGATGCCTTTTGTCATCATCGGCGTGATATTCGCCTCGGCCCTGTTCCTGGTGATGCTGTACTTCCTCGCCGCAGCCAAGCCTGCATTTGATAAAGCAGCGCGTGAGCAGGTGGGATGAGAAGGGTGCGATCCCCGATCTCCTCCGTGTCTCAGTGCCTCCGGGGTAGGTCTTCTTTTCCGATCACGCGCGATGTCGGGCGATCACGCTCGATGTCGTGCGATTTCTGGAGTTTTCAATTTCGGCGATTTTTGGCAATCATGGCAATTTTGGCAATCTGGTGGGCCCCCACCCGGCCTTTTTCCAGATTTTGTTGAAAACAAAGACCGAACCGTCAATCGATCCTTGGGTGGCCCTTGCGTGGCCCTTGCGTGGCCCTTGGGTGACCCTTGGGTGATCCAACCCAATCCCAGTCCCAACCCCAATCGGCAGAGGGTCGTAGGATGCTTTTCAATTTACTCAATTACCAAATTACCCAATTACCAATTCTGTTGGAATACCGTAGAACCCCGGCAATCTCGTGTCTTTTCATTTTTCAAAGAGCTTCTTGGCTACATAACACCCAGGGGCGCTGCCGGATTATAGAGCGTTCTCGCGCACGAATCAATTGCGAATTAGGACAAGGCCCATTGACAAGGCAGCCCTGCGGAAGCATTCGGTTTTCAAGTTTAGTTTTCGGGCTCGCCCTGGTGGCCGCAAACTCAGACCGCCCGCGTACCTTCCTAAATCGATTCGTAAAGCTTCTGTGAAGAATCACTGGCACCGACGGAGCAAAAAGTAAAGCAGCAACAGCTCCTTGCTTCGTTCGATTTCCCATTATGAAATTCTAGATTAATTAAGAAATCTCTTAAAACATTCTTGACACGATGCAAGTACGGCGATACTATTCGCAGCCATTGGAAGTGTTACCAGGGATCAAGAGATGGGTTTCCGTTGTCATCCATGCGGACTTTCGGCAGAACGTCCGTTTGTTTTGAAAATGCACGTAGGCAACTTCCGGAGCCGAAGCATGTCGAAAGACGCAGACACACCCCTGGTGCCCACCTGCCTGTTTGACGCAAGCGTCGCCCCGTTCACACGTGCCACTACTTGCCCTCCGCTCTAAGCGCGTTTTGCTGGGCAATTGACCTCCAACGCTAGCTCTTTCACGCAAGACCTCAAACGCACGCCATTGTCGGCGCACGGCTCTTCTTGAGAGCCGGCGGCGGAGCACCATCAGTTCACTCAATCTAAGGAGCAAAGTATGGGTCGCAAAGATGATAGAGAAGGATTCTGGTTGTCAGAAAACTCGGATAGAAGACGAATTAGGGATGCGGAGAATGCGCGGAAGAACCGCGCCGAGATCAACAAAGCGCTGTCCCACGGGCAGGTGTCACGGCGCGATCTGGTGAAGTGGGGTCTCTTCACCTCGGCCGGCATTGTGGCGCCAATCGGTGGGCTGAGTCCATTTGTAAGACCTATGAACGCGCAGACTGCGAGCTTCAGCTTCGGCGGCGGCAGTGGAATCCCCACGGGCCTGCCGAGCAGTCCGCTCTTCGGCGTTCTGCCTTTCACTCAGCCGATGCCGCGCTTCGACGTTTTCCAGCGGAACCCGGTAGCATCGTTGAGCCCCGCGCCCCAGGCGCAGGCCAACCAGACACAACAACCGCTTGATCCTAAGCTGGTCGGCGGACAAACCGGGCTGACCGGGCCAATTGAAGGACGTCCTCCGGGAGCCATCTGGGCGCATCAACGCTTTACCCAGAATCCACCCGTGATCGGGATTGATGCCTCAACCTCACCCGCCACAACGAACACGACATACAATCCGCAGGTTCCATCGAGCCTGAATTCCGGCATCAATCCGGCCACGCCGATTCCGCTGAAATTCCATCCCAGCATGCCGACGCAGCAGCCAAATTCGGTATGGACCTTCAACGGAACGATTCCACCCAAGCTGATGCTGGGACGCTACGGAGAACCAATCCTGTTCCGTCACCACAACCGGCTGCCGGCGGACGTGACGCAGAACAACGGCTTCGGAAGAAATACTCTTTCCACGCACGAGCACAACGGGCACCATGGCGCGGAAAATGACGGCTTCACCGGAGCGTACTTCTTCCCCAACCAGTTCTATGACTACCACTATCCATTCGTCCTGGCCGGATTTACCACCATCAACGCCACAGCAACAGATCCCAAGGCCGGCAGCCCCAACGGAAGCGGCGGGATCAACAAGGTCCCCGGCGACTGGCATGAAACCATGAGCACACACTGGTTCCACGATCACATGTTCAGCTTCACGGCACAGAACGTCTACAAGGGCGATGCCGGGATGTTGAACATTTACAGCGCGCTGGACCGCGGGAATGAGGCGATCAATGATGGCGTGAACCTTCGGCTGCCCAGCGGCACTACTCTGGATTGGGGCAACCTGGATTATGACGTCAACCTGATGTTTGCCGACAAAGCCTGGGACGCCAATGGCCAGCTCAACATGGATATCTTCCAGTTCGACGGGTTCCTGGGCGACCGGATGACGGTAAACCTGGCTTACAAACCATTCTTCCAGGTGGAGCGGCGCAAATACCGCTTCCGCTTGCTGAATGCCAGCGTCTCACGTTTCTTTGTGTTCGCACTCAGTGACAGTTCAGTCATGGTCCAGATTGCCAATGACGGCAACCTGCTTCCGCAAACGGTGCCTCTGACCCAGCTTGATCAGCAGGGCATCGCAGAGCGGTATGACATCGTGATTGACTTCTCACGCTACAGCATTGGGCAAACCGTAGACCTGGTGAACCTGCAGGAACACGTGGACGGCAAAGGGCCTGGCCAGATACTGACCGTATCGGGTGCCCTCTCTGGGCAGTCCAGCGATCCATGCGTGGGCGCGTGCCTGCGTTTCCAGGTGGTGCGGAATCCCGCGGTGCCGGACCAGAGCATTTGCCCGAACACGCCCATCACGCTGATACCGAATCCTGACCTGTCGGCCATCCCTGTGGCGCGGCAACGACTGTTTACCTTCGATGATCGCGCCAGCCAAAACCAAAATGATCCTGTCACGTCGTACACGGGCGGCGGCAATTGGGGGATTGCCGCGGACAACACTGGTGGCAGCAGCAGGCGCTCAGGGGGATCAGCTCTCAAAGCCGACTTTGGCCGGATCTCTTCGGCGCCGCAGTTTGGCACCCGTGAGATCTGGACGCTGCAAGGCGGCTTTAACTGGGACCACCCGATCCACATCCACTTTGAAGAAGGCCAGATCCTCGCGCGGAATGGCAGCCTCAGCAACGTTCCGCAGGCGGAGCGAGGACGCAAGGATGTTTACAGGCTGAAAGAAAACGGCTCTGTCACCATCACCATGCAATTCCGCGACTGGGGCGGCATGTTCATGGAGCATTGCCACAACACTATGCATGAGGACAACGCGATGCTGTTGCGCTGGGAGATCAATTCCGCCGGAGGCGTGTTCCTGAACCCGCTGCCGACGCCGATTCCCAAACCAACCGGAGTCACGTTCCAGGCGCCGGACGAGATTCTAACCAATGCGTTTTAGCCCGCAACCAGCGCTTGCTATGGCAGCAGGCGCCAGGGCGGTGTACGTAGTAGTGCAGCAATAAAGATCGGGCAGGTGGGCTTCTTTCGCGCGGCTTAGGTTGGCAGCGATCGGGGCCCACCGTTCGATCCGAAGCTTTACGGGAACAAAAGGGAGTAGGCCATGCAGAAAAATATTTGGGCACGATTGATCGGGATTTCATTCACGTTGGCGTGTGCGCTGGCGTTTCTGTTCAGCCGGCCGGTTTCGGCAGACAGTCGCTGGGGCGCAAATTATTTTCCCAACATTGAGCTGACCACGCAGGACGGAAAGAGCGTCCATTTTTATGACGATTTGATCAAGGGCAAGATCGTAGCCATCGATCTGATCTATACCACTTGCCAATACTCATGTCCGCTGGAAACGGCCCGATTGGCGCAGGTACAGAAGATGCTGGGAGATCGGGTGGGCAAAGACATATTCTTTTACTCCATCACCATCGATCCCGCCAACGACACGCCCGCGGTGCTGAAAGCCTACGCGAAAAAATTCCACGCCGGGCCAGGCTGGACATTCCTGACCGGGAAAAAAGAAGATATCGAATTCCTCAGCAAGAAACTGGGTTTGTATTCCGATCCTGCCGCCACTCTGGATGGCCACACGCCGCACCTGCTTCTGGGAAATGAGCCGTTGGGCCAATGGATGCGCAACTCGGCGCTGGACAATCCGCGCTTTCTTTCCCAGATGATTGGCGATTTCCTGGACAGCTTCCGCAACATGAAGCCCGCGGAAGGCAAGGAGAATACGGAGTCGGCGGCCATTCATCTTGATCCCGGGCAATATCTGTTCACCAAAAAATGCGGTGCGTGCCATACCGTGGGCGGGGGCGACAAAGTTGGTCCCGACCTGGTGGGCGTCACCGACACGCGCAATCGCGACTGGCTGATGCGCAAGATCCAGCATCCCGAGCAACTGCTGGCGGAGAAAGACCCGATCACGATGGCTTTGAATGAAAAATACGGCCACGTAAACATGCCTAACCTCCGCGTTGCCGACGACGACGCAAATTATATGATCGGCTATCTGGTCTCACAGACTTCGGCGCACAACAGGCAAGCGCGCGCGGGGCAGAACGCGGCAACAAAGTCGGCTGAGAATGCGCGTGGAACTGCGCGTCCGAATTAACGGGACCATGCAAGAACGCTTGCATCGCGTGTGAGTCTTAATGGACTGGCTGCAATTTGAATTTGATTATCAGCTCGACCTCGAGCGGCTGACACCGCATCTACTGGCCGTTGAAGCACACAAACCGGCGGCACTAACACGTGTGCTTCCCCCGCAATGGCGAGAGCCTTCGCCAGAGCAAGACGTGGCCGAACCCGCCGACGAGACACTGCAGTTGCGGCTAAAAAACGCGGCCAACGCTCGGGCCTGGGTCAATCAGCGCTTTACGGCGGGAACGCCACCGCTGACGCTGGCCGACCTGCTGACCATGCACCGAATGGTTGCCGACGGAGCCACGGGAGATTATGCTCCCGGCACTCTGCGAAGCCTGCCGGTCCAGGTGGGGCGGCGCGAAGTTGGCGGCCTGCACATGGGCGCTCCGGTAAATCGGCTCCCGCGGCTGATGGACGAATACGTCGGCTTCATCACAAGCGACCGCTTGCGCAACTTGCATCCCGTGATCCAGGCGCTGATCGCCCATTTCTTCCTCGTCACGATCCACCCATTCGGCGACGCCAACGGAAGAGTTTCGCGCCTTCTCACTGCCGGAATTCTTCTTCAGCGTGGCTACAACGTTCACGGTGGCTTCTACGCGCTCTCCGACTACTTCTACCTGAACGACATCAAGTATCACAGCATGTTGCACCGCTGCTGGCAATTGCCTCCTCCATTTGATCTCACTCCATTTGTCGCCTTTGGGATGGAGGGTTTTGTGATGGAGCTGCGAAGCATCGGCAGTTTCATCAAGATGAAATTGAACCGCATTGTCGATCGGGAAGCATTGCTGGCATCGCACTCCGCGCCCGGCTCGCGCAGACTGCGAGCACACTGAGCTCGTACAGCCTCGCCAATTCCCAGCTACTTGCGCAGATAAAAAAGCCCGCGGTCGGATTGTAGTTCGCAATCTCGAAACGCATCGCTGAGAGTTTCCAGCAGGTCGGTTGCCAGCAGCGTGTTTTCATGGAAAAGGTCGCGAGCCATATCGCCGGCAAGGCCGTGCAGATATACGGCGGACGCGACATCCAGTTCGCGGAGAAACGCAGATCTCTCTGAAGAATGCCGTGCCAGCGCCGCCGCGATGATCCCGCAGAGCGCGTCATCGGAGCCGTTTTTCGCCAGCGCAGAGTTTCCCGTCATGCTGATCCACGTTTCACCTGACGATCCGGCGACGATCGTC